>Ga0209023_10000150_pt1 | contig 119817 bp, 108 predicted proteins | sample LakOneMetagenome_FD_187468 | JGI IMG/M metagenome (GOLD analysis project Ga0209023, IMG submission 187468) | Freshwater and sediment microbial communities from Lake Erie, Canada (SPAdes) (version 2) | ecosystem: Environmental > Aquatic > Freshwater > Lentic | place: Lake Erie, Canada...
ATGACAGTTCCGGCAAAATATGTAACACTCAGCAATGGGTTACTCATCAGCCAAAAGAAAAATGCCGATGGTACACGTACTGATTATTGGAAAATGGACCTGCCACATTCACCTTATTTATTTTTTATGGGTGTTGGTGATTACAAGATCATTAAAGACAGTTACAAAGGAAAAGAAGTTAGTTATTATGTAGAGCCAGAACAGGCGCCCTATGCAAGAGGCGTATTTGGCCTTACACCTGAAATGATAAAATTTTATTCAGACAGGCTGGGTGTTGAATACCCCTGGCAGAAATACAACCAGATCGTAGGCCGGGATTATGTGAGCGGTGCGATGGAAAATACCACCACCACATTACACCAGGAAAGTGCTTACCAGAATGCAAGACAATTAACGGATGGCAACAGTTGGGAAACCGTTATCGCCCACGAACTGTTTCACCAATGGTTTGGCGACCTGGTTACTACCGAAAGCTGGAGCAACATCACTGTTAATGAGACCATGGCCGATTACAGCCAGACATTATGGATGGAATATAAATATGGTAAAGATGCCGGCGATGATGAGAACTACCAGGGAATGGCGCAATACCTGGGAAATCCGAATGAAGCAAAGAAAGACCTGGTACGTTTTAAATACAGCGATAAAGAAGATGTATTTGACCTTGTAAGCTATCAAAAAGGCGGACGTGTGCAACATATGCTGCGTAACTTTGTAGGAGATGATGCATATTTTAAATCATTGAATAATTATTTAACCACCAACAAATTCAAGAACGGCGAATCGCACCAAATGCGTTTAGCGTTTGAAGAAGTGACGGGCAAAGACCTGAACTGGTTCTGGAACCAATGGTTTTTTGGAAGCGGCCATCCCATTGTAAAAATTGATTACAGTTACGATGATGCTGCCGGCAAAGCGATGGTGATCATTGAGCAGACACAAAAAACAGATAAGATATTCAAACTGCCATTAGCGATCGATGTTTATAACGGCGCTACCAAAAAAAGATACAATGTATGGGCAGAGAACAAGATCGATACGTTTACGTTCAGCTATACGCAACATCCCGACTTAATTAATGTTGATGCCGATAAAATTACCCTCTGGCAGAAAACAGATAATAAGACCGCTGAGAATTTCATTCACCAGGTTAAATATGCACCGCTTTATTTAGACCGGAAAGAAGCCCTGGATTATTTCGGCAAAAAAGCAATGCCCGAACTGGCAGAAGGTCTGAAAGATAAATACGCTCCGCTCCGCAGAAGCACCATCAACAAACTGGGCACTTCTAAATTTAAAGACGATGCAAAAGTTATTGAAGCGATCGAAAAAATTGCCAATACCGAAACAGATCGTAAGACCAAAGCAGCGGCTATTTCGTTCCTAGCAAAAAAAGGAGATGTAAAGTATAAATCTATTTTCGAAAAGAACATCAGCGACAGCAGCTACTCTGTTGCAGGTGCCGCTTTAGAAGGCTTACAGAATCTGGAGCCTGCTAAATCGTATGAACTGGCGAAGAAATACAGCAGCGATGCCAAAGGCGACCTGGGCGATGTGGTCAATGACATCATCCTGAGTGAAGGAACAGAAGCAGATTTTGACCTGGTATCAGGCCGCTATGAAAAAATGCCGCTGAGCCAGGAGAAAGTAAGCGCCAGCGCTACTTTTGCCGCTTATCTTGAAAAAGTTCAGAACGTGGCCAATGTGAAAAAAGGAATTGACCTGATCGTTAAATTCCGCTACCAGGTACCTGAACAGTTCCGTGGTTTTGTTGATCCGACCATTAAAGGCGGACTTGGTAAATTATCAAAAGCCAAAGGCAAAGAGATCGAAGATTATATTGCCGATAAGATGAAATAAGACAACAAAAATGTTTTATTAAAAAACCCGGAGTGTTACTCCGGGTTTTTTATTGTTGTTTTTTATCTTAACAAGACCTTACTAATCTGTACGGGGAGTTATGTATATTTATGATCCCCCTGTATTAATAAATATAATTCTTATTAATGAAAAGTTTGTGTTCGATCCTTTTTTTAAGTTGTGTCCTTTTTTCATGCGGACAAAGAACATCTTCTCCACCAACAAGAATTATTTATTCGGAAAAAGTTAAAGACAGTTTTGAGATTTATATCAATGCCCCGCAAAAAATTGACACGAATAAAAAACTTTCTGTCTTTTATTACATGGATGCTAATTTAAAATCGGGCAAAAAATTAAGGGAGATGATCGCCAAACCTGAATTTGCTGATAAGGTAAGTAAAATAATTTTTGTCGGGATAGGGCATATCGGCGACTTCCACGTTTTGCGGCGGAGGGATTTTATTTTACCGGAAATAAATAACGGTGATACAGTGGCGGCTTCGGCTACCTATGGCCAAATTGAAAATTTTTACCAGTTCTTAAAAACAGAGTTGATCCCCATGATCGATTCAACCTATAGAACAAACTCAAAAGATAACTCGATAATGGGGCATTCGCTGGGAGGCCTGTTTGCGTTTTACTGTCTTTTCAAAAACGAACCCCTCTTTAAAAACATGTATGCATTAAGCCCGTCGCTTTGGGTAGACAATTACGCCATTTATAAATTCAACAGGTTGACAAAGGACAGTCTGAACAAAAAGAACTTATACTTTTCATGCGGCGGGCTGGAGATATTTAACCGGATCAAAACAGGAACGAAAGAGATGGATCAATTTCTGCAGAAACAAAATTATCCCGGCGTTTCTTACAAATACGAGATACACAGCGGCAAAACACATAATTCACAGGTAGAAAATTCGCTGGATTTCATATTAAAGCAAAAATAAAATGCCTCCGTACACAGAGGCATTTTTATAAGTTCGTATTTTGTTATCTACAGATATATGCAGTCAGGACACAAGAAAAAAATGTGGATAAGTTTTATTAGATTATGCTATAAAACCAAGTGAAACATGATAGGAATTAGTCGCTATTTTATTGTCATAGCTTCTGAAATAACAAAAGGGTTTTTCTTTTTTACTTTCTCAATAAGAGAATCCCTATTTATTGAAGGGATATAAAAGTTGCTTACGGGTGTATCTTTTATAAGAGTAGCTTGAACCCCTCTCGTATGATTAACGCTTATATCTGTCAAATATACAAGGAAGTCATTTTTCGATTCTCCCAATTCTCCTAAGAGGGATTCCATATTTATTACTTTGAAATCATTCTCTACTGTAATTTCAAATATTTTCCCCTCCTCCTGAAAAAATATATAGCTAATGATTATTTGTACAATTTTTTTATCTGTGAAAATATTGATATCTGCTTCTAAAGAATAATTAAGTGAAGGGGTTGCGTGAAAATGAATATGAGAAAATGATTTTGGCTCTTGATGTACTAAGGATATTCTGGCAATATAATATTGGATGGCGGTGTTTCGATTTTTTCTGGATGGTTTTCCTTTAGCCATTAAGTATTAAGATAGAAAGTTAATATTTAGCAATGCGCTTCAAGTCCCTTCCAACTTTGATTAAGTACCGGAATGGAAATTTTAGATTGCCTGGCATAATTCTCTTTGGATTTATGAGTATATATTGTCGTAAGGTCATTTTCGTATCCATCTTCAAATTTTATGACGGTAACTTTTGAATGATATGCAGCCTCCGATCGCATTTGCTTCACGAATATTTTGACCAATACAGCTATCCCTATTACAAATAGAATAATAGCGACTACAATTAGAATGATGAGTGTAATGGGCATTTTAGTTATTTTTTCTTTTCAAAATTTAATTCTTTATACGCCAGCATTTCTTCATGGAATATAACGCTTTTTATAGCTGTGCAGTATACTAAAGCAAATAAGCAATAACTGTACTCAAAATATTTCAAAGCCGTTTCGTCAGGCTTATAATTTAAAATCGGATTAAACAGAGTGCAGGCAATAAACCCAAGAAATATCGCAATCAATGAAATTGTTATTCGCCAGCCCCAAGTAGAAAGGGTAGATAGTAAGAAATCCGCCCCTGCTCCTGCCATTAAAGTTACGCATAAAAAAATGACAATGTTTGGGTTAAGTAGTTCCGAGGTATTAAAATCCTGTGAAAAAAAAGCTGTAAAACCAAGAATATATAATAGTAAAGCCAACCCCGCAACCACTCCAATTATTGTCCAGAAAAGAGCTTTTATTAACGCTTTTATGGCAGTAAATGTCAGCATGCAGTCAGGTTATTAGAATACAATATAACAATAATATCAATTTTGTCAAATATCTGTCATAATTCATTTTACTAATATCATTAGCAAAATCTTAATTTTGGTTATGCCTTATTATCGAATAGTCATTTGGACTAAGAAGCGCAAAGCCCCTTATACCGGTATCCGGCTAATCGGAGATAACAATATCAATTCAGTTTATAACACCATGCACTCAAAAGCAATAGAAACTTACCGGAAGGACTTTATTGATGTAGAAGTACAAATGCTCTCTAAGCTTTGCAATGCCGTAAAAGAGTTTGAGAAGGCTCCAAGAATAAATCCGGGGGTAATCCCCGGATTCGACCATTAGAAGGGCGATGAAATTTCAGTAAAACAAAAGTAACTTTAAGCATCGATTAAAATATAGGGTAAAGCCTCATCAAAAATCGGTTTTTACAACATGGCAAAAAAGAAAAAAGAATTAACTCCAATGGAGAAATTGACAGCAGGATATGAAGCCTTTATAAAGGGGAAAGAAGTTAATAAAAATGGAAAGAATTTATTTGAGAAAGCAATAAAGAAAGCTGCTAAACCACGTTCTGCAAAATAGATTCAAACATTGTATCCTGTTTATCTTTATTCATTAGTCTAAAAGCTACCTCGTCTACATATAATTGCAAGTATTGGGGTGAGACGTGTACATGTGTCCCGTAAATAGTTCTGCGAAGTAAAGCCCAGGCCGATTCCACGCTATTGGTATGAAATTCCCCCTTTTTAAATTCTCTGATTGAATGATTAACTACTTCATGTTGCTTGTAATGAAGATTTAATCCTTCATATCCGGAATGGTTGTCTGTTACAATTATTGAATCTCTTGAAACATTATCCTTTACTCTTTGCTTAAATGATTTTCCCCCTGTCATTACTTCAAACTTAATTCCATTGCCATCAGAAACAAATCCCATTACTCCAGTTTTATTATCAAAGTGAGTTAAATCTTCTTGCTTTATTTTTGCTCTTTGTTTATGGCTCATATTAACTAATGACTGCCCAAGATATACCTCATCTATTTGAACCAAACCGCTTACCCACTTAGGTTTATTCTTTCCCATTAATTTCTTTATTTGATGATTGATTCTTAAAGCCGTGGTATAACAGATATTCATTAGTCTTTCTAACTCTTTTGCAGAAACGCCATTACGAGTGGTTGTTTGTAAGAAGATAGCATAAAACCATTGAGTGAGTGGAGTTGTTGTTTTTTCAAAAATAGTATCCTTAGTAGGATAGATTTGAAAGCCGCAGCAAGGGCATTGATAAGACCGCCTGCCTTTTACCCTTGTAAAGGGTTTGTCATTTTCGCATTTAGGACATAGTAAATTAGTAAATCTTAACTTAAAAATCTTGTCCAAACATGCGTCATCATTGGGATACATGGCTCTGAACTGGTTGATAGTAAACTTGTTCATAAAAGTAGTTTTTAACTTGGTTTTTGCTATTTTTTTACTACTTTTACATAGTAAAAAAGTGGAACCTGAGGGACTCGAACCCTCCGCTGTCCAGGTGGGTAACCAGCCAGCGACACCATGTAGGCCCCGTTTTTTAAAGAACTAAAACCATTTGCATTTCGCCGTCCAAAGCATTGCAAATGGTTTTTTTATTGATTTGCTATAATGTATAAATTACCTCTATTACCTTCATTATCCATTTTTATTACTTTTTGATTTTGAACCAACGAAAACAATGATGAGGAAATTACTCCAATGGCTTTCTTTCTCATCTCATCATTTTGCAAATATGTTGGTGCTATCTCTCTTAATATTTCCTCAGTTTTAAACGGGCGCAAATTATCCTTCAAAACCTTTTCAACTTTAGGCTTCCATATTGTTACACTAAATTCAGTAAGTGGAGAAGTATTAGGGCTTGATAATAAAGATGAACTTAAAGCCGCTAAATTTGAGGACGGGTTGGTGGATAAGGTGGACGAAAGAGTTTTAATTGCTGCATGTAGTTTCTCTTTTTTCTCCTTCTCCTCTTCGTAACCCGTCTTTTCAATCAGTAGGCGCAATTTATCTTTGGTTTGCGCAGCCATCTTTGCATGAAACTTTGCTTGCTCTTTATGATAGTTAATCTTAGCCTCAAGTAAGGCTTCTATTTCAAGGTCAAAATTTGGAGTATCCATATAATCTCATGTTTGAAGACATGAAATTAAACAAAATATCTAAACTAAATTAAAATACAACTCGTTTAGTTTAGAAAAGTTATCCACATTTCAACGGTAAACGGGGTAAGGGCAAGCATTTAGATGACGTAAATACTTAATATATTGTTGCAATTAGTCTTATTTAAACTCTATCATATCATCAGTATAAATAAGGTCAAAGCCTTCAAACTTATGTTTGTCTTTTAGCCTTGTGCCATTCTCCTCAAGCCATTCAGCTTTTACCCAATATAATCCCCTGCTATTGTTTTTAGGTTGTATCAATTTCAGGATTTCGTGTCTGTTGAGGTTTCTTATTACTTCTCGGAGGTTAACATGAAAGCCTGTTATTTCTTTATGCTTTGCCGCAACAGCATTGAGTTTGCTTGCTTCCCCCAAAATGTCAAATATTTTTATAACCTGAACTTTTAAATCTGCTTTGAGGGGAAAAGGGGAAACATGCTCTATAACCTCTGTATTGTCCTCTTGGTTTATGACTTTGATTGTCTTGCTTGCTCCCAAATTAACAGAGCCATATTTAATCTTCTTAATCAGTTTATCAATTGCGCTCAATTTATCCGCTAACTCTTTCCTGTCCTTATTCAGGCTGCTTAATATCAATTGTGTTTCTTGTGTGTATTCCATAATCATTACATAATTTAATGACTACAAAATTACATCAATAAATACGCTGAAACTCAAGCCCTGACTATCTCAGGTGGTTTGAGGTTTATTTGTGTCTTGAGTGGACAAATCCTGTTATCTACCAACTTCCACTGGCACCACCGCCACCAGAGCTGCCTCCGCCGAAACCGCCGAATCCTCCTGAGCCTCCGCCACCGCTCCATCCACCACCACCGCGGCTACTGCCTCCCATGTTGCTGAGTATATTGCCAATCGTCCAGGCCGCAAAGCCTCGACGGCTCATGAAGGAGCCTCCGCCACCACCTCTGCCATTCACCGCAAGAAAGACGATGATCATGATAATAATAAACACGATCCGCAACACCGAACTGCCGCTTACTTTCTTGTGATAGTTTTCCGGCGCTTTATACTCTCCCTTCACAGCCTGTATCATGGCATCGGTACCTTCTTCTATTCCCCGGTAATAGTCATCGCCTTTGAAATTGGGCTTAATGATATCTTCAATGATCTGTTTACAGGTGATGTCCGGCAAAGCGCCTTCCAGGCCATAACCTGTTGTAATATTAAGTTTACGGTCACCCTTTGCTATGAGTAATACTGCGCCATTGCTCTTTTCCTTTCCTCCCACACCCCAGGCCCTGTATAATTTTACATTATAATCAGCGATCTCATTCCCATCCAGTGTAGGAATGATGACCACTGCAATTTGAGTAGACGTACTGTCGTCGAACGCAACCAGCTTCCTTTCCAATGCCTGTTGCTGATCAGCAGTAAGCGTATTGGTAAAATCGTTTACAAGTTTTGTGGGCTTGTATTCAAGTAACTTATCCGGGCTGGCATTGTTTTGTGAAAAAGAAACAACAGAAACCAGCAGTGAAATAAATATGGAAAATAATTTTTTCATGCCCCTGTCTCCGCCAGCTGGCGGAGGATTAATTCGTTTTATAAATTGAAAATCATGATTAATTCCCGAAAACAATTTCATCGGGCAATTCGTTCTTATCTTCTGTTGGTATGTAAGGAAATTTTTCCTTTAAGGTCTGCCCGATCTGTCGTACACATTGTTCAATGCCGCCGGGGATATCATCTTTTGAAAACCTGCTGATCATATTCTTCACCGCATTGTTCCAGTATTCTGCACCGGTCTTTTGATAAATGCCCTCATCCGCAAACAAGGCCAGCTCATGGTGTTTCATGGCAACGTACAGCAACACAGCGTTGCGGTGATCGGTATCCTGCATTTTGAGTTTATAGAAAATTTCGGCAGCCCGGTCAATGGCATCCACGTATGCATTCTTGCTTTCGATATACACCCGCACTTCCCCGCTGGTTTCTTTTTCTGCCGACCGGATAGCATCCACGATCTGCTCTTTTTCAGCAGCAGTGAAGAATTCTTTCTTTTTGAATAAGGAGAACATGCAGGGGCGTTATTTAGAAATAAAACCCCTGTTTTAAGAGGGGTTTTATTCATGCAGTTATTTTATGTCGAATTTTATGTCGGGATTCTTTTCACTGCCTGCATCGGCTTTGTAGAAAGGTTTTTCTTTGAAACCAAACACACTTGCAAGCAGGCTTCTTGGAAAACGTTTCACTTTCAGGTTATATCCTTCAATGGATTTGTTGTAATCCTGGCGGGCCACATTGATGCGGTTCTCCGTTCCTTCTATCTGCGCCTGGAAATCACGGAAGGCGGTAGTTGTTTTAAGATCGGGATAGGCTTCAAAAGAAGCGATCAGGCGGCTGAATGAACCCTGCAGGTTTGCCTGTGCTTTTTGATAAGCTTCCAAAGAAGCCGGGTCATTGATATCGACCGTAACCGATGTTGCTTTGGCTCTTGCTTCTACTACAGCCTGCAAAGTGGATTTTTCAAAATTGGCAGATGCTTCCACCGTTTTGATGATGCTGCTGTACAGGTCGGTACGGCGCTGGTAATTGGTTTCCACATTGCTCCACACTTTCTTTACGTCCTGGTCGGCACTAACCAATCCATTGTAACCATTGCAACCCCAGAAGCCGAGAATAAGAACGAGGCCCAGTATAACTAATAATCCGGTGCGTTTCATAACTTTTTGTTTTATTGTTTAGAAGTTAAAAGTAATATAGTTTTTCTATACAAGACGTTTGGGAAATCAAAACCTTTTAAACTGGTTAATCTTTTATTGCAGCGATCCCTGGTAATACCTTTCCTTCAAAATATTCCAGCATGGCGCCGCCGCCGGTGCTTACATAGCTTACCTTATCTGCCAGGTTGAATTTATTCACTGCCGCCACACTGTCGCCACCACCCACCAGGCTGAAAGCGCCGTTTGCCGTGGATGCCGCCACCGATTCGGCGATGGCTTTTGTTCCCGCCTGGAATTTTTCCATTTCAAAAACTCCCATCGGCCCATTCCATAAGATCGTTCTTGATTTACCGATCACTTCGTTGAAGATGCCGGTTGCCTTGGGGCCAATGTCAAGGCCCATCCACCCGTCGGGAATGGCATCACTGGGGCGAACCTCTGTGTTTGCATCGGCCGCAAACTTATCGGCGATCACAGAATCTTCGGGCAGATGAATGCTTACATTCTTTTGCTTTGCCTGTTCCAGGATATCCAGTGCGGTTTGTAAGCGGTCATCTTCGCAAAGTGATGAACCGATCTTACCGCCTCTTGCTTTTAAAAAGGTGTACGCCATACCACCGCCGATGATGATATCGGTTGCCCGCTGCAATAAATTTTCAATGATGAGAATTTTATCTGAAACCTTTGCGCCGCCGATGATGGCCGTAAAAGGCTTCTCTGAACCATGCAATACTTTTTCTGCACTCAACACTTCTGCTTCCATCAGCAGTCCAAACATTCTTTTTTCTGCCGGAAAGAATTTTGCAATAACAGCCGTGGATGCATGTGCCCGGTGTGCCGTACCAAATGCGTCATTCACATACACATCACCCAGCTTGCTTAATTTTTCTGCAAAGGCTTCATCGCCTTTTTCTTCTTCTTTGTAAAAACGAAGGTTTTCCAGCAACAACACTTCACCTGACTTTAGCATGGATGCTGTAAGTGCAGCCTGCTCACCAATACAATTATCTGCAAAGAAAACCCGGGTGCTGCCATCACCGCCCCCATCCCCGCCGGCTGGCGGGGGGTTAAGCAATTCGTACAAATGTTTCACCAGGTGCTTTAAAGAATATTTATCAGCCGGACCTTCTTTTGGCCTGCCCAGGTGGCTCATTAAAATAACGCTGCCACCATCTGCCAGCACTTTTTTGATCGTCGGAATTGTTGCCGTCATCCGGGTGTCGTCGGTGATATTATAATCCTTGTCCAGTGGCACATTAAAATCAACCCGTATTAATGCTTTATGGCCGGAGAAATTGAAGTTGCTGAATTTTGACATAGGCCCCTGTCTCCGCTGCGGCGGAGAACTTAGTTTTAGAAATTATAAAATAAACAAAGCTTCCAAATATTTGGAAGCTTTGAATTGAATACGTTGAACAAAGAACTAATTGTACAAGTGAGTGACACAACGATGTTTATTAAAGATCCAATGTCAGTCACCAAAAAAACAAAACATAATCTTCTCTGCAATCTTCTCCATTTCCCCAGCCAGCTGGCGGGGATAGGGGCCTTACTTGATCAGTTTTGCAAAATGATGCACCGTACGAACCAGTTGTGATACATAGCTCATCTCGTTATCGTACCAGCTAACGGTTTTCACCAATTGCTTGTCGCCGGTTTTGATCACTCTTGTCTGCGTTGCATCAAACAAGCTTCCGAAGTTGATGCCGATCACATCGCTGCTAACGATCTCGTCTTCGGTATAACCAAAGCTTTCGTTGCTGGCTGCTTTCATAGCGGCATTCACTTCTTCAACAGTTACATCTTTACCCAGTATTGAATAAAGTTCAGTTACACTGCCGGTAATGGTTGGTACCCGTTGAGCGCCGCCATCCAGTTTGCCTTTCAGGCTTGGTATTACCAGTCCGATCGCTTTTGCAGCGCCGGTGCTGTTGGGAACAATATTAGCTGCAGCAGCCCTTGCCCTTCGCAGGTCGCCTTTTGGATGTGGTGCATCCAGTGTGTTCTGATCATTTGTATAAGCATGAATGGTGCTCATCAAACCGGTGATAATGCCGTATTTTTCTTCCAGCACTTTTGCCATTGGCGCCAGGCAATTGGTAGTACAACTTGCGCAACTGATAATGGTTTCGCTGCCATCGAGTATAGCGTGGTTAACATTAAATACAACTGTTTTCAGGTCGCCCGTGGCCGGAGCAGATATCACCACCCGTTTTGCGCCCGCTGTAAGATGTGCTTCTGCTTTTGCCTTATCGGTAAAGAAGCCGGTACTCTCGATCACTACATCCACATCATGTGCACCCCAGGGGATCTGTGCCGGGTCTTTCTGTGCATACACTTTCACCTCATGGCCATTCACTACTATTGAATTTTCGGTAGAAGTCACATTCTGACCAAAGCGGCCTTGTGCACTGTCATACTTTAATAAATGCGCAAGCACTGCAGGACTTGTAAGATCGTTGATGGCAACCACATCAATACCATCCATGTTGTAGATCTGGCGGAATACCAGGCGGCCGATGCGACCAAAACCGTTGATTGCAACTTTTACTGTACTCATAGCTTTAATTTGAATTTAAAATTGAGAGGCAAAATTACAGGATGTAGAAGATATTCTGCGGATTATTTTTAGTAAGATCCGGTTGTGAATAACTACAGAAAACTCAATACAGGACTGGGTTTTGATCTGATATACCCGTAAAACAACAAACTGATACAGTTGCTTTAAAATATTTGGTTGAAAAACTGTTAGATGTTATCTTTGCCGTCCTTTAATAAAACGCCGCGTTGGTCAAGGGGTTAAGACGCCTCCCTTTCACGGAGGAATCACGGGTTCGAATCCCGTACGTGGTACAAAAACAAAAGCCTCTCACCATTGAGAGGCTTTTGTTTTTAACTATGAAGTCCGCTGTCCTTATTTTCCTGTATCAAATTTCCTAAAGATCGTCCGCACACTCTTATCGATCTCATCACCGGTGATCCTGCTGCTGTTCAGCTCACTGGTCGTCCAGCCCTGCCAGACAGTTTTATCGGTTTTATTATCTATCATGGTAATTGTAACTGTTCCTTCCTTAACCGTAGTTGAATAACTGTCATACCCCACAAATTGTCCCGGATAATAAAAGGTATTTATTCGCCCGGTATATCGGTTATAATAACTGCGGGTGTATGACTGGGAATATACGGGATCCTTTTGTTCCCGCTGGTTCCTTTCTACCAGCAATTCATAGTTTAATATGATATCCGGGTTATCGCTGGTTTCTTTCCAGCCTTTTTTTTGCAACTGTTCATTTACCGAATTATGAATACTTGCTTCTGTTAGCTGATTCCTCCGGATCTTCTTAGTTCCCTTTTCCTCCGGCTTTTCTACCCAGGCATACGTATGATATTTACTAAAATCAGCAGATTTGTCTTTTTCGATGTGGGCGGTACCGGCACAACCGGAAAATAACAGTACGGCAGCAACAGCAGCCGCACCAACCCAATTAAATGATTTAAGTGACATATAATCCTCCTTTTTATTTGTTTATAGAATACTCTATATACTACAGACGCAAAAACAATGCTTAAAGTAATCCCGGTATCGTGAAAGTTTAGTAAAAGAAAATTACCGGAAATGAGAAATTAATTTGTTCAATGCGCCTTGTTAAAATCCTATGAATTATCTTTAGAAAAACTTAGTTTATGAGCATCAACTGGACCGGTGTTTTCCCCGCCCTTACCACAAAATTTACAGCAGATGATCAATTAGACCTGCCGCTGTTTGAGATAAATTTAAATGCACAACTCGAAGCCGGGGTAAACGGTGTTGTACTCGGCGGCACTTTGGGTGAAGCCAGTGTATTGACCACTGCAGAAAAGGAGCGGCTGATAAAATTCGCCGTGGAAAAATGCGCCGGCAGGGTCCCGGTTATTTTAAATATTGCTGAAGGTTCCACCAAAGAAGCATTGCAGCAGGCTGAAAATGCAAAAGCCTGGGGAGCCAAAGGGATCATGATACTGCCTCCGATGCGCTACAAAAGCGATCACCGGGAAACGGTAACTTATTTTAAAACGGTTGCCAATTCAACCGAACTGCCCATCATGATCTACAATAACCCGGTGGATTATAAGATCGAAGTAACGCTGGATATGTTTGACGAACTGCAGGTATGCAAAAATATAACTGCGATAAAAGAATCAACCCGGGATGTAATAAATGTAACAAGATTAATAAACCGTTTTGGCGACCGCTATAAAATTCTTTGTGGCGTAGATCCCTTAGCCATGGAAGAACTCTGCCTGGGTGCGCATGGATGGGTGGCGGGACTGGTTTGCGCTTTTCCAAAAGAAACTGTTGCCATTTATAATTTGGTGAAAGCCGGGAAAATTGCAGAAGCGACAAAGATCTACCGCTGGTTCATGCCCTTGCTGGAACTGGATATTCATCCCAAACTGGTACAATACATAAAGCTTGCAGAAGCACAGGTTGGTATTGGTTCTGAAACAGTAAGGGCACCAAGGCTTGCACTGGTGGGAAAAGAAAGAGAGGATGTTCTGAAGATCATTAATGAAGGGATTGCAACAAGGCCGAAATTGTGAATTAAGAATTAAAAATGAAGAATTTTTTCGAAATAAATAGTTTGATATGAGTTACCGAGATCTTAGTATTGAAGAGATTGATGTTGTGATGCAGGAAGCATGGAATGCATTTCATGTATACCGGAAATTCTCTTTAAAACAACGGGCTGCTTTCATGAAAGCCATTGCAGTTGAACTGGAAAATTGCGGCGATGCATTGATCCATACGGCCATGCGTGAAACAAATCTTCCCGAAGTACGGTTGCGTGGCGAACGGGCAAGAACCATATTCCAATTAAACAGTTATGCCGAAGCCTGCGAAAAAGGCAATTGGCTGGAGGCGAGGATTGATACCGCCATCCCTGATAAAACGCCACCAAAGCCCGATATCAGGAAAATGCTGGTTCCGCTTGGTCCCGTGGTTGTTTTTGGTGCAAGCAATTTTCCATTCGCCTATTCAACTGCGGGTGGAGATACAGCCTGCGCTTTTGCCGCCGGTTGCCCGGTTATTGTAAAAGCACATCCTGCCCATGCTGAAACTTCAGAGATCGTTGCAAAGGCAATTTTAACCGCAGCAGAAAAATGCAATATGCCCAAAGGAATTTTTGCGCATGTGCATGGCGCAGGTTTTGAAGTTGGTAAAGCATTGGTAACACATCCGTACACAAAGGCTGTTGGCTTTACCGGCTCCTACACCGGCGGCAAACAATTATTCGATTGGGGCAACCAGCGCAAAGAACCCATTCCTGTTTTTGCAGAAATGGGAAGCATCAATCCTGTTTTTTTATTGCCTGAGAAGTTAAAAGTATCTGCAAATGAAATTGCAACCATGTATGCCGGCTCTATTACGCTGGGTGTTGGACAATTCTGTACCAACCCCGGATTGATCATCGGTATTGAAAGCGACGCATTACAAACCTTTGTTCACGACCTCGGAAAAGCCATACAAAAAATCGCACCGGCCCCCATGCTGCACACCGGCATTGTAACGGCTTATAAAAAAAATAAAGGCAATGCTTTGTTGCAGGAAGATGTTCACCTCGTTGCTGAAAGTGAAACCATGGTAAAAGAGAACGAAGGGTTACCAACCATTGCCACTGCAAGCGGACAGGCTTTCCTAAACAACCCCGTTCTGCACCAGGAAGTGTTTGGCCCCTACTCCATCGTTATCCGATGCAAAGACATGAAGGAGATGATCGAAGTGGCAAAACACGTGGAAGGACAATTAACCGCTACCTTAATGGCAACAGATACCGACATCATACAAAATGATGAATTGGTGGAAGCCGTAAAAAATATCTGTGGACGATTTATCCTCAACAGCGTACCAACCGGTGTGGAGGTTTGCCTGAGCATGCAGCACGGAGGGCCATTTCCTGCCAGTAGTGACTCACGGTTTACTTCTGTTGGTGCCGATGGCATCAAACGTTTTGCAAGGCCCATTGCTTTTCAAAACTGGAGTAATGAGTTATTGCCTGATGAATTGAAGAATGAAAATCCATTAGGGTTATACCGCACAGTGAATAATGAGTTGACGAAGGCTGCTGTATAATTGTCAAAACAAAGTCTTGAAACCATTGCATCCCTGCCAGAGACAGGGACGAGTGAGGCGGCTGTTTGACCTACACCGCCAGTTTCATTTGCTGATCTTCCTTCCTGTGCTTCATCACAAACCAGCCCGTTATAAAAATAGAGATGATAAAATACCCGGCAAGAATAAATTTAATTGCCGGCAAATAAGTGCTTGCCCCAAACCAATCGTTTTGCTGAAAAAGAAAATAAAGACCTAAACCGGATCGGATGAATTCCCACGCAATGGCAGAAGCATTCCGGTCCATCAGGTCGGTGAGCGCATACACACTTAAGAAAATAAATCCGCCGTACCAGATGATGTATGTCTTATCGATGCCATTGATGAGTGCAATATTTCCGAACATATAACTAATGAATACGAGGATCATCAGCAACTGTATCCAGCTCCAGGTATTCAATGCCGGCGAAGTTGGTTTATTGTATTTTTCAAAATGATACACGTCTTCAATTTTATATACCGGGAATTTGGCCGCTACATCGGCAGGGCGGTAACCCGTATGCCGGAACCACAAGGTGAATTTATCTTTCCAGCTGTTCGTCCGCCATGCATCCTGTATCAGCAGCCATACGTGCTGGAAATTTATTTTAATGGGGTTCCATGTGCGTACCGGCCTTGTGATTCCATACACCGGTGGCACATCGGGCAATTCTTCCTGGAAAGTGCCGAACCATTTGTCCCAGAAAATAAATATCTGTCCGTAGTTCTTATCAATGTATTCTTTGTTGATGGCATGATGCACCCGGTGATGCGAAGGCGTAACGATGATCTTTTCCAGGAATCCCATCCGTCCGATGTGTTGTGTATGGTACCAGAACTGTGAAAACAAATGAAGCGGCGCAACGATCGCAATCACTTCATAAGGCACCCCCAGCAAGGCAGCCGGCAAAAGAAAAATGGCAAATGTTTTTACGATCGCCGAAATACTTTGCCGCAATGCACAGGCTAAATTAAATTCTTCGCTGCTGTGGTGAACGATGTGACCATTCCAGAAAAAATTTGCTACGTGCTGCAGGCGATGCACCCAGTACCCGGCAAAATCCAGCGCAAAAAAAGCAACAATGTAAACAATGATTGTGTTGTTGATATGGATCAATGCAAGATTTCTTAATAAGAACGGGTAAGAGATGATAACAAGGTATAAACCGATCACATCTTTGGTAACATTGGTAACACCACTGCTCAGGCTGCTGATCATATCCATATTACGCACCGTATCTTTTCCCTTGCGCCAGCCATACCATTTTTCAAAAAGTACCAGCAGCAAAAAAGCCGGCATGGCGATCAGTAAGATTTTTCCGTATGCTTCCATATAATCTTTATTATCTTAAAATTACTTCAATTTCCGGTAATTAAACAAAGGCGCCCCCGCTAAGCGGGGGCGCCACAACAAATATTATAACAATCTTATTGCTTCATAAATTTCTGTGTAATCACCTGGTTATTACTATCCGTCATACGTACAAAATATAAACCAGCCGTTAACCCGGTTGCATCTACCGGTATGCTTCCGATCTGGTTGCCTGGCTTGAATTCTCTTACTTTTATTCCTTGTTCATTAAACACAGATATCAGCTGTACGGCATTTTGTGATGTATATTGAATGATAAGCCTGTTCAATACCGGGTTGGGACTTACAACAAGGCTGTTGCCATCTAATTTCATCTCAACAGTAGCAACATGCGAATAACTAAACGCACCGTTCCTGCCGGTCATTTTTAAACGGTAATAATTCATACCCGGCACAGGATGTATGTCTGTGAAGTTGTAATCGGCAACAGTACTGTTATTGGCTGCAACTGTGCCCAAAGAAGTATAATTTATTCCGTTGGCCGAATGCTCAACTTCATACTGCTTCATATCGATCTGCTGGTTTACTTTCCACTTTACCAGCACTGTTGAACCATTTCTTACTGCATTGAAATCAACCAGGGTAACAGGCAGGGCCGTTAATGGCGGAATGCCAGCTGCAAAACCGGAGAATCCATTGGTAAAAGATGCGGTAATGGTATAATCGGTGCCATAAGTGCCAACCGATTCAATTGCAATCCTTGCATTGGCGGATGATGCGGTAAGTGTGCCGATCGCACCGGGACTTTTTGTGATCTGTACACCATTGTTGCCACCGTTATCTGCCACCCAAACCCTTGTTGATGTAGCTTCATATCCCGCTTTTTCTGCAGCTGAATAATATAAAGTTATGCGGTAATTGCCACTCGATGAGTTGGTTGTTGGTGTTACTTTGAAGGTCTTGCTGCTCAGTCTTTGTTTATTATTTCCGCTTACATCACCGGTAATAAAAAGGGCACTGGTTCCGGCACGGTCAACCTCAAAGGTCGTGCATCCATAGTCGAATGAACTTAAGTTTTGAATGGTGCCCATTACGCTATTAGATACCTTATCAAAAAAGTTAACGGTTGCATTGGGGCCAAGGTATTGCTGGTCGGATGAGGTACCTGTGTTCACCGATGATTGTACAGGCGCCGGGCTTCTGATATCCCCTTTCAAAACAATATTATCAATCCCAAAAGGCGGTTGATTGCCTGCGGTATTATCATTATCCCACCGGAAGCCAAGCATCAGGTTCGCTGCATTATTTGCTCCAGCCGGCAGGTTCACCGTAATGGTGGTTTTGGTGGTTATCCCCTGGTATTGAACGCTGTTTATCTGGCTCCAGCTTGTACCGCTGTTGGTAGAATACCAAAGGGTTCCATAATCATAAATAGTTCCTGAGAATATTTCACCATTGCAAACATAATCATAGGTCAATTGCAGGTTGGTGGCATTCGAAGCATTGATGACCGGGGTTTGCAACCTGGCCACGCTTGTACTGGTTGTGCTGTATGTAAACGTGGTTGTATTCTGCGAAACATATGCGCAATTATTGGAAGCGGTAAAATAGGGAGTGGTTCCTGCATTGTTACCAAGTCTCCAGAAATTCACAGCCCCGCCAGAAGTAGCCTGTGTAAAACCCACCGGTGCGGTAAAATTCTCTGAATAGATGGTTTGCCCGGTAGTTAGTATGTATTGCGAAGGTGCATAATCATCATCGGTGATGGTAACGATATAATCCTGGAAGGTATTACCCGCTACGGCATTGCCGGATGTTGTAACTGAATTAATATGAAGAAGAATCGTTTCAGTTCCTTCAACATAAGCATCGTTATTGATGGTGATTGTCAGATTCTGGATAGCCGTACTTGAAGCCGGGAACACAACGGTTGATGGCGAAATGGTATAATCGGCATTCGCTCCATTGGTAGCAGTTCCACTTATGGTAAAGCTTACCGTGGCAGATTGCGTGGCAGCCTGCGCAATCTTTACCGGTACTGTTATGGTTTTTGTTTTTAAACAGGTGGCACCGGTACTGCCTGTTTCGGTAACGGTTTGTGCTGCGCCGTTAAACAGAATCTGTGGGGTGCAGGGAGCAAAATCGGCACCCACGCCAACAGCATACCAGGCCCTTGTAACTGCTTCAACCTGTAAAGAAGGACAAGCACCGAATAAGGTAGTGGCTGCATTGATCATTGCAGTTCGGCAGGCAGAATAATTGGAGCTCGATGTTAATGATGTTTCTCCCAGGAAAACAATCTTTTCAGCATTTACCCAACCAAGGGCTGGAACAGAATAGGTATTGCCAAGATCATTGGTACCGACTGTTTTTCCATTCACCAACAGGTAGAACCAGTAATTGAGTACCCCGCTGTTGGTATGCACGCCCCCATTATCTCCTGCACCTGTATACCAATTGGTGCCCAGGTACGTATCTGGTTGGCCGTATAATTTAGGGTTGCTCATACTGCGAAGAGCACCTCCCCCGATGGTGATCTCTTCACCGATATCAAAATAACTTTTGGGAACTGCATCTGCTTCAAAAGGATCTCCGTAGTGTTCAATAGATGCGCCCCATATATCACTAAAGCCTTCGTTCATGGCTCCGCTTTCGTTAGAATAAGTAAGATTAGATGTAGCCTGGCAAACTCCATGACCAATCTCATGACCCGTAACATCCAAGCTGGATAAAGTAGAAAAACCACCAACCGCATAGGAACCATCACCATAAAACATGCTGTTGATACCTCCACCGCCCTGCCAGAATGCATTATCCCAGTTGTTGTCGGCATGTACATAGCAGTTCAATATTCCATTGGCATTATCCCAACTGTTCCTTGTATGTCTTGTTTTCCAGTAATCATACACTCTTTGTGCTCCCCATTGAACATCCAAAGCAGTATTGTCGTGATTGGCATTATTATACTCAGCCGCCGTCCAGCTATTATCAGCATCCGTAACTTCTGTGGCCGCTGCCATCGCTGCGGTAAACTGGCTTACAAGGGTGTAAGTGCTAACCGGGGCGTGAAGAATATTCTTAATATGCGTTGGATAATTCTCCCCTGCAATGGTTGCTTCAAGCCTGTAAGAACCCCCTGTAAACCGTGTAACCATATTGGTCAAAGTACCACTGTATATACTCGCCGCTAATGGAGAAACAACCTGGCTGGAACCCTCCATATTTCGTTTTTCTGTAGCATGATCTTCTTTATTGATGAGATCATTTTTTTTATCACTGTGGCCGTCTTTAAAACAACCCATCATCGTCAGTAGGTTGGTAAATAAGATATCCCCGGTGGCAGCATCCACATATACATGTTGAAATTTTGATGCGTTGGCCCGGGATCCCATTTCAAACCTGTATGCCAGGTGAACTTTCCCGTCAGCATTTTTTTTCTGCATTCCATTTTCAATAAAGACAAGTTCTCCTGCCGGCTTATCGTCATTTGCAGGCACCATTCCGTCAAGATAAATCCTCGCTTTTGTCCTGGCAGCATCTTCTGTAAGTACAGGTGCAATGCTTGTGGAAGCATCCACCTGAAAAAATTCTCCGGTTATATAAGACAACTTCCCGTCTTTAGCAACAACTACATAACTGCCATGTTCGATCCTGACCCCTTTGAAATATTGCTGGTAACGCTGTACTTCTATATTGCCATACATCGTTTCATCCTTGATTTTTGAAAGTTCATCCGTATTCCTGCGAACGGGCAGGTATTTTGCAAGAGCCTGCTCTGCATTTGCAATACTTATGGACACCGGCCCGTCAAATCTGATATAAGCGGGTGTACCATGTTTATCATTAAATTCAAATGACGTGACAAGCGGATCTGCCTTTACCCTGGCTTTATACGCCTGTAGTTCTTTATCTGCCTGCTTTGGCTTTACCTGGGCGTTTATGGAAATGCTGAATAAAAATATTGAAAGGATACCTAAGAGTAGTTTTATATTCATACGGAATTTTTAGTCTTCAAATTTAAAAAAATTACTGCTTATTACAAAAATTAAGTAAGCTACTATAGAATCGCAATAATCATATGCTGAGTTGTCATTTCTTATTAACTTACCAGTTCAAAAACAGCCACCATCGGCTGCATTTATTAACGGTTATTGAAAACATCTTGAATACATTCCATTGCATAGATGCCCATACCTGCGGTAACCCGGTTCGCCTGGTAAAAGAAGGTGGCCCCGAACTTTTGGGCAATACCATGAGCGAAAAGCGCCAGCACTTTATGAAAGAATACGACTGGATACGGAAGGGCCTGATGTTTGAACCCCGTGGCCACGACATGATGAGCGGAAGTATTTTATACCCGCCGCATGATCCACAGAATGATGTGGCTGTTCTGTTCATTGAAACCAGCGGCTGCCTGCCCATGTGCGGACATGGAACCATTGGCACCATCACCATTGCCATTGAAGAAGGATTGATAAAGCCAAAGACACCGGGCATTGTACGGATGGAAGCGCCGGCTGGGTTGGTACTGATCGAATACAAACAAGACCCTTCGGCTTCGCTCAGGGGAAAAGTAAAATCAGTAAAGCTGACAAATGTTCCCTCGTTCCTTCATTCTACAGAATTAACCGTTGCGTGCCCGGAATTAGGTGAACTGGTAATCGATGTTTCTTACGGCGGGAATTTTTATGCCATCGTGGATGTGCAGAAAAATTTTAAAGGACTGGAAAATTATTCAGCCGATAAACTGATAAGCTGGGCAAGAGAGCTGAGAAAAAATATCAATGCCAACTATGATTTTGTTCATCCCGAAAACGAGACCATACATGGATGCAGCCACATACTGTGGACCGGTGCTGTGATCGATAAAACATCGACGGCTCGTAATGCTGTTTTTTATGGCGACAAAGCCATCGACCGCAGTCCTTGCGGAACAGGAACCAGTGCAAGAATGGCGCAATGGTATGCAAAAGGGAAATTAAAAAAAGGAGATGAATTCATTCACGAGAGCATCATCGGCAGTAAATTCACCGGGCGGATAGAGGAAGAATTAACTATTGCTGGGAAGTCCGCCATTAAACCAAGCATTGAAGGATGGGCAAGAATTTATGGACATAATATAATAACGATTGATACCGAAGATGACCCGTATGCATTGGGCTTCCAGGTGATTTAGCCCCTCCGCCGGTCCTGAGCAATAGTCGAAGGGAAGGGGAACTTTGGAGCATTAATTTCATAACAGAATGTATATTTAATCATGGATATTTTGATTTGCATAGAAATCATTTAGAATTTAAAATTCTTTTCAATTACACACTGCCCTATGCATCAGGGTGTATTGAATTGAAGTTCCCCTTCAGGGGACAGGGGCATGAAAGTAACGATCATTGGCGGCGGTGTAATAGGTTTATGCAGCGCCTACTATTTACAAAAGGAAGGATACGAAGTAACAATTATTGAAAGAGGCGATATAACAGACGGATGTTCCTTTGGCAACATGGGCTATATGTCGCCCAGTCATTTTGTACCCCTCGCAAGTCCGGGCATTATTGCCGAAGGCATCCGGCATATGCTCAGCAGCAGCAGCCCGTTCTACATAAAACCAAGACTGAACTGGGACCTGCTGCAATGGGGTTATCATTTCTGGAAGAACAGCAATGCAGCCACCGTTAAAAAAAATGCGCCGCACCTGAATAATATCTTACAATTAAGCCGGCAGTTGATAAACGATATGCGGAATGAGATCGGCGATACATTCGACATGGAAACGATCGGCTGCCTGATGATGTGCAGGCAACAAAAAACATTAGAGCACGAATTTCACCTGGCTGATGATGCGGAGAAATTTGGTTTAAAAGTAGAGCGATTAAAAAGAGATGCCGTGCAGCAGTTAGAACCGGATGTGGAGGTAGATGTTGCCGGGGCCGTGCTGTTTAAAGACGATTGTCATTTCAATCCCGGCAAGATGATGATCGCCCTGAAAAATAATTTAGAGAAGAAGGGCGTGCATTTTCAATTGCATACCACCGTTACCGGCTTTGAGAAAGCAAGCAATAAAATTTCAGCAGTAATAACCGATCAGGGAAAATTTGACTGCACGGAAATTATTATCGCCGCAGGAAGCTGGCTGCCTGTTGTTGCAAAAATGATGGGCATCCGGTTATTATTACAGCCGGGCAAAGGATACAGCCATACCTATGATCATGTAGAAAAGAATATTAAATATCCTGCCATCTTAGTCGATGGCCGCTGTGCCATTACGCCCTGGAAGCACCAGCTCCGCATTGGCGGCACTATGGAGATCAGCGGCATCAATAATAAAGTGCTGGTAAAACGGATGCAGGGCATTTATGATTCGGCAAAAGTTTTTTACCCGGGATTAAAAATTGATTTCCCGCCTGTTGATAAAATATGGAACGGCTTAAGGCCGGTAACGCCGGATGGATTACCGTATATTGGAAAAGTTCCGGATCTTGAAAATGTTGTTTTTGCCGGCGGCCACGCCATGCTGGGCATTTCGGAAGGAACCGGAACGGGGAAACTGGTGAGTGAGATAATCCGCCGCAAGCACACGACTGTAGACATAAGTGCCTTCAAACTAAACCGGTTTAAGTAGTAGTTACTTTTTCTTATAAACAAATTTTTCATCGAGCAGGTCAAACATTTTTTTATAAAACTCCCGCAACTCAGGATATTGATCGGGCGTATAAAAAGGATTTTTAAATTCCATACTGATATTAATAAACAAAAGCCCATCACTGAACGTAGCATACCTTTTAAAAACAATGTTCATGTCCGGGGTGATCATTTTTAAATTTTTAGGCAACGTTTCCATCTGGTAACCGTCGGGCAAAAAGAAGGTGGCGGTGATTGTATATTCCTGCTTCGTACCAAAGAAAATATCGCTTCTGCGTTCTTCATCAAGAAAAGGATTTTTATTAAAGCCTAAAAACAAATTAGCCGACAGGTAATTGTAGCCCCCCGAAGAAACCGGCGGAATACTAAAATCAAGCGTTTGTTCCAATGGCAGCGTATCGTTGTCGGCATTTTTTAAAGAAAAACTGTCAACCTTTACATTTGAACCTGATACCAACGCTTCTTTCAGTTTATCGATCCCCTTTCGGAACAATTCGAGGCTCTTTATTTTTTCATAGTCAAAACTGTTTACGGTAGCAGCCCCGGTTATTGACCCGTCATTCCCGATATTAGCAGTTACCTGTACGGTTTTTTTCTTCACGTGATCATCGTCCCATAAAACTTTCCAGCCCCACTCATAGCTATCGGGTTTTTCAATGACCAGTCCTTCAGAAGCCATAACGTCAAACGGTATCAAATGTGAAGGCGTATACTTCTCTGTTGCATCCAGCACATAATTTTTGTCTCCGATCTGTACATATGCCATAACCTTATTGAACTGGTCGTACCCGGGAACCCCGGTATTGATAATGCCGTTTTCTCTCGTACTCACCAATACCGGCTTTACTTTAATTCCGGCGTCTTTCAACAGGTTAATAAGGATGAGGTTGATCTCGCCGCTTGTTCCCTTTTTATCCTTCCAGGCGCTCTTCACGCCATCCAATGCCCATATGTTGTCGTAGTTATTCCAAACCATATTATTACGCACATATTTATGGATGATGAGCATTCTTGTATACTCGTCACTAACAGGTATCAGCATGGCATCCAGGTCGGAGGTGCGTGGAATATTCTTTTTCAACTGTCTGCCGAAGTCCTCATCTTCCATCAGCGATTTAACGATGCCCGGCCAGGTTCTTGTAAGATTAATAGGGAGCGTACCGGGAATATCCACAGACATTAATTTGAGTTCCATTTTTTGCAGGTAATCTTCCGGGCAACTCATAAATGCTTCTTCTTTCAGTGCAGGTACATTATCCATTGCATACCAGGAATCATTTGCCGAAGAAGCATCCCTGCCTTTCTGTTGCAACGGAAGATTCACATGCGGAATAACCGCCACACGGAGTTCTTGCGGAAAATCCATTATAAAGCGGCTGTGTTTTACCGGTATCTCTTTCTGGAAATACCAGTAATTTTCCGAATAGCCATCCAGCACATATTTATATTCAATTACGCTCCCTTCTTTTACATCCGGGAATGCAAATATCTTTTCACTGAAACGGGCGTTTATCGCCTTATCATACACCGTGTTTTTATCAACCTTGGTCACCACCACATTACCCGATGCATCCAGGTTATAGGTTTGGGCGCTGAAAGACTTTATGGTAATATCCTTATTATTGGAAGGATACCTGATCCGGATATTGGCGTTCTCAAATCCTTTTTTAGTGAATATTTTGATCCGCACATGATAAGAGGTTTGCTGAAAAATCGGAAAACTTGCATAGTCAAGATTCAGCCTGAAGTAGGATTCGCCTTCATCAAAAAGTACCATGGCCTCGGCGCCTTTCTCAAAAGAACAATCGGTCATCTCCAGTTCGGACCTGTCAACTTTTCCAAACTCGGGTAACTTGGGGAGTGATTGTGCAGGTAATTCTGATAAACTCCCTGATAAAAAAAACAAAATAAAAAGTTTTTTCATTGCCGGGTATTTTATTTAGTAAGATCAACTCAGTCCTTCTTCGTAATGCATCTCGGGTATCTCCACATCGGCAAAACCTTTTTTTATGAGACGCTGTTTAAAATCCTGCTGCACCTTATATTCTCCGTGCACTAAAAATAAGCGCTTCACCTGTTTGGGATCCTGGCAGGCAAGGAACTGGCAGAGATCATCGTAATCACCGTGTGCACTCATGCTTCGGATGGAACCGATCTCGGCATTCACTTCATGTGCCACACCATAAATATTCACTTCCTTACGGCCATCGAGCAATTTGCCACCGAGTGAATGCGGTTCGCAATAGCCCGTAAATAAAATGGTGTTGCGGCTGTTCTCAATATTATTGCTGATATGGTGCTTAACCCTTCCGGCATCGGCCATGCCACTGGCTGAAATGATGACAAATGGCCCGTTTCGGAAATTGAGCAACTTCGATTCATCAACTGATTTAATGAACTTCAATCCCTTAAACCCAAAAGGATCACTATCACTCTGCAATATCTTTTGTATCGTTTTATTGAAATACTGCGGGTAATGTTTTACTATTTCTGTTGCCTTAACGCTCAGCGGACTGTCGACAAAATAATCCAGGTCGGGTAACCTTCTTTCCAACTCCAGTTGGTTAAGTGCATATAATATTTCCTGTGTTCTTCCCACGCTGAAGGCAGGAATGATCAGTTTCCCTTTCTTCTGCAGGCAGGCTTTTTCAATCCAGTGCAAAACCTGGTCGGGTGTGGTGCTGGCGTTGTCGTGCAGGCTGTTTCCATAGGTTGATTCTATCAGGATATAATCAGCCTGCGAAAAAGTGGCGGGTGATTTTAATATCACATCCCGGTATCTTCCTACGTCTCCGCTGAATGTAAGCCGGGTAACTTTCCCATCTTCTTTTATCTTTAAATGTACCGCAGCGCTGCCGATGATATGACCGGTATCGGTGTACTGTACGTCAATATTTTCATCAATGGTAAACCAGTTGTCGTATTCCACCTGCACAAAATGATCCATAGCAGCAATGGCATCGGATGTATCATATAAAGGCCTTAAATACGGCAGGCCTTCCTGCGCCCTTCTTTTATTTTCATATTTGATCTCGCTTTCCTGTATGCCGGCAGAATCTTCCAGCATCACCGCCGTTAGTTCTTTGGTGGCCGGCGTGCAATAGATCTTTCCGTCAAAACCATCCTTCACTAATTTCGGTATCAGTCCGCAATGATCAATATGCGCATGAGATAAGATCATGGCCGTAACCTGTGTCACATCAAAACCAAAGTTCCGGTTCAGTGTGTCGGTTTCTTTTCCAAGCCCCTGGAACATCCCACAGTCCAGTAAATACTTTTTCCCGTTGTTCAACGTAAGCAGGTGTTTGCTTCCGGTTACTGTTCTGGCTGCGCCATGGAATGCTATTTTCATACCCCTGTCCCCTAAAGGGGAACCTCAATTCAATGTTCTCTGCTGCATAGCACAGAAAATAACTGAATTAAGTTTTAAAATCTTTAAAATGATTTCTATGCAAATCAAAAAACTATCTGTTTATTAAATATAAAATCTATTCTTATACCCTTGCCTTCAGTTCCCCTTTAGGGGGCGGAGGGGGCTGCCCCCAGCCACGCCATCATCCCCATCCCGATCTCAATAGCGCTTTCATCAATATTAAAGGTAGGTGTATGTACGCCGCTGGTTATTCCTTTTGCTTTATTTCCTGCACCCAACCTGAAAAAGCAGGCAGGTACCTGGTGAGAGTAATAGGCAAAGTCTTCTGCGCCCATCCGCAATTCGGTTTCTTCCACATTTTCGGTGCCTATGTAATCTGCTGCTTTTTTCCAGGCAGCATTACCTAATTCTTCGTTATTTAAAACAAAGGGATAGCCCACATCAATATGAATGGTTGCTTCTGCGCCCATTGCCTTCACCAGCTCAATGGTTTGTTTTTTTATCAGTTCATGTGCTTTAAAACGCCACGCTTCATTCATCGCCCGGAATGTACCCATCAGTTTCACTTCTGATGGAATGACATTGGTGGTATGCCCCCCCTGGAAAGAAGTAATTGATAAAACAGATGGGTTGAACGGACTGTTATTCCTGCTTACGATCTGCTGCAGGCTTACCACCAGCTGCGATGCAATTAATATGGTATCTGCCGTAAACTGCGGGGCAGCCGCATGTCCGCCCTTGCTTTTTACAGAGATATAAATTTCATCGGCGCTGGCCATTACCATGCCATTGCGGAAACTTATCTTCCCCACTTCCAGTCCAGGATGCACATGCAGGGCAAATATTCTATCCGGCTTCGGGTTTTCCAAAACTCCTTCTGCAATTAATAAACTGGCCCCGCCGGGATTTTTTTCTTCTCCAGGCTGAAAAATTAATTTCACGGTTCCTTCCCACTCGTCTTTCAGCTCATTTAAAATTTTAGCAGCACCCAATAAGCAGGTGGTATGTACATCATGTCCGCAGGCATGCATCACACCGGGATTTTTTGATTTGTAATCAACCTCGTTCTCTTCCAGGATCGGCAGCGCATCCATATCAGCCCGGAGTGCCGTGATTCTTTTATCCGGGTTCTTTCCTTTGATCAACCCAACAACACCGGTCTTTGCTTTCACTTCAAAAGGGATCCCCCATTCAGTAAGTTTTTGCTGAACATATGCCGAGGTCTTAAATTCTTCGTAGCTCAATTCGGGGTTTGCATGCAGGTGATGGCGGATATCGATGAATTCTTTTGCGTAGTTTTTAGCCGATTGCTGAATGCGTTGCTTTATCATGCACTAAAATTAGCGGTAAACAGGCAAAATAAAAAGGAGTTTCCTTGCAGAAACTCCTTTATGTAAAACGAGGTTTATTTTTAGTTCTGGTCTTTTATCTTATCCGGCTTTAACTCCACCATTTCCGGCAGAAGGTAAACGCCGCCGTTTACAACGCCCGACTTAATAATGAGGTCACGGTATTTCTCTGCATCCTTTTTCTCTACAAAATCGCCAAACTTCATTTTTATGAACGGCGACTGGTAGGTCATCACTACTTTCTCCTCGGGAAAGGTTTGCAAAAGATAGGCCCGCACTTTCATGGCATAATCCCGGTTATTGGTCTTTAACACAAACAACCGGTAGCCTTTGGCAAAACGGTTTGAATAACTGTTTATTTCGGCCTCAGCCTTTGCCAGTATATCCAAACGGGGATCTTTGTTAACGATCACTTTGGGAGCAACGCTGTCGGCGGCCACATACTGGGCCATTGTGGAGGCTGAAAATAAAATTAAACCTAATATGCTTATACCTTTTTTCATGTTGACTGAATTTGCAAAAATCATTCCGGCAATCGCAGCTGTTCTTCATTTGCCGGGGAACAAATCTATCATTTTATACGCAAAAAGCCTTTGTTTATCCACGGCATAGCTTTGTCATCGTAAAATTACTGCGCTTCTCCGCTAAATTATACAGGCGGGTGTTTTCCCAATTAATCATTTGTTATATTTATCGCCCAATCAAAAATTAACTGCATGCAAAAACTAAAAAACCTGTTGATGCTGTTTGCTTTTTCGGCAGGCAGTCTTCAAGTACTGAAAGCCCAGGCAACCTTTCCCGTAAATGACGTTGCCAATCCCAAAGACGGCTGCTATGCCTTTACCAACGCCATCATTTTTAAAACCGCAAAGGATACGTTGAAAAATGCAACGATGGTCATCCGCCAGGGAAAGGTAGAAGTCATCGGAAATAATATTTCCATCCCCAAAGAAGCCGTGGTAATTGATTGCAACGGGAAATATATTTACCCGGCATTCATTGATATTTACAGCGACTATGGAATTGCTTCGGCAGCTCCTGCCCAGCCTGCTGGCGGTGGCGGTGGCGGTTTTTTCCGCACGCAACAAATAACCTCAAATACCAAGGGCGCTTATGGCTGGAACCAGTCCATAAAAGCGGAAACAGACGCCTACAAAATATTCAGCGCCGATGATGCAAAAGCAAAAACATTAAGAGACATTGGCTTTGGCTCCGTGCTTACCCACCAGAAAGATGGTATTGCAAGAGGAACCGGCGCTTTTGTTACGCTGGCAAATCAACCCGATAATTTTGTTTTAATAAAAGATAAAGCTTCTGCTCATTACTCTTTCATCAGGGGAACATCGGGACAAAGTTATCCCAGTTCCATGATGGGCATGATCGCCCTGCTTCGCCAGACCTACCTGGATGCACAATGGTATAAATCAAATCCTGCTGCAGAAGGCGTGAACCTTTCTTTAAAAAGCTGGAATGATAACCAGAACCTGCCGCAGATCTTTGATGCCAATGACAAATGGAATGACCTGCGGGCCGATAAGATCGGTGATGAGTTCGGTGTTCAGTATATCATCAAAGGCGGTGGCAACGAATACCAGCGCATACGGGAAATGACCGAAACAAAAGCTTCGTTCATTTTATCACTGAACTATCCCGCCGCCATGGATGTGGATGATCCCAATGATCTGCGCTTTGTGGGGCTCGATGACCTGAAGCATTGGGAACTTGCGCCGGGTAACCCGGCAGCCTTTGAAAAAGCAGGCATTAATTTCTGCCTTACTTCTGCCGACCTCACTAACCCCGGAGATTTTATGGCCAACCTCCGCAAGGCAATTGAATACGGGTTAACCGAACAAAAAGCATTGGATGCATTAACAAAAGCACCTGCCACTTTATTGGGTGTGTATGATAAAATAGGAAGTCTTGACGCCGGCAAGATCGCCAACTTCATCATTACATCCGGTCCCGTGTTTGCAGAAAAAACAACCATCCTGCAAAACTGGACACAAGGAATCAAGAATGCTGTTAAGGACGAGAACTGGTATGATGTGAAAGGATCTTATAACCTCGTTGCCAATACCAATGCCGGGGTAAAAGCCTTTACATTAGACCTGAAAGATGCTGGTGTAGCGAGTTTCATTGGTAAAGACACACTTACCGGTAAATATACCTACGATGGAAAATTAGTGAAGCTGAGTTATACCGAAGGCCGTGGCCCTGGTGCAAGAGAAACCATTTTAAGCGGTGCCGTTGCCGGCAACACCTGGAATGGTTTCGGATCAGATGCCCAGGGAAATAAATTTACCTGGACCGCGACCTTCGATAAAAAAGCGGAACCCAAAGCAGACAGTACAAGACCAAAACAACCATTGGTGCTTGGAAAAGTAACTTACCCTTTCCTTAGTTATGGTTGGGAAGAATTACCCAAACAGGAAAATATCTTAATTAAGAACGGAACCGTTTGGACAAGTGAAGCAGCAGGCAAACTGGAAAACACCGACGTGCTGGTGAAGAATGGAAAGATCGCCGCCATCGGAAAAAATCTTTCAGACCCTACGGCGAAAGTGATCGATGCAACCGGGAAGAATGTTACACCGGGAATTATTGACGAGCACTCACACATCGCATCCTCATCTACCAACGAAGGCGGACAAAGTGTTACATCCGAAGTAAGGATCGGCGATAACCTTAACCCTGATGACATAAATATATACAGGCAATTGAGTGGCGGTGTTACCACTTCACACATTCTGCATGGTTCTGCAAATACCATCGGCGGACAAACACAATTAATAAAACTCCGCTGGGGCATGGATGACCAGGAATTGAAATTTGCCGGTGCCGATCCATTCATAAAATTTGCCCTGGGTGAGAACGTGAAAAGAAGTTCAAGCACACAGGGCAACACCCGTTTCCCCGATACAAGGATGGGTGTTGAAGAAGTGCAGATGGATGCATTTCAACGGGCTTCTGATTACCAGAAAGCCATGAAGGCTGCCGAAGAGAATAATAAGAAGAAAGGAGCAACACCGATTGTTGTAAGAAGAGATCTTGAACTGGATGCACTGGTTGAGATCATGAATAAGAAACGGTTCATCACCTGCCACTCTTATGTGCAGAGCGAGATAAATGAAACCATGAAAGTGGCCGAGAAATTCGGATTCACCGTAAACACCTTCACCCATATTTTAGAAGGATACAAAGTAGCTGACAAGATGAAAGCACATGGTTCCAATGCTTCTACCTTCAGCGACTGGTGGATATACAAAATGGAAGTGGTGGATGCCATTCCATACAATGCGTATATCATGAACAAAGTTGGATTGAACGTAGCCATTAATTCGGATGATGCAGAAATGGCCCGTCGCTTAAACCAGGAAGCAGCCAAGAGTGTAAAATATGGCGGCATGAGTGAAGAAGATGCCTTGAAGATGGTAACCATCAACCCGGCAAAAATGCTGCATGTTGACAGCAAAGTGGGCAGCATAAAAGTTGGTAAAGATGCCGACCTCGTTGTATGGAGCGATAACCCCTTATCCATTTATGCAAAGGCAGAAAAAACAATTGTGGATGGTACCATTTATTTTGACCGGGACAAGGATGCAGAAATGCGTAAACAAAACCAGGCAGAAAAAGCGAGGATCGTACAGAAATTAGCCACACTGAAAAGAACAGCTGCCGGCGGTGCTGCTGGTGGTGGAAATTTCCAGCGGGCAAGGCCCAGGTACGAGATCGTGAATACCTGCAGTGATCATAATCACAATACGGGTTTACTCACCATTGATGCAGACGACCTTGATGAAAATAATTAATCAGAAAAAAATCATTGAAATGAAAAAGATATTCATATATATAGGTTGTGTGTTTGCAACGGCAAGTGTTTCTGCACAGGAAACCATGTCGCCTGCGCCGGCACAAAAAGAGACCATCGCACTCACCAATGCCACCATTCACATTGGCAATGGACAGGTGATCGAAAACGGAACGGTCATATTTTCCAATGGAAAAATAACAGAGGTTGGTGCCGGTATTGCTACAGGCAGTGCAAAAGTGATCGACTGCAAGGGAAAACAAATTTATCCCGGGCTGATACTGCCTTCTTCTCAACTGGGTTTGGTGGAAGTGCCTACCGTACGAGCAACAGACGATGCAACGGAGATCGGCGAGATGAATCCAAGCATCCGTTCGCTGGTGGCGTACAGCACCGATTCAAAAGTTACAAACACCTTACGCCCCAATGGTATTTTATTGGCAAACATTGTTCCTGCAGGTGGTATCATTTCCGGTTCTTCATCGGTTGTGCAACTGGATGCATGGAACTGGGAAGACGCTGCATACAAAGCAGACAATGCTATCCAGTTCCGCATGCCTTCTTTACTCACCCGCCGTGGCGGAAGAGGTGGCTTTGGAAATTTTGGCCAACAACAGAATGTTGACCCGGTAAAAAGAGGCCTGGAACAGATTGAAAATGTAAAAGTATTTTTCCGGGAAGCAAAGGCTTACCTGGCTGAACCAAAACACGAAAGCACCAACCTGAAATTTGAAGCCGTAAGAGGCTTATTTGAGAAAAAGCAAAAACTCTTCATTCATTGCAATATTGTAAAAGAGATGTTGCTGGCTGTTGACTTTGCAAAAGAGTTTGGATTTGATGTAGTGTTGGTAGGCGCTGTTGACAGCTGGCAGATCGCCGATATCTTAAAGCAAAATAACATTGCCGTGATCTTGTCGCAATTGCACAACCTGCCAACCATGATCGATGACGATATAGACCAGCCATTTAAAACGCCGGCCATGCTGCAGAAAGCAGGTGTATTATTCGCACTTAATGATGATGATGAGAACAGCCGCAGCCGCAACCTGCCATTCAATGCAGGTACCGCTTCTGCTTACGGCCTCACAAAAGAACAAGCTCTCAGCGCCATCACCTTAAATACAGCAAACATCCTCGGCATAGCCGATAAAACAGGCAGCATCGAAAAAGGGAAAGATGCCAACATCGTGGTAAGTGAAGGCGATATTCTGGACATGAAGTCGAATATCGTTACACAGGCTTTTATACAAGGCCGTTCGATCGATCTGAACAACAAACAAAAACAACTGGCGGAGAAGTATGAAAAGAAGTATGGGATAAATTAGATCTCTTTAATAAATTTGAAAAGGCAGGATCAATGAAAATTCATCCTGCCTTGCTTTTTCAGTCAGTCTTTATTATTTTGGGCTTTTACCGGTTACAACATGTCCAGAAAAAAAATAAAACAACATTTATGTGCCAATTGCAATTTTCAATTCAGTTCCGGCAGTGAACACACCAATTTTTGTCCCAATTGTGGGCAGGAAAATCACAACCCCCGCTTTCCGCTGGTACATTATGGCTATGAGCTACTGGAAGGTTTACTGCATTTTGACAGCAAGTTCTTTTATTCCCTGAAGGTCCTTTTATTTAAACCGGGTAAGATCACATTTGATTACATTCATAACATACGGGGGCGCTACACTCCCCCATTCCGCATGTTTATATTTCTTTCTATTTTTTGCCTGCTGGCATTGGGTTTATACGAGGCCAATCTGCAGGAAAAGGGATTTTTTGGACAACCCGTCACGTCGCAGGAAGAAAATATGACCATTGGTGAAATGTTTGATAGATCTGCAGACAGTGTGAAGGATCATATTTTAGTTGCTCCGTTCTCGTGGGTGATTAATAATCCTGCTGTAACCAATGGAGACCTCAGGCTGCTGAAAAAAATAACTAAAGACAGTGTTGGAAACTGGCTTGCAGATCATGGCTATGCCAATAATGTCATTACTCGTTTATTTGCAGTAAATAAAAAAATACGGATAAGCAGGAATATGACCATGCATGAAGCAGTTACAATGGTAACAGGTATTTTCAAATGGGTGTTCCTTATCATGATCCCCATCATTGCATTGATCTGCTTTATTGTATTTTACCGCAAAGGGTTGTTCTTCTATGATGCCATGCTGTATTCAATTTACTTCGGTTGCTTTTTCCTGATCATTTTCCCGGCCATGTTAATTTGTTTGTTGCTGCTTCAATCTTTTGATACCATACTGCTTTTTCTGTTAGCCTGGCTTTTTCTGTTAACATTTTTTTCTTACCTGGCAGTTTCTATGAAAAAAGTATTTGGGTATAACTGGATAAGCACCGTGATCAGGATGTTGGTTACCTGCATGCTTACATTTACAGTTTACCAGCTGTTGCATTATTTTATCTCAAATCATTCAGGAAGGTAAATGCCTGATAATAAGGAATACCATGAATCAAATCCATTAATTGGTATCTTTACCCTTTAACGATTAACCTATGCAACGCATCCCCGAATCGGAACTCATCATCAACGACCGCGGCGCCATTTATCACCTGGATGTAAGGCCCGAAGAACTTGCGCCAACTGTTATTGTGGTTGGCGACCCCGACCGGGTTAAAAAAGTAAGTGCTTATTTTGATAGGATAGAACACAAACTGCAGCACCGGGAGTTCATCACCCATACCGGCTATATCGGCAACAAACATTTATCGGTTATTTCTACCGGCATCGGCCCGGATAATATTGATATTGTCTTCAACGAGCTGGATGCCCTTGCTAATATTGATTTTGGAACGAGGATGATCAAAGAGAAACTCACCAAACTAAATATTGTACGTTTCGGCACATCGGGTTCTTTGCAGGCCGATATTCCGGTGGATAGTTTTGTGGCTTCTTCGCATGGATTGGGATTGGATAACCTGCTGAACTTTTACAGTTACGAAAAAACGGATTCCGATAAAGCAATGGTGAATGCTTTTATAGAACAAACAAAACTAGATACGGCCATTACTATGCCTTATGCCTTCAGTGGCAGTGAAATATTATTAAAAAAATTCGGTGAAGGATTTCACAAGGGCATCACCGTAACCTGTCCCGGTTTCTTTGGTCCCCAGGGAAGGGTGTTGCGGCTGGGATTGAGCAGCCCCGGCCTGGTTGATAAGCTAACGCATTTCAGTTTTAATAATCACCGAATCACTAACTTTGAAATGGAGACCTCAGCCATTTACGGACTGGGCAAACTGATGGGGCATGAATGCCTGAGTGTGAATGCCATCATCGCCAACCGGGTGGTGAAAGAATTCTCCAAAGACAATAATGCCGCTGTTGAGAGTATGATCAAAAAAGCGCTGGAAGCCTTAACGTCTTAAACCCTGAAACCTTTAAACGATTTAAACGACCTTAAGAATGATCTTAACGAAAACGATACCTGATTTTTCTTCACCGGTACATGTTGACCAGGTAGGTATTGAAGAAAGAGCATCAAGGTTCACCAAGCGGAGCATAAAAAATGAAAGCAAGGTGAACGGGCTCAAACTTGCCCTCAACATGATCGACCTTACCACGCTGGAAGGAAAAGATACCGATGGAAAAGTGAAACAGCTTTGTTATAAAGCGTTGCATTTACATGATTCCTATCCCGGCTTGCCTACCGTGGCTGCCATTTGTGTTTATCCATCCATGGTGAAAGTAGCAAAGACCGCATTGGGAGACTCCGGTGTGAAAGTAGCATCGGTAGCAACGGCATTCCCCAGCGGGCAGGCGCCACGTGACGTAAAAATAAGAGATACAAAATATGCCGTACAGAACGGTGCAGATGAAGTTGACATGGTGATCTCAAGAGGAAAGTTTTTACAGGGTGAATACAATTTTGTATTTGATGAAATTGCCGCAGTAAAAGAAGCCTGTGGAGATGCAAGGCTGAAAGTAATTTTGGAAACAGGCGAACTGGTAACTTACGATAAAGTGCGAAAGGCAAGTGATATTGCCATGTATGCCGGGGCCGATTTCATCAAAACATCTACCGGGAAAATTTCCCCGGCTGCAACCATGCCGGTTACGCTGGTGATGCTGGAAGCCATCCGTGATTTTTATTACAAGACCGGGAAAAAGATCGCCATGAAACCTGCAGGAGGTATTTCAAAATCAAAACTGGCATTGCATTATCTCGTTATGCTGAATGAAACTTTAGGCGAAGGCTGGATGAATAACGAATGGTTCAGGTTTGGCGCAAGCAGCCTGGCTAATGATATACTGATGCAGCTGATGAAACAGAAGACGGGGGTTTACCAGTCGGCGAATTATTTTTCAATCGACTAAAAACGTTTCAAACGTTGCAAGGTTTTAGTCGTTGCAACGTTTGAAACTATTAAACGTGTTAAACGACTTAAACGAACCAAATGGCAACAAAAAAAAGCAATACAATAAAACTTAAGTTTGATTCTGCAAGAAACCTTGCCCCGGCCCCCGAAAGCAAGAGTGCTGCCAAAATAGATCCGCAGTACGAGTTGTTCATCAACGGGAAAATGGAGAAGCCGCAGAGCAGGAAATATTTCCCTACCATCAACCCGGCAACAGAAGAAAAATTATCCATGATCGCCGAAGCGAATGGAACGGATGTAAATAAGGCGGTAACTGCAGCAAGAAATGCCTACGATAAGACCTGGAAGAAGATGCCAGCTGCAGAACGTGCAAAATATATTTACCGAATTGCCCGTATGATACAGGAACGTGCAAGAGAATTCGCCATCATTGAAACACTGGATGGTGGCAAGCCCATCCGGGAGAGCCGTGACTTTGATATACCCACCGCAGCCAACCATTTCTTCTATTATGCAGGCTGGGCCGATAAACTGGAATATGCTTTTCCAAACCGCAGAACGGAACCATTGGGCGTGGCCGGACAGATCATACCATGGAATTTCCCTTTACTGATGGCTGCCTGGAAAATTGCACCGGCCCTGGCTTGCGGAAATACCGTTGTTTTAAAACCGGCAGAAAATACTTCACTCACAGCATTAAAATTGGCAGAGATCATACAGGAAGCAGATCTTCCTCCCGGCGTGGTAAACATCATCACCGGTGCCGGGGCAACCGGCGCTGCCATTGTTAATCATCCTGATATTAATAAAATTGCATTCACCGGTTCAACCGAAGTTGGAAAAATAATTCAGCGTGCCATTGCAGGCACCAACAAAAAAGCAACATTGGAGCTGGGAGGTAAAGCGGCTAACATCATTTTTGATGATGCACCGATCGACCAGGCGGTGGAAGGTGTGATCAACGGCATATTTTTTAACCAGGGACATGTTTGTTGTGCCGGATCAAGATTGTATGTACAGGAATCTGTTTTTAAAGAAGTGGTGCGGAAATTAAAAGACAGGTTAGAAACATTGATTGTCGGCGACCCGATCGATAAGAACACCGATATAGGCGCCATCAATTCAAAAGCACAGTTAGACATCATCAATAAATACATCAGGATCGGTCAGCAGGAAGGTGCCGAGATGTACCAGAGTTCATGTGCTTTGCCAAAAAAAGGATTTTTCTGCAGGCCTACCATCTTTACCAACGTGGCTCAGTCAAACCGCATTGCACAGGAAGAAATTTTCGGGCCGGTATTGGCAATTCAAAGTTTCCGCACAGATGATGAGGTGATAGAAAAGGCAAACAACACGCCTTATGGCCTCTCCGCCGGAGTGTGGACAGACAAGGGTTCCAAGATATTCAATATGACAACCAAATTAAGGGCGGGTGTTGTTTGGGCAAATACGTTCAACAAATTTGATCCAGGTTCACCATTCGGCGGATACAAAGAAAGTGGATACGGAAGAGAGGGCGGTGTACATGGGTTGGCTGCGTATGTGAATATCGTTTAAAACGTTTCAATCGTTTCAAGGTTTAAGACGTTTAAGGGTTGAGAAAAATAACTTCTTTCTCCGGCAATTAGACCCTAACGACTTAAACATTTTTAAACGATTTTTAAACCTTGAAACGTTCCACATGGCAACTATTAAAAGGTTTGAGGACTTAGATGTATGGAAAGTAAGCAGGGAGTTATGTGATAAATTAGGGCAAATCATTGACAGTGATGCTTTAAAAAGAAATTTCAGATTAATTGGACAGATTGAAGGGTCTTCAGGGTCGATTATGGATAACATAGCTGAGGGTTTTGAAAGAGGAACAAAAAATGAATTCATATTATTTCTGGGATATTCAAAGGGATCATGTGGCGAATTAAGGTCACAATTGTACAGGGCATTAGACAGAAAATATATAAACAAGGAACAATTCGAAGAGTTGTACTTGTTAGTGGTTCGAATCAGTATAATGTTACAAAAGTTTATCAGCTACCTACTGAAATCAGATGTAAAAGGCTTGCGTAAAAAGAACCCTGAAACGAATTAAACGGCTTAAACGTTTTAAACGAAAAAAAAATGGCAAAGACATTAGAAAGCAGACTTGAAGTTTTAAAAACTTACAAACTCTACATCGGGGGACAATTTCCAAGAACCGAGTCTGGTAGATATTACATTGCTGCAAATGCTAAAGGAGAAAAACTTGCCAACGTTTGCCTTGGTTCAAGAAAAGATTTTCGTGACGCTGTTGTTGCCGCCCGTGGCGCTTTTGGCGGATGGAGCGGCAGGGCAGCTTTTAACCGTGGCCAAATTTTATACCGCATAGCCGAAATGCTGGAAGGAAGAAAAGCACAGTTCATTGACGAGTTGATGAAACAGGATTCAAACAGGGCACAGGCTGAAAAAGAAGTGAACCTTTGTATTGACCGCTTTATTTATTACAGCGGCTGGTGCGATAAATTTCAACAACTGTACAGTTCCGTAAACCCGGTCGCTTCTTCTCATTTTAATTTTTCAGTGCCCGAACCAACGGGTGTGGTAGCGGCCATCGCACCACAAAATGACCTGCCTGCCGGTAGGCAAGGCTCTTTGCTGGGATTGGTTTCGGTAATTGCCCCCATTATCGCCGGCGGAAATACCTGTATCATCCTTGCTTGTCATACCAAACCGCTTTGTGCAGTGACTTTTGCTGAAGTGCTCAACAGTTCTGATCTGCCTGGCGGCGTGGTAAATATCCTTACCGGTAAAGTTTCTGAATTGGTTCCTTTTTTTGCTGACCACATGGATGTAAATGCAGCTGCTTATTGTGAAGGGGATGCTGCTACTCAAAAAATGATCAAAGAAAAATCTTCCCTGAATGTAAAAAGAGTGGTGCTGTACGATAAAGTGAAATGGGCTGATGCTACCGGGCAATCTCCTTACTTCATCATGGACTTCCAGGAAATAAAGACCACCTGGCACCCGATCGAGAATATCGGCGGGGCGAAGGCAGGATATTAAATGAATTGCCCGGCTCTTAAGAGCCGGGCAATTCATTTAATAATTTTACGGGCTTTAGCCCAAATTCATACACATCCTTCCCCTGGCAATGCTTATACCTCTTGCCACATCATAAATCTCCATTGCTTCACTAAGCCGTCAATATTACTTTCAGTGCTTTTTCTTTTCCTGCATTTCCAAAAGTTTCGTAAGCCTCCATTACCTGGTCCAGTCTAAAATGATGGGTGATCAGTTTATTGGGATCAATCTTTTTAGATTGAACTGTTTTGAAAAGCATGGGCGTAGTGGATGTATCAACAAGCTGTGTGGTAATTGTGATATTCCTTGACCAGAGCGTTTCCATATGGAGCGTAACAGGTTTTCCATGAACACCTATATTGGCAATGCGGCCACCTGCCGCTACGATAGCCTCACACAATTCAAATGTGGCTGCTATACCAACCGCTTCTATAACAGTATCCACCCCCTTCCCATTTGTTAAGTTCATGATCTTTTCTATTACATTTTCAGTACTGCTGTTAATGATATTGGTTGCTCCAAATGTTTTCGAAACATTCAAACGATTATCGTCCAGGTCTATCATGATAATTTCGGCCGGAGAAAAAAACTGTGCAGTTAACAAGGCAGCCATTCCGATGGGGCCGGCTCCAACAATAGCAATGGTATCTCCTGGTTTAACTTTTCCATTAAGTACCCCACATTCAAATCCCGTTGGTAAAATATCACTTAACATTACCAGTGCTTCTTCATCGGCCCCAGCCGGAATGGGATACAGGCTGTTATCTGCATAAGGTATCCGTACATACTCGGCCTGGCAACCGTCAATTAAGTTTCCCAATATCCATCCTCCTTTTTCGCAATGCGAATACATGGCTTTCTTGCAATATTCACATTTGCCGCAGGAAGTGATGCAGGAAATAAGAACATGGTCTCCTTTTTTAAAATTACTTACCGCATTTCCAAGTTCCTCTATAATACCCACTCCTTCATGACCTATGATCCTTCCGTCTGTAACGGCCGGAACATCCCCTTTCATGATATGCAGATCGGTTCCGCAAATGGTTGTTTTCAGTATCCTCACAACGGCATCTGTTGGCTCTTTGATCTCCGGCTTTGGTTTATCCTCCCAGGATTTTTTGCCGGGACCATGATAAACCAGTGCTTTCATGGTTTTAGCAGTTTGATTATTATCCGCCTGGGAACCATTTAATTTCTCTTGTTTGATTGGTGTTGCTGTGGTTGTCATTGTGTTTATGTTTAGCTTGTAATTGCATTATTACAATATAAAATTAGACACAGTTCCAATACCAGATGTTATATGTATTTTGAAAGAAATTACATGTTTCCCATATTTTAAAATATGAGAATATTGGTGGCGTGAAGGCGGGGTATTAAATGAATTACCCAGCCTTAAGGACCGGGTAATTGAAATAAATGCTTTATGGGCTTTAGCCTAAATTCTTATACATCCTTCCCATGGCAATGCTTATACTTCTTGCCACTGCCGCAAGGACAAGGGTCATTTCGTCCCGGCGCTTTTTCCACACGGATGGGTTCCTGCTTGATATTTTCTGAAGGATCAATATAATCATTCTCGGCACTTAGCTGTTGGGGGCCGCCACCAGCGGTTGCAAACTCTTCTTTACGCTGGCGCATCTTACTCATGTCTGTTTTACGTTCACGGCCTTCACGTATCTGCCCGGCATTGGTCTGTTCCATCGGTATCTGTGCATGGCAAAGGAAACTCACAATATCTTTGTTCACCTGGTCATCCATCTGCTTAAAGGCATTAAATGCTTCGATCTTATAAATCACCAGCGGGTCTTTTTGTTCGTAGCCTGCGGTTTGCACACTGTGGCGCAGGTCATCCATGGCACGTAAATGTTCTTTCCATGCATCATCGATCAACGCCAACGTAATGTTGCGCTCCAATGCATCATTCAGTTCTCTTCCTTCGGTAACCAAATATTTATCGAGATTGGCAAGCGCCTGTATCTGTTTTTTTCCATCGGTGAACGGTACGGCCACATTTTCGATATGGTTACCCTGCTCTTTGCGGATATTTTTTATGATGGGTAATGTTTGCTGAACAACCGCATCTGTTTTACGGCGATACTGCGTGATGGCTTCATTATACAAACGGTCGCTCAATACGTGCTCGTCTTCCTTATCGAGTTCAGATGCTGTGATGGCAGTATCAATACCAAAATTGACTATCGCTGCCAGTTTAAATCCTTCGTGGTCGTTTAATTCTTTGAACGAATTGATGAGGCCATTGGCAACAGAATAAAAGGCGTTATCCAGGTCAAGTGCCAGTCTTTCTCCAAACAAAGCATGGTTACGTTTTTTGTAAACCACGTTACGCTGCTTGTTCATCACATCATCATACTCCAGCAAACGCTTACGGATGCCGAAGTTGTTTTCTTCCACTTTCTTCTGCGCCCGCTCAATAGACTTGGTGATCATGCTGTGTTGTATCACTTCGCCTTCTTTATATCCCATCCGGTCCATGAGCCCGGCAATACGTTCGCTGCCGAACATACGCATCAGGTCATCTTCCAGTGAAACAAAAAAGCTGGAGCTACCGGGATCACCCTGACGACCGGCGCGGCCACGCAACTGCCTGTCTACACGACGGCTTTCATGCCGCTCGGTACCAATGATGGCCAGACCACCGGCTTCTTTAACACCGGGCCCGAGTTTGATATCCGTACCACGACCGGCCATGTTGGTGGCAATGGTAACAGCGCCTGCCAGCCCGGCTTCGGCAACAACCTGCGCTTCCCTGGCATGTTGTTTTGCGTTCAATACATTATGCGGAATATTTTTTTGCTTCAGCATCCTTGCCAGCAATTCACTCACTTCCACCGAAGTAGTACCAACCAGCGAAGGCCTTCCGATGCTGCGCAGTCTTTCCACTTCATCAATGACCGCTTTATATTTTTCCCTTTTTGTTTTGTAAACAAAATCCTGTTCGTCTTTACGGATGGCTTTTACGTTGGTAGGAATGGTTACCACATCCAGTTTGTAAATACTCCAGAACTCTGCAGCTTCTGTTTCGGCAGTACCGGTCATACCGGCAAGCTTGTGATACATCCTGAAATAGTTCTGCAGCGTAACCGTAGCATAGGTTTGTGTAGATGCTTCGATCTTCACATTTTCCTTGGCTTCAATAGCCTGGTGCAACCCATCCGAATATCTTCTGCCATCCAAGATACGGCCGGTCTGCTCATCCACAATTTTCACAGCACCATCCAATACCACGTACTCAATGTCTTTGTCGAATAATGTATAGGCTTTTAATAACTGCTGTACGGTGTGAATGCGATCCGCCTTCAATGCATAATCATTCAGCAATGCTTCTTTGCGGTGTAATTTCTCATCATCGCCCAAACTGCCTTTTTCAATTTCAGAAAGTTTGGTGGCGATGTCTGGTATGATGAAGAACTCCGGATCTTCCCCGGCCCTTGTAATTAATTGTATGCCCTGGTCGGTAAGATCTACCTGGTTATTTTTTTCATCGATGTTAAAGAATAATTCGGCGTCAACCTTCGGCATTTCTTTTTGCTGATCGGCGAGGTAATAATTTTCGCTCTTCTGCAGTTTCACCCTGTTGCCCGGTTCACTCAGGAATTTGATCAATGCACTGTTCTTTGGCAAACCACGGTGTGCTCTCATCAATGCAAGACCACCGTCTTTGGGATCATCATTTCCTTCTGCAATTTTTTTCTTTGCTTCGATCAAAAACTGGTTCACTGCTTTCCGTTGTGCTTCCACTAATTTTTCAATTCGTGGTTTCAGGTCGAAGAACTGTTGGGTGTTATCACTGTGTCCAACCGGTCCGCTGATGATCAACGGCGTACGGGCATCATCGATCAATACACTATCCACCTCATCCACCATGGCAAAATGATGTTTACGTTGCACCATTTCCTGCGGCGTATGCACCATGTTATCCCTTAAGTAGTCAAAACCAAATTCGTTATTGGTACCGTAAACAATATCGGCATTGTAAGCGTTGCGACGGGCATCGCCATTGGGTTCGTGCTTATCGATACAATCAACACGCAGTCCTAAAAACTCAAAGATGGGGCCGTTCCATTCACTATCCCTTTTTGCCAGGTAATCATTCACGGTAACGATATGAACCCCTTCGCCTGATAGTGCATTTAAGTAAGCAGGCAATGTACTCACCAGGGTCTTACCTTCACCCGTTGCCATCTCGGCAATTTTACCGGAGTGCAACACAGCACCACCGATCAACTGCACATCATAGTGCACCATGTTCCAGGTAACGGAGCCGCCACCTGCAGTCCAGGTATTTTTATAAATGGCTTTATCCCCTTCAATGATGATATTATCTTTTTTAACCGACAGCATTCTGTCCAGTTCAGTAGCGGTACTTTCTAATGTTGTGTTCTCCTTAAAGCGCCGGCTGGTTTCTTTTACTACCGCAAATGCTTCTGGCAAAATTTCCAGCAGCACTACTTCCAGTTGACTGTCTCTTTCTTTTTTTAACTCGTCAATTTCTTTATAGATGATATCCCTGCCATTGATATCGGCAATGGGCAATTCTTCGGCCGCTGTTTTTTTATCGTTTATCTGGTTATCAATGGCTGTAAGATGGGATGCAATGCGTTGCCTGAACTCATTGGTCTTATTCCTTAATTCGTCATTGCTGAGGGATTGGTATTCTGTAAAAAAACGGTTGATCTTTTCAACCTGTGGGGTTATCTTCTTTACATCCTTTTCGCTTTTATTACCGCCAAAAAGTTTTGAAATAGCTCCGATCATAAATTCAGTGTTGTTGGGTATTGTATAAATACGTTATTATAAAGACCATTGTATTGTCAAATATGGTGCTGAAAAAAAAATCGAGCCATAATGACAGAACCTGTCCCCCCGTTCCACCGGGGCGGACAAAGGTAGTAAATGTTTGGGGTATGAGTTGAGGCGAATGAAACAGGCCGAAAGCCTTTTTCGCAGGCTTTAATCTTTTGTTAACTAACTTCTTAGCCTGGAAACGTATAAACAGCAAATGATAATAATTATGAAATTAAATTCCCTTTTTGCCAGCCTTGTTTTATCAGCAATCATCTTTAACGCATGCAGCAGCAACGAAATTGGCGATAGTAAGGACGTGAACCAGGACAAGATCTATATGGACTATTTCATCAGTCATGAAGAAGGTGATGAAAATGTAGATGTGACCTGCCAGTTCCGCTTTGCTGGTAGTGCCGGAACCACACTCGTATTAAATGACAGCAGCAACGTAGCCTTTGACGGTGAAAAATTAAAGGTAGACAGCAGTGCTGCTGGTGGAGCATACTACAGTATCCGCAAACCGGCAATTAGTTTTTATGACAAGCACATAATCAGTTTTACCAATACGCATGGAAAAAGATTCGATAACGAATTTATTTTTTCGCCTTTCACATTAACCGGTACCCGTAAAGAAACGGGCAGGAAAAAAGATCTTACCGTTACCTACCAATCGGCTCCTTTAACCGCGGCGGATCATGTGGAGGTATACAGCACCGATACCGACAGCAGTTTTCATTACAGCCAGCCGGGCCCGGATACCACCGTTGTAATTCCGGCAAAAGAATTAATAAGGCAGAAAGGAAAGACCCTTGCATTAGCATGCAAACTGTACCGGGAAATCGACCTGAAGCAAAGCAGTTCCGAAGGCGGATCGATAAGAATACAACAGGAACTCAAGCCAGTGAAAATAAAACTGCTTCCCTGAACAATCTGAAGGGATCATTGTTTCGTATTTTGAAAAAAACAAAATATGAAAAAACTCATCCTGCTTGGCGGGTTCATCAGCATTACCCTTTCCGCCTTTTCGCAAAAAAATGTGCTGTATAAGTTTGAAAAAGAAAGGGTGGGCATCACCAAAAAATCAATGTTGGTTTTAGCAGGCTGGTCAGCAGCAAATTTGCTGGTAAGTGGTATTGCCACCAAAACCCACAACAAGGAGATGCGCTATTTTCACCAGATGAATGTGCAATGGGGTGCCATCAATCTTGCATTTGCAGGACTTGGTTACTGGGGTGCCGGTATGGAAAAAATTGACAACCCAACTTTATTGTCAGTACTCAAACACCAAAGTAAAAACGAGAAGACCTATATCTTAAATACCGGGCTCGATGTTGCCTATATTGCTGTGGGCCTGTACATGACAGAAAGAAGCAAGAGCCGCACGGATCCTGCCAAACTGAAAGGCTATGGCAATTCCATCATGATGCAGGGAGGGTTTTTGCTTTTGTATGATGCAGCAAATTATTTCATCCATCATAAACACGGTAAAAAATTAGATGGGTTGGTTGAAAAGCTCGAATTAAGCGGCGGGCCGGGTTCGGTTTCACTGGCTTATCATTTTTAAACCCACCCGGCGTGTTAATAAATCCTCAAAACATACACCATCCATCAAAATAAGTTCGGGTATATGATTTTCTAAACTATTTTTACACGAATATGTTCGTATACCAACAACGTTTATGAGAAAATTATACATCACCCTTCTTGTTAGTTTTTCAGCACTTGCAGCCAATGCACAGGTAAAAGGAGTACTGATCGACTCTGCTTCAAAGAAACCTATTGACAAAGCAGTGATCGGGCTGGTTATAAAATCAAATCCAACTGATACGGTTTATGCTTTTACAGATGAAAAAGGACAATTCCGGTTTGACCCGGCACCTTCTTCTAATTTTTCTATTGTTATCCGGAATATGGGATATCGCCCCGTTGCCAAATTTGTTCAGGTAAACAAAGCGGAGAAAACAATTGACATCGGCACCATCATTTTAGCAGACCAGGCAAAATTATTAAATGAAGTGGTGGTGGAAGCACCCGCTATTATAGTAAAGGAAGATACCATCGAATACAATGCATCTTCCTTTAAAGTAAAAGAAGGTGCTGTTGTAGAAGACCTGCTGAAAAAATTACCCGGAGTGCAGGTTGACAAAGACGGCAATGTAACCGCCCAGGGCAAAGCGGTAAGCCGTGTTAAAGTAAATGGCAAGGATTTTTTTGGCGGTGATGTAAAAACAGCCACCAAAGAGTTACCCGCCAATATTGTAGATAAGATCCAGATCATTGATGATTATGGCGACCAGGCTACGGTTTCAGGAATAAAAGACGGCGATCCGGATAAAGTGCTGAACATCCAGATCAAAAAAGATAAGAACAAAGGATTTTTTGGAAGAGCCACGGCCGGGTATGGAACACAAGACCGTTACCAGGCTTCCTTCAATGGAAATTATTTCAATAACAACACCCAGATCTCTGTGCTGGGCAACAGCAACAACACCAATACTTCTCTTTTCAACTTCAGCGGAGGCGGCAACCGGGGCGCTACGAGTATGATGCGCCAGGGTATGGCCGTGATGAGCGATATGGGCGGCATGGGCCAGATGAATAACATGGTGCAGAATGGAAATGGAAGTGCTTTCACAGGCGGCAGCAACAGCGGCATTTCCAGCACCAATTCATTTGGTTTCAATTACAGGGATCAGTGGAGCAAGCGGATAAGTGTATACGGCAGCTATTCATACAACCACAAAAACACAAGCCAGCTGCAGAATAGTTTTGAAACAAATAATACAACGGGATATTATAATAACCAGGATCAGAATGTACTCACCATCGGCAACTCACACCGTTTCACTTTTAATTTTGAATACCAGGTTGACTCTTTCAATTACCTGAAGATAAGCCCGAGCGTTAATTACAGCGGCAGCGATGCTGACAACAATACTACGTTTGCTTTAACAAAGACAGACGGCACAAAAGGCAGCGATGGTTCGAATAAAAACCTGACCGGTTCCAAAGCCCCGAATATTGCTGCTACCATTTTGTACAATCATAAGTTCAGGAAACGGGGCCGTAATTTTTCAACAAGCATAACATTGGGTACATCAGAAAATAATTCTGACCAGGATGTAACGAACCTGAGTTACCAATACCAGCCCTTCCCCTTTACAAGAAATACCTTTCAATACATTGACCAGGAGAACAGCAACAGGAATTATGGCGTTCGCTTCACCTATTCCGAACCATTGAATAAGTACCGCAGCCTCGACTTTTCCTATTCACACAACTTAAATTATTCCCGCAACGACCGGAAAACATTCAATGTTGATTCAGCAACCAAGGTCAGAACACTCAATAATCCGTTGAGCAATGATTATGAAAATGATTTTTATAACAACCGCATCGGCGTTTCATTAAGAACCACCAAAAAGAAATACAACTATACCGTGGGCCTGAGCGTTCAGCCTGTTAACCTCCGGGGAAAATCCCTTACAAAAGACAGTGCCTATACCCCTATCCGCAGGGCAAGCGTATTCCCCATAGGCCGTTTGGTCTATAATTTCAGCCGGACAAAATCGCTCAACGTAAGTTATAACGGCAATGCCACCCAGCCGAATTTTAATCAATTGCAACCGGTATTGGATTTCAGCAATCCGCAAAGTGTGGTTTCCGGAAACCCGGATCTAAAACCTTCGGCTAATCATAACCTGAATCTGTCTTACAACAATTTTAATTTCACCAGCGGGAAAGTAATATTTACCAATCTTACCGTCAGCACCATCCGGAACCAGATCGTTAATAAAACAGCGAGGCTTAATAACGGCGGATCTTCCATTTCTATTCCCGAAAATGTGAATGGGTATTATAACCTGCTGGGCTTTTATGCTTATTCCCGGCCTTATAAGAACAGGAAGTTTGTAATAACACTTAATGGCAGCGTCAATTACAATCATAATATCAATTTAACCGACAGTGTTCAATTAACTGGAACCAATACCTTGATACAAAACCTGAACCGGAACAAGGTAAATGGCAACAACTGGATCGTAACGCAGGGATTTGTTTTTGAGTTTAATTACAAGGAAATACTGGAACTGGGAACCGGCGTCAGCTACAGTTTGAATGATAATAAATACAAAAGTGCCGACAGCAAATCATTATCGGCATTTCAGAATACGTCGAGCAATGCCTGGACGCTGAGCAGTAATATGAATCTGAATATTACCAAGACCCTTGTCTTAAAATACGATCTTGATTATACGATCAATTCGGGTCTTGCAAGCAGCGTAAGCAGGAACCAGGCCATTATGAATGCCTCGTTGGAAAAGCAACTCTTTAAGAAAAAGAACGGCATCATTAAAGTTGCAGCGTTTGACCTTTTTAAACAAAACAGTAATATTAACCGGACTGTTACCGGAACTTCCATCTTTGATACCAGGAGCAACCGCCTCACCCGTTATTTCATTTTAACTTTTACCTACCGCCTGCAACGGTTCGCCGGGCAAACCATCCAGGGGCCGGGCACCGACTTCAGGAGAATGGGACCGCCTCCAAGGGCAACATTCTAGGTACTAAAACCTGAATAAATATAATTTTTGAAGGGGTTTTTACACCCCTTTTTTATTACCTTTGCCGCCATCAATTTAACCAGACAGATCAACTATGAGTGGTGCATTAAAAGAGGTTCGTAACCGGATCAAGAGCGTTCAAAGTACGCAACAGATCACAAAGGCAATGAAAATGGTGAGTGCGGCCAAGCTCCGCCGTGCCCAGGATGCCATTACCCAAATGAGGCCCTATGCCAAAAAACTGCAGGAAATGCTCAGTAATATCGTCAGCAACAGCGACGGGGATGTAAGCATGGCACTGGCAGCCCAACGGCCCGTGGAAAAAGTGATGATCATTGTGGTTACCAGCGACCGGGGACTTTGCGGGGGCTATAACAGCAACCTGATAAAACTTGCCAAACAGACCATCCAGGATAAATATGCCACCCAGCATGCTAAGGGCAATGTAACCATATTGCCCATCGGCAAAAAAGGTTACGAGAATTTTACCAAGACCGGTTTCAAGGTCATCAATAATTACTGGGATATTTTAAACGGCCTCAGTTTTGAAAAAGCACAGGCTGCTGCAAAACATGCCATGGATGCTTTTGCCAATAAAGAAGTGGATGCTGTTGAACTGGTGTACAGCGAATTTAAGAATGCTGCCACCCAACGTTTTGTTGCCGAACAGTTCCTGCCCGTTCAAAAAGTAGATAAGACCGAAGGGCAAAAGAATGCCGACTTTATTTTTGAACCAGGCAAAGACGTTTTGATCGCCGAGCTGATGCCGAAGATCCTGAATACGCAGTTATTCAAAGCAACGCTTGATGGCAATGCCAGTGAGCATGGTGCACGCATGACAGCGATGGACAAAGCCAGCGATAATGCCAATGAATTATTGAAATCACTTAAAATAAGTTACAACCGTGCAAGGCAGGCTGCCATTACAACCGAGCTGACAGAGATCGTAAGTGGTGCCGCGGCATTACAAGGTTAAAACCCCTATCTCCGCCAGCTGGCGGAGAACAAGGCAGAAACAATTTTTATAACATAAAACAAATACCCCTTTAGGGGACAGGGGCACATGGAACTTGCAGAAATAATTCCGCACATAGAAGCGCTGATATTTGCCAGCGACAAACCATTAACCAATCCCGAATTACTGGAACTGGTAAACAGTGCATTGGCATTTATTGAAGACCGTGCCACACAGGAGCAGGTGGATGCAGCGGTTGAAGGCATTGGTGAAAAATACAGCACTGAGTTTTATGCGTTTGAATTAAAACAGATCGGCGGCGGCTGGCAGTTCCTCACCAAAAAAGAATACCACAAAACCGTTGCCCAGCTTAATGGCGATAAATTCCTGAAGCGTCTTTCTATTGCAGCACTGGAAACACTTGCCATCATTGCTTATAAACAACCCATCACCAAAAGTGAGATAGAATCGATCCGGGGCGTGAACTGTGATTATGCCGTTCAGAAACTGCTGGAGAAAGACCTGGTGATCATTTCCGGAAGGAATGAAGATGCCGTTGGCAAGCCACTCATCTATGCCACGTCAAAATCTTTCATGGATTATTTCGGAATCAACAGTTCGGAAGATCTTCCTAAGATTTCGGAAGTACTGATGGAAGAACTGGTGCAGGCAACCAATGTTAAAGAAGCGGAAGAGAATACGGAAACTGAAATAACCGAAGTAAGTGAGGTCGTGCTGGCTGTTACCGAAACCGGCGAAATTGTTGAAGAAACAACCGGCGAAGGCAATCCCGATGAACAGGCCCAGGGTTAATACATACTCCTTAAAAATTATTAAAAGGCATGAATTGATTCATGCCTTTTGTTTTAACAGTACGGGCAACCGCGTAAATTAAAAAGGGGGTATCTTTAGTAAATGACAACAGGACTAAAAAGTAAGATCGCAGTAACGGGCCGGGTATTGTTTTTCTTTCTGTGCTTTTTCTGCATTTCCTGTTCCACCAACAAACTTGTCTCTACTAATATGCAGCAGGAATTTGATAAACAAGGCCATCGTGGTAGCCGGGGATTGATGCCGGAAAATACCATTCCGGCTATGATCAATGCCATTGGCCTGGGCGTTACCACCCTGGAGATGGACATCTGCATCAGCAAGGACAAAAAAGTATTTCTATCCCATGAACCTTTTTTTAATCATGAGATAACCACCAAACCGGATGGAAGTTTTATAACAGAAAAAGAGGAACGGAGTTATAACATGTACAGGATGAGCTACGACTCCATCACGAAATACGATGTGGGCATGAAACCTCATCCCCGTTTTCCGCAACAGGAAAAAATGAAAGCCGTAAAACCCTTACTGGCCGATCTGTTTGATGCGGTGAAGCAGGACATGATAACAAGAAAAAGACCCTTCCCTTATTATAATATTGAGACCAAGACATTGCCAGCCACCGATAATATCTACCATCCTGCCCCGGCTGAGTTTGTTGAGTTGTTGATGAACGTGATCAAGGAAAAACAAATGGAAGAGTACGTGATCATCCAGTCCTTTGATTTCAGGACACTGAAATACCTGCATAAGCACTACCCCAAAATAAAAACAGCCATGCTGGTTGAAGCATTTAACAAGAACAGTTTCCGGAAGCAAATAAAAGACATCGGCTTTACACCCACTATTTACAGTCCTGATTTTGCATTGGTGACCAGCGACCTCATACAAAACTGTCACAACCTGAACATGAAGATCATCCCCTGGTCGGTAAATGATAAAAAGAAGATAGAAGAATTAAAGAAGATGGGCGTTGACGGAATCATCACCGATTACCCGAATTTATTCGACTAAAACCTATAAGGTTTTTTATGGTCTTTAAAAAAGTATACTGTTTGCTAAAACCTTATAGGTTTTAATCATGAATTATATATGCAACCAAGCCTTCGCATTTTTAAATAACAGTTTTTCCTTCAGGCTATCAGCAAAATTCATTTCCCCGATCAGTTTACCCGGATGATGTTCTCCCAGCGGAAATGGGTAATCACTTCCCAGGCATATCGTATCCCCGCCCATCAGGTCAACAATGAATTGCATTGCCTTTGCATCATGCACCAAACTGTCTATCCAGAATTTACCAATATATTCTCTTGGGTTAACGGCATTATCAATTGCCACCAGGTCGGGCCGCACATTAAAACCATGCTCTATTCTCCCAATGGTAATAGGAAAAGAACCACCGCCATGTGCAAATGCCACCCGAAGTTTCGGAAATTTTTCAAACACCCCGCCAAAGATCATGGAGCAGATCGCTCTTGATGTTTCTGCCGGCATGCCTACCAGCCAGGGCAGCCAGTATTTCTGCATCTGTTGCTCTCCCATCATTTCCCAGGGATGTACAAACAAGGCACAGCCAAGCTTTTCCGCTGCTTCGTAAAACGGAAAGAATGCTGAATCTCCCAGGTTCATACCATTAATATTACTGCCGATCTCTAATCCCGGCATTTTTAATTCTTTTACGCAGCGTTCCATTTCGGCAATAGCCATATCAATATCCTGCAATGGAATTGTTCCTATTCCAATAAAACGCTTTCGATCTTTTGAAACCGTATCAGCAATATGATCATTGAAGAACCGGGAAGTTTCCAGTCCGTCTTTTGGCTTTGCCCAGTAATTAAATAATACCGGAATGGTGGAAAGTACCTGTACGGTAACCGCTGTTTCATCCATCTCCTTTAACCGGACAGCTGCATCAAAGCAATTGTCTTCCACTTCACGAAAGAGTTTATCTCCCTTCATCATACAGGCTTTGCAGTTCCTGTGTTCAAGGTGAATGAATTCTCCATAGCCAAACTTCTGTACCCAGTTGGGCATTTTGTCGGGCATGATGTGCGTATGGATGTCAATTTTCATCAGAATTTTTTGAAGCCTATAAGCAGATACAGGATACAAGATCCGGGATAAGCACCCTGTATCTTGTATCCTGCATCCGGTATCTTAATAAATTAACCCTTCCTCACCGGCGGAGCCATTACGCTGCCGCATTTACTGCAGGTGCGTTTTTGTTCATCATTATAAAAACCTTCCATCACGGGGGGGAGTTGTTTTACAATATCGGTGATCACTTTATATTCTTCATACAGTTTATTGCCGCAGTTTTCGCAATACCATAAAAACCCGTCTTCTTCTGTCTCTCTTACTTTTTCAATTACCAGGCCAACGGTATTAGGCCCACGCTGCGGCGAATGCGGAGTTTTGGGAGGCAGTAAAAACATATCGCCTTCATTGATGGGAATATCCTTCGCCACGCCTTCATCAATAATTTTCAACACAATATTCCCTTCCACCTGGTAATACAATTCCTCACTTTCGTTATAATGATAATCCTTCCGGGCATTTGGTCCGCCTACCACCATTACAATAAAATTCTCTGCGTCTTTATACACACATTGGTTACCCACCGGTGGTTTCAGCATATCGCGGTGTTCGTCGATCCATTTTTTTAAATTAAAGGGAGCTGTTACTGCCATAGCTAGTGTTTTTAGAGTCGTAAGGTAATTATTTTTTTGAAGCCGGATACAAGATACCGGATTCAGGATGCAGGATGGGAATCTGCGACCAGTATCTTGGATCTTGCATCTTGTATCTTGTATCCGGTATCAAGCTTTTCTTTACCTTTAAACCATGCAACTGGATATTCCTTATCACCTCGAAAATTTCATCGGGGGAAATTTCATCGGGCCCCTGAGCGGAAATTTCATCGACAATACCAACCCCGCAACAGGCACTGTTTACGGGCAGATACCCGACAGCAATACCAAAGACATTGATGCTGCCGTGAAAGCCGCTAAAAAAGCTTTTCCCGAATGGGCTGTGATGCCGGTTGAAAAAAGATTTGCCATACTTAATAAGATCGCAGAGATCATTGATGAGAACCTGGAGGAGCTGGCAATAGCGGAAACAACCGACAATGGGAAACCTTTGTGGCTGAGTAAGGCCGTTGATATTCCGAGGGCTTCATCAAACTTTCGTTTTTTCGCTACCGGCATTATGCATTTTGCCAATGAGAGCCATGCCATGGAAGACAAAGCGATCAATTATACATTGCGGCAACCCATTGGCATCGTTGGCTGCATATCGCCCTGGAACCTTCCCTTGTATTTATTCACCTGGAAGATCGCCCCGGCACTGGCAGCAGGTAATTGCGTGATAGCAAAACCATCAGAAGTTACGCCTGTCACCGCTTTTCTCCTGGGAAAAATATGTAAAGAAGCCGGCTTGCCCGATGGGGTATTGAATATCGTTCACGGACTGGGGCAACATTGCGGCGAAGCCATTGTAAAACACGCCGACATAAAAGCCATTTCTTTTACCGGGAGCACAAGAGCAGGCGAACGCATCGCATCCATTGCAGCGCCTATGTTCAAAAAACTTTCATTGGAATTAGGCGGCAAGAATCCGAATATCATTTTTGCCGATTGCGATTGGGATAAGATGATAAAGACAACGATCCGTTCTTCTTTCAGCAACCAGGGACAGATTTGTTTGTGCGGAAGCAGGATATTGATCGAAGAAAGTATCTATGAGAAATTCAAAACAGATTTTGTTGAAAGAACCAGGCACTTAAAGGTCGGCGACCCGATAGACGAAAGTTCAAAGCAGGGAGCCATCGTAAGCAAAGTGCATTTTGATAAAGTGATGAGTTGCATCCAGCTTGCCAAAGAAGAAGGCGGAAAGCTATTATGCGGCGGTAATGCTGTTAAAGTAGCAGGCAGGTGTGAGAATGGGTATTTCATTGAACCAACCGTGATCGAAGGCCTGGGCCCAAACTGCAAAACCAATATGGAAGAAATTTTTGGGCCTGTTGTTACCCTGCAATCTTTTAAAACAGAAGAGGAAGCCTTGCAACTGGCCAATGCCACTAACTACGGGCTGGCCGCCACTATCTGGACGCAGGATGTAAGCAAGGCAAACCATGTTGCCGCAAAAGTACAGAGCGGTATCATCTGGGTGAATTGCTGGCTGATAAGGGATCTTCGTACGCCTTTTGGCGGGATGAAGAACAGTGGTGTGGGCAGAGAAGGCGGATGGGAGGCACTGCGTTTCTTTACAGAGGCGAAAAATATTTGTATCCAGTTTTAGGGCTAAAGCCCATCAATAAAATAATTCAATTGTCACGGCCTTAAGCCTGCCTGTCCGGTTGGCAGGGCCGGGGCAATGCAAAATAAAATTCAAGGGCTTTAGCCCTAACTAAAAATGAACGAAATTATAAATACAGAAGGAGCAGCCAAACCACTAGGCGCCTATCCGCATGCCCGGCGTGCAGGAAACCTATTATTTCTTTCCGGCATCGGCAGCCGGAGTGCAAAAGACAACAGTATCCCGGGACTGGAGCTGGATGCTGAAGGAAATATCATTAAGTATGATATAGAAGCAGAATGCCATCAATGCTTTGCCAATGTAAAAGCCGTACTGGAAGCCAGCGGCAGCAGTTGGGATAAAATTGTTGATGTAACTGTTTTTTTAACCAATATGAAAAAAGATTTTCCGGTTTATAATAAAGTGTATGCAGGATATTTTACTTCGGTGCAGGCATGCCGGACTACCGTGGAAGTAAAATGTTTGCCCACACCAATAGCCATCGAATTAAAAGTGATCGCAACAATAGAATGAATTGCTCCAGGCTTAAACCAGGAGACCCGTTAATATATAATCAGTTGCCCCGGCCTTAAGGCCGGGGCAATGCAAAATAAACTTCAAGGGCTTTAGCCCATCGCCTATTTTATGAGATTTGAAAATAGCTTAGCATTTTCCAAACAGTTAGATGAACAGGATTCTCTAAAACATTTCAGAGATAAATTTTATTTCCCGATCATCAATGGAAAAGAATGCATCTACTTTACCGGCAATTCGCTCGGGCTGCAACCAAGAACAACACAGGAATACGTGCTGAATGAACTGGAAGACTGGGCCAGTTTTGGCGTGGAAGGACATTTTCATGCAAGACAGCCCTGGTTGAGTTATCATGAAATGTTTCCAAACCTGCTGACCAGTATCGTGGGTGGTTTACCGGAAGAAATTGTGGTGATGAACCAGCTTACGGTGAACCTTCATTTACTGATGGCAACATTTTATCAACCAACCAAAGAACGGTTCAAGATCATCTGTGAAGCAAAAGCATTTCCATCAGATCAGTATGCCTTTGAATCGCAGGCAAGGTTTCATGGATTAAACCCCGATGAAGTGATCATTGAAGTGGGACCAAGAGAAGGCGAATATGTAATAAGAACAGAAGACATTCTCAATACCTTAAAACAACATGCTGATCAAACCGCACTGGTCATCTTTAGCGGCGTGAATTATTACAATGGCCAGGTGTTCGACATGAAGTCAATTACCAAAGCAGCACACGATGCCGGTGCTTACTGCGGTTTTGACCTGGCGCATGCTGCAGGTAACATTGAGCTGCACCTGCACGACTGGGATGCCGACTTCGCCTGCTGGTGCAGTTATAAATACCTGAACAGCGGTCCCGGCGGCGTGGCAGGCGCATTCATCAATCAAAAACACATTACTAATAAAAATTTGCCAAGGCTTGCCGGTTGGTGGGGCTATGAGAAAGCGACCCGTTTTCAAATGGAGAAAGGTTTTAAGCCCATTGCCACGGCAGAAGGCTGGCAACTGAGCAATGCACCGGTATTAAGTATGGCAGCACACAAAGCCTCATTGGATATTTTTGAAGATGCCGGCATGGAAAACTTATGGGCAAAAGGGCAACTACTCAGCGATTACTTATTCTTCATCATTGAAGAGTTGAATAAAAATTCAAAAGAGAAATTGATTGAAGTGATCACGCCAAAAGATGCAAAGGGTTGCCAGGTATCGATGCTGATGCTGAAAAAAGGGAAAGAGATCTTTGAAGTATTAAAAAATAATGGAGTGATTGCAGACTGGAGGGAACCCAATGTGATACGGGTTGCCCCGGTACCCTTGTATAATTCCTTTGAAGACATTTTTCATTTTGGCGAGATCATCACCCAAGTTATAAACCAATGATCGCAAAAATTCTCTGGATATCCGGATCGGTTATTTATATCATTTTGGCAACCCTGCATTTGTTGTATACTTTTTTCAGCAATAAATTTTTGGCAAAGGACAGAGCCACTGTAGAGGCAATGAAGCAAACGCATCCCATCCTTACCAACAAAACCACGATGTGGAAAGCCTGGGTCGGGTTCAATGGAAGTCACAGTGCAGGAGGCATATTCCTTGGAACGATAAACCTGTTGCTGGCATGCTTTTATTTTTCCTTTCTTTCCAGTGCATCTCCATTGATCATACTTACGGCAATTACTAGTTTATTTTATCTTTTCCTGGCAGTAAAATATTGGTTTAAAGTACCTTTAACTGGAATTTCCGTTGCAACGCTTTGTTACATTATTGCAGCCGTTATAATATTAGTATAAATGAAAAAGAATGTTACAATAGTTGGGGCCGGTTTGGTGGGCTCCTTACTTTCAATCTACTTATCTAAAAGGGGATACAAGGTAAACGTGTATGAACGCCGCGGCGATATGCGTAAAGAAGATATGGTAGCAGGCCGTTCTATTAACCTGGCATTAAGCGACCGGGGCATTAAAGCGCTCGAAGAAGTTGGGCTTATGGAAGAGATACGAAAGATCTGCATTCCCATGCATGGAAGGTTCCTGCACCATGCAGATGGAACCACCGCTTTTCAGCCTTATGGAAAAGAAGGGCAGTTCATCAATTCTGTTTCAAGAGGTGAATTGAACTGCAAACTGATGGACCTGGCCGAAAAAAATGGTGTTGAAATTCTCTTCAACCAAAAATGCAACAACATTGACTGGAAAGAGAACAGTGTTGAATTTGAAGATTCCTCAAACCACAAACTTCAAACCACAGACTTCCAACTCCTCTTTGGCAGCGATGGCGCTTACTCCGCAGCCCGGCTTACCCATCACCTGCAACATGACCGTTTTCAATACCAGCAATATTATATCGACTTTGGCTACAAAGAACTGAACATACCTGCGGGGGAGAACGGAAGCTTCCTGATGGAAAAAAATGCATTGCATATCTGGCCACGTGGAAATTATATGCTGATCGCCTTACCTAATACGGATGGCAGTTTCACCTGTACCTTATTCTTCCCGTTTGAAGGAGAACCTTCTTTTGCAAGTTTAGATACAAAAGAAAAAGTATGTTCATTCTTTAAAAAGACATTTACCGATGCAGAACAATTGATGCCAACGCTGGAAGAAGATTTTTTCAGAAATCCAACATCTTCGTTGGTTACGGTGAAATGCTTTCCATGGATAAGGGATGATAAGTTTGCGTTGATCGGCGATGCGGCCCATGCCATTGTTCCTTTCTTCGGGCAGGGAATGAACTGTGGCTTTGAAGATTGTTCTGTACTGAACAGCTTAATAGATAAACACAATGAAAACTGGGAAGTCATTCTACCGGAATACCAGTCATTAAGAAAACCAGATGCCGATGCCATTGCCGACCTGGCTTTAAATAATTTTGTAGAAATGAGGGATAAAGTAGCCGATCCGAAATTTTTATTACAGAAAAAAATTGAAGCGGCTTTCAGTAAAAAATATCCTGATAAATGGATACCTGCATATGCACAGGTAACATTCAGTCCGCACATAAGATACAGCAACGCATTGGTGAATGGAAAAAAACAGGAAGCCATTATGCAGGAAGTTATGTCTTTGCCGGATATTGAAAATAAATGGCAGGATGAAGAAATTGAAAAAATAATTCTTGAAAAATTAAAGGGCTAAAGCCCGGAATAAACATTAATAAATTTCCCCGGCCCTGCCTACCGAACAGGCAGCCTTAAGGCCGGGGAAATTGAAAAAACAAACAGGCTTTAGCCAAACAGCTATGTACAAATTTGATTACTACACAGAAAAAGACCATCAGAAAGTAATTGATTTCATGAAAGAGAATTCTTTTGCACTGATTACCGGTACGGGTGAAAATTACCCGGTGGCCACACAGGTTCCGCTTGCAATTAAAGACAGGGATGGTAAAATTTACCTGGAAGGACATATTATGCGGAAGACCGATCATTACCTTGCTTTTGAAAAGAACAATAACGTGATGGTGATCTTTTCAGGCCCTCATTGCTTTGTCAGTTCCCGCTGGTATACCGACCCCAACATGGGTTCTACCTGGAATTACATGACCGTGCAGGCAAAAGGGAAGATCAGTTTTATGGATGCAGAAGGCACACACAATGCGGTTAAATCGGTTTCCGATAAATACCAGGGTACACAGGCCCCGGGTTCATTTGACAGCTTACCAAAAGAATACATTGATCACATGATGAAAGCCATCGTGGGCATTACCATTGAAGTGGAAAGCATGGAAAACACCTTTAAACTCAGCCAGAACAGGGATGAAGCATCTCAGCGTAACATCATTGAAGAACTGATGAAACGGGGAGATGAGCATTCAAGAAAGATCGCTAAAGAAATGATAAAGCGATTGGATTGATAGATTTAATTTTGCCGCATGACAAGAAAACAATTGATACAACAGATCCAATTAAAGAAGTCATACCTCTGCGTTGGTTTGGATACCGACATCACGAAGATTCCAAAACACCTGCAAACTCACCCGGATGCTGTTTTTGAATTCAATAAACAGATCATTGATGCCACCAAAGATCTTTGTGTGGCGTATAAAATAAATACCGCCTTTTACGAAGCAATGGGATCAAAGGGTTGGGGGGACATGGAAAGAACCGTTAACTATATTCCCAAAGAACATTTTACCATTGCCGATGCAAAACGGGGCGACATAGGCAATACTTCCACGCAATATGCCAAAGCTTTTTTTGAAACACTGAACTTTGATGCCATTACTGTAGCTCCTTATATGGGCGAAGACAGCGTGAAACCTTTTTTAGAATTCGAAAATAAATGGGCCATCATTCTGGGATTGACCAGTAACCCCGGCAGTAAAGATTTTGAACAATTGCGTGTTGTTGGTCATCCCGATAGCGATCGGGACAACAACAGCACGGAATATTTATATGAATCCGTTTTACGAAAAGTAAGTCATTGGGGAAACCCAGGCAACCTGATGTTTGTAGTGGGTGCCACCAAAGCCAGTGACCTGGAAGACATTCGTAAAATAATTCCGGAACATTTTTTATTAGTACCCGGTGTGGGTTTCCAGGGAGGAAGTTTGGAAGAAGTAAGCAGGTATGGAATGAACAAAGATCTTGGGCTGCTTGTCAATGCAAGCCGTGCCATTATCTATGCCAGCGAAAAAGAAGACTTTGCAACCGAAGCAAGGGCTATTGCACAGCAGTACCAGGCCGAAATGGCAACTTATCTTAAATAGCTGAAATTAGTTTTTATGCAACGCAGAAAATTCCTTCAGAACATTTCACTTGTTTCTGCAGCGGCAGTGCTGCCTGACCTGGCAAGAGCTGAACCTGGCAGAAAGAAAAAACATTTTACCATTGCTTTCATCAGTGACATACATATCAAATCCCTGGATGTTGCAGAGGCCGGAATGAAAAGAGCCCTGCAACATATCAACCAGCTAAACCAACAACCCGATTTTATTATCAATGGAGGAGATTGCGTGATGGATGCACTGGCTGCTGATAAAGAAAAGACGAGATCACAGTGGGACCTCTTTAATAAAATAATGGAAGCTGAAAATAAACTGCCCGTACAAAATTGTATTGGTAACCACGATATCTGGGGCTGGCAACTGAAAGAAGACGTAAAAAGCGACCCACTTTATGGCAAGGCCTGGTGGTTGCAACAAACCGGCTATGCCAAAACGTATTACAGCTTTACCCACAACGGCTGGCATTTTATTGTTTTAGACAGCGTGCAGGAAAACAAAGGCGGCTACATTGCTTTGCTGGATGAAGAGCAATTCGGCTGGCTGGAAAATGAGTTGAACAGCAATAACGATAAGCACATCTGCATTGTTTCACATATCCCCATCATTTCTTTCTGCAGCGCCATGTTTGCAAAAGACATGATGCCCAACGGTGATTGGAAACTCTCCCGGGCCCTGCTGCATACCGATGCAAAAAAGATAAAAGACCTTTTTAAAAAACATCCCAATATAAAAAGCTGCCTGAGCGGCCATATCCATTTACAGGATGAAGTAAATTACCTGGGAATAAAATATTATTGCAATGGTGCAATAAGCGGCAACTGGTGGGTTGGCCCTTTCCAGGATTTTGCACCGGCTTATGCCCTGTTTGATTTTTACAATGATGGTTTGGTAGAAAGAAAGATGATCGAGTACTAAACGCCCCTGTTTATTTTTCCGGTTGCCATTATTTTATCAAGGATCGCCTGGATATCCTCCGGCCTTTTTGTGCCGATCAATAGAAGCCGTCCATCTGTATACCGCAACTGCAATCCCTTATTGCAGGATGCGGATGTATTAATGGCTCTTCCTGTTTTTGCAGACCCGGTGCGTATGCCCCATCCCCCGTATTCATGAAAAGAATTGTACTCCCGCATGTACGCATCACTCAGTTCGTGCCATTCAACTGAACGTTCGCTGAACTGAAGAGGATAGAAACGGTAATAAATGCCGGTTTCGGTAATTTTCGTCTTCAGCCTGATCGAAACAAGAAAAATAAAAAGTGCAAGAAGGAATAATTCAACCAGTATCAAAACAAAGTCGGGAGCAGGTTTTTCACCAAACGGCTTACCTAAAATGATCTGCTGTACAATGGCATAGATGAAGAGTATGTTAAGGGCTCCCACGCCACTCCATGCCCACCAGGTTTGGAATCGTTGTGTTTCTGAAAAATTTATTGTAGTCACGATCAAAGTTCTTTTAAAATTGCATCGCAGAGCTTACCCGCCCATTTTGCATATTCCTTTCCCGAAGGATGTAAACCATCGGCAACTAAAAATCCCTCCGCACTGCCGTCCGCTCTTTGCGAACGGGTGATATTGATAAAATTAGCCTGGAATTGTTTTGCCGATGTTTCGCAGACATAATTATATGCATCAATTTCATCAGCAACCTGCTTCCGGTCTCTTCCCTCTGCAAATGGAGTTACTCCCCAATCGGGAATGCTAAGCACAAATACCCGGTATGGTTTGTTATCGGCAAACTGGATAGCTGCTTGCAGCAAGTGCTCGAATTCAATTTTAAATTCGGTGACCGATCTTCCCCGGTACTGGTTATTTACACCGATGAGCAGGGAAACCACATCATAGGTTGCCAGTAAAGAACTGCCTTCGATGGCATTGTTCAGTTCATCGGTTGTCCAGCCGGTTTTCGCAATGATCTCGGCTGCATAAAATGCGAACCCCGCCTTGCGGAGTAATTGTACCGTTTGATTCGGAAAATTTTCTGCAAAGGGCGCCTGTTCACCAATGGTATAACTATCGCCTAATGCCAGGTAAGAATAAGTTGTCATGGTATACTTTATGGTACAAATGTATAGCTATTCATAATTCATGAACATCCATTTGTTAAAATATTCTTACAAATTGTAAAGTTATTTTGTCATATTGTAAAATATACTTTACATTTGCTTAAACTATTAAATTATGACACCCAAACTATTATTACCGAACAGGTTCAAAACGATCGGCTGGGTCATATTGATTCCAGCCACCATAGCAGGGATCCTGCTGCGTTACTATGACTTTGATGCAAACTGGATGCATGCCCGGGTATTCGCCATTGCAAGCGATGGATTTCTTGCCAACGCCAAATACTTTGGCCTTGTAGATGCCAATATCACCAATACCGTAGTTGGATCTGTATTCATCATTGGTGCAATGCTGGTAAGTTTTTCAAAAGAAAAAACAGAAGACGAATTTATTGCCAAACTCCGGCTTTCATCCCTGCTGTGGGCGGTTTGTGTAAGTTATCTTCTTTTATTGGTTGCCTTTATATTTGTATATGGCTCCCCTTTTCTTGACGTCATGGTATACAATATGTTCACTGTACTCATCATCTTCATTGTGAGGTTCAACTATATTTTATTCAAAAACTCCAAATCCATACCTGATGAAAAATAATATCAAAGTGGAAAGAGCAATTAAAGGAATGACACAGGAAGACCTGGCAAATAAAGTTTCTGTAAGCAGGCAGACGATCAATGCCATGGAAGCAAGTAAGTACGTTCCTTCAACCGTACTGGCTTTAAAAATCGCCAGGCTTTTCGGCAAACCGGTAGAGGAAATTTTTATCCTGGAAAAAACAGATTGAGATTTCGTTATGATTGACTGGCCAGTTTTTTTATCAAGTTCCGGCAGATCAATAATGGTACAATGCCAAACAAACCGAAGCAGCAGTCTATTAAAATATGGAAGAAGGGAATTTGCCGGATGGGACCTGCAATGATCGCAAGTGGTAAAACGGCAATGCAGCAGATGATCTGCCAGTCGATGATCCAGGCATTCTTAACCGGATCTCTGTAAGGGCCAATAAATGAAAGTGCAATCACTAAATGGGCAAAAGCCAGCCAGTCGTATCCATAAGCAAGGAAGGGATATTTGGCATTGGTATCAGCCAATGCATTGTAACAAGCCTGCAACCAGTTTCCGAGGCTCTCAGGAAAAATGTCTTTGTATTGTAACAGCCAGTGTAGTTCTGTTTCGGCAGGCATGGCGGTAAGACCACTTAAAACCAAAGCTGCAATGAAGAACAGGATCAGTAACCGGATCTTCTTTATCAATTTCATGAACTTACTTTGTCCTTTAAAAATACAAAAGGTCTGTGATTAATCACAAACCTTTTGCTATTCATGGTTATACTTTCAGGAATTATGTCCTTGACTTGTCCTTCTTTTTCTCCTTATCCTTGCTCTTCATATCTTCGTCAGTCGCTTCGCCCAAGATGATCTTTCCAAAACTGCTCTTTACTTTAACCGGCACACTCCCACTGCCCGATTTGCCCGAATACTCAAAATCGAATTTAGGCCCATGATTATCATCCCCATCATCATCGCCGGTAAATTTTACCCCGCTGGTATTTTTAAAAGAGCCAAAGCTGGTAGAAATATTATAGGTTGCCTGTAAATTACCCAATGGTTTCAGGTTAACTGTTGAATAAGATGTTTTCAGGTCAAGACTGGTAAGATTATTATCCAGGTTCAGTCTCACATTGCTGCAAAATTCAAGGTTCAGTTTAATATCTCCCGACAATTTTGAAATAACCGCTTTCGAGAATTTAATGGTCACGGGTGCGCTGCTGATATTTGCCAGGTTGGCTTTTCCAAACTCAACATGAATGCCTTTTATGTTGGAAAGCGTACCGGTTGTAAGCGAACCGAATTTGCTGGTTAGGTCAACTTCTCCCCTGTAATCGGGAACGGTAGTGGAACCAAACTCATTTTTAATATTCAGTGGATTACCCGCCGGCATGGAAATAGTGTAATTGATCTCCATACTACTCTTTTCATTCCGGTCTCCTTTATCTCCCTTTGAATTATTCATCTCCTTCATTTCTGTTTTAAAAGATATTTCCTTTCCGTTTTTATCATCCGAAACAGATATCCGGTCCAGTAATTTCTGCGCCAGTGCATCGGTATTGGCCGACACTTCAATATTCACATCCACTTTTATTTCATTCTTATCCCAGGTATGTACCTCTACCGAACCGAATGAATTCTGGATATTCAGCTTATCGGAAGAAGACACGTTGTATGATTTGTTCACGTTTTTCTTTTTTACAAACTCATACTTTTTCTTGTGGTCGTTGTTGTTATCGTTTTGATTTTCATTCCTGTCATCCTGGGCAAAAACATTTGCCTGGAGCAGCAAAACGAGTGGCACTAAAATCTTAAATGGCTTGATCAACTTTTTCATGGCTGTATTTTTTTTCTTTGATTTGATGTATGATGTTTAATTGCTGGTTCAGTACGCTGAGCTGAAGCTGCAGGTTCTGTACCATTGCTTCCAGCAGCATCTCCTGGTTGGGCGCCGCATTAAGCTGGTTTTTTAGAATATTATATGAACTATCCAATTGGTTAAGATCTTTGGTGAACTTCTGGTAAAGTTCCGGTTGTTCTGCTGCCAGTGCTTTCAGCTCTTCCTGCTTCATGTCTATCAACTTCACAAACTGGTTCATCTCCGGGGTAAAAGAATCTGAAGTAACAGCATCTGCCCCTGCCGGGTTAATGCGTACAGCTTCTGGCGATACTTTTTTATCAAAAATCATAAAGTAAACCCCGGCAGAAATGATCAGTACAGCTGCCGCAGCCATACTCCATTTATAAAGCGGCCGGATGATCGACCTCTTTTCTTTTTCAGGAGAAAAAGATGCTTCCATATTCTCCCAAACTTTTCCGGATGGAGCCTTGTCGTCAAATTCTTCCCGGTTGTCTTCAATGAATTTTTTCAGTTCGTTGCTCATATTCCTTCTTTTAAAAATTGAAGTAATTTTTGTTTTGCCCGCATGAATTGTGTCCGGGTAGTTGACTCCGCCACATTCAGTATCTCAGCAATCTCTTCGTGATCATATCCTTCCAGTAAGTACAGGTTTAAAACCGTGCGGTACCCATCCGGCAATTTCATGATCGCTTTCTTTACCGATTCCACTTTGTATGCGATCTCTTCATCATCAAAAGGCAGCTCTTCTGCACTGTCGTACCCGGCTACCTGTTCCATATCAACCCAGTCAATCTTTCTTTTCTGTAGCTGGCTGATGGAACGGTTGATGCAGATCTGTTTTAACCAGCCGCCAAAACTGGTCCGGTTCTCAAACTTTGCCAGGTTGCGGAAAGCCTCCATAAAACTTTCCTGTAATACATCTTCCGCTTCGGCCACGTTATTCAGCAGGCGCAGGCAGGTATTATACATGGCTTTGGAATATCGCTGGTACAATTCCTTATAGCCAAGGGTATCTCCCCGCAGGCAGCGTTCTACCAGTTCATCCTCGCCTGCCTGCCGGTAGGCAGGTTGTGATAATACAGCTAATTCCAAAAGTTCCATGTTTATAATTATAGAGACAGGGCTTTTTCCCCGATGTTGCATCTGCAAAAAACAAAAAATTTTCTTCTGATTTAAGGTATTTATATTTGCGGGATAGAAACGCTGATAATAGCGATTTATACAGGTTTGAACGGATTTATCCCAAACCCAATTAACGAATTAACCGATTAACCAATAACCGATAACGATGGCTGCTAAAACAGACAATTTTCAATCTCCCGATTATTTTAATGTAGATGAACTGCTGACCGAGGAACACAAACTCATCCGCGAAAGCGTACGCAATTATGTAAAGAAAGAGATCTCTCCTATTATAGAAGATTATGCCCAACGGGCCGAGTTTCCGCAACAGATCGTAAAACAAATGGGTGAACTGGGTTGCTTTGGACCAACGGTGCCGGAGCAATATGGCGGTGGCGGACTGGATTATATCAGCTATGGCCTGATGATGCAGGAACTGGAACGTGGCGACAGTGGCGTTCGTTCAACAGCAAGTGTGCAGGGAAGCCTGGTGATGTTCCCCATTTACCAATATGGCAATGAAGAACAGCGCATGAAGTATTTACCAAAACTGGCAAGCGGTGAATGGCTGGGTTGCTTTGGATTGACCGAACCCAATCATGGCAGCGACCCGAGTGGTATGTTAAGCAATATTAAAGATGCCGGTGATCACGTAATATTGAACGGCGCTAAAATGTGGATCAGCAATGCACCTTTTAGCCAGGTGGCCGTGGTTTGGGCCAAAGACGAAGCAGGCGATATAAGGGGATTGATATTGGAAAGAGGTATGGAAGGATTCAGCACACCAACCACGCATGGCAAGTGGAGCCTGCGTGCCAGTGCAACCGGCGAATTGGTCTTTGACAATGTAAAAGTTCCCAAAGCAAATATTTTACCCAATGTAAAAGGATTGAAAGGGCCCTTGGGCTGTTTGACCAAAGCAAGATATGGCATTGCCTGGGGCGCCATTGGTGCCGCCATGGATTGTTATGATACGGCTTTGCAATACAGTAAAGAAAGGATCCAGTTTGGAAAACCGATCGGTAGTTTTCAATTACAGCAAAAGAAATTAGCCGAAATGGTTACTGAAATCACCAAGGCCCAATTATTAAACTGGCGGCTTGGCGTATTGATGAACGAAGGAAAAGTTACCCCGCAACAGGTGAGCATGGCAAAAAGAAATGCCTGCGAAGTGGCCACCAACATTTGCCGTAATGCAAGACAAATGCTGGGCGGCATGGGCATCACCGGCGAATACTCAGTAATGCGCCACATGATGAACCTGGAAAGCGTGATCACCTACGAAGGCACGCATGATATTCATTTACTGATAACCGGAATGGATGTGACGGGGATCAATGCGTTCAAATAATTATGAATTAAAAATTAAGAATGGAGAATGTTTAAAAACTCTTTACTCCTTAATTTTTAATTCTTCATTTTTAATTCTTAATTGAAGAATCTATGAGTATAAAAAATATCAGCGTCATTGGCGCCGGCACCATGGGAAACGGGATTGCCCATGTATTCGCCCAGTCGGGTTTTAATGTAAATCTTGTGGATGTGAATGCATCCCAATTACAGCGGGCAATGGATACCATCAACAAAAATTTAGACAGGCAGCTTGCCAAAGGAACGATAACGGAAGAGCAGAAGAGATCCACCCTGGCGAATATTGTTACTTTTTCTGTAGTGGCGGAAGGTGTGAAAGATGCGAACCTGGTGGTGGAGGCTGCCACTGAAAACATAGAACTGAAACTTACCATTTTTGAACAGATCGACACCTATGCGCCTGCCGGATGTATTTTAGCAACGAATACTTCTTCAATCTCCATTACAAAAATTGCGGCAGTAACTAACAGGCCGGGCATGGTGATCGGGATGCATTTTATGAACCCGGTACCGGTAATGAAACTGGTGGAGATCATCAATGGCTATGCTACTAAAAAAGAAGTTACAGAAAGCATCATTGAACTAAGTAAGCAACTCGGCAAGATCCCCTGTGCAGTTAATGATTATCCCGGCTTTATTGCCAACCGAATTTTAATGCCCATGATCAATGAAGCCATTTACAGTTTGTTTGAAGGTGTGGCCGGTGTGGAAGAAATTGATACCGTAATGAAATTAGGTATGGCACACCCGATGGGACCCTTGCAGTTAGCTGATTTTATCGGGCTGGATGTATGCTTAAGTATATTGAATGTGCTGCACGATGGCTTCGGTAATCCAAAGTATGCCCCATGTCCTTTGTTGGTGAATATGGTACAGGCTGGTAAACTTGGAATAAAAAGCGGGGAAGGGTTTTACAGTTATACTGCAGGAAATAAGGAGTTGGTGGTGAGTGAGCGATTCAAGAATTAAAGTAAAAGCATTTTTCGCTAAATTATTTTGAAGTGCTCCTTAATAGTTGGTCGCCTGACCAATTATTTTAATTCCCATGTATATCTTGTGTAAAAAATAGTTCCCTGCCTAACCGAACGCAGAAAATAAATTTCTTCGCCGTTGTTGGTCGCCTGACCAACAATTTCCTCATGTATATCTTGTGTAAAAAATAATTCAGTATCTCACTGGTCGGGAAAAATAAATTTCTACCTTAACTACCCAACTACATATCACCCATGGATAGAAAATATTGGGAAACGATCGCACCAAAATATGAAACGGAGATATTTGATGTCCTCCGCAATGATACTTCGGGCAGCATTGTTGCCGCTATTGAAGAAATGGCATCTCCCGACAAAACGGTGATCGACATTGGTTGCGCCGTGGGTAAATGGTTACCCGTACTGGCTCCAAATTTTAAAATGGTGATCGCTGCTGATATCTCGGCTAAAAATCTGCAGATCGCCAAAGAGAAATATCCTGAGTATGATAATGTGGAGTACAGCCGCATGGATTTTTCTGCAGATGCGCTTACGGTCACGCCCTGCGATACTGCCATCTGCATCAATGCCATCCTTACTGATTCGCTGGAGAAACGAATAAATTTCTTTCAGTCGCTTTCCCTCTGTATCAATGCTGGTGGTGAACTGGTACTGGTGGTTCCTTCACTGGAATCAAAACTGTATACCAACATCATTGCCGATCGCTGGAACGTGGATGATGCAGATAACGACAAACCCCCTGCCGGTAAAGAAGCCATTCAAAAGGTGAGCAATTTCCGCCAGGGCGTTACCGATATCGACAACGTACCCACCAAACATTATTTAAGAGAAGAACTGGAGTTGCTGCTTACACTGGAAGGTTTTGAAGTGCAACTGATAAAAAAGATAAATTACGGCTGGAATACCGAATTTCACAAACCACCCAAATGGCTGAAGGATCCATATCCCTGGGATTGGATGTGTACAGCAAGAAAAAAGACCATTTAAACTTTTATCTATGGCAAAGAAAGAAAAACTAATAGATGCCTACATTGCCAAATCGGCTGATTTTGCAAAACCGATCTTAAATCACATACGGGAGCTCGTGCACAAAACATGCCCGGAGGTGGAAGAGAAAATGAAATGGAGTTTTCCGCATTTTGATTACAAAGGCGAGATGATGTGCAGCATGGCCGCATTTAAGCAACACGCCTCATTCGGGTTTTGGAAAGCTGCACTGATGAAAGACCCCGCACTGGCCGAAATGGCAAAGTCCGAAGTTGCGATGGGGCATTTGGGAAGAATCACTTCCTTAAAAGATCTTCCCTCCGATAAAAAAATGACCGCCTGGATAAAGGAAGCCATGAAGCTGAATGAACAGGGAATAAAAGTTGCAAAGCCGAAGCCAGTTGAAAAGAAAGAACTGGTAGTACCGGATTATTTTATAAAAGCCTTAAGTAAAAATAAAAAAGCTAAACAGGTATTTGACAATTTTGCTTATTCCCACAGAAAGGAATACCTGCAATGGATCGCCGAAGCCAAGACAGAAGAGACCAGGGATAAAAGAATGGTCACGGCCCTGGAATGGATAGCCGAAGGAAAAGGAAGGAACTGGAAATATGAAAGAAAATAAAACCGAAACATGATATTCCATACCCCATCATCTTTACAAAGATCATTCATCCACATGCTCTGAAGTTTTTGTACTACTGAATATTTATCGCCATGCTTGCATTTGACATAGAATAACACTAGGTTTATAGGATTATTTAAACCCCTAAACTATTTATTTATGAGAAAGGTCTTTTTCTACGCCATATGCCTGCAGTTGGTTGCAGCAACTGGCTGCAATGATAATACCAAGAGCGAGGGAGCCGGTGCCGATTCAACAAAGGTTGCCGCTAAGCAGGATCCGGGCCTGGAAAAAATGAAAGCTTTTTTTGCGGCCCCTATCCCGGGTTTTAATCCCGATTCAACCATTCAGAATCTAAGCAAATACCCCGATCTTTTTTCTAAAACCAAAACCGTTAAGTTCAGTTATAACAATTTTAACCTGTTCATAGATTCGCTCGACAGGAAATTCAATGTATCGGCCAAAGAAGTGCACTTTCTTTATGCAGCCTATACTCCCGCTGCCGTAAACTGGTACCTGAGAGGTCACTCCACATTATCACATGGCGATTCGCTGGCGATCTTAAATAAACCCTGTTTGGTGATTGCCTATAAAGACCCCACCGGCCAGTTCATTTACGCACTGGATATGGGAACCATTTGTCCGCCGCCGAATTCCTGTGAAACTGTAGCAAACTATCCGCTTATTTTTAATAAAACAGGCCAGGTTGGTTTTGACCCCGGTCCCACCATTGCCAACTATGATGTTCAGTACGAGGATGGGAAAAATCCAATTCATCCTTTAACACAACGGGTAAAATTTGATATTGCTTCGATCAGGTACCTTGTAGATTCGATGACCAGGGCCGGAACCCCTACAACGGATATTTACCTTGCTATGGGTGCCTATACAAATGCGGATGCCCAGCGATACGTAAGCACTCATCCTGCCAAGCCACCTATATCCGCATCGGATATACAAGACCGAACATGCCTGTTATTTGCATTTAAAAAAAACAACCCAAAGGCTGTCTCCCAGTTTATTTATTATGATTTTGGCACCATATGCCCGCCACCGAATTCCTGTGAAACAGCATTTGTTTATACGAGGTAATTACACTGTTTCATTTATTTCAGTTGTTGATGCCACTGCTTCTGTTGTTGATACAACAGGAGCAGTTTGCTTTTTAAACCGGGAGAAAAATTTACGGGGAGAAAAAAAACTGCCTACACGGATCAGCTTCCGGCCGATGAGGTAATGGATAAGTTTGTGTTCCAGCCAGTGATGAAGCGGAAACATCAGCGATATGATACAGATCTTGATGAGCCATATTTTCCAGGGTTCGCCATGGGTTTTATCATGTATCCAGGTATCCAGCAACAAGGTGACCAGTTCAAAGAAAAATATAAAGGAAAAAAATCCAAGTACTTTAATGGTGGTGGTTGAAACGGTGAACAGGCCCAGCAATACAAGCAAAATAAATGCACCGGCCACAATAATGGTGATCAGCATGTATTGGGCATCATGTTTGCGTTGCAGGGCTTTTTCCGCCAGTTCATTTTCCTTCTGGATGCGTTTGTTCTCATTATCGATCTCCATCAGCACCAGGTCCTTCTCCTTATTCAGTTTATTCACGCTGTCCTGGTACAGGTTATTCCGGTTGGCATACTCATACGCCTTCTGAAAATCACCGGTTGCATAATACAATTGCTGCAATGCATTCAGGCAATTGTTCTGTACCCTTACATTGAGCGTGGTATTCGCCAGTTGCAACGTGGTAGTATAGTACGCTATGGCTTCTTTGTAAAGTTTCAGGCCCCGGCAACAATCAGCCAGTTCAGATAAAAAATTTATCCTTCCTGAAATATTGTAATTGGCATTATAGGCTGGGTCCGCTTTCTTAAAATGCACATAGGCTGAATCATATTTATTACTGTATAAAAATATTTCACCTACAACCCATTCATAATTATGATCTCCCGGGCCGTACAAAGCCTTCTTAACATCCGGGTGTGCTTCCAGGAACCGGAACGTGTTTTCGCTGTTATCATTTATCATGTACTGGATAAACAGGGTTTGATCAATTTGCAGCTTCAGCACCGGGTCGTTTATAGACTCTGCCAGCAATGTTGCCCTTTGCAGGTAGTTTTTGGCCGGGATAAAATCAACGATCTTACCAATAAGGATATAATCTTTGATCAGTCCTTTTGTGTTTCCCGCTTTTGTGTTTAATGCAATGCTCTTTAAAATATATTCCTTAGCCTGTTCATTACTTTTCAGCCTTATGTACAACTGGGAGAAATGAGAATACACCGATGAAAGTAAATAATTGTTGCGCTTGTTATTGGCAATATCATAAGCATTGCTGAATTTCCGGAAAGCCATCAGCAGGTCCTTCTTCTGCATGAACACATCACCTAATTCCAGGGCGGTTACCACTTTTATGGAATCGTTGCCTGAACCGATGGCCGTAGTAAAAGCGATGTCCGCATTTTTTAAGGCAAGGTCTGGCTGCCCGCTGTTGCGGTATACCGCTGCAATGGTTGCATAGGCGAGTGCTTCATAATCTTTCCGTTCAATGGACCTGCTGTATTCCAATGCCCGGTTAGCAAATTCCATTTCTTTATTGAACCGGGTATTGCTGCTGTTGCCACTGATGCTGTTACTGTAAACAGGAAACAATGCATACAACATAAGTGACGGGCTCCTGCTTTCTTCTACGGCTATCAATTGTATTTCCCGCAGGCTGTCGGCCTTGTATTCATGATTAAGGGCATAATGATAATCGATCAGCGGGTATAACCGGTAAACCCTTTCAGAATCGGTTTTAGCCTGGTGGTAGTTTTGCAGTAATAGCTGTTCGGTATTGTTGTTTTGCGCCTGCACCGTATTTACAGTGAGGGAGGTTATTAGGACAACAAAATAACCAAAGCCTTGTATCAATAAGTTACGACGCACATTCAAATATACTCATCAAAATCAATAGTTGAAATCTCTGTACTGCCCAGGCCGGTCAGTAGCAGGATCATTTTCTCTTTTTCGGGGCAACCAGGGTGTAAGAATCATCTATCATCTCCTTTATTTGTTTTGCAGATAATCTGCCATCCACAATAATGGTATTCCAGTGTTTCTTATTCATGTGGTAGCCCGGCAGAACAGATTCCGGGTAATCTTCCCGTAGCTGAATTGCTTTTTCAGGGTCACATTTCACGTTGAATTGAAGGGGAGAATTATCCAATCCCGCAAGTAAAAATATTTTTTCATTCACTTTAAACACAAGCGTATCTTCTCCAAAAGGAAAACCTTCTGTAACAGAAGGCTTTTGCAAAATATATTCACGGATCGTTTCGATGTTCATATCAGCTGATGATTTTCTTTGCTTCTTCCAGTTTTTTGCTGATCTGCCCGGTAAGCATGTGCCAGAACATCACAAAATCACTGCCCAGGCTATACAAAGGATAAGTGAATGTGGCGGGTTTGTTCTTTTCAATAAAAAAATGGCCAACCCAGGCAAAGCCATAACCACAAACAGGGACCAGGGCCAGCATCCACCATTTTTGCAGAACAATGGCAACTACTAATATCACCAGCAGCCCGGCCGTTCCGATAAAATGCAGGGTACGGTTTGCCAGGTCTCCGTGTTCGGTGAGGTAATAAGGATAGAAGCTCCAGAAACTTTTATACTTCTTTTCAGTTGCCATAAAATTGTTTTATGTGTTAATATTTATTGATTTTAGCCACATAGAACCTGCCTGACGGCAGTCAGGTTCGCCTGTAACATTTTGATTGATTAAAATTTTATTATGGCTCATTTCAGAAAATTACAAATTCCGGCCTTATTAGCCACATTTTTTTATACTGACATTTTGCAGGTCTTTCAATTTATACAGCGCTTCTTCCAAACGGTTTTTTGGGATACCCGTCTTGATGACGCAGAACAACTGCATTTCATTGGAGAGAACAGTGCAGTTGTATTGCTTTATGATCATCATCACTTCATTCATCCGGGTGTAATCGAATTCAATGGAATAAATAACTTCAACTTGCCTTTGCACTACCGGCGTTACCTGCAATGCCAGCGCCGTAGCCGTTTTATATGCATTGATAAGCCCCGGCACACCCAGCAGGGTTCCGCCCCAGTAACGCACTACGATGACAGCTGCATTGGTTATTCCCTTACTATCTATTTGCCCGAGAATCGGCTTTCCGGCTGTGCCCGATGGTTCTCCATCATCCGATGAACGGAAATTATTTCCGTCGGTACCGATACGATAGGCGAAGCAATGGTGGACGGCTTTGGAATGGTCTTTCTTCAAAAGCCGAAGTTGTGTTTTAAAATCATCCGCCGTTTCAATAGGAAAAGCATACGCAATGAACTTACTACCCCGGTCCTTAAACTCGGCACCGGATGGTTTTTCAATAGTGAAATAAAAATCTTCGTTCATTGTTTATCCTGTGTTACCTGCTTTTAAAAAGAAGGAAATAATATCTGAATCCATTCTTTCTTCTTTTAGCAGGATATCATTTTTTAAAACCGGGGCATTCAATCCATTGCCTATCTCCAATTGTTCATTGCATATTATCCTGGCTTCATCCCACAACCCGGCATCAATAAATGACTGCAGCAGTTTTGTTCCTCCCTCCACCAGTACCGACAGCAGTTGCTTTTCATATAGGGCAGACAGCAGTTGTTTAAGAAGATCTTCCTGTCGGTTTAATTGCAGATAATGCAGTTTCCCATTATCTTCCTTTTTTAAATAATTAAAAACGACAGTTTCAACACTGCCATCAAAAAGTTTTAAATGGACCGGCAGTTTCAGTTCTTTATCGATCACCCCTCTTACGGGGTCTTTACCCGGCCATAGTCTTGTCGTTAAAGAAGGGTCGTCAGTCAACGCCGTATTTGTTCCTACCAATATCAAAGCTTCTTCACTCCGCCATTTATGAACCAGCCGGTTTGCGAACTCATTACTGATCCGTATCCGGGAAGAACCGTCTCCCGCTATTTTTCCATCACTGCTTTGTGCCCACTTCAATATGACATATGGCCGCCGCTGGTTATGAAAACTAAAAAACCGTTTGTTTAAGTCAAGACATTCTTTCTCTAAAACGCCCACAGTAACCTGTATACCGGCATGCCGTAGTTTTTCAATTCCCTTACCATTTACTTCTCCAAAACTGTCGCGGCAACCAATAACAACATTTGGTATTTTATTTTCTATGATAAGATTTGTGCAGGGGGGAGTTTTACCAAAATGAGCACAGGGTTCCAGTGAAACATACAGGGTACTTGCGGCAATGAACTGCTTATCGTTTTCAGCTACGCTGTTAATACAACTTACCTCGGCATGCGCCTCGCCATATTTTTGATGATACCCTTCGCCAATCATCGTGCCGGCATACACAAGCACAGCACCTACCATCGGGTTGGGCGCCACCTGCCCAGCTCCCATTTCTGCCAGTTGAAGGCAGCGCTGCATATATTGTTCATGTAATGACAAGTGACAAAAATAAGCATCAAAAAATAAACTATGTTTGCTTTGATGATGCTGAAAGAACTATACAGGAATTTTTTACTGCAACTGCAACAGGTTTACAGTCTTTCTGAAGCCACCAATATAACCGATTGGGTGTTTGAAAAAAAAGCCTCCTTAAAGCGAAGCGATATTTTAAAGAATCCCGGTAAAGTGATTACGGCGGCGGCTGATAAGCTTATCCAGGAGGCCATGCAGGAATTGCTGACACACAAACCGGTACAGTATGTGCTTGGGGAAGCCTGGTTCTATCACATGAAACTGAAAGTGAATGAACACGTGTTGATACCAAGGCCCGAAACAGAGGAACTGGTGGAGCAACTCATAAAAGACCGCAAGTCGAGGCTTACCGACCCGGCCATACTGGATATCGGAACCGGCAGTGGCTGCATACCCATTGCAATAAAGAAACATTTACCGGCAGCTATTATTACAAGCATCGACGTAAGTGAAAAAGCCATTGAACTGGCAAAAGAAAATGCAGCGCTTCATAATGCCCATATTAATTTTGTTCAACTGGATTTTTTAGATCAAAAGAAATGGAACGCCCTGCCCCTGTTCGATATCATCATCAGTAACCCACCCTATATACCATTCAATGAAAAGGAAAAACTTGACAGGAATGTAACGGCCTTTGAACCACACCTGGCCCTGTTTGTACCGGATGATTCCCCGCTTTTATTTTACCAGGAGATCGCTCTTTTCGGAAAAAACAACTTATTACCCAATGGGAAAATCTATTTAGAAACGCATGAAGATCTTGCCAAAGAAGTTGCGGCTTTATTTATGAAAGATTATCAAACAGTGATGATCAAAAAAGATATTTACGGAAACGAAAGGATGGTAATCGTTACGGCCTGACAGTGGCAGCCAGCTTTGCCTTGGCCCTTTTAGCAGCTTCCATGATACGGAATGCATAGCCAAAGTAGGCAATGGTGTCAACGCTGAGTACCACGGTTGGTGTGTCAACAAATTTCCTGCTTAAGTCAACTTCCTTTTTAAGAAGTGAATCTATGTAAAACATATCTACCTGTTTTGTACCAATAAAAACCTTCTGGTCTTTGGTGACAGAGACCATTATATTCTGGTTAACCCGGGTATCACTCTTTCCCTTGGGGTTATTTACCTTCACCACGTTTGGATTCGCCAGCGTGGATATCAGCAAAAAGAACATCAGCAGTATGAACAGCACGTCATTAAGCGGACCTGCATCCACTTCATTGTGAGAATCTCTTAATCGTTTCCTTAAACTCATTTCCTTTAATTATGAATTATGAGTTATGAATTATGAATGATTCCGTCAGTTTTAAAAAGTCAATTCTGAATTCATCATTCGTAGTTCATAATTACCTGGTTGGCTCCTGTAAAATATCAATGAAATCTGCACTTGCCGATTCCATCTTGTTCACTGTTTTATCGATCTGTGTATTGAGGTAACTGTATCCCAAAAAGGAAAGAATACCAATGATGAGTCCTGTTGCAGATGTGATCATCTTCACATACATCGCATCAGCAATATCACTGATCGTTGGATTGGCTGCAGCAGCAAAATCCCGCAGCAGCATTACCAGGCCTATGATGGTACCCACAAAACCAAACAGCGGAGCAATGCGGGCAATAACAGAAAGCACGGGCAGGTTCTTTTCCATTTTATAGATCTCCAGCTTTCCAACATTATCCATACTTTTCTCAATGGCATCAATGGGTTTCCCGATACGCTGAATACCCTTATCGATCATTTTTGCCACCGGGTGACCCGTATTTTTTGCCAGGCTCCTTGCAGCCGTAACATTACCGGTAATGATATGATCCCGGATGATGCTCATGAAATTATCTTCGATCTTACTGGCCTTCCGGATGGCGATCAGTCGTTCAATAAAAAAGAAAACGGCCAGCGCAAAGAATAATGCCAATGGGATCATCAACACACCGCCTTTAACCAATAATGAGAATAGGGATTCTTTTCCTGCTGTTGAAGTGCCTAGGGCCAGGCTGTCAACCTGTAACAAAATATTAAACATGGATGCCGGTTTTAATGGTTGGCAATTACCGCTCGATAATTATGCCAAAACTTTTTATTTCTGCAATGAAACGAAACAAAATTACAATAGCTGCATAACAAAATGTTAATCTTATTTTCCGCATGCTGTATTTAAAAATAAAAAGGGTTAACAACCTGTTGAAGATCGCTAACCCATTGAACAAACACGTTATAAACTTTATTTACCGCTTAGGCTCCATCTGCTGCATGGCCATTATCTGGCGCATGGTCTTTTCCATTCCTTCGCTGCTGCCGTCAAGGAATATCACATTGCCTTTTCCATACTCTGCAAAGTTCTTAATGGCTTCTGTCCACATGCTGAACAGGATCACATTGGTATCGAGGTTGGCCTGCTTCATCTGCTCTGCAGCCTGGCTCATGCCCTTGGCAACTTCTTCCCGGAATAACGCCACACCCTGTCCACGCAACTGAGCAGCCTGCCTTTCCGCTTCTGCAGCGATCTTAATGGCATTACCTTCCGCCTCTGCTGCCTTGGTTTTTGTGATCAGCAATGCCTGTCCTTCATTTTCGGCTGCTGCCTTCAGATTATTTGATGCAACCACTTTACTCATACTGGTAATGATGGCTTCATCAAAGGTGATATCATTGATCTGCAGATCCTGCAGGTGATAGCCCCAACCTTCCAGTGCCACATCAACCTGCTCTTTTACATTTTCAACAATATCCCGGCGTACATTCAGCACTTCTGCCTGTCTTTTGGTAGATACAAATGCACGGATACTTCCTTCCACCGTGCGTATCAACGCCTGCATCAGGTCTTTATCGCTGATGAATTTGAACGCTACTTTCTGAATGGTTTCTTCCTGTTCATTTTGTACTGAGTATAACAGCATCGATTTAAAATAAACATTTGCCTGGTCAATGGTAACGGCCTGGAATTCCAGTTCCACCGATCGGTTCTGGATACTTACTTTTTTAAATATCTGTTCCAGGAAAGGAATTTTAAAATTCAACCCCGGCCGCAGGATACGGCGGTATTTACCGAACATGGTAACCACACCAATAAAGCCCTGGTTGATGGTTACAAAACAACCCAAAAATGCCAATGCCAATATGATCAGCCACCAATAATCTCTTAATAATTCCATAGTTGTAAAATTAGGAATTGAAGGTAGAGATTTTTTGGGTTGCCGGCGGAAAATCTTTGGTCAACAGCATGGGCTCTGATAGCTAACAGGGCATGCTTGTACTGAAACATTTTATTCCGCAGTTTGTCTGAATCAGGATTTCTGTAAAATTGCAGAAGCCAGGCTATATTCTGAATGCATCTTCCTAAATTACATTACGTCCCAAAAGTGAAGTAATCAAAAAAATGAACACCCAAAAAAAAAGACCAAACAGGCTCCTGCGTTTCTGGAAACTGCTTGGGCCGGGGCTGGTAACCGGTGCCAGCGATGATGACCCATCCGGCATTGCAACCTATTCACAGGCAGGTGCTGCATTCGGACTTTCAACCCTCTGGACATCTATTATTGCCTTTCCACTCATGGCTTCCATCCAGCAAATGTGTGCAAAGATCGGGTTGGTAACTTCCCAGGGACTTACGGGTACGTTGAAAAAAAACTATCCGAAACCTGTTTTGTACCTCATGCTGATATTCAGCTTCCCTGCCATCGTAATGAATATCGGCGCCGACATTGCCGGAATGGGTGCGGTTGGAAATCTTTTATTTCCTTCCATTGATGCCACTTATTTCAGTGTTGTATTCACCATTATACTGTTAGGCCTGATCATTTACCTGCCTTACCAGAAAATTGCTGCAGCATTAAAATACATGTGTATTGTTATGCTGGTTTATTTTATCGTACCATTTTTATATAAGCAGGATCTTATAGAAATTCTTAAAGCCACTTTTATCCCGACCCTGAAATTTGATAAAAATTTTATGGCCATTCTTGTAGGCATACTGGGTACTACCATCTCGCCCTATCTTTTTTTCTGGCAGGCATCTGTAGAAGTGGAAGAAATGAAGCATAAGAAAAAATACCTGATCGTTGATAAAAGGATCATCCATGACATGAAGCAGGATGTGGATTTTGGAATGTCTTTTTCAGGCCTGGTCATGTTCTTCATCATTCTAACAACCGGTACCGTTTTATTCAAAGGCGGTATTCACCAGATCGATACGGTTGAGCAGGCCGCTATGGCCCTGAAACCATTGGCCGGAAACCTGGCTTACCTTCTTTTTGCGATCGGAGTGATCGGCACCGGGCTTATTGCCATCCCTGTTTTGTGTGGTTCGCTTTCCTACATCTTTGCAGAAACCTTTGGCTGGGAGCAGGGCCTTGACAAAAAATTTCATGAAGCCAAAGCTTTTTATGTCATCATTGCGATTTCACTCATCCTTGGCCTGTCGCTGAATTACATTGGCATTTCCCCGATCAAAGCCCTGATCTATACCGCTATCCTCTATGGATTAACTGCACCTGTTTTAATTGCCATCATCCTCCATATCTCCAACAACAAAAAAATAATGGGTGAAAATGTAAATGGAAAAGCAGCAAACTTTCTTGGGTTTGCTGCATTAATTATCATGACAGCTGCTGCTGCAGTTTTAGTTTACCTGCAATTAAGCGGTAAATAAAATTGCCTAAAAACTCGGATCATCTGCACTCGGACCATAAGAACCCGGAATAGGTACATCAAGTAATCTGAGGAAAACGCCCAGTTGTGCCCGGTGATGAATGATCTGTGATAAAGTCATGCGTATCACATCGGCCTTGGGTTCGGTACTGTATACCTGTTCCCCATTTCTGAGTGTCCAGGGTTCATCCAGCGTTTCTTCTTTTCCATTAGCCAACTGTTCACGGGCATCAGCGATACTGTTCTCAAATATCTGCACCAGGGCAGCCGTATCTTTTACCGGGGTTGGTTTAAAATCCATGCCGGCAAAGTCAAGCTCATTTGTGTTGAGTGCCATACCGATCCAGGTAGGCAATTCTGCAATATGGGTCGACAACTGAAGCATGTTCATGCTTTTAGGATGTGGTTTCCAGTCCCACTTGCCATCGGGTACTGCGGTAAGCATTTTGCGGGTGGCAATGGCTTCTTTTTCAAGTTCTTTCTGAAACAGGGAAATTCGTGTCATTATTTTTTGTTTTAGTTATGACACAAAGAAAATACCTGGTAGTGACAGCCCTATGTCAACAGGAAAAGATTTTTTGTTGAACCACAAAGACACGAAGGCGCTAAGAAAAAACTTTGTTTTCTCTTTGTGTCTTGGTGCCTTCGTGGCAAAAATTTATTCTTTAAGGTTTTCAGCTTCCTAGTTTTTTTGAGATTTCTTCCAGGGTCTTTTTCACCATTTCTTTCAGCCCGGGCGGACTGATGATCTCGGCATATTCGCCAAAGAGCAGGTAAAATTTTACAAACCCCATTAATGAAGCGGTTACAAAGGTCATCTCCATTTTATCATCTACTTCTTTTTGTGAAACAAAGCCATTGTAATATTTCTGGTCGCCAAAGTATTTTAATACCGGCTTATCAACGCGAATCACAATATTGAACATCTCCTTCTCTTTACTCATTTTAGTAAGAAAAGATTGCAGTGAAGGATGTTGCTTTTGAAAATGCCTGCCCGTTTGATTAATGTAGCTGATCCGGTCGGTTCGGAAATTGCGATAATCTTTCCGTAACCGGCAATAAGCGATCAGGTACCAATAGTTTCCCTGGTAAAAAATACCCACCGGTTCCACATCCCGGTTACTGTATTGTTGCGAATGATTGGCGAAGTAACCAATATCCAAAACTTCTTTATCCGCAATACTTTTTAGAATAGTTTGAAGATGTATGGGACTGTTTTCTTTTGCCGGCAGGTAAGGATTTTCCACCACTTCAATATAAGACGACATATCTTCCAGCAGGTCTTTATCCGCATAGCGCAGTACCGACTTTATTTTATACATCGCTTCCTGGTAATATTTCCTGGAGGAAGGGTCGGTTAACTTCTCCACCATTTTTTCCGCAGTTAAAAAAGCAATGGCTTCCTCTTTGGTGAACATCACCGGCGGCAGGCGGTATCCCTCCATGATGCTGTATCCCACACCTGCTTCACCGACCAAAGGAATGCCGGCTTCTTCCAGCGTTTTAATATCCCGGTAAACCGTACGCAGGCTGATGGAAAAGCGTTCGGCAATTTCCTGTGCCCTTACAATTCGTTTGGATTGTAATTGGATAAGAATGGCTGTAACCCGGTCGATGCGGTTCATGAAAAGATTTATTTGACGCAGTAAATCAAAATTCGTTACTCAACTTTTTTCTTCCCATATCATCGCCAGGTGTACAATTGTTTCGGCAGCCTTAGCCATATCTTTTGTTCCGATCCACTCCAGTTTGCTGTGTATATTCTGCATGCCGGTGAAAATATTGGGGCAGGGCATACCAATGTAACTGAAGCGGCTGCCGTCGGTGCCGCCGCGGATGCTTTCTTTCTTTACCGTTAATCCCGCCCTTTTTATGGCTTCTTCGGCATAAGCAGCAACCTGCGGATGTTTATCTAATACTTCTTTCATGTTGCGGTATTGTTCCTGCGCCATGTACTCCATTACAGTACCGGGGAATTTTTTAACCACATCTGCTGCAATTTTTTTCAGGCGTTCGTGATGTTGTTGCAAACCGGCAACTGTAAAATCCCGTACAATGAATTGGATCGTTGCTTTTTCTGCAATGCCATTAACAGCGGTAGGATGTACAAACCCTTCCCGTTTATCTGTTGTTTCGGGGCTCCATTCATTTTTAGGCAACGCTTCTAAAATAGCTGCTGCTACTTTCAATGCGTTCACTAATTTATCTTTTGCATAACCGGGATGAACGATCACACCATGCACCGTTATCAATGCGCCATCTGCACTGAATGTCTCGTCTTCGAGGCTTCCGGCCTCACCGCCATCCAATGTATAGCCAAACTGTGCACCCAGTTTCTGCATATCCACTTTTGCCGTACCCTGTCCCACTTCTTCATCGGGCGTAAATAAGATCTTTATATCGCCATGTTTAACAGCAGGGTTCTGTATGAAATATAAGGCTGCTTCCATGATGGCAGCCACACCGCTTTTATCATCAGCCCCAAGCAAAGTGGTTCCACTGGTTGTAATTATGCCGCTGTTCAGATGACTTTTTAAATAAGGAGAATCACTCATACGCAACACCTGCGTGGTATCATCAGGCAAGATAATATCCTTGCCGTCGTAATACCTATGCAAAATTGGCTTAACATTCGTGCCGCTGCAGTCAGGCGCCGTATCCACGTGTGCACAAAAACAAATGGCCGGTATATCTTTCTTATCGCTGTTGGAAGGAATGGTTGCATACACATAGCCAAAGTCATCCGTAAAAGCATTGGTAATGCCCATACCAAAAAGTTCCTTCAGCAAAAGTTTACTCAGGTCTTTTTGTTTTTCAGTAGTAGGATGTGTGGAACTGGTGGAGTCGCTCTGTGTATCTATCTGCACATAACGCATAAAACGATCGGCAATGTTATCGGGACTTATCTGTATCATAGTTTTTAAGTAATAAGTTATGGGTTGTAAGTTATAAGTAAAATTAGAAAATGCCGTATAAAAAAAACAGCCTGGAATTTCAGGCTGCTTTACTTATAACTTAATACTTATAACTTACACTATCTCCACCAACTCAATATCAAACACTAATTCCTGTCCGGCCAGGAAATGATTGGCATCCAGTATAATCACATCTTCTTTAACTTCTGTAACGATCACCGGGAAAGGCTGTCCGGCCTGGTTGCTTAATGTAAGCTGCATACCGGGTTCCAGTTGCATATCTGCAGGAACATTTTCTTTTGGAAAATTAATGATGGCTTCTTCCAGTCTTGGGCCATAGCCTTCTTCGGGTGAAATATTGATGGTTTTCTTTTCACCCAGGCTCATTCCCGGCATGGCTGCATCAAACCCTTTTATCATCTGGCCGGCGCCTACTGTAAATTCCAGTGGCTCCCGGCCTGCTGAAGAATCAAATTGCTCACCGCTTACCAATTTACCTGTGTAGTGCACTTTTACTACATCTCCTTCTTTAACCTGTTGCATAAAATTTTGTTTTGATCCCCCGCTGCAAGTGGGGAAAGATTATAAATAGGGTGCAAATTAATATATAAATGGAAGCCGGTATTAAAATATTTTACCCAACTTTACTTCATGAAAAGACCATTGCCTGCTTTCATTTTTCTGCTGTTCAGCTATGGCGCCGCTTCGGCCCAGGCAGCAAATAACCAGTCAGTTATAACAGGTGCCGACCGAATGCATGTTTACCTGCCCCTGCTGAAAGGGAAGTCGGTAGCCGTTTTCGCAAACCAGACCAGCCTGGTAAATGGCACCCACCTGGTGGATACCCTTATTAAAAGCGGGATCAGGGTGGTAAAGATATTCGGGCCCGAACATGGTTTTAGGGGAGATGCCGATGCAGGCGAAAAAGTAAATGATGCAAAAGATGTAAAAACAGGACTGCCTGTTATCAGTTTATACGGCACTCACAAAAAACCAACAGCCGATGACCTGAAAGATGTGGATGTGCTGATCTTTGATATACAGGATGTGGGGGTACGTTTTTATACATTCATTTCTTCACTGCAATATTATTTAGAAGCAGCATTGGAGAATCATAAACCACTGATGATCCTCGACCGGCCCAATCCCAACGGTTTTTATGTGGATGGCCCGGTGCTGGATACCAATTTTAAAAGTTTTGTGGGCATGCAGCCCATTCCTATTGTGTATGGAATGACCATTGGTGAATATGCATTGATGCTGACCGGCGAAAACTGGTTATCGGCAAAAGCAAATGCCATCAATGCCTATAATGTAACTACCGAACCAACGGCGGATACCCCGTTTCATGTAACGGTGATCAAATGCAAGAATTATGATCATAAGACCAAATACGTACTGCCGGTTAATCCTTCCCCGAACTTAAAAGAGATGCAGAGTATCTACCTCTATCCCTCTACCTGCTTTTTTGAAGGCACCGTGATGAGTGAAGGAAGGGGAACAGACAAACCTTTCCAGGTATTTGGCCATCCGTCTTTACCAAATAATTTATACGCTTTTACTCCCAAACCAAATGCCGGTGCCAGGAGCAGCAAATGTTTTTACCAGCAATGCTATGGTTGGAATTTGAGCGGAACAACGGAAGAAGTATTGAAAACCCTCAATAGCCGTATCCAGTTGAAATATTTTATTGAAGCCTACAAATTATTCCCCGGTAAGGATACCTTCTTTTTAAAGAACAATTTTATTAACAAGCTGGCAGGCAATGATGTTTTTATGCAGCAGATCAAACAGAGCAGGCCGGAAGAAGAAATAAGAGAAAGCTGGCAGCCCGGGTTGACCGCATTTAAAGCAATAAGGAAGAAGTACCTGTTGTATGATGATTTTGCCCCCAACCCCTGAAGGGGAGAAAAGAAAGGATCAGATAATTTTCAATTGCGCTGCGATCCGGATCAGTGAAGCCGTGTTTTTTGCTTCAAATTTTGTCAACAGGTTTTTGCGGTGTGTATCCACGGTGGTAGAACTGATAAAAAGTTTCCCGGCAATTTCATTATTCGTCATCCCATCGGCAATAAGTTCCAGCACTTCTTTTTCCCTGCGGGTGATAACCGGCATGTCGTGCCCGATATCCGGCTTTCTTAAAGCCAGTGCGGCATCAAAACTTAAAAACTGTTTCCCCTTAACCACGGTATGAATGGCTTCCATCAGTTCCTGCTGCGTAGCATTTTTTATTACGTATCCCGAAGCACCATTACTCATCATTTTTTCAATAAAGCTTTGCTGGTTATAGGTACTCAGGCCTACAATGAATATGGAAGGATATCTTTCCTTTACTTCTTTACACAGGTCAATACCGCTTTTATCCGGTAAGTTGACATCCATTAAGATCACATCGGGTTTTTGCTGATGTAAAAATGCCAGGCAGGAAGCCGCATTGCCGGCATGTCCCATCCATTCAATATCTTTTTCGTTTTGCAATAAGGAATGAATGCCTTCGATCACCATAAAGTGATCGTCAACAATAAATAATTTAATGGCCATGGTTCCTGCTGTTAAAGATTCAGCTCAATGTGAACAGAAGTTCCTTTTTCTTTTTCTGACCGCACATCTAACGTACCCTTTAAAAAATCAACCCTGTTTTGAATATTGTCCCAGCCAATGCCTTTTGATTCTTTCAGCAGGGCTGTATCGAAGCCGATGCCGTCATCTTCAACGGTTATGGCCAACCGGCCACCCGATTTTGAAACCTGGACAATAGCAGTCTTTGCAGAAGCATGCTTCATGCTGTTGTTGATCAGTTCCTGTACAATGCGGTAAATAGTTATTGCAGTTGTCTGCACGATAACTTCATTCTCCAATCCAATTGACTGGTAAGAAACCTGCAACGCACCGGATTGGTTAATATCATTACAAAAATCTTTAAGCGCTGTATCCAGGCCAAATTTAACCAGGGCCTCCGGCATCATATTATGTGCCACCCGGCGCATTTCTTTAATGGAACTGTCCAGCATATCCATGCTGCGTTCAAAGGCCTGGGTATTTTCAGGCGTCATGATCAAATTTCCTTTCATAGTATTAAATGAATATTTTATCCCGGATAACATGCCTCCCAGGCCATCATGCAGGTCCTTCGCCAGTCTTGTCCGCTCCTGCTCTTCGCCTTTTAACACCGCTTCCGTAGCTGTTAACTGCTGCTGGGTTTCCAATTCGGCAATGCGTTGTTGCTGAATCTTTTTCTTTTGATTATAATTCCGGTAGGCAAATAAAGAAAGCATAAGTAAGGCGGCAGCCGAACCGATAAGAACATAATTCAGGATCTTTCTTTTTTCCAGTTGCGACTGCTGAAGTATTATTTGTTTGTCTTTTTTGTCTGATTCATATTTTTTTTCAAGCTCTGTTATATTTTTTTTTGATACCAGGTTAACTGCAGAATCATTGAACTCCTTATACTTTTGAAAAGATTCATAGGCCTGCTTGTATCGGCCGGTTGCTGCATAAACATCTGACAGATATTTATACCCATCATCAAGTATGTTAAAATAATTGATGGCATTGGCCTCAGCTATACCTGCTAATAAGTATTTCTCTGCATCCGCATACTTTTTCTGAAGGATCGCAACCGCTCCCATTTGTACCTGCGATTCTGCTTTACCAAAACTATAATTATATTTTACTGATTCATCTAAACATCTTTTAAAATAATAAAATGACGAATCAAGCTGGTTCATCCTTTTAAAAACCTGGGCGGTAACCAGGTAATAACTGAAGGCAATATCAATATTTGAATTTTCATCAAAATACAATGCAGCGCTATCAATGTATTTTTTTGCTGCAGTATTTTCTTCCTGCATGCTGTATGAATTTGCAAGAATAAAATAAGCCATAAACAGGTTTTGGCCGGCTCCGGATCTTTTTGCCGAACCGAGTGCTTTATATGCATATTCTTTTTGCTTGGCAAACTCATTAATGTCTCCGAAAAGTGTAGATACATTGCAATAGCGGATAACCAATTCACCCTCCAGACCCAGTTTCTCAAATAAAGAAATACACTTTAAATGGTACTGCACAGACTGCTGTAATTCATTCTGGTTTTTAAACCCATTTGCCAGGTCTCCATACGCATTTGCCTCCCATTTTTTTGCTTTGGGGTTATCTGATCTTTGATAATACATAATCGCCGTATCAAGGCTTGCATTCGATCGTACATAATCGGCCGCAGTACTGAATAAAAAAGATTGATTGTGATAAATACGCCCGAGGTTAAAATACAGTTTCTTTTCGCTGGCAAACTTGATGGCATCCCTGTACGCATGGTATGCCTTGGCTGTATCTACAACTTCATAATCAATAGCCAGCCGCATCATACTTACAGCCCTGTTAGTGTCAGCCATTGGTTGCTGCAGTTCTTTTGTAATGCTGTCCACAAGATGCTGCTGCGTTACCGCCGTTTTAAAAAAGAGAAGGCAAATACATATGACTGATATTTTTCTCATACAGTAAAGTAATCTTTTACGTTCACTTTACAAATAAAAGCAATAGCCGCTCCGTTCGCCTCCCCTTTTTCCATGATTTTTCCTGTTTTAAAAAATATCCTCTTTTTAAGGGATAAGCCGACCTGATACAATAAGTAATATTTGTTGTATCAATAAAGTAAACAACCGTTTTATGAAAAAGGCTAATAAAACTAAAATAAAAAAATACCTGTTACTCCTGCACTTTTTGACTGCAATGTTTTTTTCCAATGCACAAAACGTAGGGATTGGCACGGCTACACCAGACAATAGTGCCATGCTGGATATTAAAAGCAGTACGAAAGGCCTGCTGATACCACGTATGAGTTCTGCGGCTGTTACGGTCATTGTAAATCCTTCCAAAGGATTGCTTGTATTGGATACGGTTAAAAACCAGTTAATGGTAAATATGGGAAGCCCTGCAGTACCTAACTGGCAAACGATCGTTGCGGCTAGCGGATGGAGTTTATCGGGGAACCCGGGAATTGATTCAGCTACAAATTTTATAGGAACGCTGGATGCCAAACCATTTATCATACGGGTGAATAATGTGCGTTCCGGGTATGTTGATACGATTACTAACAACACTTCATTCGGGTTTAGAACACTGGACTCGTCCACTACCGGATCCTGGAATACCGCCATCGGTTTTAAATCCCTTTCCGGTAATAAAACAGGTGATAATAATACTGGCCTGGGATGGGGAGCTTTACGATTTAACTCAAATGGTTCTTACAATACTGCATCCGGAGTCTATAGTCTGTACGCTAATACCAGCGGAAGCCAGAACACCGCCTTTGGCCAGTTAGCCATGTACACGAATACTACCGGCGGTCAGAATACAGCAATGGGAAGCGATGCCATGCGGTATAATACTTCCGGCAGCAGTAATATCGGGGTCGGATTCACTGCTTTATATTTTAATACCACTGGCTATTCCAATATTGCCCTTGGCACAGGCGCTCTTTTTAATACCGGTAACCGCAGCAACCTGGTGGCTGTTGGGGATAGCGCTTTGTTTAATAACGGAGTGGGGGCAGTAAATCCATATGAGGGCACCCTGAATTCCGCATTTGGTTCCAAAGCCTTATTTGCAAATACAACCGGTTATTATAATACCGCAACCGGAACAAATGCACTAAGAAGCAATTCAACCGGCGTTCAAAATACAGCCAATGGTACCGGGGCACTAACCAATAATACAATCGGAAGTGCTAATACTTCTATGGGTTTAAATTCCCTGTTTTTCAACTCCTCCGGAAACAATAATACGGGGATTGGAAACGCTACATTAGCTTTTAACACAACCGGTAATAATAATACGGCCACGGGGTTTTTAGCTTTAAACAATAATACTTCCGGTTATAGTAATGTGGCAGTAGGTACGGAAGCTTTATTAAGAAACACAGTTCGCAGTAACCTGGTAGCTGTTGGCGACAGCGCTTTGTATAATAATGGAGTGGGCGCAGTCAATCCATATGAGGGCACCCTGAATTCTGCATTTGGTTCCAAAGCCTTATTCGCAAATACCACCGGTTATTACAATACTGCCACCGGAACAAATGCACTAAGGAGTAATTCAACCGGCGCTCAAAATACAGCCAATGGTACAGGCTCGCTGGTTAATAATACAATTGGTAATGCTAATACCGCTATGGGGCTTAATGCCATGGCCTTAAATAATACTGGAAATGAAAATACCGCTGTAGGAAATTTTGCCGTAGTCAATAACACTGCCGGTAGCAGAAATTCCGGAATGGGCAACGGGGTATTAAGCTCCAACACAACAGGTAACAATAATACCGCCATTGGAAACGGTGCTCTATCCTTTAATACCACCGGGTACAGCAATGTTGCAATGGGTACAGAATCTTTAATGAAAAATACCGACCGCAGCAACCTGGTAGCCATTGGCGACAGTGCCTTATATAATAATGGAACAGGAGCTGTTTTCCCGGGTGAAGGAAAAAGAAATACGGCGGTTGGTTCTAAAGCATTATTTACAAATTCAAAAGGAGCAGACAATACAGCAACAGGGTATAACAGCTTATTTGCAAATACTACAGGTTATTCCAATACGGCAGATGGTATAAATGTACTTTCAGCAAATACTACCGGATATCAAAATACAGGCAGTGGAAGTTATGCCCTTATTTCAAATACAACCGGAACCTATAATTCGGCTCATGGTACTTCATCACTAGGCTCAAATACGCAGGGTGATAATAATACAGCCGATGGAAGTGACGCACTCTTTAATAATATTTCAGGCAATAAAAACACCGCCTCCGGGTACCGGTCGCTTTACACAAATACCACAGGCAGCAATAATACGGCAATTGGATATGCTGCCGATGTCAGTTCTGCCAGTCTTTCCAACGCAACAGCAATTGGCTATAATGCAAAAGTTGCAGCCAGCAACAGCCTGGTATTGGGTGGTACCGGGGCCGATGCGGTAAATGTTGGTATTGGAACAGTTACTCCAACTTCAAGATTAAATGTAAACGGCCAGGTAACCATTGACCAGAAAAATTTTGGTGGTTATGGTGGTTTACTTATAAAAGGAAATGTACCCGGTTCCAATTATCCCAACATAGCGTTTAGTGTAAAAAATACTTCTAATACCGATGTGGTTGCAGCAATGATACAGGGTGATCTGCAAAATGCAGTTGCAAGTACAGAATCCATTGATCTTACGTTTTCAACAGCACAAGCTGGTTTTGGCAGTCTTTCAGAAAAGTTACGGATAAAAGGAAATGGTAATGTAGGTATAGGAACTAATAATCCAACCCGGCCACTTTCGTTCCCTGCTGCTTTAGGTGAAAAAATATTATTCTTCCCCGGCGGCGTTGGTGAAGTAGGCATTGGTGTTTATGGAAATGAGTTACGGATACATTCAGATAATCCCGGCGCCAAAGTAAGTTTTGGAACACAGACCAATGCCGGTGTATTTACAGAAGCCGGAAAATTTGAAATCGCTGCCGGATATGCCTTATCAGTATTTGGCAATATCTGGGCAAACGGCACCACCTACACCAGTGATGAACGCTTTAAGCAAAATATCACTCCCATACAATCTCCCTTGCAAAAATTAATGCAGCTAAACGGCGTGGAGTACGAAATGAAAGTGGATGAATTTTCTAAAAACAATTTTTTGCCCGGCAGGCAAATGGGTTTGCTGGCGCAGAATGTAGAAAAAACAGTGCCGGAAGCGGTGCATGAAAAAGATGGCTACAAGGGAGTGGATTATGCCAGGCTGGTACCGTTGCTGATTGAATCCATAAAAGAACAAAATAAAAAAATGGAAGATCAGCAAAAACAAATTGACGAACAAAGAAAAATGATTCAACAACTTTTAAATAAATAGGGTATGAAAAAAGGAACAGTACTGCTCATTGTTATTTCATCCTGCATGCATTGCTTTGCCCAGAATGTAGGTATTGGAACAACCACCCCGCTGGCAAGATTGCATGTTACTGACAGCAGTGTTGTTTTTTCCGCTACCGGTTCTGTACCTGCTGTTCCGGGAAACACACCGATATCGGGATTTGGAAGAAGAATGATGTGGTACCCGGATAAAGCTGCTTTCAGGGCGGGAATTGTATTTGGCCCTAATTGGGATACAGATAGCATAGGAAAATATTCATTTGCCGCCGGCAATAATACAAAAGCATCAGGTGAAGCTTCCATCGCCATAGGCTATGGTACCAGTGCATCAGGACAGTTTTCTTTCGCCACAGGACTTGATACAAAATCAACCAACCTTACTTCAACAGCTTTTGGCACGTCTTCTAATTCCAATGGATGGGCATCACTTGCAAATGGCTATGCTTCTACTGCATCAGGTAATTACTCAATTGCTTCAGGCTATTTTTCTGTTGCCGGTGGTATTTCATCAACTGCAATAGGAAGTAATGATACGGCAAGCGGAACGAATGCAATAGCCCTGGGTTTTAAATCTGTAGCAAGTGGCGATAATGCTATTGCAATCGGTTATGAAAGCATTGCTGATAATTTAAACTCCTTCGCCCTGGGTTACAGAACAAGGTCAAAAGGCCTGTATTCAACTGCAGCAGGCGAAGGAACTTATGCAAAAGCCTGGGGAAGCTTCAGCATTGGTTCTTATAACGATTCATCAGATGCCCCTGTTCCGACCTTTAAAAATGAGATAGACAGGATATTCCAGGTGGGCAATGGTTATAATAATACCACCAGGACCAATGCACTAACCATTTTAAGAAATGGCAATGCCGGTTTTGGGATATTGAATCCAACGGAAAAACTGGAAGTGAACGGGAAAATAAAAACAACAAACCTCCAGGTAACAAATGGCGCTGTCAATGGCTATATACTTTCAAGCGATGTTAATGGCAATGCAAGCTGGGCAACGCCACCTCCCAATTACTGGTCGGCCAGTGGCAATGACATTTTTAATAACAATACAAAAAATGTAGGCATAGGAACTAACTCACCGCAAGCCAGGTTGCATGTTGCTGACAGCAATGTGTTGTTTACCGGGCCGCTTACAATACCCGTCACAACCACTTATAATCCTCCTGCATCCGGTGGAGGAACCCGCATGATGTGGTATCCTCAAAAAGCTGCTTTTAGGGTGGGGCATGTAGATGAATTTTTAGATGTATGGGACAAAGACAATATTGGTATTTATTCATTTGCCACTGGGAATAATACAACAGCCAGTGGAGAAGGCTCTACCAGTATGGGAGCTGGTGCAACAGCCAGTGGAAATCATTCCACCAGTATGGGATTTGCTACAACAGCCAGTGGAAATTATTCCACCAGTATGGGACAACAAACATTTGCCGTTGGGGAGGCTTCTACCTGTATGGGATATGCTTCACTCGCCAACGGAATAGGTTCTACCAGTATCGGGTATAATGCAATAGCCACTGGAAATTTTTCCACCAGTATGTGCCGTTCCTCAATAGCCAGCGGAATGGCATCTGCCAGTATGAACTTTTATACAACAGCCAGCGGAGATTATTCCACCAGTATGGGAAATGCCACAACTGCCAAAGCCTCCTCTGGCTTATCAATAGGTTCTTATAATGACGATTCAGATTCTCCCGATCCGGTTACAGAAAACCCTGCAGACAGGTTATTTCAAATAGGCAATGGTACAGAAATTACAAGAAGAAATGCATTGACTGTTTTACGTAATGGCAATATAGGTATTGGCACAGTTTCTCCAACCCGCCCACTTTCATTCCCGGCAACGCTAGGCGAAAAGATATTACTCTATCCCGGTGGTGCCGGCGAAGCAGGAATTGGTTATTATAGCAATGAGTTGAGAATACACAGTGATAATGCAGCAGCCAAAATTTCTTTTGGTTACCAGAATAATGCCGGCATTTTTACACAAACCATGTGGCTGAATAATACAACCAGTGTGTTAACGGTTGGCGGTACAGCCTATCCTTCTGATGAGCGATTTAAAAAACAAATTACCGCTATTAAAAACCCGCTTCAAAAATTAATGAACCTGAATGGTGTGGAATACTATATGCGTAAAGATGAATTTCCGGAAATGAATTTCAGCAACAACAGGCAAACGGGGTTAATTGCACAGGAGGTAGAAAAAATAATGCCTTCGGCTGTATACGAGATCAATGATAAGGGTTATAAAGGAGTGGATTATGCCAAGCTTGTTCCATTGCTGATTGAAGCTATAAAAGAACAGCAAAAACAAATTGACGAACAAAGAAGAATGATTCAACAACTTTTAAATAAATAGGGTATGAAAAAAGGAATAGTGCTGATCATTGTTATTTCATCCTGCGTGCATTGCTTTGCCCAGAATGTAGGCATTGGCACCAGCACACCGGTTGCCCGGCTGCATGTGGCCGACAGCAATGTTTTATTTAGCGGGCCTGTTGCAGTACCCATTACAACCCCTTATTTTCCTCCTGCATCAGGTGCAGGCAGCCGAATGATGTGGTATCCGCAAAAAGCGGCTTTCAGGGCCGGCGCTGTTGCTAATGCACAATGGGATAAGGATAATATCGGCCGCTTTTCTTATTCATCCGGTTATAATACCAAAGCAATTGGAGAAAGTTCCACCAGTATGGGATATGGTACAAATGGCAATGGGTATGCTTCCACCAGTATGGGATATTTTACAACGGCAAATGGATTTGCTTCCACCAGTATGGGAAACCAAACAAACGCCAACGGAGATTTTTCCACCAGTATGGGATTGGTTACAACCGCCAACGGAAATTATTCCACCAGTATGGGATTGTCAACAATCGCAAATTCTGCTTCTTCATTAGTAATAGGATCATATAATGACATCACCAATACCAATCGTTTGTTTGAAATAGGTAATGGCACAGCTATTAACGCAAGAAATAATGCCATGACAGTATTGACAAATGGAAACGTAGGTATTGGCACAACTAATCCCATCCGCCCGCTTTCATTTCCGCCATTTTTGGGCGAAAAAATTTTACTGTTCCCCGGAGGTACGGGTGAAGTAGGTATTGGTGTTTATAATAATGAGTTAAGAATTCACACTGATTATGCCCCGGCAAAGATCTCTTTTGGTTACCAGGATAATGCCGGTAATTTTACCCAAACCATGTGGCTGAATAATACAACCAGTGTATTAACGGTTGGCGGTACAGCCTATCCTTCTGATGAGCGGTTCAAAAAACAAATTACCGCTATTAAAAACCCGCTGCAGAAATTAATGAATCTGAATGGTGTGGAATATGATATGCGTAAAGAAGAATTCCCGGAAATGAATTTCAGCAACAACAGGCAAACCGGGTTAATTGCACAGGAGGTAGAAAAAGTAATGCCATCGGCGGTATATGAGATCAACGATAAGGGTTATAAGGGAGTGGATTATGCCAAGCTGGTTCCCTTGCTGATTGAAGCTATAAAAGAACAGGAAGCCAGGATACAAACACTGGAGAACCGACTTAAAAAAGATCAACATGAATAATATTTCCATAGCAACAAATAAAGGGATCAGCCTGCTTTGTTTACAGAACATCATCCGCATACAAAGCATCAGCAATTACAGTAAGATCTATTTTGCGGATAAAAGCCATCCCTTAACTGTTGCCAAAGTATTACACTGGTTTGAAGATCACCTGCCGGCAGAAATGTTTTTACGTACCCACCGCACCCACCTGGTAAACAGGGATCATATCATTAATGTGATCTTATCATCACAAAAAATGCAGCTGAGCAATGGCGAACAGATAGGCATCAGTAAAAGAAGAAAACAATGGGTAAAGCAGCGGTTGTGTGCCTGAGTAAAATTTAATATGGATGCCGGAGAAATGATCAGCCGGGTCGTTTTCTCTCTTTTTCCCCTTTCAATAATTTTTTGCATTTCACAAAATATCCTGTTTTTAAAGGATGCCCTTCTTCTACCCGGTCAGCTACTTTTACTTTCTAAATACAAATCATGAAAACAGTTTTCATTTTTATCCTGGTATTCGCTAGACTGGTTGTTGTTGCGCAATGGAGCAGTATCCCATCGATAAATAATGCCGTATGCAATTTTGCCGGCAGCCAGACCAATGTGCAGGTAGTAAGCGATGGTGCAGGTGGGTCCATTTGCACATGGGTTGATACAAGAAACGGCGCCCAGGATATTTATGCACAACGTATGAATGCGAACGGTTCTTTGCTATGGAACGTTGATGGCATAGCGATCTGCAATGCGGTATCTGATCAGTATTCGCCCAGGCTGGTATCTGATGCAGCAGGTGGCGCCATCATTGCCTGGTACGATAACCGGGCCGGCAATTATGACATTTATGCCCAACGTATTAATGCAGCAGGTACAGTACAATGGGCAACAGATGGTGTTGCCATTACCACACAACCGGGAAATCAAAATGCACAACAATTAATTACAGATGGATCGGGCGGTGCTATTATTGTGTGGAGTGATGGTGCAGGTGGTGGCCCAAATGCAGACATCGTTGCACAGCGCATTAATGGTGCCGGTACTGCACTATGGTCGGCATCTATTTGTAATGCCAATTCACTTCAGAATTCACCACAGTTGATAAGTGACGGGGCCGGCGGGGCGATCATTACCTGGGAAGACTGGAGAAATTTCAGTCAGCCCGATATTTATACCCAGCGTATTTCATTTAACGGGTTTACGAGCTGGAACTTTAATGGAGTGCTCATTTGTTCTGAACCAAATTTTGCAAATCAATACAGTACAAAAATAGTTTCTGATGGCGCTAACGGAGCGATCATTTGCTGGCTGGATCAAAGAAATTTCGGGTCGGGCCAGGACATATATGCACAAAAAGTAAATGCCTCCGGCCTGGTACAATGGGTGAGTAATGGGCTAGCTGTTTGTGCTGCAAATGCTTTACAAACTGCCCAGCAGATGATTTCGGACGGCGCAGGTGGTGCGATAATAATTTGGGAAGACCGCAGGGCCGAGCGGGATATATATGCACAACGTTTAAATAATTCCGGCACAGCGCAATGGATAAGCAATGGTATCCCTATTTGTAATACAACCGGCATTCAAACAGATCCGCAGTTGGTTAGCAGGGTTTCTGGCGGTGTTACTATTTTATGGACAGACCTGAGGAACAGCTCCCAGGAAGATATTTATGCACAGGCCATTACGTTGGCAGGTGCTGAACTATGGACAACGAATGGTGTTCCCGTAGCAAACGAAGCACATTCACAAAGTGCTGCACAATTTATAACGGACGGGGCAGATGGAGCCATTATTGCCTGGCAGGATCTAAGAACCACTTTTGATTATGATATTTATTCTTCCAAACTATTTGCCAACGGTACCTTACCGCTGAAGCTTATTTCATTTACAGCAACCCTGCAAAACAAAAATGCTCTATTGCAATGGCAAACTGCTGATGAACTGAATGTGGTAAAATATAATATACAAAGAAGCCTTGATGGAAATACTTTCACTACCATCGGCTCCGTTAATTCAACGGGTAATTCAACGGCAACAAAAAACTATAGGTATACCGATATTACAATAAGCCATCTCACGGTTCCCCGGATCTACTTCAGGCTGCAGATAGCAGATATGGACGGAAAAGTTTCTTATTCCGGCATTGAAATGATAAAGCCTGCAGCAGGCTTGTCTGTAAGTCTTGCCCCAAACCCTGTACATGATCGCATCATTATTTCATCAACGGATAATATCAAAGCACTTAGTATCATCAATTCAAAAGGACAGGTCTTTAAACAGGTTTTCTTACCCGGCATATCAAACCAACAGCAAATTGAACTAAAGGAATTGCCGGCCGGTTCTTATTTTATAAAAGTGGTTGGAGAAAAACAAAGCTGGACCAGCCAGTTCATAAAACAATAGTTGCAAAGGAATACGGGCACAATTTATTTACCTTCGCAGCGATGAAAGATATTCAATCGCTGCGAATTGTTTTTATGGGTACGCCCGAGTTTGCCGTTGCGTCACTGGATGCATTGGTAAAAGCAGGATGCAATATTGTGGGCGTAATAACAGCCCCGGATAAAGCCGCCGGCAGGGGAATGCAGTTGCAGCAAAGCGCTGTAAAAAAATATGCCGCCGAAAACAGGTTGAATATTCTGCAACCGGAGAAATTAAAGAACCCGGATTTTTTACAGCAACTCAAAGCATTGAATGCCGACCTGCAGATCGTAGTTGCCTTCCGCATGCTGCCCGAAGTGGTCTGGAACATGCCGCCGATGGGTTCGGTAAACCTGCACGGCTCTTTATTGCCGCAATACCGTGGCGCTGCGCCCATCAACTGGGCTGTTATCAATGGCGAAAAGAAAACAGGAGTAACCACGTTCAAACTTAAACATGAAATTGATACCGGTGACATTCTTTTGCAGGAGAGTTTTCCCATCGGCGATAATGAAACTGCCGGTGAAGTGCACGACCGGATGAAAGAGATCGGCGCACAACTCTTATTAAAAACAGTTAAAGGTTTAGCAGAAGGAACATTATTGGAGTTTCCGCAATATCCGGGATCCGGGATCCGGGATCAGAAAATACGTCATGCGCCTAAGATCTTCACCGAAACCTGCCGGATAGATTTTTACAAACCAACTGCCGAAGTTCATAACCTCATCCGCGGCCTCTCGCCTTTCCCCGGTGCTTTCACCAGTTTCAATGGCAAAACGTTCAAGCTATTCCGCACGGAAAAAGAAACAGTCCCGACAATCTCCTCACCCGGAAATTTTGAAACAGACAAGAAAACCTTTTTAAAATTTGCCTGCACAGATGGATACGTACATGTAAAAGAACTCCAACTTGAAGGAAAGAAAAAGATGAATGTAGAAGATTTTCTACGGGGCTACCACTTTTAGGTATTTGTTTTCTTAATAATTGACATTATATTTAGCTTTCATGTAAGCTATGCCCACCCCAAAAAAAATATTCTTCTCCTATTCCAATCACAACGAAGACCTGGAACTTTATGATAAGATCAATAAACACTTTGCAGCATACTCAAGCATAGGGCTGCTTGGCATCATTGATAAAAAAGAAGTGTTTCGCCTTACGGCAGATAAAGTGCAGGCGCTGGAACTTATAAAAAAAGCAGATGTCACCATTCCCCTCCTGAGTATTGATTATATAAATGACGAAGAATGCCTGCAGCAATTAGAAAGCGCCGCTACCAACCAGGTAAAGATAATTCCCGTGCTGCTCCGGGATTTCGATTGGCAGGCTTTCCAGAAGATCACCCAATACAAAAAACAGATGCTGCCGGGTGATCTTAGCCCGGTGGAGAATCACATCAGCGCAGATAATAATGACGATACCATATTCAAGGAGATCGCACAAAGTGTAAAAGCAATGATCTTACCCGAAATAAGCGGCATGGAGTTTCAGAAAACACCCCATACCTTTTATTACATCATCTCTTCCCTGGTATTCGTTATCGGCATCATTGCTTCGGTAATTGTATATAAAGAAACGAACGACCTGGAAAGCGCCGAACAGCTTTTGTTCACGGCGCTTTGTTTTTTAATGTTTGCATGCATCGGGCTGATCGCACTTAAGAATGTACTCTTTCCCAATAAAGTAAGATTAAAAAATTAGGCTATGGACAGCAACTATTCTAACTACGACATGTTCGACAAACTGATCACCAATAATAAGAAAGCGCAGTCGTGGACGGCATTCTGGGCAATTGCCCTATGCCTGCTGGCATCCATTGTAATTATCATGGCAATCGTTAATGCCAGGCAAAAAAGAACCATTGCCAGCTTAAGTTTAAGTGCCGACTATAAAAGCAAGGTCATTGATTCGCTGAAAGAGATCATTCAAAAAGAAGTGGACAAAAAAGTAGAGAGTATTACAAATGATATAACCACGCTCAATAGCAACATCAAAAAAATTGAGAAAGAGGCTTCCACGCCCGGCACAAATACCAGTTCGGAAATGGCTACGCAAAAAGCAAATTTCGAGGTCGTGAATAATTCCATCAAAGAACTGAATACTAAAATACAACAGATAAAAACAGACATAAAAAAAGACAGGGTCAGGTTTTTTATCCAGTACAACAGCAAAGAATACATTGACCAGGTGAATACCCTGAGTGGTTACCTGAAAAAGAATGAAAACAATTTTGTGGCCCCGGTGGAACTGGTTGATGATAAATATCCGAATCTTATTAAGATATACAATTGCCCAAAGGATGAAGCAGAGGAGATGAGGTTAAAAGAGATCATCAGCAAAATATTCAACATGTCGCCAAAAGATATCGGCGTTGCCCATATTTCATCTAACCCAACGGTAACAAAGCCCACCATCGAGATCTGGATCAACGGCATAAACCCCGTAAGCGCTAAATAAAATAAACTGCACAAATGCCTGGTAAACTAAAGATATTTCTTTCCTACTCCCACGAAGATGAAGTGATGAAAATAAAGCTGGACAGGAACCTGGTAGGCCTGAGACAGGGTGGAAAAATTGACGTATGGCAGGACAGGGCGATCATGGCCGGTGATGTGTGGGATGATGAGATCAAAAATGCGATAGCTGCTGCCGACATCATTCTGCTCCTGATCAGCGTAGACTTTAATAATTCCAAATACATCTGGGAGAATGAATTAAAAGTTGCCTTAGAAAGACATGCAAACAAAACAGCCCGGGTGATCCCGGTTATTTTACGCACCTGCGACTGGACCGATATGCCTTATGCTAAATTGCAAGCCCTTCCTACCGGGGCAAAACCCATCAGTAGTTTTGCCGATGCAGACGTGGCTTATACCGATGTGGCCAAGGGAATACGGGCTGTGGTGGATTATATGCTGTCGCAATAACCTCGTTTTATTTTTTCTGAAAATTTATTTTGAATAACTGATGCTGCAGTTGGTATTATTATCTGTTGCACCCAGTTCATCTGCCGCTGCATTGCTGATAAGAATGAGCAGCCCGGCATTCTGCTTCAGGTCAGGAATTATATCCAGCACTTTTACATATACAAATTTGCCGGTGGCAGGAATACTTATTTTGATGACCGTTCCGGGACTTGCATTGTTGTAAAGGCAATAATATTTTCCATCATTCCAGCCGCTGGTACTTTTGAATACACCCAATGATCCTTCTTCATTAACCGGAGTGCCGTTGCTGTTCTGCGATTCAAACATTGCTTTGAAAGCACCGCCTTTAATGCTTTTTCCTGCCACATCGGCTTTGGTTGGTTCTGTCCTGGGCGGGTTTGTTTTTTCAACTTCCTTTACCTGCTTTACTGGCTCTTTCTTCACTGGTTCGGTAACAACAACCGGTTTTTCCTTTTCTGTTTTTTCAACCGCAGTCTTTTTGTTATCGATTACCGTTTTCTTATATCCAACGATGAGATTGGCTCCTTCAGTTACGCCATCGCCAGTAAGGTTGTTCCATTTCTTCAGGTCATCTATGGTAACACCGGGGTATAATGTGCTGATGTGAAATAAAGTTTCTTTCTTACCTACTTTATGATAAACGGGAGCTCCGGATTCAACTTTTGGTTCAGCTTTTACTTCCGTTTTTGGTTCAGCTTTCAATACCGGTGGCTGAACCTTGGGCACTTCCTCTTTTGGCAACTCTGTTACCTGGTCAATTGTGGTGCCTTTTGGCGGGATCTTTAAAACCTGGCCAATGCTGATGCCTTTTTCGTAATCGATGTTGTTGTAATTAGCAAGCACCCGGCCATTCACTTCATACAGGCGGCCAATACTGCTGAGGCTTTCCTTCGGGCCTACCGTATGCATCTTCACCGGTTTTATATCCTTGCCTTTTTGCGCAGCAGCAAACAGGGGTAATAAAAAAAGTACGAACAGGATTTTTTTCATCTTTCAAAGGAGTTGTAGTGCAAATATGCAAAAATTAGTTGGTTTAACCGGCTTCTTACTTGTTAAGAATACGCCACGCAGCCGGGTAATAATTATTGATACGGTTTCCCAGGAGTTTTATCCATCCAATGGTAAACTGCTGATATGTCAGCAATGCCCAGCCTTTGTATTCCGTATCTATTTTTATTTCCTCCCGTCGCAGGTATTGCAGGGCGGTTTCTTTTTCTACATCAAAACGGGTAACGGAAGGGCTGATAAAATTACTTACCGCCAGTTCATGCGCCGGTATCAGTTCATCCCGGATGATACTACCAATTTTTATGCCTGCCTTTTTTATGTAGAGTGCCGATTGCAGCAAAGCAAGGTCATCTGCAATGTTTGCAGGAATGGCAAGGATATCATCCTGTTGTTTGATGAATATAAAATCACCTGCATTGCTGAGAAATGATCTGATAACGGCAGCTTCCTTCGATGTAACTTTTTCCGTACTCTTTTTTGTCCTGAACGGAGTCGACGTCCTGAGCGGAGTCGATGTCCTGAGCGGAGTCGAAGGATGTCTTTTGCTCTCATAAACACTTTCTGCTGCCGAGCCTTTCTTAAACGCCGCAATAAAAAATCCTTCCCCTTTTACTTTATCCGGGTAGAAACGATATCCGAACGAATTATATTTTGCAGAAACTGTTTCAATAATTCCCCAGCTTTCCCAAATTACCAACTGCAAACTGCCAACTGCAAACTGTTCAATCAGCCAATCGGCGATCTCCTCATCTTCCTGCCGGGAATAAGAGCAGGTAGAATAAATAAGTACACCCCCTTCTTTCAGTGCAGGCATTACATCTGCTAATATCCGTTGCTGGCGTTGGGCACAGAGCTGCACATTGTTCTCACTCCATTCCGAAATGGCTTCGGGATCTTTGCGGAACAAGCCACTGCCGCTGCAGGGAGCATCCACCACGATCACATCAAAATAATTTTCCAGCCGTTGAAGATCTTTGGGGTCGTTATTGGTTACAATAACATTTGCAGCACCCCATTTGGTAATATTTTCTGAGAGAATAGTAACCCTGGTCTTGATCACTTCATTACTTACCAGCAAACTGTCTTTTGAAATAACCGACTGGATCAATGTTGATTTGCCACCGGGTGCAGCGCAGAGGTCTAATACTTTAATAGGTTGAGACAGATCGATCGATTGTTTCAATGCTTCTTCCAGAAACATACTGCTTGCTTCCTGCACATAATAAGCGCCTGCATGAAAGACAGGATCGGAAGTGAAGGAAGGACGCTCGGGGAGGTAATAGCCGTTGCTGCTCCAGGGAACCCTTTCAAGTAGTTTGTAGTTCATTGTTCGTTGACCGGTCTTAGATGGATTGACCCTGATGGATACAATCTGTCCACCCTGTGCATGAACAGCTTTAAAAGCATCTTCATCAAAGCTTTTCAAATTATGCAACGATTGGATCAATGCCGTTGGAAGGCTGTTCAACTGTAATTATTTTAATATGCGGTTGAAGTTAGCAGATAATTTTTATTTTCGCTGACACTTATTTAATTACCTACATGTCATTATTATTAAACCGTTCTGTTTTTGGAGACCCGGCCAATGCCGGTAATGTATTAAGCCGGGAGGATGCCTATATATTATTAAATGACTGGGTAAAGAATGAACGCCTCCAACTGCACATGAAACAGGTAGCTTATTTAATGAAATGCTGGGCGGCAGAAAAAGAGGGCTTGAATGAAGCCGGCCAATGGCGCTGGGAATTGGCAGGCCTGCTGCACGACGCCGATTGGGACCAGTGGCCTGATCTGCATTGCAAAAAGATCATTGAAGAATTGGAAGCACGGAATATTGATCCGGAAATTATAAGAGCCATTGCCAGTCATGGCCCAAATCATTTCGGCGTTGAACCGGAAACAAGAATGGATAAAATGCTTTATGCCTTTGATGAACTTAGTGGCTTAACACATGCCTACAGCTTAATGCGGCCCGAAGGTTATGCCGGCATGGAGCTGAAAGGCATTAAAAAACGTTTTAAAGAAAAAGCTTTTGCTGCCAATGTGAACAGAGATGAAATTTTGGAAGCGATGCAACTGGCCGGAGTGGAACTGGAGGAGATTATGTTGTTTATTATTGAGCGGCAGGGAGCGGTAACGTAATGAAAATAAATAAGGTTCGTGGGCGACACGAACCTTATTTAAATTTATAATGGTGAATTATTTTACAAAAACACTAAAAGCATATCCGCCATTTGCACTGCCTGCTAATGAAACCGAAATCCCGTTCTTCCAGAGCTTTGGCTCATAACCAGGAACAGCTTCATATCCTGCTACATAAACATCTGTACCCAAAACAAAAACTGATTCAGCAGAAGCTTCATTGACCCCATTGGTTACAGGTATTCTTATGCCATTCTTCCAGATCACAGCAATACCTGGTGACCCGCCACCGAGGGCAGGATCTGAACCTGCTGCATATACATCTGTGCCTGAAACATATACATCATTTACAAGGCTAAAAACTGATCCGTTCGCCAGGTCAGTTATCACCCCGTTTTTCCAGAGTTTTGGAATATTATTGACAACATTTGCATTGTATGAAACGTACACATCTGTACCTGAAACATGTACATCGTTCTCCCATCCGGGAACAGTGCCCGGTGCATTAGGCAGCGTTGTAGCTACACCATTCTTCCACATCTTTTGCATGTTATCCTCATCACCGCTAACATAAACATCGGTACCCGAAACAAATATTGAACAAGGAGTTACCTGGGTGCTTCCGTTTGTAATATAATTAGCCACACCGTTTTTCCAAACGGTTAATTTAACCTCCGGCGTGGCAGTGCAATTCTCTACTCCTAATACATATACATCTGTACCGGAAACAAATATATCAACAGCAAAAGCACTACTTCCACAGCCACCATAATTATAAATGGCACCATTTTTCCATACCCTTGATTCGATCACTGAACCTATATATTCTCTGCCCACAACATATACATCTGTACCGGACACAAAAACACGGCGGGCTTCTGCCTGATTGATTCCGTTAGTCAGGAATGTAGCTACACCATTTTTCCAAACAACTGCAGCAAAATTAGCGCCACCATTATCACCCATTCCCGCCACATAAACATCCGGCGTTGATGAACCCGTTGTTGTAAAACTCAGATCATTTCCATAAGCCGTACCAACATTGTTTGTTGCATACGCCCTTACATGATATGTTGTATTTGCTGTTAAACCAGTTATTGCACTTGTGAATGTGCCAATGCCGGTACCATCTGTTGTTTTGGTTGATAGAGCAACAGTTGGATTAGCCGTTGTGCTCCAGCAAACACCACGGGCAGTTACTGCTGCGCCACCATCGGTGTTTATTGTTCCGCCGCTGCTGCCTGTGGTGGTGGTTATAGCTGATATAGCTGTGGTTATAATAGTTGGTATAGTTGACACAGATGATGTGGTAAATGTAGAATCGCCGCCATAAGATGTGCCCACACTGTTTGTTGCATAGGCACGTACATGGTAAGTTGTTGCTGCTGTTAAACCGGTGATGGCACTTGTAAATATTCCCGTACCGGTACCATCGGTTGTTTTGGTTGATAAAGCAATGGTTGGATTTGCTGTTGTACTCCAGCAAACACCACGGGCAGTTACAGTAGCGCCGCCATCTGCAACTACATTACCACCGCTTGTTGCAGTTGTCATAGTTATTGCTGAGATTGAATTGGTTACTACCGTTGGAAGTGCTGTTGACGTGTTGGTTGTTGTAAAACTTATCTCGTTACCATAGGCCGTTCCTTCGCTATTGGTTGCATAGGCACGAACATAATAAATAGTTGTAGCGGTAAGGCCTGTCATGTTGCTTGTAAAGGTGCCGCTTCCGGTGCCATCGGTTGTATGATTACCGCTAACAATCGGGTTGGGGGAAGTGCTCCAGCAAACACCACGGGCTGTAACAGCCGCTCCCCCGTCATCAGTAATATTTCCGCCACTTGTTGCGGTTGTAGATGTTATTGATGTTACTGCTGTAGTTGTAAGGGTTGGCAATGTTGCTACAATATTTTCCGGGCCAAGTTCTTTTTGGCAGCTAAAAGCTATAACTGCTAATAGAATTGTGCAGAGAAAAGTCTTCATGTTTGTGTTATTTGATAATTAAATATAGCAAAATTTATAATGCCCGATTTGTTGAATAATTTTTAGGGCAGAGCAATATAATTTCCACAATGGTATGCGGTACAAGTGAGCCCCGCCGCGGCGGGGACGATGATCACCAAAGAACAAACGCCCGTAAAAAATATTAAATATTCAATTGATTTCCTAAAACCATTTCCCTTTCTTTCTGTCCCAGGTAGTAACACCGATCTTAAACTGCACCGGGTTGCGGAACTGGTTGGCCGTTGAACCCACCACGTACACACCTACTTTAAATTTTCCCAGTTGATTAAAAGGATATTTAAATACCCGTTCAACTCCGCCAAACACTTCAGCATAGCGCAGGTTATTTCTTTCCGGTGCAAATAAAATACCGGCACCGGCAATTTCCCGAAGGCCTAGTTTTTTTAAGAGAGGTATCTTGTTGATCAAAGCACCGTTGAACTCATGCAGGTAATGCCCTTCATAAAAACGTTTAAAAACCGGGAAGGTGGAATCAAGCGACTGAAATGCTTCATTGGGATTTGAAAATAAGATGGGGTCACCACGGCGCTGGTATTTATAATCAACCAGCCGCAGGTCTTTCTGATTGAGATACGAACCTGTTTTCAACGTATATGATGAGGTACCCAGCAATCCAAGTTTAAATGATTGCTTCACACCAAATTCCAAATAATCAAAATTTACCGTGCTGTTGAATACGCCGGGAATGCCTTTTTTCCACAGCGTATAAAAAGTTGGCCAGGCAGAGCCCAGTATTATTTTTTCTTTTGGCTCCCGTATGTAACGCTGGCGGGGCGTATATTCCAGCGTTACGGTTCCGTAAAAAGCATTGTACGATCTAAAGGCCAGCGCCTGGTTGTTATCCAGTATATCACCAAACAAACTATCCACCCTGTTATTGGTTTTGTAATCACTTACCGAGCGGCGAAAAGCCATTTCCACATCCGAATAGAGGAATAATCCATTCAGCAATTCCAGGCTATGACCAAAACCAACCGACTGCTTCAGATAAATATTACTCCGCTTGAGCATGTTGATCCATGCATCTCCGCTGAAAATATATTCAAAATCTCTTTCGAGGTGTACAGAATAAGATCCCCGGTTGAAAGGGTTATACAGCCGGTTCAACCGTACCTCACCATTGATATCTTTATTTCTAAGCCCATAACTTAGTTTACTGTACAGGTCTAAATTTTTCCTTGACTCATATGTTTTAGAATAATTGAAATAGGGTTCTATCCGTGCCCCGCCAAATTGAAGAGGCTGATATAATTCCGGCAGCGATGGCAGGTGCCAGGATCTGTTTTTTTTATGATCATTAAGATCCTGTCCCTTATATAAAATTTTCTGCCAGGTTATTTTATTGATCACACGATCCATCGAATCCAGGTAAGTTTCAGTATGCGTAGCCCGGTAGATGCTGTCTTTATAGTTAATGAACCGTACTTCTTTTTCTGTTAAGGGTTCGGTGCGGTTTGTCAGCCAGAAAAGACTATCCCGTTCGTACGCCTGTTTAGTGGCAGAACTGAGCTCCACACCAAAATGCTTTTTTTCGAATTGCTTATTCAATTCATAATTTTTGTAGGTCACAACCGTATGTCCTGATGCTTTTCTTTTTCCCGAAGCAGCATTGTAGGTAAATGCCTGCCGGGTCATCATCCAGGCAGTATCATTGATAAGACTGTATTGTTGTTCCACTTCAAAAAGATCATACTCGGCCAAATGGTATTTTGGAAAACGCAGTTTTGTGTGCAGTACCACCCATGAACTATCGGCAATAGTTATTTCTCCTTCCAAAGTTGTATTACTCAATTGCCTGGGCTTTACACTGATGGTATATGCTTTTCGTCCATTCACCGTTTCCACCCCGATCGTTTTAAAACGGTAGGCCAGCAAACCGCTGTAACTGACCGGCGATAAAAAAGCTGTTTGGGAAATGGAAGGAACCGTAACGAGGTTATTGTAAAAACTAAAATCACCTTCTGTAACAGAAAGGAAGAACAGGTTCTCTGTATTGCCCCTTTTGGTTACCCCCGTTCGTTCTTCCTTAATATCCCTGCCACCGCCATGATCCAGTTTAATAACGATCTCTGCCATGGCCATTTGATTAAGTAATGCATTGGCTTGTTTGATCTTTATAAGAGAATCGCTGTCTTTGGTTTTCTTTTTCTTAACGGGTAACGAATCTTCCTGCAGTGCTTTGATATAAACCTGGCAGGAATAAGACCCTGCAGCCATTTCAACCGCATCTTTGTTACGGATCACATTGCGGATATATTCCTCCGCCCTGTCCCTTCCTCTCACTATTACTTCAGAAAGTTCACCAGATGCCGCAAGTTCCATGATCACATTCTGCTCCGTGCCTTGTTTATTTACAACAACGGTTATCACCTGTGGCTTATAACCGACCAGGGTTATAACAAGGTCGTACTTGCCTTGCTCCAGTTCCAATGACCAGGTTCCGTCTTCCTTTGTGATCGTGCCCAGTTTAATTTCCTTTACCTCGATACTGGCAAAGGCGAGCGGCTCCTGTTTGCTGTTTATTATCTTACCATGCAGCTGCTGTTGCTGGCTAAAACCATTTGCAGAAAAAATAAAGGAAGAGAGGAGCAGAATTGATCTCATAAAGCAGTTTAGGGTTATCGCTTATAAAAATGCGATAAAACCGAAAGTGGCCGTGTGTAAGAAATGTTTATTGGAGAATAATTAACAAACAGGTAACCTCAGGAAGAGCAGGCTTAAACCTGGATCTAACATTCAATTCATTATTGAGAAGCAGCGGATGGTTCTCTAAACCATATAACTCCCCGGAATTGATCATAAAGCGAAATATGCTTGAATTTTCCAGGATCATAATCCTGCATTTTTGAATAGATTTTTCCATTCCAGTAAATAGGAACCTTTGGATCTTCTTTATGTTCAAAATTAAAACTGAATGACGCCTTCAAGATTCCTTTATTCCAAAGGTCCTTATCGATAGTAATAGATCCGGCCGTACAATAATACCACGACCTCCCTCCCCATGCAACACCGTTCGAATCATAATGCCTGCTGACTACGCTGTTTAAAAAAATGCACGTGTAACAGGTATCTCCTACAATAACCATTTGCAAAAGGCAATGTGTTCCTGCGTTATATAAAGTGCTGCAAAAAAAGCTATCGGGAGATTTTTTGACCACGTCAATGAAATCTGTGCCTGCCCATTCGTAGCACCAGGCATCGCACTCGATACTGTGATAATAATGTGATGTATCTAAAATTTTATAAAATGCCCGCAATGAATCTTTTAATATCCTACCCCTCTTGTCTTTCATATTTTCTAATCCTTCAGGGCAGTTTCCATCACAATCCAACTGACCAAACCGGTTCCTGTAGATACCCTCGTCGTAACTCCATTTTTTCCTGAATGAGAAATCTCCCTTAATTCCGGATACCCATTTGATCATTACCGGGATAGATCTCTTCTGAGGCAGTTCATCGCCGGGCCGTTGTGCATATATACATGATGTAAATACCAACAGGCTGCTTAGAAATATCAGTCTTATCATTTTTATGAAACGGGGTCAACAGGCAGAAAGTATACTGATAGAATAATGATACTGTTAATACAAATCTAAAACACGAACATTTAAATCGCTTTCACCTCCGCACAAAGATCCTGCAACACTTTTTTTGCATCGCCAAACAACATACTTGTTTTGGGCTGGAAGAAGAGATCATTTTCAATACCGGCATAACCGGGTTTCATGCTTCGCTTGTTTACGATAACGGTCTTGGCCTGTTCCACTTCTAAAATGGGCATGCCGTATATGGGAGAAGCGGGATCATTTTTTGCAGCAGGATTCACCACATCATTGGCACCCAGCACCAGCACTACGTCGCAGGTCTTGAATTCATCATTCGCCTGCTCCATCTCCAACAGTTTTTCATAAGGCACATCGGCTTCGGCCAGCAATACGTTCATGTGACCGGGCATGCGGCCCGCTACCGGGTGAATGGCGTATTTGAATTCAACACCTTTTTCTTCCAGTATCTTTTCCAGTTCATGGCAGGTGTGTTGTGCCTGTGCCACTGCCAGTCCATAACCCGGAACCACCATCACTTTATTTGCATAAGCCATCAGCATGGCAGCATCGGCTAAACTTATTTCTTTATAGTTGCCCTGTGCTGATTTACCAGCTGTGGCGCCGGCTGCTTTATTACCGCCACCGAATGAACCGATCAATACATTGGTAAGCGAACGGTTCATTGCTTTACACATAAGGATGGTGAGCAAGGTACCCGCTGCACCAACGAGTATACCACCGGTGAGCATGGCTTTATTATCGTACAAAAATCCGCCGCAGGCTGCAGCCACACCGGTGAATGAATTTAGTAAGGAGATCACCACCGGCATATCAGCACCGCCTATCGGTAATACAAATAATATCCCGTAGATGAGCGCAAAAAAACCAATGAGCAGGAAAGGAATGTACATGTCGCCGATATTTGACCGGTAAACCCATACGGCTGCGATGATCACCAGCACCAGCACGATCATGTTTACGATGTGCTGGCCTTTAAAAGAAAAATCCTTCACACGGCCGTTCAGCTTGCCCCAGGCAATGATACTGCCTGTATACGAAATGGTGCCAATGATAGCACCGGCTGCAATTGTTACATAAGTGCCAACAGAAACAATATCTGCAAAAGGAGTACCCGGAGAATCCTGGTGCAGTTTGTAAATATGATAAAACTCCGCAGCAGAGATCAATGCGGCACAGGCGCCACCCATTCCATTGAACAGGCTCACCATCTCCGGCATGGCCGTCATCTTCACTTTTTTTGCAGCGAGTGTTCCCACAATTCCGCCGATCAGTAAACCGCCGAATATCCAGCCGTAGTTATGCAGCTTTTGTCCGTCGTTTTCATAAAGAAAAATGGTACCGATGATCGCAATGGTCATGCCGGCAGCAGCAACTAAATTTCCTTTTCGTGCCGAAACAGGATTGCTCAGCATCTTGAGGCCAAGGATAAAAGTTACCGAAGCAATGAGATAGCAGAGTGTGAGTATGTTGAGTTCCATTGTATCTGTTAATCCGTTAATTGGTTAATCCGTTAATTCGTTGCTTCTATTTCTTACAGCATAGAATTATTTTATCTAATGCATCTATTCATTTTCAGAATATTGTCCTACACCCCTTTAGGGGATGGGGGCTTTTTCTTCTTAAACATTTCCAGCATCCTGTCTGTAACTACAAAGCCACCCACCACATTCAGTGTACCGAGTATCACTGCCAGAAAACCCAATACCAGGGCCAGGTAATTATCTGCCTCGGCTTTGCCCATTACGATGATGGCGCCGATGATGACCACACCATGTATGGCATTGGCGCCGCTCATTAATGGTGTATGCAATACGCTCGGCACCCGGCCGATCACTTCAATCCCTACAAATATCATCAGGATGACGATGTAGATGATCTGTTGATTGCCCGATATCCAGTTTAAAATACTTTCCATAACAATTAATTTTTAAGCGGTCGTTCTTTTCACCGCCTTCGACGAGCTCAGGCTGACAGCTTTTGTCATGTTGAGCTTGTCGAAACATAGACAAAAGCGGGTATACTATATTAACCTCAGTTTATCATTTCTCTTATACGGTCGTGTACGATCTCTTTGTTGTCGGTAATGCAGGTACCCAATACCAGATCATCGTCAAAATTCAGGTTCAGTTCTCCTTCTTTCGTTATCATCAGTTGCAAAAAGTTCAGGATATTTTTTCCATACAATTTGCTGGCATCGCTGGGCATGGTAGCTGGTAAAAATGAATTGCCCACGATGCGGATGCCGTTGTGCATTACTGTTTCGTTATTCTTCGTTAACTCTGTATTGCCACCGGTTGATGCCGCCAGGTCGATGATCACCGAGCCGCTTTTCATAGCGCCCATCATTTCGGTGGTAATTAATATGGGTGCTTTTCTGCCGGGTATCTGTGCCGTAGTGATGATGATATCTGCTTTGGCAACACTCTCTGCAATTTTTGCTTTCTGCCGCTTCATAAAATCTTCTGTCTGCTCCACGGCATAGCCGCCTGCCTTGCTTGCATCGGCAGCGCCTTCCACTTCCACAAATTTTGCACCCAGGCTCATTACCTCTTCTTTTACAGCAGGACGGGTATCAAAAACTTCCACCACCGCACCCAGCCTTCTGCCGGTTGCAATGGCCTGCAGGCCTGCAACACCGGCGCCGAGTATCAAAAGTTTAGCAGGCGGTATGCTTCCGGCTGCCGTCATGAACATGGGAAAATATTTTGGAAACAGGTTAGCTGCATGCAACACCGCTTTATAGCCGGCTATGTTTGCCTGGCTGCTCAATACATCCATGCTTTGTGCACGGGTAGTACGGGGCAACATGTCCATGCTGAAAACGGTTAAACTTTTTTCAGCCAGTTCTTTCATCAGCTCCGGGTTGAATAAAGGCTGATAAACACCCAGCAGAACCGTTCCGGGTTTTAATGCCGATAAAGTATCAGCCCCTGGATTATTTAATGAAAGTATAATTTTTGCTGCGTTGATCACTTCGTCACGGGGCATCAGCCTGGCGCCCACCTCTGTATACTTTTCATCATTGGCAAAAGCAGTTACTCCTGCCCCGTTTTCAATACAAACTTCTACATTCCATTTTTTAAGGATTGCGATATGTTCAGGAAGCAGGGATACTCTGGTTTCGGGAGAAGGCTCTTTTAAAACACCAATTATCATAGTCAGTTAATTCCAACAAATGTAAGAAAAATTAAAATCGGACCGAGAAGTGCTGTTTATGATTAATATCAGGGCTGACAATGACAATGCCTATGAAAAAAAGGTCGATGGTTAACGTAACGGCCGGGTTCTGTTTGATTTCTTCCCAGGCCTCTTCCATTCCGGCACTCCAGTGGATGTCGTCAAATATTAATATAGTTGAGGAGGTTGAGTGGTCCAGGAGTTTAGTGAAGTAGTCGATTGTGGGTTCTTTTCGATGATTGCCGTCTATAAAAGCAAGATCAATTTTATCCAGTTTTGCTAAAAGCGGGGAGAACGTATTGGTAAAATCTCCCTCGGTGATATGAATATTCTTCAAGCCAAGCTCATCAAAATTCTGTTTTGCAATGGCCGCAATTGAAACAGCTCCTTCACAGGTATGAACATCCGGGCCATTACCTGCAGAAGCGAGATAAGCGCTGCTGATGCCAAAGGATGTGCCCAGTTCAAGAATTGTTTTTGGTTTATAATATTGCGCCATCCTGAACAGGAGCTGTGCGTATTTTTTTGGCTTGAGCGAGGAAGATGCAATATCCTTTACTACTCTCTTATTGGTTTTGATGACGGACGAGCCGGCGCCAAAATCGGTTACTTCAATTACCGTATTATTATTCAGCAGTTCTTTTCTTTTTTCTTCAATGGCTGAATAGCAGGGATAGGGTTTCTCATCATTTAAAACATCCCTTATAAAACTAAAAACAAAAGGAGAATGAACGCCGTGACCCTTACCGTTGGATGCGGTGAGGTAATAGCGCAGGTACTTTTTTCCTAATTGAAAACGGTTGAACAATTAAAAATTAAAAATTAAAAAATTAAGAATTATTTCTTCATCCAGGTTTGAAAGGAATAGGCAAACTCGTGTTTATCATCTGCTGCAAAATCCTGGTTAGAAGTCAACTGCCATTTGGTTTCATCAATAACAGGAAAGAAGGTATCGCCATCCAGCACGGCATGAACCCTCGTCATATAAATTTTACCGGCGATGTCGATGCCCTGTTTATAGATCTCTCCGCCGCCGATGATGAATGTTTCTTTGCAGTTTGTTTCTGCTGCTTTCTTCAATGCATCAGTAAGATCGGTTGCCACAACAGTTCCTTCTCCTTTCCAGCCAGGTTGTCTTGTAATAACAATATTAAATCTTCCGGGCAGTGGCTTGTTTACAGCTTCAAATGTTTTACGCCCCATGATCACGGGCATGCCCCAGGTTGTGTTCTTGAAAAACTTAAGGTCGTTGGGCAAATGCCAGAGCAACTGGTTGTTTTTACCAATGGCATTATTTTCGGCTGCTGCAACGATGAGTGAGATCATACTTATGTAAAAATTAAAGGGTAAAAATACGGAACTTAAACCTTCCTGCATTTTTACCCTTTGCCAATGACCAATGGCTAATGACCAATGACTTTCTAATTCTTCAATATCTTGAACTCAACCCGCCTGTTTAATTGTCGCCCTTCCGGATTATCGGAACCATCGGGATTGCTGTTACTTGCAACAGGTTTGGTTTCGCCATAACCCTGTGATATGATTCTTGCTGCAGCAATTCCTTTTGACAGGATGTATTCTCTTACAGATCTGGCCCTGTTATCACTCAATTTCATATTATACTCATCCGCACCCTTGCTGTCGGTATGTGCACTCATCTCGATCTCAATATTGGGATATTCATTCAGGAAGGCAACCACCCTGTCCAACTCCACAGAAGATTCCGGTCTTAATGAATACTTATCAAAATCAAAGAACACATTATTCAGCCTGAATACCTGCCCGATCTCGATCGGTACCAGGTAAAGGTCTTTGTGAATTTCTTTGTAGCCTGCTTTTATCAAAGAATCTAAATTGAGATTTTCTGAAATGGCAAAGAATTTATCTGCCGATGCCCGTATGCTGTAGTTCTTATCGTAAGGCAAAACAATTTTAAATGATCCGTCTGCCGGGCTGGAAACACCATTACCCACCTGGGTTCCATCTGGTAAAGTTTCATAGATCAACGAAGCTTCCAATGGTTGTTTGGTCTTTGCATTATAAACATTACCACTTACGAGTACCACCGGGTTTGGTTTTTCTTTTTCCAGCAGTTTAACCCGAACAATATCGCTGGCACCAAAAGCACCGTCGCTTGATGTTAAGTAAGCATACTCACCGCCGGCATCTAATGTAAAAAATGCTTCCGATCCTTCAGTATTGATGGGCCTGCCCAGATTAACCGGGTCGCTCCATTTCGTCCAGCTGTCATCCAGCCGTTTGCTCATCCAGATATCATTCTCACCAATTCCTCCCGGCCGGTCGCTGCTGAAGTAAAGTGTTTTTCCATCGGCCGCAATAAAAGGGCTCATCTCATTATAATCAGGAAGATTTATTTTTTTACCAAGACTTTTGGGTGCTGTCCAGATATTATTTCCTTCTAAGAAAGAAACATACAGGTCATTATCAAAACTTCCTTTTTTATCGGTCATGTAAAACAACAGGGTCTTACCATCATGTCCCATGGAAGCACCAAATTGCGGCGTGAGCCCGAACTTTTCGAAACCCCGGATGCGGAGCATTTCTGCATTCGTCCAGCTGTTGTCCCTGCGCTTATGGATCATGCTTACGCCCATACCATAATATTGCCCATCGATGAATGAACCTTTCAATAAGATCGTATTGAGATCGGGGGAAATCCAGAATACCGCATTGTAATGAGATGCATTCACCTTTGCACTTAAATGTTTTGCGGGAGACCATTTTCCCATACTGTCTCTCATCGAATACCAGATATCCTGTGAATTTGGAATTGTGGCATATTGAATATTTGCCGGATCATTTTGGCGAATGAAGAATAACAGGTTTCCATCGGCAGAGATGGTGGGCCGCATTTCGGGGTTATCGGTATTGATCCCGGCGCCTAAATTCTCCACCTGGATGATGGTGGTTTCTTTAATTACATTTTCTTTCTGCTCTTTTAATGTAGTATCCCTCGACGGCTGTGCGGCAGTTAATAAAGCGGATGCAATAAAGAAGCAGATTGTAACGGTTTTTTTCATAAGATATCCTTCCTCTTAATAAAACGAAAAAGCGAGGAGATTAATATGCAGCAGGCGAGAAAAATGTGCCTTTTCCTGGTCCGACGTCCCCGTCTGATCAAGAAATGATAGCCTGTTGGTCAGACGGGGACGTCAGACCAACGTTAAACTGCCACAGGGGCCTTAATAGCGGGGTGAGACTCGTAATGGAGTAATTCGAAGTCGGCAAACTGAAAACTGAAAATATCCTTAACGGCAGGATTGATCTTCATCTGCGGCAACGGGAACGGCGTTCTTGTCAGTTGCAGGTTGGCCTGTTCAAAATGATTGCTGTATAAATGTACATCGCCGAATGAATGCACAAATTCTCCCGGCTGCAGATCACAAACCTGTGCGATCATCATCGTAAGCAATGCATACGAAGCGATATTGAAAGGAACTCCAAGAAATACATCTGCACTGCGTTGATAAAGCTGGCAACTCAATTTACCGTTTGCCACATAAAATTGAAACAAACAATGACAGGGCATCAGTTTCATCTTTGGCAGGTCGGCCACATTCCATGCACTGATGATCATGCGGCGGCTATCGGGATTATTTTTTACCTGGTGGATCAGGTCCTTCACCTGGTCAACTTCTACTCCATCAGCACCTGTCCAGCTGCGCCATTGCTTGCCGTAAACAGGCCCCAGGTCACCGTTCTCATCGGCCCATTCGTCCCAGATCTTTACGTTATGTTCTTTTAAGTAAGCAATATTTGTATCGCCTTGTAAAAACCAAAGCAGTTCGTGAATAATACTCTTCAGGTGCGTTTTTTTTGTAGTAACTAAGGGGAATCCTTCACTAAGATCGAACCGCATCTGGTATCCAAAAACACTTCTCGTTCCGGTACCGGTACGATCGCTTTTATCGGTTCCGGTATCTATGATATGCTTTAAAAGTTTCAGGTATTGCTGCATGGCTGCAAAATAAAACAAAAGTCATTAGTCATTGGTCAAAAGTTATTAAGGGCGCTTGTGCCTGAGAAATTCCCAAAACCATAAACCGCAAACCGTAAACCACAGACCGATTTCGTATCTTTGCCAGTCAAATTCTGAGGAGAAAAAATGAGCAGGAAAGGAAAAGTTTTAATGGCCATGAGCGGCGGTATCGACAGTACCGTGGCGGCTTTGATGCTTCATAAGGAAGGGTATGAAGTGGTGGGTATTACTATGAAAACATGGGACTATGCAACCAGCGTGGGCACTACCGGTAAAAAAGAAACCGGCTGTTGCAACCTAGACAGTTTTAATGATGCCCGGCAGGCCGCAGTACAGCATGGCTTTCCGCATTTTATACTCGACATACGGGAAGAGTTTGGCGATTTTGTGATCGAGAATTTTGTGGAGGAATATATGGCCGGACGTACCCCCAATCCCTGCGTAATGTGCAATACCCATATCAAGTGGCGTGCATTAATGAAACGGGCCGATGCATTGAATTGTGATTTCATCGCCACGGGCCACTATGCCCAGGTGCATCAGCATACCAACGGGCGGTATTTCATCCGCAAAGGAATTGATGATACCAAGGATCAAAGCTACGCCCTGTGGGGATTACAGCAGGACCTGCTGAGCCGTACCTTATTACCATTGGGAACCTATCACAAGAAAGACATCCGCCAGATGGCGCATGATTTTGGCTACCCCGAACTGGCCAAAAAGAACGAGAGTTATGAAATATGTTTTGTGCCCGATAATGACTATCGTGGTTTTTTAAAAAGAAAAGTAAAAGGGCTGGAAGAAAAAGTAAACGGCGGCAATTTTATTGATAAGACCGGCAGGGTGCTGGGCAAACACAAAGGCTATCCCTTTTACACCGTAGGGCAAAGAAAAGGCCTGGATATTGCCCTTGGGAAACCCGTTTTTGTGACCGAAATACTGCCCGAAACCAATACCGTTGTACTCGGAGAAGAAGACGACCTGAACCGCACCGAAATGAAGGTTACCGGGCTGAACTGGATAAAATACGACGGCATCACCGAAGGCATGGAGGCCGTTACCAAGATCCGGTATAAAGATAAAGGGGCGCTGAGTAACCTGTATACATACGAAAACGGCATAAATGTTCGTTTTTATGAAGATGTAAAGGGCATCGCCCCAGGCCAGAGTGCGGTCTTTTATGAAGGAAATGATGTGATCGGTGGCGGAATCATTCAGCGGGCTGAGCAACCTTTTGCAGTATAATCGTATCTTTAGTTGTAACCCATAGAAACTTATGAGAAAGATTTTTCTTCTGACAATCATAATTACTGCCACATTCTTCAGTGCCTGTAAAAAAAGCAGCGAAGAACTTCAGGTTCCGCCGGTAAGCGATTACTATCCACTGGCTGTTGGCAAGTATATCACCTACAATTTAGACTCAACCGTTTTTATCAATTTTGGTACAAAAGATACCGTTATAAAATACCAGGTAAAGCACCAGGTAGATGCCCAGATAACAGACAACCTGGGAAGGCCTGCTTACCGCATCATCCGTTACATCCGCAAAACAGCAGCCAATGCATGGGTGCCTGATAATACGTTCATGGCAGTACCTACCGAATTCTCCGTTGAATTTGTTGAGAATAACATGCGCTTCCTGAAAATGAAAGCACCGGTACGCAATGGCTTTAGCTGGAAAGGCAATACATATATTGATACCTATTCCTTAAACTCCAATGTAAAATACCTCGATGACTGGGATTATACCTACGACAGCCTGAACACCAAGATCACTCTGGGTGCTTTAACGGTGGACAGTACATTAAAAATTGCACAGCGGGATGAAGTGATCGGAAACCCTGCTGACCTGAACTCGTACAGTGAAATAAATTATGGCGCCGAAAAATATGGCAAGGGCGTCGGGCTTGTTTACCGCAACTTCTTACACGTAGAGTACCAGCCTCCAAGGCCCGGTGTGGGCGGATACAAACAGGGATATGGTGTTAAGATGACGATGATAGACCATAATTAAATCGTTTAAAAGTTTAATGGTTTAAAACGTTTAATGTTCCCTTCTGACTTCCGAATTTCACCTGTTTATTGCAAACTAAGGATCATCCAAACGTTAAACCCTTAAACGTTTTAAACGCTGCAACCTTCTTCACTTCTTCCGGCAAAAAACAGTAAAATCTGTCTGAGGAATTTTATCTGCACCTAATTGACGCAACATAGTTACCAGTTGCCCCCGGTGATAGGTTCCGTGATTAAATACATGCTGCAGCATTTCATAAACCGGCATTTTCAGCTGCTCTTTATTACGTATATAAGCAAACACGTGTTCAAGCTGGTTATCTGTTGCTGCATCTACCCAGGCAACCCATTGCTGGCTCTGCTTTGAAAGATGAGCCGCCATTTCATTAAAGCTTCCGGTGAATTTGTCGCTTTGCAGTTCAATTTGCTCAACCAGCTTAAGCCGCTGCCACCATACTTCTTCTGCCAGCCACATGTGCTGCACCGTTTTATATACCGAAGGGAAACTGCTGATAATTTCTTTGTTGATCTCTTCTTCGCTCAACTTGCCGATCCTTTCAAATAAGAGCTTACTTGCCCAGGCATTATAAGCCGCATATTGCTGCAGGAGTTGCTTCATGGTTTTTCTTAATTTTACTTTTCGAAAGTAGGTATTCCATTCTCATCACACTTCAATAATTATCAACAATGCCGGATAAAAATTTTCCATTCAGCGGTTTTGGTTCTGTTGCCATTCACGGAGGTCACCAGGATGATCCGAACTATGCCCACCTCACGCCCATTTATGCCAGCAGCACCTATGTGTTTGACGAAGCAGAACAAGGCATGCGCAGATTTAGTGGTGAAGAGAAAGGATATATCTACAGCCGCTGGGGAAACCCTACCATCACAGAAGCAGAAGAACGCATTGCTGCGCTTGAAAGTTTTGGACTGGGTGATGAAAAAGGAAACCCACTTGCATTGAAAGCCATTTTACATTCCAGCGGCATGGCGGCAATAAGCACACTTCTTATCAGCAATTTAAAAGCGGGAGATAAAATTCTTTCTCATTATTCTTTATATGGCGGCACACAGGAACTGATGGAAAAGATCTTGCCGGCATTGGGTATTGAAGCCATTATCACCGACCTGCGTGATCTGAACAAAGCAGCCAAAGCAATAAATGCTGATGATAAAATAAAAATGCTTTACCTGGAAACACCTGCCAATCCAACCATACAATGTGTTGACCTGCCTGAACTGACCCGGCTGGGCAAACAAAAAAACTGCATCGTTGCGGTTGATAATACTTTTGCCACGCCTTACCTGCAACAGCCATTTCAATACGGCGTGGATTATGTTTTTCACAGCACCACCAAATTTTTAAATGGTCATGGTACCGCCATTGGGGGTGTGTTGCTTGGAAAAGATATTGACCACATGAATGGTCCCGTTACAAAAGTGCATCGGTTACTAGGCGGCAACAGCAACCCCTTTGATGCATACCTGCTCACACAGGGAATAAAAACACTCGAGGTCCGCATGCAGCGCCATTGCCACAATGCCATGGAAGTGGCTGCTTATTTAGAGAACCATCCTGCAATAAGTAAAGTGAACTACCTGGGACTTGTATCGCATCCCGATTATGACACCGCTGCAAAACAAATGCGGCATGCCGGCGCCATGCTGAGTTTTGAAATGAAGGATGGACTTGATGCTGCAAAAACATTCATCGACAAATTACAGATGTGTATCCGTGCCGTATCATTGGGAACATGCGATACACTGCTTTGTCATCCGGCAAGCATGACGCACCACGGCGTGCCAAAAGAAAAAAGAGAACAGTATGGCATTACGGATGGACTGATACGGATGAGTGTGGGCATTGAAAATATACAGGATATTTTGATGGATTTGGACAACAGCCTCCCCAACCCCTCCAAAGGAGGGGCTTAAAAGAGAATAATTATTTAAAGAATCTTTATTTATGCAAGAAATTAATTCTACAAATTCAGAAAAGAACTCCAAAGTATCAGAGTCTTCAAATCCCCCCTTGGGGGGTGGGGGGGCTATTATACGAAGAGCTGTAAAAGAAGATTGCAAAAGAATGATGGAGCTGGTTCATGAACTGGCGGTTTATGAAAGAGAACCCGATGCCGTAACAGTAAGCTTTGATCATTTTGTTGAAAGCGGTTTTGGTGAGTACCCGGTTTGGTGGGCTTATGTAGCAGAACTGGATGGAAAAGTGGAAGGCTTTGTCCTTTGGTACATCCGTTACAGCACCTGGAAGGGCCAGCGCCTTTACCTGGAAGATTTTTTGGTTTCGGAGAAAATGAGGGGGCATGGCATCGGCAAATTATTATTCGACAGACTCATTGAAGAATGCAAGGAAAAAAAATACAGCGGTATGGCCTGGCAGGTATTGGACTGGAATGAGCCGGCCATCAATTTTTATAAGAAATACCCGGATGTAAATATCGACGGAGCCTGGCTCAACTGTTCCATCAACTTTTAAAAAAATTTTTTCGCCGGGCAACGCATTATTTATAAAGGGTATCTGAGTTCTGGTATATCTTCACAATCATCAAACCTTACGATCATGAACTTTGCCCTAACAAAGAAAACCCTGTACCGTAGCACCCTTTTTATCTTCACC
>Ga0209023_10000151_pt1 | contig 118383 bp, 103 predicted proteins | sample LakOneMetagenome_FD_187468 | JGI IMG/M metagenome (GOLD analysis project Ga0209023, IMG submission 187468) | Freshwater and sediment microbial communities from Lake Erie, Canada (SPAdes) (version 2) | ecosystem: Environmental > Aquatic > Freshwater > Lentic | place: Lake Erie, Canada...
CTTCTCTCTTGCAACGACATGCGTTTGTGGATCGGACTCTCGCTACCCCAGCTGGCGCTCGACATCTTCAGCCCCAACTGGTGCAGTGACCCGGGCTGCGTGGTGCTCGAGCACGAGCGCGTGCTGGCAGTATCGCCGGCGGCGCGCGCGGCCGGCATTCGGCCCGGCATGCGGCGCGGCGGTGCGCTGATGCTGATGCCCGACGCGCGGCTGGTCGAGCGCAACCCCGCGCGCGAGGCCGAGGCGCTCGATGCGGTGGCGCTGGCGATGCTGCAATTTACGCCCCAGGTCGCGCTGGTCGAGGAAGCCACCTTGCTGCTCGACATCGGCGCCAGCCTGCGCCTGTTCGGCGGCATCCGCGCCCTGTGCGCGCGGGTACGGGCCAGCCTGCGCGCGCTCGGCTTCAGCGGTGCGCTCAGCTGCGCCCCGACGGCGCGCGCGGCCTGGCTGCTGGCGCGCAGCGGCGCGGTGCGCATCGCCCATGATCCCGGGCCCGGCCCCGGGAACGCGCACAATGGCGGAGGCGGCGGCGGACGCTCCGGACGCAGGTATGGACGTGTGCTGCGCATGGCCACGCTCGAGCGCCGCCTCGACCGCCTGCCGGTGGCGCTGCTGCCGCCGGCCAGGGTCTACATGTCCTGGTTCGAAGGCATCGGTTGCGAAACGCTGGGCGAGCTGCGCCGCCTGCCGCGCCCCGGCCTGCAGCGGCGCTGCGGACGCGAACTGCTCGACATGCTCGATGCCGCCTATGGCCTTTGTCCCGAGCTGTTCGAATGGGTGGCGCCGCCCGAGCAGTTCCGGGCCCGGCTGGAACTGTTCAACCGCATCGAGCAGGCCGACCTGCTGCTGGCCGGCGCCCACCACCTGGTGCTGCAGCTGGTCGGCTGGCTGTGCGCACGCCAGCTCGCCGTCGAGCGTTTCACCCTGCTGATGGAGCACGAGCGCGGCCGGGTCGCGATGCCGCCGACGGCGCTCGAGGTCGCCCTGGCCGAACCCAGCTGGCGCGACGAGCACCTGGTGCGCCTGCTCAAGGAGCGCCTGGCCAGGCAGGAACTGCCGGCGCCGGTGATCGGGCTCGGACTGGAAGCGCGGCAAGTCAGGGAGATGGCGCCGCCGAGCGAATCGCTGTTTCCCGAGCCCGGCGGGGGCGAGCAAGACCGCATGCGCATGCTCGAGCTGCTGGTGGCGCGCCTGGGGCCCGAGAACGTGCTGCAGGCCTTGCCCCAGGCCGATTACCGGCCCGAGGTGGCCAACGAATGGGTGCCGGTGCAGGAAGGGCGGGGCGGGGCGCGCATGGACGCCCGCCTGCCGCCCGCCGTGGGCAGCCTGCCGCGCCCGAGCTGGCTGCTGGCCAAGCCGATCGCACTGCTCATGCGCAACCACCGGCCCTTCTACGGATCGCCGCTGAAGGTGGCCTCGACGCCCGAGCGCATCGAGGCCGGCTGGTGGAGCGACACCCAGACCCGCGACTATTTCATCGCCGAGGGACAGGACCATACCTTGTACTGGATCTACCGCGAGCGCATCGTCGGCGCGGGCGCGGATGCCGAACCGCGCTGGTATTTGCACGGACTGTTCGGCTGAGCGGGCGGCGCCCATGGGGCCCGATCCGCGGCGCGCCCGGCGACAACTCCCCCATGAGCGGGGGGATTAATGAAACATACTTTTGGGATACAATTGTTAAAATATTTTCATTTCGGTCATGGGGTTGGCTTGTGGGGCCGGCGCCTCGGCTGCAGCGCGGCCGCTAACCGGGCGCTGCATTCCCCATGCTTGCGCGATACTGGAGCACATGCGGAACGGCCCAACGGGCTCCGCACATGTCATTCATGGAGGTTGAGTGTTCGGCTTGGTAAACAGCCGTTGGTATACCGGCAAAGGCCCTGTCCCATGCGCGCCCGTGAACGAGCATGGCGCTGGCGCGCAGGCATCCACGGGACGGATTCGCAAGGTGCTGGTCGTCGACGACGAGGCCGATGTCGCCGACCTGGCCGAGATGCTGCTGACGGCGCACGGCTTCGAGGCCGTGGTCACCTACTCGGGCGCCGCCGCCCTCGACATGCTGGCTAGTCACTCCGATATCGACGCGGTCGTGTCCGACGTCATGATGCCCGGCATGACCGGACTCGAGCTGGCCGAGCATATCGCCAGGCGCCACCCTGCGGTGAAGGTCGTCCTGGCATCAGGCTACATGGCGCCGGCCATGCTCCAGAACCAGCCGCTCACCCAGCTCTTCATCGCCAAGCCCTACAAGATCGATCAGCTCATCAAGTTGCTGCACACCTGAGCCGTCCGTTCCCGTCAGTTCTCCCGCGCGACGCGCGTCAAGTGCAGCTGCGTGCGCACCACATACCCCAGCGATTCGTACAGCGCGATCGCGCCGCGGTTGCTCGGATAGACATGCAGGAAGGGTTGGTCACCGCGCGCCAGGATGCGCCGGGTGCGCTCGGCCAGCAGGTGGCGCGCATAGGCCTTGCCGCGGTGGTCGGGATGCACGCAGACCGCACTCGCCTCGACCATCCCGAACGGACGCATCCGTTCACCCGCCATGGCCGCCAACTGCCCGTTCACCCGGATGCCGAGGAACTCCCCCAGCTCGTGGGTACGTTCGGCGAACGGCCCGGGATTGGTCAGCCAGGCCAGCGCGCGCATGTCAGGCGCGTCCGCTTCGTCCAGTACCACGAAGGGCAGGGAGGACGGCCCGGGATCGCGCGTGGCCACCATCTGCAGCACCGGATCGAGTGGCGTCGCCACCAGGCCGGCGGCGGGCGCCGGGAGGTCCGGCGTCACCAGCATCACCGCCTCGCCAGGCTCCAGCAGCGCCGCCAGCGCCGCCCAGGCATCAAGCGACCCGGCGCCGAGCGCCGCGAACGGGCCGATTGTGCGCGGATAGCGCCGCGCCAGTTCGCCGCCCAGGGCGAGCTGGCGGTGGCCGCCGGACAGGGCCGACCATACCGGCCGGTCGAGTGCGGACTGCAGGGAAGTGGAAAGCAGCATCGGGGGCTCCGTCATCGGGCGCAATCGCCTGCGCAATGATAGCGCCCCGCCAGCCCATGCGCCTATTGGTCCACCTTGCCGCGCAAGGCCTTGACCCGGCCGCTGCGCGCCTTGGCGTCGAGCCGGCGCAGTTGCGAGCCGCGCGTCGGCCGGGTAGGGCGGCGCGGCGGCGCCACCGTGGCGGCGCGGTCGACCAGCTCCTGCAGGCGCTGCAGCGCGTCGAACCGGTTCTGCTCCAGGCTGCGCGACGCCTGGGCCTTGACGACGATCACGCCTTCGCGCGTGATGCGGGTGTCGCGCAGCGCCAGCAGGCGTTCCTTCACGCCGGGCGGCAGCGACGACGCCGCGACGTCGAAGCGCGCATGCACCGCGCACGACACCTTGTTGACGTTCTGGCCGCCCGGACCCTGCGCCCGGATCGCGCTGAATTCGACTTCATCCGGATCGATCGTTGCCATCCTTGTCCCATCTGTCCCGGCCGCACACCGGCCCCCATGCATTGTAAGCGGGCGCCGACCACGGCGAGGAGGCGAGTGTGCATTGCCGCACGGAACTACATTGCAATAGCCTGCGCATACTTGTTACGCTATCCCGTATTTACGAGCTCCCTGCGCCGCCGCCGCGGCCGTGCAGCCAACCGGAGGACACTTGAACCTCTCGCCCCTTCCCCTCGCCGTGTTCGTCGTCGACGCCGCGGGCACCGTCACGAGCTGGAACAAGGCGTGCGAAAAACTGGCCGGCTATGGTCCCGCCGACATCCGCGGCATGACGCTCGGGCAGATCGTCGAGTTCGACGAGCCTGCGGGCGATGCCCAGCACATCGCCGCGCGCGCCGACGTCGAGAACGAGGCTGTGCTGAAATGCGCCGACGGCCGCCGCCTGCCGGTGCGCATCGCCGTGGCGCCGCAATCCTTCGATCCGGACCCGACCGGCACCTTCAGCGTGATCCTGATCCCGCGCGCCGGCCAGTTCCCGTCGCGCTACGCCCTGATCCAGGACCTGCCGGTGGCCGACATCATCGAGTCGCTGCCCTGCGTGTTCTACGTGATCGACCAGAGCGGCCACCTGCTGCTGTGGAACCGGCAGCTCGAGGAGGCGCTCGAGATGGAGGCCGAGGACCTGCCCGCCGCCAACGTCAAATTCTTCTTCGACGAACAGGACCGTCCCCTGATCGTCGACAAGATCCTCAGCGCCTTCGAATCCGGTTGTTCCAACCACGAAGCCGAGCTGGTCGGCAAGCATGGCCGGCGCACCGCCTACCTGTTCCAGTGCGCCCGCACCAGCCTGGGCAACGTGCCGGTCGTGTTCGGCACCGGCCTGGACATCAACGCGCGCAGGCAGGCCGAGCATGGCCTGCGGGTGCGCGAGCGCGCCATCTATTCGAGCCTGAACGCGATCGTCATCACCCAGTGCGAAGCGGACGAGCACCGCATCGAATACGTCAACCCGGCCTTCGAACGCATCACCGGCTATACGCTGGCCGAGATCAAGGGGCAGGACCCGCGCTTCATGAAGGCCGAGGGCTACGACGACGACGAGCGGCGCCGCATCCGCGCCGCCCTCCAGCGCAGGGAAGGCGTGCGTTCGGTGCTGCGCAACCGGCGCAAGAATGGTGATATCTTCTGGAACGACCTGCGCATCGACCCGGTGGCCAACCTCGAGGGCGAGATCACCCACTTCGTCGGCGTCATCAACGACATCACCGAGGCGCGTCACTACGAGCGCCGCCTGCACCACCTGGCCCACCACGACCCGCTTACCGGGCTGGCCAACCGCACCCTGCTGCAGGAACGCCTGCGCGTCGCCATCGACCATGCGGCCGCCAACGAGCGCATGGTGGCGCTGGCCTTTCTCGACCTCGACAACTTCAAGCACATCAATGACAACTTCGGCCACGAGGCCGGCGACGCGGTGTTGCGCGCGGTGGCCAAGCGCCTGTGCGACAACATGCGCGAGGACGACACCATCGCGCGCATGGGCGGCGACGAATTCGTCCTGCTGGTCTGTCATCCGGTCAGCCACGAACAGGTGGCCGACCTGGTCGAGCGCATCCGCGCAAGCGTCATGGCGCCGGTGATGGTCGACGGGCAGGAGATCCACCCCGGCACCAGCATAGGCGTCAGCATCTACCCGATGGATGGCGACAGCCCCGAGAAGATCATGCGCGCGGCCGACGCCGCCATGTACCACGCCAAGACCCTGGGCAAGAACAACTTCCAGTTTTATTCCGCCAAGTTGAACCAGATCGTGCATGACCACCTGCTGCTGGAGGCGAGCCTGAGCCGCGCGATCCGCGACCACGAGCTCGTGCTCGACTACCAGCCCAAGGTCGACCTGAGCAGCGGCAAGGTAGTCGGGGCCGAAGCCCTGGTGCGCTGGCACCATCCGGTCGAGGGCCTGATTCCCCCCGACCGCTTCATTCCGGTGGCCGAGGAGACCGGCCTGATCGTGCCGCTGGGCGAATGGGTGATCAACGAAGCCTGCGGGGCGCTCAAGGCCATGACGGCGCTTGGCATCGAGGACTTCGTCATCGCGGTGAACCTGTCGGCGCGCCAGCTGCGCCAGCGCCAGTTCGCCAACCGCCTGGGCGACACCTTGCGCCGCCACGGGATCGACCCGCGCCGGCTCGAACTCGAAGTCACCGAGAGCCAGCTGATGGACCACCCCGACGATGCGCTGGAGGCGCTGGCCGAGCTCAAGGCGTTGGGAGTGCGCCTGTCGATCGACGACTTCGGCACCGGCTACTCGAGCCTGAGCCACCTGCAGAAGTTCCCAGTCGACTACATCAAGATCGACCGTTCCTTCCTGGGCGAGGTCGGCCATGACGGCCACATGGTGATCACCCGCGCCATCATCGCCCTCGGCCACAACCTCAAGCTGAAAGTGGTGGCCGAGGGCGTCGAGACCCGCGAGCAGCTGGCTTTCCTGCGCCAGCACCGCTGCGACCAGATGCAGGGCTTCTATTTTGCCCCTGCGCTGTCGCGCGAAACCCTGCAGGACCTGGTAACGCGCGACGCACGCTTGCCCGACTGAGCGAACAAAACAACGCGCCGTGTCGATCGGCGCCGCCGCCGTTCGTCGTGGGGGTAACATCGATACGGAGGAATCCCATGATAGAGGCCAGCATCCCCACCATCACCGCCTTCGAACGCTCGCCCGACGGCGGCAAAGGCCTGGCGCGCGACACCCGCGTGCGCTGGGCGCTCGAAGAAGCGGGCCTTCCCTACGCGGTGCGCCACCTGTCCTTCGCCGCGATGAAGGGTCCCGCCCACCGCGCCCTGCATCCTTTCGGCCAGATCCCGACCTGGGAGCAGGACGGCCTGGTGCTGTTCGAATCGGGCGCGATCGTGCTGCACCTGGCCCAGGACGCCCCCGGCCTGCTGCCGGCCGAGCCGCATGCGCGGGCGCGCGCCATCGCCTGGCTGTTCGCCGCCCTCAACACCGTCGAGCCGCCCATCCTCGAGCTGCAGCACGCCAAACTGCTGGAAGGCGACCGGTCCTGGAGCGCCGAGCGCCTGCCGCTGGTCCTGGAGCGCATCCGGGTGCGCCTGCGCGAGCTGGCGGCCCGCCTGGGCACGGCCGAATGGCTGGACGGCGCCTTCAGCGCGGGCGACCTGATGATGGTGTCGGTGCTGCTGCGCCTGCGCGCATCAAGCTTGCTGGACGAATTCCCGCTTCTCGCGGCCTATGTCGCGCGCGGCGAGGGGCGGCCGGCCTACCGGCGCGCCTACGATGCCCAGGCCGCCGACTTCGCCGCGGCCGCCTCACCCCAGGGGTAGGCGACCCGGCCGAACGGCAGGAGACCTGAGCGTCAGGCGGACGATCTCGCCGGGCTGCCAAAGCCGCATGCGCGGGCCCCAGCTGCCGGCGCCGCGCGTTACGTACAGCAGCATCCCACCGACCTCGTAGGCGCCCGCGTATTTCGCGAAGCGCTGCTGCACCGCATAGCTGAAGGGCCAGATCTGGCCGCCGTGTGTGTGCCCCGACAGCATCAGGTCGACGCCGCGGGCTCTCGCCGCCTCGATGACCGCGGCGGCCGGCGTGTGCGACATCAGGATGGTCGCGCTATCGGTAGCGGCAGGAAGGGTGCGTGCCAGTCTCTCCGTGAGGTCGCCGCCGCCGCGCATGGCGCGCCCGACGTCCTCGATCCCGGCCAGCACCAGGCCCGGCGCGAGTTCCACCTGTCGGTCGCGCAGCCAGCGCACGCCGCCTTCCGCGAATTCGCGCACCGTGGTCTCGGCATCGCCGTAGTACTCGTGGTTGCCCGTGACCGCCCACACGCCCCATGGCGCGCGCAGTCCGCGCAGGGTCGGCGCGAGCTGGGGCTCGCCGACGGGATTGTCCTCGACCTGGTCGCCCAGCATCAGCACCGCGGCGGGCCGTAACGCGTTGATCTGCGCCACCCGCGCCGCCAGCCATTCGGAGCGGCGCTGGGCGCCCAGGTGGATGTCGCTCACCGCCACGATCACGGTGCCGTCCAGCGCCTTGGGCAAGCCGCGCATGACCACTTCCTGCTCGACGATCCCTGGTGCGCGCATGCCCTGGAACAGGGCGAAACAGGCCAGCAGCAGGCCGGCGACGGCGCCGAATGCGCGCAGCCTTTGGGTCCAGGCGCGCCACCAGAAACCGAATCCGCCGACCAGGTCCGTGACGAAGAAGCAGAGCGACATCACGAAGGTGATGCCGAGCCAGGTCAGCGCGAACTGCCCCGGCCACCAGCGCCAGTCGAGCGCCTCGTCGCCAATGCGAACGCCCGCGAAATACACCAGCCAGACGAGGAAGGCCCCGATCCACCACGCGCGCCGTGGAACGCGCGAGCGCACCGCATCGAGCGAATACAGGCGGGCGGCGACGTAGAGATGGAAGAGGGTGCCGACGATATTGAGGACGATCGAGAACATGGAGAAGGCTGCCTGGTCCGGGCCCTCACCTTAACGCATATTCGGCCGCCTTTGTCGCATGGAGCTGCGTGGTGTCGAACACCGGCACCGGGCTGTCGGCCGGGCCGACCAGCAGCGCGATCTCGGTACAGCCGAGGATCACGGCTTCGGCGCCGGCGTCCACCAGCCGCCGGATCACCGCGCGGTAGGCCTCGCGCGAGGCGTCCAGCACCCGGCCCTGGCACAGCTCCTCGTAGATCACGCGGTGCACCAGCGCGCGGTCGTCTTCGCCGGGCACCACGACCCGCAGCCCGTGCTGGTGCTCGAGCCGCGCGCGATAGAAATCCTGCTCCATCGTGAAGCGGGTGCCGAGCAGGCCGACCGTGCCCACGCCGGCCGCGCGGATCGCTCCGGCGGTGGGGTCGGCGATGTGAAACAGGGGGATGGACACCGCCGCTTCGATCGCGGGCCCCACCTTGTGCATGGTGTTGGTGCACAGGACGATGAAGTCGGCGCCGGCCCGTTCCAGCCGGCGCGCGCAGTCGGCCAGCAGGACGCCTGCCGCCTCCCAGTCGCCGGCGCGCTGCAGGCGCTCGACCTCGTCGAAATCGACGCTGACCAGCACGATCTTCGCCGAGTGCAGGCCGCCGCGCAGGCTGCGCACGGTCTCGTTGATGATGCGGTAGTAGGGCACGGTGGATTCCCAGCTCATGCCGCCGATCAGGCCAATGGTTTTCATGCCGCAGGACGCTCCGGAAAGGGGATGGACGGCCGAGTGTAGCATGCAAGAAATGTTTCAGCCCTTCATGCATATCCAAATAAAATTCGAAAAACCCATTTAAAATTCATACTTCATATGCCTTGAAAGTACATTGGCATGGCACTAGATTGGACTCACCGGATGCTCACGATGAGGTCCGGCAACATATCGCTTAACTTTACAAGGATATCCATCATGCGTACTTTCGACCTGACTCCCCTGTACCGTTCCGCCATCGGTTTCGATCGCCTGGCCAGCCTGCTCGAGCAGCGCGGCGAGCCGAGCTACCCGCCGTACAACATCGAACTGGTGAGCGAAGACAACTACCGCATCGTCATGGCCCTTGCCGGCTTCACCCGCGATGAAGTCGAGATCGTGACCGAGCGTGACACCCTGCATGTCACCGGCCGCAAGCAGAAGGACGAGACCCAGCGCACCTTCCTGCACCGCGGTATCGCCGCCCGCGACTTCGAACAGCGCTTCCAGCTGGCGAACCACGTGAAGGTCACCAGCGCTTCGTTCGACAACGGCATGCTGACCATCGAACTGGTGCGCGAAGTGCCCGAAGCCTTCAAGCCGCGCAAGATCGCGATTGGCGACGCCAACGGCAATACCGGCAACGTCCAGGCGCTGGAACAGCGCGCCGCCTGAGGTGTCGGACGCTTGAAACCAAGGTAGTCGTGTGAAACAAGGGCGTCCCGCGGGGCGCCCTTTTTGACGATGCGAGGAGGCGTTTCATCCATCGCGCTTAAGAGCGGCGTAAGAGTGGAAGTTGCCAGCTTAAGCATGGTCTAAGCCAGCTTTGGGAAGATACTCCCATCGATAAGACAACATCATCGGTCAACCATTTTCACCAGGAGCACATACATGCGTAACGAAGGTGCCGTCACAGCCATCACTGCCAAACGCCTCACGCTGGCCTTGTGTGCCGCGGGCGTCATCGGCGGAGCGGTCGGTGCGCTGGCCGTCAACCACAACAGCGTCGCGGCCCAACCTGCCGCAGTCCCCGCCGCGCCGGTCGCGGCGCCGGCCCCGGCCCCGGTTGCCGCCCCCGCACCCGCGGCGACGGTGACCCTTCCCGATTTCACCCGCATCGCCTCGCAGAACGGCAAGGCGGTGGTGAACATCAGCGTCATCGGCGGCATCAAGACCGCCAACCGCGGCAACGGCGGCAACGGCGGCATCCCGCAGCTGCCGCCGGGCCATCCGCTCTATGATTTCTTCCGGCAGTTCCAGGACCCGCGCTACGGCGGCGGCCGGGAAGCGCCGGCTCCCGTTTTCGGCGCCGGATCGGGCTTCATCGTAAGCCCGGACGGCGTCATCCTGACCAATGCCCACGTCGTGCAGGGCGCCGACCAGGTCACCGTCAAGCTGCAGGACCGCCGCGAATTCCGCGCCAAGGTCCTGGGCTCCGATACCAGGACCGACGTCGCCGTGCTGAAGATCGACGCCAGGAACCTGCCCACCGTCCCGCTCGGTAAATCGCGTTCGCTGCTGGTGGGCGAGTGGGTGCTGGCCATCGGTTCGCCGTATGGCCTCGAGAGCACCGTCACCGCCGGCGTGGTGAGCGCCACCGGCCGCAACCTGCAGGATGGCCAGGTGCCTTTCATCCAGACCGACGTCGCGGTCAACCCGGGCAACTCGGGCGGTCCGCTGTTCAACACCCGCGGCGAAGTGGTGGGCATCAACTCGCAGATCTACAGCCAGACCGGCGGCTACCAGGGCCTGTCGTTCTCGATCCCGATCGACGTCGCGGTCAAGGTCAAGGACCAGATCCTCGCCACCGGCAAGGTGCAGCACGCGAAGCTGGGCGTGAACGTGCAGGAAGTCGGCCAGGCCTTCGCCGATTCCTTCCGCCTCGATTCGCCGGAAGGCGCGCTGGTATCGAGCGTCGAACGCGGCGGCCCGGCCGACCGTGCCGGCCTGAAGTCCGGCGATATCGTCCGCCGCATCAACGGCCAGCCCATCGTCTCCTCGCTTGACCTGTCCAGCAACATCTCGATGTCCAGGCCGGGCGACCGCGTGGCGCTCGACGTCTGGCGCGACGGCAAGCTGGTACGGATCGACGCGACCCTGGGCGACGCCAACGACAAGGCCAAGCGTTCGCCGCAGGAAGAGCTGGCCGCGGCCGGCCAGGACGGCGGCGCCAAGCTCGGCCTGGCCCTGCGTCCGCTCGAGCCGATCGAGCGCCGCCAGAGCGGCATCGCCACCGGCCTGGTGATCGAGGACGCCTCGGGCGCCGCCGCGATCGCCGGGGTCGAACCGGGCGACGTGCTCATCTCGGTCAACGGCCGGCCGGTCAACTCGGTCGACCAGGTCCGCGACGTGGTAGGCAAAGCCTCCAAGTCGGTGGCCTTGCTGATCCAGCGGGGAAGTGACAGAATCTTTATCCCCGTGCGGATCGGTTAAGGAGGCGTAGCGTCCTCGACCCGCACGGTTTCAAGAACGGGGAATTCATGCGGCTATTGCTGGTAGAAGACGATACGATGATCGGCGAAGTAGTGCTCGACCTGTTAAGGGCCGAGCACTACGCCGTCGACTGGGTCAAGGACGGCGAGATGGCCGACACGGCCCTGCTGCAGAACCAGAATTATGACCTGGTCCTGCTCGACCTTGGCCTGCCGCGCAAGGACGGCCTCGACGTGCTGCGCTCGATGCGTACGCGCAAGGACCGCACCCCCGTGCTGGTCGCCACCGCGCGCGACTCGGTGGCCCAGCGCATCGCCGGGCTGGACGCCGGCGCCGACGACTACGTCCTCAAACCCTACGACCTCGACGAACTGCTGGCGCGCATCCGCGCGCTGCTGCGGCGCGCCGCCGGGCGCGCCGAACCCGTCTTCGAATACAAGAACATCTCGGTCAACCCCGCCACCCGCGAAGTGCTGGTCGACGGCGTGGGCGTCGCGCTGTCGGCGCGCGAGTGGGCGGTGCTCGAAGCCCTGGTCGCCAGGCCTGGCGCCGTGCTGTCGCGCGCCCAGCTGGAAGAAAAGCTCTACAGCTGGCGCGACGAAGTCTCCAGCAACGCGGTCGAGGTCTATATCCACGGCCTGCGCAAGAAGCTGGGCAGTGACCTGATCCAGAACGTGCGCGGCGTCGGCTACATGGTGCCGAAGGCATGAGGTTCGGCCTCAAGTTCAGGTCCAAAGTCACGCACTCGCTGCGCGGGCGCCTGCTGTGGTACCTGCTGGCGGCGATCACCATCGCCGCGCTCGCGCAAGCCTCGATCGCCTACCGCACGGCGCTGCACGACGCCGACCAGATCTTCGACTACCACATGCAGCAGATGGCGTTGTCGTTGCGCTCGGGCACGCCTCTGTCGAACACCGAGGCGCAGCAGCGCCTGGAGGCCCAGGCCGACGGCGGCGGCAGCAACAACGACGACATGGTGGTGCAGATGTGGTCGCCCGACGGCGTGCAGGTCTTCCACAGCGTCTCGCGCGCCAAGCTGCCGCAGCGCGCCGTGCTCGGCTTCTCCAACGTCAAGGCCAACGGCACCGTCTACCGCGTCTTCTCGATCCAGACCGCAAACCAGACCGTGCAGGTGGCCCAGGACCTGGCCGTGCGCCGCAACATGGCCGGCAACCTGGCGCTGCGCACCTTGGGCCCGATCGCGGTGATGATGCCGATCCTGATGCTGGTCGTGTGGTGGGTAGTGAGCGGCTCGCTCGACCCGGTGGCGCGGGTCCGCTCGCAGGTCGCTTCGCGCCAGGCCGACGACCTGTCGCCGGTGTCCGAAGCCGGCCTGCCGGACGAGGTGCGCCCGCTGGTGCAGGAACTGAACCTGCTGTTCGGGCGCGTCCAGAACGCCTTCGAGGCCCAGCAGACCTTCGTTGCCGACGCGGCCCACGAATTGCGCACGCCGCTGGCGGCGCTGCGCCTGCAGGCCCAGAGCCTGGAGCGCGCCGAGACGCTCGAGGCGCGCAAGCTGGCCGTGTCGCGCCTGACCGCCGGCATCGACCGCGCCACCCGCCTGGTCGAGCAGCTCCTGGTGCTGGCGCGCCAGGAAGCCGCCGCCACCAGTAGCGCCGCGCGCCCGGTCGACCTGGGCGAGCTGGCGCGCCGCACCGTGGCCGACCTGGCCGGCGTGGCCGCGGCCAAGGGCGTCGACGTCGGCGTGCACCACGCCGAGGCGGCGACCGTGGAAGGGCAGCCCGACGCCCTGCATATCCTGCTGCGCAACCTGGTCGACAATGCGATCAAGTACACCCCGCCGGGCGGCACGGCCGACATCTCGGTGCGCGTGGAAGAGGGCAGGGCCAGCGTCACCGTCGAGGACAGCGGCCCCGGCATCCCGCCGGACGAACGCGAGCGCGTGTTCGACCGCTTCTACCGCGTCGCGGGCAGCGAGGCGGCCGGCAGCGGGCTGGGACTGGCCATCATCAAGGCCATCGCCGAGCGCCACCATGCGAGCTTGAGCCTCGGCCAGTCGGAACGCCTCGGCGGCCTGTCGGTCACCGTCGCCTTCGGCCCTGAACCGAGCCTCAAGCCGGCCTTCAACCTTGCCGCCTGAGCGCGGCGCCTCAGTTCAGCCTGCGGCAGCGCTCGCGCAGGATCGCTTTGTTCCGCATCGCCGCCGGCAGGCTCGGGGCGGTAACGGTAGAATGCGCGTTTGGGCCGCCGGCCCTGAATGAACAGTTGACGAGGAATCGATGAAGAAGCAAGCAGTCCTGGTGGCCGGCATTGCCCTGGCGGGCATGGCATCGGCGCAGGAAGTGGTGAAGATCGGCCATGCGGCCGCCGTGACCGGCCCGGTGGCCTACTTCGGCAAGGACACCGAGAACGGCGCCCGGATGGCGATCGAGGCGCTCAACGCCCGCGGCGTGAGCATCGCCGGCAAGAAGGTCCGTTTCGAGCTGGCCGCCGAGGACGACGGCGGCGACCCGAAGCAGGCCACCGCCGTGGCCCAGAAGCTGGTCGACATGAAGATCAACGGCATGGTCGGCCACGAGACTTCGGGCACGACCATCCCGGCCTCGAAGATCTACCATACCGCCGGCATCCCGCAGATCTCGCCTTCGTCGACCTCGCCGCAATATACCCAGCAGGGCTTCAACACCACCTTCCGCGTAGTGGCCAACGACGTGCAGCTGGGCCAGGCGCTGGGGCGCTACGCCGTCAAGAGCATGCAGGCCAAGCGCGTGGCGGTGGTCGACGACCGCACCGCCTACGGCCAGGGCCTGGTCACCGAGTTCGCGCGCAGCCTGCAGAAGCAGGGCGGCCAGGTGGTGGCAAAGGAGTTCACCAACGACAAGGCGACGGACTTCAGCGCCATCATCACCCGCATCCGCGCCAGCAAGCCCGACCTGGTCTTCTTCGGCGGCATGAGCGCGACCGCCGGTCCGATGCTGCGCCAGATGAAGCAGCTCGGCATGAACGTGCGCATGATGGGCGGCGACGGCATCTGCTCGGACGAGATCCACAAGCTCTCCGGCGGCACCATGGCGGACGGCCAGGTGGTGTGCGCGGAAGCGGGCGGCGTGCAGGGCGAAGCCAAGGCCGGCATGGACAAGTTCCGCGCCGACTATAAAAAGCGCTTCGGCATCGACGTCCAGATCAACGCACCGTATGCCTACGACGCTGTGATGACCATGGCCGAAGCGATGGTCAAGGCCGGCTCCAGCCAGCCGGCGAAATACCTGCCGGTGCTGTCGAAGATCCAGTACAAGGGCGTGACCGGTCCGATCGCGTTCGACGCACGCGGCGACATCCGCGACGGCACCATCACGCTGTATTCGTTCAAGGGCGGCAAGCGTGCGCTGCTCACCGTTACCAAATAAGGAGTCCGCCATGGCCGATCCGCTCGATCCGAACGCCTTCGCGGCACTGAAAGCGCGCTTCGGCCAGCAGTCGCGCAAGGCTCAGGCCTATTACACGGTCATGCACGAAGTGCGCGGCATCCTCGGCAGCGATGATGCGGCGAGCGCCTGGATGGACGAACGGCGCGAAGCGCTGGGCGGCCAAAGCGCCGCCCAGGCGGTGGGCGAGGGACACGAGGAGGCCGTCCTCGCCTACGTCCGCTCGCTGAAGAAGTAGGGCGCTACAGTACCCCGAAGATTAGCAGGACGATCAGGGTCAGGAGGATCGAGACCACGATCGAGCCCAGGCAGCCGAGTTTGTTGGAGAAGAATAGGAACATCAGTCACCCGGTCCTTCGCCCGGCATGGTGTCGGCCATCAGGCGGAGTTCATCGGGTGTGAGCTCTTCCGGCTTCTTGTCCGCCAGGCCGTCGACGTCAGGCGTGGCCTGCTGCTGGCTGGCTCCCTGCTCACCCTGGTGCTGTTGCTGCTCCTTGCCTTTGTCCTTCTCCTGATCCTGCGATTTCTGTTCGTTGCTCATGATGTGCTCCTGGATGTCGTTGCCCGCGAGGGCCATGGATCCAGTGTGGCACAGAGTCTTTTTGGGCGGCGTCCGGTTTCGGGCCGCTGAACGCGCGGCGCTTCAGTGGCGCAGCGGCGGCGCGGCGCGTTCGAGCGCGCGCTGTACGCTGCGGGCCAGCTCGGCCAGCTGGAAGGGCTTACGCAGCAGGATGTCGTCGCCCAGCACCTGGTCGATCGCGTGCATGTCGGCATAGCCGGTGGCGATGATCATCGGGATGCCCGGAAACACTTCGCGCGCCCGCAGCATCAGCTCCGCGCCGGTAATGCCCGGCATCAGGTAGTCGGTGATGATCAGGTCCGGCCGCCCGCGCTGCAGTTCGCGCAGCGCCGCTTCGCCGTCGGCGGCCTGGGTCACCGCATGCCCGAAGGCCTCGAGCGACAGCACCATCGACTCGCGCACGAAATTGTCGTCCTCCACCACCAGGATATGGAAGCCCGGACTCGATTCGGGCGCGGCTACCGGAACGGGCGCGGCGTCGCGCTCGTCGCCGCCGTCCCAGGCGCGCAGCCAGATCTCGACCGTGGTGCCGGCCGCAGGCGAGCTGAGGATGCGCGCCGCGCCGCCGGACTGCTGGGCCATGCCGTACACCTGGCTCAGGCCCAGGCCGGTGCCCTTGCCGACGGCCTTGGTGGTGAAGAAGGGTTCGAACACCTTGGCGACCAGTTCCGGCGGCATGCCGGGACCGTCATCGGTGACGGCGATGCGCACGTAGTCGCCGCGCGGCAGCAGCCCGTCGGGCGGCTGCGCATTCGCAGCCTGGAACAGCAAGGTGCCGCTGCCGTCCATGGCGTCGCGCGCATTGATGGCGAGGTTGAGCAGCGCCATCTCCATCTGGTTGGCATCGGCGAACACGCGCGCGCAGTCCGGCGCAACCTCGAAACGCAGGCCGATGCGCGAGCCGACCGAAGTCGCCACCAGTTCGCGCACGCCGTCGAACAGCTCGCCGACCGCGGCTGGGCGCAGGTCCAGGTTCTGGTTGCGCGCGAAGGCCAGCAGCTGGCTGGTGAGCTTGCCGCCGCGCTGGCATGCACGGCGCGCGATCTCGGCGCGCTGGCGCGCCACCTCGTCTTTCGACAGCAGCAGAATCAGGTCCATGCTGCCCTGGATCACGTTGAGCAGGTTGTTGAAATCGTGGGCGATGCCGCCGGTGAGGCGGCCGACCGCTTCCATCTTCTGGAACTGGACCATCGCCTGCTGCACCCGCTCGCGCTCGATGACCTCGTTCATCAGGCGGTCGTTGGCCTGGGCCAGCGCGCGGGTGCGCTCCTCGATGCGCGACTCGAGGGTTTCGTTGAGCAGCATGAGCGCCTGCTGGCTTTGCTGCAGGCGCGCCGCCGTGCTGGCGCTGTGGGCCAGCAGGTCGCGTGCCTGGTACTGGCGGCGCCGCGCGCGCAGCGCCGAACGGGCCGCACTGCGCAGGGTCTGGGCATTGAAGGGGCGCTCGAGCAGGATGACGTTACCCAGCTCTTCGAGCCGGGCGCGCGCGCTGGCCGCGGCCAGCCCGACCGCCTTGCCCAGCAGGAGCACGAAGGGAAAATCCGACCACGGTTCCTGCGCCGCCAGCCAGGCGTGCAGGGGGACGAAGTCGACGCCGTGCAGCGCTTCTTCGGCAACGATGGCCATGCCGGCGCCGGCCGCGATGGCCGCCGCGAGGCCGGAGAAGTCGGGGATGACGGCGCAGGCGGCGCCGTCCTGGGCCAGGGCGGCGCACATGACCTCGGCGTCGCGACCGCGCGGCGCGAGGATCAGGATGCGTTCTTCGTGCGCCTCAAGCGTCGCCATCGGGAGGCAGGTCCGACATCATGGGCGTGATCCCGCGGTAGCTGGGCAGGCCCGTGAGCACGCCGTCGAAGCCTTCCAGCGGCGCGCCGACGCGGATGCCGTCGGGGCCCAGCTGCAGCTCATGGATGGTGAGCGCATGTTCGGCGGCACGGCTTTTGATGACCGTGATGGCGCGGCGCAGGCGGCCGTTCGACTCGAAGAAGCGCATCAGGACCGTGCTGTCGCTCAGGTAGCTCAGGTCGACGTCGGACTTCACTTCGCCGATCATGCCGTGCTGGCCCAGCACCAGCACCGTGGTGACGCCCTGCTGGTTCAGGTAGGACAGCAGCTCGTGCATCTGCAGGATCAGGAACTGCTCGCCGGGCATCGCCTGCAGGTAGGCGTTCAGGCTGTCGATGACGATGAACCCGACCCTGGAGAGCTCCACCGCGTCGCGCAGCATCTGCGCGAATTCGCCCGGCGACAGCTCGGCCGGGTCGATGTGGTGGATGCGCAGCTGGCCGTTGTCGACGTAGGCGCGCAATTCCATGCCGAAGGCGCGGTTGCGCGCGAAGAAGGTGCCGAGGCCCTCGTCGAACAGGTAGAAGGCCGCCTGCTCGCCGCGTTCCAGCGCGCTCAGCAGGCAGCGCGTCGACAGGGTGGTCTTGCCGATGCCCGACGGACCGACCATCAGGGTGTTGGTGCCACGTACCAGGCCGCCCCCGAGCAGCGCGTCCAGCCCTTCCGAGCCGCTCGATTGCACCTTCGGGACGAAACCGCGCACGTGTTCGGCCGCCACCAGGCGCGGGTACATCGTGATGCCGCCGGTGTCGAGCGCGTAGTCGTGGTAGCCGCCGCGAAAGCGGATGCCGCGCATCTTGATGATGTTGACGCGGCGCCGCTCCTTGCCGAATTCCTTGGCGATCTGCTCCAGGCTGATCACGCCGTGGGCGATGCTGTGCAGGTGCTGGTCGGACTGGCTGGTCTTGTCGTCCAGTAGCAGGACGGTGCAGGCGCGCGAGGTGAAGAACTGCTTGAGCGCGAGGATCTGGCGCCGGTAGCGCAGCGGATTCTGGGCCAGCAGGCGCATCTCCGACAGGCTGTCGAAGACGACGCGCTGCGGCCGCAGCGCGTCGATCTGGTTCATCACGTTGCGGGTAGTCTCGCCCAGTTCCACCTCGGACGGGTGGAACACTGACTGCTGCGCATCCGGATCGAGGTCGTGGTCGCCCGCTAGTTCGTAGATCGACAGCGCGCCGATGTCCCAACCATGGCTGGCCGCCACCGCGGTCAGCTCTTCGGCGGTCTCGGACAGGGTGATGTACAGGCCGCTCTCGCCCTTGGCCAGCCCGTCGAGCAGGAACTGGAGGCCGAGCGTGGTCTTGCCGGCGCCGGGCGAGCCCTCGACCAGGTAGATGCGCTGCGGCGTCAGGCCGCCGCCCAGGATGTCGTCGAGGCCGGCGATGCCGGTGGAGATGCGGGATGGGACAGCGGTCGTCATAGTGCAATCTGCGGGCGCCGCAGCGTGCGGCAGGGTAGAAAACGTTGCATGCTGCCAACGGGAATATGCGAAGCATTATATACGTAAGCAAATGCGTCAATTCCGCACTGTTACAAATACCAATACTACTTTTAATAAAAAAGGGCTCCCCAGGGAGCCCTCACGCTCTGCCTGCGAATGCCGGATCAGAACTTGTGCGACAGGCGCGCAAACCAGGCCGCGCCGTTCAGGCCGAACTGCACGCTTTCGTACTTGAAGCCGTTGTCGGTCTCGTTCGGATCCTGCGCGGTGGGCTTGACGTTGAAGATGTTGGTGCCGCCCACCGTGAACTTGGTGCGCTCGGCGAAGGCCCAGGTAAAGGACAGGTCGGCCGAGGTCTTGGCCTTGTAATACTGGTTCGGCACCGGCGGGCCCGAGAAGGTGCCCAGGGTCTGCGGGCCGAAGTGCACGATGCGCAGCGCGGTCTCGAGCTTGCCCAGGGTATGGTCGAAGCCCAGGGTCGCCTTGCGGCGCGGCGCGCCTTCCTCGATGAACAGGCGCTCGCGTTCGGACAGCAGCACGTCCTCGAAGCCGCGCAGCGCGCTCGGGGCGTGCACGCCGGTCACCTCGGTCTGGCTGAAGTTCAGCGCCAGGAAGGTATTCAGCTTGCCGGCGCCCAGGTTGGCGCGGTGCGACAGGGTCACGTCCAGGCCCTGGGTCTTGGTGTCGACCGAGTTCACGAAGAACTGGGCCTGGCCCACGCCCAACCCCTGCAGGGTGGCGCCCAGGGCCGGGTAGTTGTCGGCGTCGAAGCGGCCCGACAGCACGATGCGATCGTCGATGTCGATGCGGTACAGGTCGGCCGTCAGCGAGATGGCCTGGGCCGGAGACCAGGTCAGGCCCAGCGTATAGCTCTTCGACTCCTCGTCCTTCAGCTTGGGGATCCCGGCGGCATTGGCCACGCGGCCGCCGTTCGGCGCCAGCACCACGTCGAGCGGCTGGCCGTTGACGAAGTCGGTGAAGGTCGACGAGAAGTAGACCTGCTGCAGCGAGGGCGCGCGGAAGCCCGTGCTGGCCGAGCCGCGCAGCAGCAGGCCAGGGGTCAGCCTGAAGGCGCCGGCCAGCTTGCCGGTGGTGGTCGAGCCGAAGTCCGAATAGCGTTCGTGGCGCAGGGCGGCCTGCAGCTTGAAGCGGTCGCTGAGGTCGGTCTCGACGTCGAGGTAGGCGGCGCTCGAGTGGCGGTCGCTGTCGGTCACGTCGATCGGCTGGAAGCCCGGGAAGCCCTGGCTGCCGGCATTGCCGCCCACGCCCACGCCGTCGGCGTCGATCCAGGAGCCCGGCTCGCCGGCGCGAATCTTGTAGTTCTCGCGGCGGTGCTCGAAGCCGAAGGCCACGTTCATGCCCTGGGCGATGCCGTTGTAGAAGCGCGAGAAGTCGAGATTGGTGGTGGCCTGGCGGAACGAGAAGCCGCCGGCGTCGAACTGGCGCGCGCTGATGCCGCGCCCGCCGCGCGTGCGGTCGAGGTTCGCGATCGAGGCGTTGAGCGTGTTGGCGATGGTGTAGCGCATCCGGTTGTAGCCGATGGTCTGGGACAGGTCGGCGTTCCATTCGCCCAGCTGCAGGCGGTAGCCCAGGGTGCCCCAGCGGTCGTCGATGTCGCCGTTGATGAAGGGGACGAAGCCGTTCGGGTACATCGCGGCCGAATTACGCGAGGGGATGTCTTCCGAACCGATGCCTTCGCGCGCCCAGGCGGCCGAGGACGCGTCGCGGTTCTGCACGCCGGCAGTGACGTACAGCTTGCCGTCGCCCAGCGGGAACTCGCCGTTCAGGTAGACGGTGCTGTTCTGCGACTTGGTGTCGCCGATGATGCGCGGGCTGCCTTCCTCGGCGCGGTTGGAGCGGCCGCGGTCGTAGTATTCGCCGGTAATGCCCAGCACGCCGCCGCCCATTGCCACGCCGCAGTAGGCCGAGGCCAGGTAGTTGTCGCCGTCGCCCTCGGTGTACTGGCCGAAGCCAGTCACCAGCTCGCAGCCCAGGTTTTTCTTGAGTTCGATGTTGATCACGCCGGCGATCGCGTCCGAGCCGTACTGGGCGGCGGCGCCGTCGCGCAGCACCTGCACGTTGCGGATCGCCATGACGGGAATCGCGTTCATGTCGGTGCCGGTATTGCCGCGGTTGCGCGCGCCGAACAGGTTCACCAGCGCGGTCGTGTGGCGGCGCTTGCCGTTGACCAGCACCAGGGTCTGGTCCGAGCCGAGGCCGCGCAGGGCGGCCGAGTCGACCAGGTCGGCGCCGTCGGCGCCGGTCTGGCGGGTCGAGTTGAACGAGGGCGAGACGTTGTTCAGGACCTGGGCCAGGTCGAACTGGCCACCTTGTTCGGTCGCCTTGGTCATCGAGATGGTGTCGACCGGCACCGCGGTGTCGAGCGCCGAGGTATTGCCGACGCGGCGCGAGCCGACGATGCTGACGCTCTGGATCTGGCCCTCCTGGGCCGCGACCGGGGTAGTAGGGATGTCCGATGCCGTGCTCTGGGCATGGGCGGAATGCAGGGTAGCGAATGCGGCGCCGCCGTACAGGGCGAGCAGGACCGACTTGGGAAGACGTTTGAGTGTGAGCACTGATTTCTCCGATGGAAAATTGAATACTAAACAATCCCATCGGTCAGCACCAAGGCGCTGTAGCATTAACACAACGTTGTAAACATATAACACTGACTTATCCGCCTAAAAGCCCAGCCGGCGTCAGGTGGTGGCCCGCCGCGGCGGCGGCGGGGCCACGGTCTCCTTCGGCGCGCGTTTGCCGTTGAGCAGCACGCCGATGAAGGTATGCCGCACCAGCAGCTGGTAGCTTGCCAGGCAGACCAGGGTCGTGGCCGCGACGTTCAGCAGCATCTTGACCCCGGCCCCGACCGGCAGCGTGTAGAGCAGGGCGCCGAAGCCGATCGTGCCCAGCATGTGGACCAGGAACACCCAGTACGAACTTTCGGACACGTAGCGCAGCACCCGGTGCTGGTGCCCCAGGTAGCGCAGGAACAGGCCGAGCAGCGCGAAGCTCCACAGCCAGCTGGTGAGGTTGTAGACGGAGGCGATCCACCATTCGATGCGGGGCACGGCGGCGGAATGGCTGGCGAAGGCCTTGAACAGGCCGAGCGCGACCACGAAGCTGACAGTCCCCAGCGCCAGGTGGCGCCACGCGCGCTTTTCGAAGTGCGGCAACAGGGCCTCCTGGTGGCGCCAGGCCAGCATTCCGAACACGAAGAACAGGCCGTGGTGCACGATCTCCGGCAAGTGGGGGACGAAGGAGCCGTTCACCGCCAGCATGCCGGCGCGGTAGGACGAACCGACGACGGCCAGCGGGACCGTGAGCAGCAGCGGCCCCCACCAGCGCAGGGCAAGGGCGCGGAAAGCGGCATCGACCAGCGCCCGGCCGCGTGCCGGCAGCGCCGTCCACAGCGGCGCCAGCGCGGCCGTCAAAACGCAGAACCAGATCAGGTAGTACAGGAACCACATGTGCATGGTGTTGAAGGGCGAGGCGCCGGCGCCTTTGCGCGACAGGAGCCCGACGTCGATGCCGACCGTGCCGCGCGCCATCAGGTGCACGTAGACCAGCATCAGCACCGTGGTGCAGACGATCAGCACCGGCCAGAAGATCGCGAAGGGCAGCGCCAGCCTGCGCAGGCGGTGCTTCAGCATTCCTCCGGCCCCGCGCCTGGACGCCAGGAGGGGCACGAAATAGCCGGCCAGGATGAAGAACACCGGCATCCGGAAGGCGTGGATGAAGACCAGGATCAGGTCGGCCACCGGCGTGGTTTGCGCATCGCGCCAGGGCAGGGCCGAGGGGCCGGTCGTGTGGTTGATCGCGACGTGCAGCAGGATGCCGAGCCACATCATCACGGCGCGAAGATTGTCGAATGCGTGCAGCCGGCTGGGCTGGTCCATGGGTGTCCTTGGTCAGGGGCAGTATTGACGGTCGTGCCCATCATATGTGACCGAGTGGCAATACACCAAGGCGCCGGCCTCACTTCATGCGGCGAGGGTGGCCTCGCACAGCGCGTCGTTGGCGGCGCTGCCGCCGCCCAGGCGCGGCGGCGCGGCGGCATGCACCGAGACCGGCTGCTCGCCGGCCAGCAGGTTGACCACGGCCGGCAGGTCCAGGCCGTTGATCGCGGCCTGGAAGCGGCGCACCAGTTCGCGGCACAGCTTTTCTTCCGGCGCCGGTTCCGGGCCGATCGCACGCAGGCGGCGGCGTGCCCGCGCCAGGTGTTGGCGCGCGTTGGCGGCGCGCGTGCCGAGCACCGCCGCGATGTCGGCATGGCTGGGTATGCCTACTCATCAACTCGCCGGGCGGCTCGGTCTACGCCGGGATGGCGGTGTACGACACCATGCAGTTCGTTCAGCCGGACGTGTCGACCCTGTGCACCGGTTTTGCGGCCAGCATGGGCTCCTTCCTGCTGGCGGCGGGCGCGCCGGGGAAGCGCTACGCGCTGCCGAACGCCCGCATCATGATCCACCAGCCGCACGGCGGCTCGCAGGGCGTGGCGGCCGACATCGAGATCCAGGCGCGCGAGATCCTGTACCAGCGCCATCGCCTGAACAGCCTGCTGGCCGAGAGAACCGGGCAGCCGCTGGAGCGGATCGAGAAGGATTCGGACCGCGACAACTTCATGTCGGCAGGCCAGGCCGCCGAATACGGCTTGATCGACCGGGTGCTGGCACGGCGTCTGTGAAGGATGAAAAAACGCGGCGCCGGCAGGGGACCGGGACCGCGTTTTTCGCGATGCAGGAGAAATTCAAGGCTTCTTGGCCGCGTCTTCCTTCGGCCAGGCCACGCCCAGCCAGGCCGCGTTCGTCGACTGCTGCGCGCTGCTCGCCTTGTCCACGGCCTTGACCTTGGCCTTGCCCTTCGGGCGCTGCTGCGGCGTGATCGGCATCTCTACCAGCTCGTCGCGGCGGAACAGGTGCAGCTTGAACGGCCCGCTCTTCGCGAGCGACATCCTGTCGCCGATGTCCTTGCTCGACACGCGCAGGCCGTTCACCGCCACCAGGGTGTCGCCCGCGACCACGCCGGCCTTCCACGCAGGGCTGTCGCGCTCGACGACGGTGACCACCGCCGGATCGCTGCCTTCGCGCAGGGTCCAGCCGGCCCACCACTCAAGCTTCTGGTCTGCGTCCTTCGGCACGTCGACCAGCTTCTGCAGGCCGACCTGGGCCAGCAGGGTATCGAACGGGATCTCGGCGGTGCCATCGACGTACTGGGCCCACCAGGCGCTCCAGTCCTGGCCGCTCACGCTGCGCAGGGCTGCCAGCACGGCCGGCACGTCGTAGCCGCCCTGCGCGGTCGAGTGCTGCTCGTACAGGATGCGGTGCATGTCTTCCAGGCCCTTCTTGTTATTGGTCTGGCGGCGCAGCTCGATGTCCATCATCAGCGCCAGCAGCTGGCCCTTGGAATAGATGTTGACCGAGGCGTTGCGCGCGCGCTCGCCGCCGACGGCGATCCATTCGTCGAAGCTGGCGTCGGCCGCGCTCTGCTGGAAGCGGCCCGGCTGGTGCTGGTAGTCGTCGATCAGCTTGGCGTACTCCTCGAGGAATTCGTCGCGCTTTTCGAGACCGGCGCGCAGCACGATCAGCTCTTCGAAGTACGAGGTATGGCCTTCGGCGATCCACAGCAGGCGGTTGTAGTTCTCGTTCTGGTAGTCGTAGGGCACCATCTCCTTCGGACGGTAGGCCTTGACGTTCCAGGTGTGATAGAACTCGTGCGCGGCGACGCGCAGGAAGTCGAGGTAGCCCTTGCGCGGACCGTAGGTCCAGCGCGGTTTCTGGATCACGGTGGAATTCGCGTGCTCGGTGGCGCCGCCCGCGCCGTCGGTGGCGTGGACGATGAACAGGTAGCGCTGGAAGGGATACTTGCCGCCGTAGAGTTTTGCGGTCTCGGCCACGATCTTTTTCAGGTCGGTCATCATCTGCTTGCCGTCGTGGTTGCCGCGACCCCAGATCGCCAGCTCGATGGTGCGGCCATCGACCTTGTCGGTGTAGAACTCGTGCAGGCCGGTCTCGATCGGCGCGTCGATCAGCACGTCGTAGTCGGGGGCGACGAAGCAGTGGTCGCAGTTACCCGAGTCCATGCCCGAACGCGACTTCCAGCCCTGCGGCACGTCCAGCTTGACCTTGACCGGCTCCTTGCGGAAAGGGGCGGCGTAGACGAACACGCCGCTGGCATCCAGGTAGGCGTGGGTGTCGTCGATGTGGCGGGTGCGCTCGCCCAGCAGGTTGGCATACAGCTCGTACTGCACCGTGACCGTGTCGCCGGGTTTCGTGCGAACCTGCCAGGTGCCCTTGTCGGTCTTGGCGACCGCGAGCTGCTGGCCCTTGGCGTCATACGCCTTGAACAGGCGCACGCCGTTGGCGAGGTTCAGGAGGTTGTAGCGGCCGGTGCGCCAGTTCGGCATTTGCACGTCCAGCGTGGTGCCTTGCGTCGCCGGGAAGGTGGCGCGCACTTCGGCCAGGTGCTGGGCGGCGTCGGTGATCTTCAGCTGATAGTCGACGTCGGCGCGTGCGGTGGCACTGGCGCCGAGCAGGATCAGGGGGAGGGCGTAGGTCAGGAGTTGTGGTTTCATGTCCGCAGGATGGATGAGCTCCGGTAGAGCGTGCGCGGAAGTGTATACCAGCTCGCGGGCGGCGGACAGCCTTGGTGTGCGGTGTAAGTACGGCCGCGCCGTCTTGCACGGCGCGGCCAGGTGGCCCCTTAGTTGCTCAGCAGGACCTGGGCGATCAGGCCGGTGGCGATGGCGGCCAGGACGTAGTCGTTACCGGCGCGGACCCAGTGATGGCCACGCGGCGGCGCGCTCAGGTGGCGTGCGCGCCAGTCGTTGACGACGTAGCGGCTGTCGCGGTATTCCCTGTCCAGGCGCTGGCCGCGACGCAGGTCGTGGCGCGGTCCGGCGCCGCGGCGGTCGTCGCGGTGAAATTGACGGGCATCGTAGTAGCGGTCGTTGTCGCGACGGTCGTTGTCGAACCGGCGGTCGTTGTCACGGCGGTCGTTGTCGACACGGCGGTAGTCCTGCCCGTAGGCGTGGCCGTTGCGGTTGTCACGGTCGTAGCCATGGTCGCCACGCTGGGCGAACGCGCTGCCGCTGGCGCTCATGGTCAGGGCAATCAGTGCCGATGCGATCAAGGTCGATTTCATTTCATTCTCCTGGTGACGCGGTGTGCTTTCGCGATGGGTCCATTACACCGCGAACCGGGCTTGGCAGGTGAGTTGAATCGGTAAGGGTTGCTACCAAACGTATCAGGGCCGGCCGGTGTGCTCGACGATGGCAGCCGGCTCCGCGCGGCCGCCGACCAGGATCGCGTCGTCTTCCATGCGCGTGCGGATCAGGCAGGACTGGCCGGTGGTCCGCCCCTGCAGCAGCGTGATGCCGTGGCCGAGGACCGCCGTGAGTGCGCCGGCCGCCACGCCGGTGGCGCTGTCTTCCAGCGCCGGGTCGAGGTGGTTGAAGTTGCGGCCTTCGTAGCGGCCATCGGGCAGGCGGCACCAGGCATAGATGCCGTTGACGCCGGCCTGCTTGCCCCAGGCCGTGATCGCATCGAGATCGGGGCGCAGGCCGTGCAAGGTGGCCGCATCGCTGACCTCGACCAGCAGCTTGGGACTGCCGACCGAAGCCACGGCCGGTGTTGAAGCCGGCACCAGGCCGGGCGCCCCAAGCAGGCGTGCCGGCAGGTCGGGGGCCAGGGCCGGCTGCGCGACGTCCTGCGCCTGCAGGCGAATGAAGTAGGTGTCGCCGTCGCGCAGCAGTTCCAGGCGCTGTCCGCGCATGGCCGTGGTGACCGCCAGCGTGCCGGCCTCCGGATGGCGCCCGAACAGCAGGTGGGCCACGGCCAGGGTCGCATGCAGGCAGAGCGGGCTGCGCATGTGGGGGTAGTAGAAATCGACCACCTCGCCGTCGAGGAAGACGCAGGTGGTGTTGCGCGCCTGCGCCAGGGCGCGCCGCTTCTCCTCGTTCGAATGGTCGCCCTCGATCACGAGGGCCGGGTTGCCGTCGCCGGCGTGTTCGCCGAAGCACTTGAGCAGGAGGACGTGCATCGTGTTTTCCTTGTCGAGTCGGTCATCTCGGTTATACTGTGTTTTTATACAGTATTGCTGGTTTTTCTAGCATTGTAGCCCTTTCGAATTCTGCTTGCCCGCATCTACTCGATGACCGATCCGCTCTCTCCGCCGCCGCAGGCCTTACCTCCCTACGCGGAGCTGTTCTGCCTGTCGAACTTCTCCTTCCTCGAAGGAGCATCGCATGCGGAGGAACTGGTGGCGCGCGCGGTCCAACTCGATTATTTTGCGCTGGCGCTGACCGACGAATGCTCGCTGGCCGGCGTGGTGCGCGCTCATGCCGAGGCCAAGAAGGCCGGCCTGCCGCTGGTGGTCGGCGCCCACTTCCACCTGCAGCAGCTTGACGGCAGCCCGGCGCTGTCCCTGATCCTGCTGGCCAAGAACCGCAACGGCTACGGCAACCTCTCCGAGCTCATCACGCTGGGCCGCACCCGCAGCGCCAAGGGCACCTACTTCCTCACCCCGGACGACCTGGCGCGGCCCGGCGCCGAATACGCGCACCTAGAGCACATGCCGGACTGCCTGGCGATCCTGCTGCCGCCTTATCCGGGCCACGAGGCGGAAGACGTCGACCGCCTGCATGCGCAGGCCGCGTGGATGGCAACGACCTTCCCGGGCCGCGCCTGGCTCGGCCTGACCCTGCTGCACCGCGCCTTCGACGAGGCGCACCGCGCCACGGTGGAAGAGGTGGGCTGGCAGCACGGCCTGCCGATCACGGCGCTCGGCCACGTGGTGATGCACGTGCGCTCGCGCAAACCCCTGCAGGACACGCTCACCGCCACACGTCTGAAAAAACCGGTGGCCGAATGCGGCTACGGCCTGGCCCAGAACGCCGAGCAGCACCTGCGCTCGCGCCTGCGCCTGGCCAACATCTACACGCGCGAGGCGCTGGCCGAAACGGTGCGCATCGCGCGCCTGTGCACCTTCTCGCTCGACGAGCTGCGCTACGAGTATCCCGACGAAGTGGTCCCGCCCGGCCACGACGCTTCCAGCTTCCTGCGCCAGGAAACCTATGTCGGCGCGCACCGGCGCTTCCGCGATGGCATTCCGGCCAAGGTCCAGGCGCAAATCGAGCACGAGCTGGGGCTGATCGCCGAGATGAAGTACGAGCACTACTTCCTCACCGTGTACGACATCGTGCGCTTCGCGCGTTCGCAGCAGATCCTGTGCCAGGGCCGCGGCTCGGCCGCCAATTCGGCGGTGTGCTACTGCCTCGGCATCACCGAGGTCGACCCGGCGCGCGCCAGCCTGCTGTTCGAGCGCTTTATCTCGAAGGAGCGCAACGAGCCGCCCGACATCGACGTCGACTTCGAGCACCAGCGCCGCGAAGAGGTGATCCAGTACATCTATCAGAAATACGGGCGCGCGCGGGCGGCGCTGGCGGCGGTGGTGATCAGCTACCGTCCCAAGAGCGCGCTGCGCGACAGCGGCCGTGCGCTGGGCATCGACCTGGCCATCGTCGAGAAGGTGGCCAAGACCCACCACTGGTTCGACAGCCGCGCCGATCTGCTGGGCCGCCTGGCCGAGGCCGGGCTGGATCCGGAGTCGCGGCTGGCGCAGCAGTGGGCCACCCTGGCCGACAAGCTGCTGAACTTCCCGCGCCACCTGTCGCAGCACCCGGGCGGCTTCGTCATCGCGCGCGGCAAGCTGTCGCGCCTGGTGCCGATCGAGAACGCCACCATGGCGGACCGCAGCGTCATCCAGTGGGACAAGAACGACCTCGAAGAACTCGGCCTGATGAAGGTCGACGTGCTGGCGCTGGGCATGCTGTCGATGATGCGGCGCGGCCTGGAACTGGTGGGCCAGCGCTACGGCAACCTGTTCGAGATGCAGGACATCCCGGCCGACGACAAGGCCACCTACGACATGATCTGCGCGGCCGATACGGTCGGCGTGTTCCAGATCGAGTCGCGCGCCCAGATGAGCATGCTGCCGCGCATGCGCCCGCGCCGCTTCTACGACCTGGTGATCGAGGTGGCGGTGGTGCGCCCGGGCCCGATCCAGGGCGGCATGGTGCATCCGTACCTGCGCAGGCGTCAGGGCCTGGAGCCGATCCACTATCCGAGCGAAGAGATGAAGGTGGCGCTGGCGCGCACCCTGGGTGTGCCGATCTTCCAGGAGCAGGTGATGCAGGTGGCGATCCTCGGCGCCGGCTTCACGCCGGGCGAAGCCGACCAGCTGCGGCGTGCGATGGCGGCCTGGAAGCGCAAGGGTGGGCTCGAAAAATATTACGACCGTATCGTGCGCGGCATGCTGGAGCGCGGCTACACGCTCGAATTCGCCGAGGCGATCTTCAGCCAGATCCAGGGCTTCGGCGAATATGGTTTCCCCGAATCGCACGCGGCCAGCTTCGCGCTGCTGGCCTACGCCAGTTCCTGGCTCAAGTGCCACGAGCCGGCGGCTTTCCTGTGCGCGCTGCTGGGCAGCCAGCCGATGGGCTTCTACAGCCCCTCGCAGCTGGTCCAGGACGCGCGCCGCCACGGCATCGAGGTGCGCCCTTGCGATGTCGCCATCAGCGGCTGGGATTCGACCCTGGAAGAGTTCGACCCCGTGGACCGCTCGCGCCAGCCGGCGGTGCGCCTGGGCCTCTGCTTGCTGCGCGGCCTGAAGCAGGAGACCGCCCTGCGCATCGAGATGGCGCGCGCGGTGCGCCCCTTCGAAAGCGTGGCCGACCTCGCGCGGCGCGCCCAGCTCGACCGCGCCGACCTGCAGGTGCTGGCCGGCGCCAACGCGCTGCAGTCGCTGGCCGGGCACCGGCGCGAAGCGCTATGGCAGGCGGTGGGCGCGGTGCCCGACAAGGACCTGCTGCGCCCGACCGCGCCGCGCGAGGAACTGCCGCAACTCACCGCGCCGTCGGAAGCCGACGAGATCGTGGGCGACTACCGCGCCCAGGGCCTGACCCTCGGCCGCCATCCGCTGGCGCTGCTGCGCGAAGGGCTGCTGGCCAAGCGCTTCATGCCGGCGTCCGTGCTGGCCGACTACGCCGACGGCCAGCTGGCGCGCGCCTGCGGCCTGGTCACGGTGCGCCAGCGCCCCGGCACCGCCAAGGGCGTGCTGTTCATGACCCTGGAAGACGAGACCGGGAACATCAACGTGATCGTCTGGCCGACCCTGGTGGAGCAGCAGCGGCGCGAGGTGCTGAACGCGCCGCTGCTGGGGGTGTACGGCGTCTGGCAGAAGCAGGGCGAAGTGCGGCACCTGGTGGCCAAGCGGCTGGTGGACCTGTCGCATTTGCTGGGGAAGTTGCGCGCGCCCAGCAGGGATTTTTGTTGAGCGATATATCGAGCCGCGCTCCGACAAGGTGACACCGGTGTGGAATTGCGCGCATTTGACAACGACTGCGACGTGCTATCGTTCGCTGCTCAGAGCAGCTCCGGTGCCGGCACCGTGCTGTCGAACAACTGAAGAAGGCTTGAGTGGCTATTCGACATCCGTCCTCGATTCATTGGAAGAACTTACTGGCCGGCTGGTTCCTTGTCCTGCTTGCCTTGCCGCTCGGGTTCTACACCGTCACGAGGTGCATGGACAAGCTGGCGTCGACCTCGTGGCCGGTCGCGCGCGCGCAGGTCGTGGAATTCGAGCAGCACAGGAACGTCAAATCAGGCGCGTGGTGCGCCCAGCTGCGCTACCGATACCTCGTCGGTGGCGAGACCTTCACGTCCACCAGGTGGTCCCTGGCGACCAGGGTGACCTGTTATCGTCACCAGCAGGCCGCCGGCGCGCTGGCGAGCCGCTTCCGCCCCGGCGCCGGCATCGGTATCCGCTACGACCCGGCCGACCCTGAAACAGCGATCGTGTATCTCGCTGATCCGGCATTTTCGGACTTTATTTTCCTGATCTTCGCAGCCATCTTGCTGGCGGCCGCGATCCGCATTCTGGGGAGCAGGAAAGCGTGACAAACAACATGCATGCAGCAGCGCCGAGCGCCTGGGTCGTCATGGGCGTGAGCGGCTGCGGCAAGAGCGAAGTCGGCGCCCGGCTGGCGCAGGCCCTGGGCGCGACCTTCATCGAGGGCGACCGCTTCCACCCGCAGGAGAACCTGGCCAGGATGTCGGCCGGCGTGCCGCTGGTCGACGCCGATCGCTGGGACTGGCTGCGCGCACTGCGCGCCGAGCTCCAGCGGGTGCAGGACGCGGGCGGGGTGCCGGTGCTGGCCTGCTCGGCACTCAAGCGTGCCTACCGCGACCTGCTGCGCGGCGACGACGACAGGGTTTGCTTCGTCCACCTGCATGGCGGCCGTGATCTTATCGCGCAGCGCATGGCGGGGCGCAGTGGCCACTTCATGCCGCCCGCGCTGCTCGACAGCCAGTTGCGCGACCTCGAACCGCTGCAGGCGGACGAGTGCGGCGTCACCCTCGACGTGGGCGATCCGCCGGCGGTCCTGGTCGAACAGGCGCTGTCCCAGGGGCCGTGAGAGGCCCCCGGCACTATCATTCCCGTTTTCCCGACCTATACTGAACAAGCATAATCCACCGGGAGATCGACATGAAAGCGATGCATCCTGCAGCGGTCCTGCTTGGCGCCGTGTTGCTGCTGTACTCCATCGAGGCCATCGCGCAGCCCATCAATGTCAAGGATGGCGTGCTGGTGAACGGCGAGGGCATGACCATCTACACCTTCGACAAGGACGTGCCGGGTTCCGGCAAGAGCAACTGCAACGATGGGTGCGCGAAGATGTGGCCGCCGGTGCTGCTCACCGCGGAATGGATCGAATCGCCGTATTCGATCGTCACCCGCGACGACGGCACCAAGCAGCTGGCCTACAAGGGCAGGCCGCTCTACCTGTACGCCAAGGACGACAAGCCGGGCGAGCGCAAGGGCGACAAGGTGAATGGCGTCTGGCACGTGGTGGACGATTGAACGCTAGCGCCCCGCGCTGAAACGTCTGCTTACACTTGCCCGGGCCGGTCGTGAGTTTGTGACAGTTTTTGTCGGGCCGGCTCTGCTACTCTTTCGGAAACTCATCCATTCCGAAAGCGATTTCATGGCGATCAAGCAGCAACTCGTCCTCGCGCTCCTGGCCTCCTGCGTGTCCGGCGCATGGGCGGTCGAGGCGCCGATAGAGAAGGTCACCCTGTACCCCGGCAGCGCCACGGTGGAGCGCGTCGTGCAGGTCACGCCGGGCATGAACCAGGTCGAGATCACCGGCCTGCTGGCCAACTTCAGCACCGACACGGTGCGCCTGCAGGCCGATCCCGGCATCCAGGTCGGGCAGGTGGTCACGCGCGACAAGGCGGGCGTCGACAGCCCGAGTCCGCGCGAGGCGGAACTGGAAGCGAAGATCCAGGCGCTGCAGGACCAGGCCGCGCTGGTCGACGCCGACTACAAATCGGCCCAGCTGGTCCAGGGCTACCTCGAGCGCCTGGGCGGCGGCGAGGGCGCGGGCCGCGCTGCCCCGAGCGACCCCAAGGCCCTGCTGGGCACCCTGGATGCGATCCGCAAGGGCGGCAGCGAGGCGCTCGAGCGCATGCACAACGCCACGCTGAAGAAGCGCGCGCTGGACAAGCAGATCGAGGCGCTCAAGCGCGACCTGGCCAAGGTCCAGGCCGGGGCGCGCGAGAATCGCACCATGACCATCGCGGTGGCGGCCAAGCAGCCGGGCCGGCTGGTGCTCACTTACCAGGTCAACCGCGCCGGCTGGAAGCCGGTCTACCGCGCCTCGCTCGATTCGAACGCGTCGGCGCTGGAACTGGAACGCATGGCGTCGATCTCGCAGAAGACGGGCGAGGACTGGAGCCGGGTCAAGCTGCGCCTGTCGACCGGCCAGCCCAACCTTTCGGCCAACGCGCCCGATCCCGGCCCCTGGCTGCTTACTTGGCGGGCACCTCCCGAGCCAGGGCAGGAACTGGTCAGTTATCGGTACATGCGCGCGCAGGCGGCACCAGCACCGCCCGCGCCACCGGCTCCCGTCATGGTGACCGGATCGCGTGTCGCCGACGACTATGTCGCCCCGGTGATCGAAACGCAGGGGAACTACACCACCGAATTCGAGGTGCCGGCCCGGGTCGACCTGGCTTCGGACGGCCGCGAAATCTCGGTGGGCCTGTCCAAGGTGGACCTGCCTGTCGCGCAGCGCGTGCGCATCGCACCGCGCACCAGTGGCGACAGCGCCGTGCTGACCGCCGACGCCGCGCGGCCGGAAGGCGTGTGGCTGCCGGGCCAGGTGCAGCTGCGCCGCGACGGCTCCTACGTCGGCATGCTGTACTGGAATCCCCAGGCATCCGAGCGCTTCAGCATGGCCTTCGGACGTGACCCGCTGGTGCACGTGAAAGTCGAGCACCGCGGCGAGAGCGCCGGCGAGAAGGGCCTGTTCAAGCGCGAGAACCAGAAGCGCATCCTTGATACCTATGTCGTCACGAGCCGGCACCGCCAGCCGATCGACATCCTGGTGCTGGAGCCGACCCCGGTCAGCCAGTCGGACAACGTGCAGGTGAAGGTGGCGCTCAGCCCGGATGCGAACGTCAAGGACTGGCAGGGCCGGCGCGGCCTGGCGGGCTGGGAGCGCACCCTCAAGCCGAACGAGACGGCGCGCTTCGACGTCGACTACGTGATCGACTTTCCGAAGGAGGGCACGGTGCAGGGGCTGCCGTGATCCGGGCGCTGTTTATCTGCAGCCGGAATCGCCTGCGCAGCCCGACGGCGGAAGCGATCTTCGCGCGCTGGCCGGGCGTGGAGAGCGATTCCGCCGGACTCGGAAGCGATGCCGATGTGCCGCTGTCGTCGGAGCAAATCGAGTGGGCGACGATCATCTTCGTCATGGAGAAGGCCCACCGCAGCCGCATGTCGGCGCGTTTTCGCAAACACCTGGGCGGCAAGCGCGTGGTCTGCCTGGATATTCCCGACGATTACGAGTACATGCAGCCGGAACTCGTCCGGCTGCTGGAAGCGAAGGCAGGGCGCTTCCTGCGCGCGCCGGCCTGATTCGAGCGGTCGCAGGCGACGGTCCGACATCTACGCCGGATCCTTCAGTCTGGTCTAGGGCAGCAGTCGACCCCAAGCGGACTTTTACGCACCTCGAATCGGAAAGTCATTCAACAAGCGAGTGCATTGCGATGCCAACGGGCCAAGATGGCTCTGATCGATTGCAAATGCGAATCTATGCTCTTGGGTCAACTGGTCTGGCGTGATCTGAACTTCCATATCAACTGCGCCCAGGGCCCCACCTTTCAGCGTGACTGCGATGTCAGACTCCAGGCATTCCAGTTTCGCTTCGCCTACTAAATTTACGGCCAACTCCTGCACAGCCCGCTGCCAAGCGAAGATGTCAATGGTACGAACGAATGCCCCTTCCACGACGACAGTTGCACCTTTCTCGGCGCAGATTGCTGTGGCATTCAACCAGTTTGCATCGTCGTAGTCATCAGCGTTCCGATACTGATAGCTGTGCACCCAGAGCTTCAGCCCTGCTAGTACGATATGTGGCTTACCAAGTTCGTTAAGGTAACGCTTCAATGTCGATCTCCAGGTGCACATGCATGCATTTGTGTATCGCTTTTGGCCGGATGCAGCCCTTGCCAAGCGCCTGCTGCCTCCCAAAACAATCAGTGCGAACCCACCGATTCGCGGAGCATGAAGCAGCAGTGGCGGGGCATGTGTATGTGCCCAGCCACCATGACGGATCATCGCTGATCGTCTTACTTCTTGACCTCGACGGCGGCCAGCTGCCTGTTCTGCTCATCCAGCCACGTTTTCAACGGTGCAAAATAGTCCAGCAACGCGGAACCGTCGATCCTGTCTTCGCCGGTGGCCGCTTTCAGTGCCTCCTGCCAAGGCTTGCTCGCTCCCATTTCCAGCAGGGCCTGCAGCTTGGCGCCTGCCTTCTGGCTGCCATAGATCGAGCATTGATGCAGTGGTCCCTTGTAGCCAGCCTCCGCGCACAGGGCGCGGTGCAGCTGGAACTGCAGCAGGTGGGCCAGGAAATAGCGTGCGTACGGCACGTCGGCCGCCACGTGGTACTTTGCGCCGGCATCGAAGCCGCCTGCGGCCATCGGCGCCGGGCGGCTCACGCCCATGTACTGCTCGCGCAGCTGCCACCAGGTCTTGTCGTAGTCTTCCGGTTTGACCTTGCCCGCATACACATCCCAGCGCCACTTGTCGACCGAATAGGCAAACGGCAGGAAGGCCACCTTGGACAGGGCCACCTGCAGCAGTTCGCCGATGTCGGCATTCGGCTCCGGCGCCTTGTCCATGAAGCCGAGCTGCCGGTAGTAGCTTGGCGTCATCGACAGCGCGACCGTGTCACCGATGGCTTCGTGGAAACCATCGTTGGCGCCGTTCTGGAACAGGATCGGCTGCTTCTTGTAGGCCAGCTGGTAATAGGTGTGGCCCAGCTCGTGGTGAATGACCTTGAAGTCCTCGGCGGTCGGCCGGATGCACATCTTGATGCGCACGTCGTCCATGCGGTCCAGGCTCCAGGCCGATGCATGGCACACCACCTCGCGGTCGGCCGGCTTGGTCAGCAGCGAGCGCGTCCAGAAGGTCGCCGGCAGCTTCGGCATGCCGAGCGAGGTGTAGAACCGTTCGGCGTACTGCGTCATTTCCTTGGCCGAGGTGTTGCGCTCGACCAGCACGCGGCTCAGGTCGAAGCTGCTGGCGCCGGTCGCCGGCTTGAGCAGCGGATAGATGTGCTGCCAGTCCTGGCTCCACATATTGCCGAACAGATGGGCCGGCACCGGACCGCTGGCCGGCACCACGGCCGCGCCATAGTTCTGGCGCAACTTCAGGCGGGCATAGGTGTGCAGCGATTCGTACAGCGGCTTGACCTGTTGCCACATGCGCTCCATCTCGGCGGCGAATTGCTCGGGCTTCATGTCGTACTGCGAGCGCCACAGGGCGCCGGTGTCGGCGAATCCCATTTCGCGCGCGCCCTTGTTGGACAGCGCCACGTAGTCGACATAGGTCTGCTTGTAGCCACGGGCCTGCTGGTGCCAGCCTGTCCAGGCGTCCATGAGCTGGGCCGGATCACGGCTGGTTGCGAGGATCTTTTCCAGCTCGCCCAGCGCGAGGCAGGTGTCCTGCGCTCCGCCTTTGCAGTACTTGGCCTTGCCGTAGGCGCCGGACAGGATGGCCTGCTTGCTCGCGTAGTCGGCGCGCTCCTTCGGATCCGACAGCATCAGCGTCAGCTGCAGCAGCTTGAGCTTGCGCGCAGCGTCGTCGTTGAGCTTGAGACCGTTGTATCGGCGTGCCGCCAGGGCAGCTTCACCCTGTGTGTTCAAGGCCTTCTCGCCAAAATAGGCGGCGATCGCTTCGGTGTCGTCGGTGATGAAATTGGCGCCGATCCATTGGGCACGAACAGTGTTGTCGTATTCGTTCGCGAAGCGTGTTTCGGTGGCCGATATGAATTTCTCGGCATCGGCCGCGGTCGGTTTGGTCTTCGGTGCAGCCAGCGCGCTGGTAGCAGCGGCAATGGCGGTCAGCGCGAACAGTGTGGCGAGGCGGGATGGGCGTGGCAGTTTCAAACGTGTCTCCTTTGTTGGACCGGCCGGTTTTGTTGTGCAAGGTTGCCAACAGTATAGCCAAGCGTTGCCGTTGCAAAGAAGTTTCGGTTGATTCAATCCTCACTCCGGCAACCCGATGGTTCACTTTTCAGTCGAGTTGCATAAATGCCGCAGGCGCACATAATCCCCCCCGGAATGGGGCTTCTGCCGCGCCCCGTGCCGCGCTATCGTTCGCAAATGTAAATACCGCCGTCCATGCACAGGCAGCCCAGGCGTGGACCCACGGACCAATAACGACATTCGATACGGAAGCAAACATGGTCAAACAATCCCACGCGGCCGCCGGCGCGGCCCTCGTACTGGCGCTCGGCATGTCCGCCGCGGCCAGCGCCGCCCCCAGCGCCAACCAGGCCCCGGCCGCCAGCGCGGCAGCAGGTTCGGCTGCGAACCAGGGCAAGTACATCGAACGGGGACGCTACCTCGTGAAGGTCGGCGGCTGCAACGACTGCCACACCGCCGGCTACGGCATGAGCGCCGGCCAGGTGCCGGAAAAAGAATGGCTGACCGGCGACCAGCTGGGCTGGCACGGACCCTGGGGCACGACCTACCCGACCAACTTGCGCCTGTCGATGAACGCCATGAGCGAGAACGACTGGATCAAGATGGCCCAGACCATGAAGGCGCGTCCGCCGATGCCCTGGTTCAACGTGAACCAGATGGACAAGGAAGACCTGCGCGCGATCTACCGCTTCGTGCGCCACCTCGGACCGGCGGGCAAGCCGTCGCCAGCCGCATTGGCGCCGGGCGTCAAGCCTGCCGGCCCCGCCATCACATTCCCGGCGCCGCCGCAGTAACTCCCGCCGGCGCCGCTTCCTGGGGAACCGGCGCCTGCTCCGCAAACTCCGCATACACCCAGTCTCCGCCCGCACGCACCACGCCCTCGGGCACGGCGCGCTCGCGCTGCGGCGTGCGCGCCAGCGCCACCCGCATGTAGTCGACCCAGACCGGCAGCGCCATGGTCGAGCCGTATTCGCGCTCGCCCAGCGAACGCGGCTCGTCGTAGCCCATCCATGCCACCGCCACCACCTTGCCGCCATAGCCCGCGAACCAGGCGTCGACCGCATTGCTGGTAGTGCCGGTTTTGCCGGCCAGGTCGGTGCGGCCCAGCAGGCGCGAGGCCTGGGCGGCGGTGCCGACGCGCGCCACGTCGCGCAGCATGCTGTCGGTGATGTAGGCGTTGCGGGCGTCGAGCACACGCGTGCCTTCGGCGGCCGTGGGCTTGCGGGCGTTGTCGAACAGGACCTTGCCGTCGCGGTCCTGGATGCGCATCGTGACCAGCGGCTCGACCCGGTAGCCGCCGTTGGCCAGCACCGCATAGGCGCCGGCCAGTTGCAGCGGCGTCACCGCGCCGCTGCCCAGGGCCAGGGTCAGGTTGGCCGGGTGGCGCGCCATGTCGAAGCCGAAACGTGCCATATGCTCGCGGGCGTAATCGACGTCGAGCGCGCGCAGCATGCGCACCGTCGGCACGTTGCGCGAGTGGGTGAGCGCATGGCGCATCGTCACCGGACCTTCGAACACGCCGTCGTCGTTGCGCGGCGACCAGTTGGCATAGGCCTTCTCGTCCGAAAAATCGAGCGGCTCGTCCAGGATCGTGGTGCCGGGGAAGAAGCCGCGTTCCAGCGCGGCCGAGTACACGAAGGGCTTGATGCTGGACCCCGGCTGGCGCCAGGCCTGGGTGGCGTGGTTGAGCTTTTGCAGCCCGTAGTCGAAGCCGCCCACCATGGCGCGCACGTACCCGGTCTGGGCGTCGAGCGCGACGAAGGCGGAGGCTACCTGCGGCACCTGGGCGATGGCCCAGCTGTCCTTGTCGGTCGCGCGGGCAATGCGCACCACGGCGCCCGGCGTGAGCTTCAGCCCGGCCTTGGCGCCAGATGCCAGGGCAGGGGCGGCCAAGGCCAGGCCCGCGCCCGCGATGTCGATGGTCTCGCCGTCGCGTGTGGCGACCTTCACCCGCTTCGCTGAACTCGCGAGCACCACGGCTGGTGTAAAACCGTCCGCCGCCGGACGCTTCTGCAGCGCCTCGCTGATTGCCTCGTCACGCTCTTCGCCAGCCTTGGGCAGGGTGATGCGCGCTTCCGGGCCACGGTAGCCGTGGCGGCGGTCGTAGGCGATGGCGCTGCGCCGCATGCCCTCGTAGGCGGCAGCCTGCTCGCTTGCCACGATGCTGGTGGTGACGGTGTAGCCATGCTCGTAGGCGGCCTGGCCGAAGCGGGAAAACGCGGCCTGGCGCGCCATCTCGGCCACGTATTCCGCCCCGGCGCCGGGGCCGCCGCCATCGCGCCGTACGCGTAGCGGCTCGGCCAGCGCGCGCCGGTACTGTGGCTCGGTGATTTTTCCGAGCTCGAACATGCGCTTCAGGACCGCGCGCTGGCGCTGCTGCGCGCGCTCCGGGTTGGCGACCGGATTGTGGCGCGACGGGTTCTGCGGCAGGCCGGCCAGCATCGCCATCTCGGCCACGCTCAACCCGTCCAGCGGCTTGCCGAAATAGGTGCGCGCCGCGCTGGCGAAGCCGTAGGAGCGCTGGCCCAGGTAGATCTGGTTCATGTAGACCTCCAGGATCTGGTCCTTGGACAGGGCCTGTTCGATCTTGTAGGCCAGCGCCACCTCGGTCAGCTTGCGCGGCAGGGTCTTGTCGCGCGACAGGAAGAAGTTGCGCGCCACCTGCATGGTGATGGTGGAACCGCCCTGTGCGTGTCCCATGGCCGCGATATTGGCCTTGGCCGCACCCAGTGCGCGAATCCAGTCGATGCCGCCGTGTTCGTAGAAGCGCGCATCCTCGATCGCCAGCACGGCCGCCTTCATCAGCGGCGGAATCTTCGCGATCGGCACGAAGTCGCGGCGCTCGGTGCCGAATTCGCCGATCATGACCCCATCGCTCGAATACACGCGCAGCGGGATCTTGGGACGGTAGTCGGTGACGGCGCCGATGTCCGGCACCTCGTCGAGGATGCCGGCGCCGGCCGGTGCGGAAAACGCGCCCAGCAGGGCGATGGCGGCGGCGCAGCGGCGCAGGGCGAAAAACGAAGTTGGCATATTGGTACGTCCGGGTTGGCAGTGCAGCGGAAAACAGGCCGCATCATACTGCCGGGCGCGCCAGGCTGCAGCGTCCGGCTGCAAGGTAGCGCCGATTGCCTTGTCCGGTCTCGCAGGGCGCTACCCCGGACCGGCGCAAGCGGCGAGCAGGCAGTCCAGCGCCTGGACGTACTGGCCGCGCATGGCGTCCAGCCGGGCCGCGTCGCCGCGTGCCGCGCACAGGGCCAGGCCGCTGCCGTGCGCATGGTCGACCAGGATGTCGCGCCACAGCAGGGGTTGCGGCGTGAGCGTGGCCAGCAGCGCATCGAGGCGTTCGGTAATTGCCTGCGTAGCGCCGGCAAAGGCGGCCGGCTCGGCGAAGATCGCCAGGGTCAGCTGCGGATGGCGTCCGACGGCGTCGTGGTAGCGCAGCAGCAGAGCGCGCAGGGCCGTGCGCCCATCCTCGTGACCGGCGTCCTGCAGCACTGCGCCGTAGACCCGGTCGGACAGGGCGCGCAGCAGGCCGGCGCGGTCGCTCACGTGATGGTAGAGGCTCATCGGGGTGATGCCAAGGCGCGCCGCCAGCGCGCGCATGCCGAAGCCGGCGCCGCCGTCCTCGTCGAGCAGGGCCAGCGCCGCCGCCAGGATGTCGTCGCGCGTCACGCCCTGGCCGCGGGCGGGACGTCCGCGGGGGCGGTTCATGGCAGGCAGCGGTAGGTGGACTGCACCAGCCCGGAAGGGAAGCTGCGGCTCGCCACCAGCGCCAGGTCGCGGTCCTGCGGCAGGGCGCCGAACAGCGGGCGGCCGGCGCCGACCAGCACCGGGACCATGGTCAGCACCATGTCCTCGATCAGCCCGGCGCGCAGGAAGGATTGCACCACTTGCCCGCCGTCGACGTAGACGCGGCGCGCGCCACGGCGCGCCAGTTCCGCCATGGCTTCGCGTGGTGCGGCAGCCGAGAATGCGAGCTTGCCCGCGAGCGCCGCCGGCACCGGCGTGCCCGCCAGCTGGCGCGACAGCACCAGCACCGGGCGGTCATAGGGCCAGGGATCGAATTCGCGCACCTTCTCGTAGCTGCCGCGGCCCACCACGATCCAGTCCTTGTCGGCGATGAAGTCGCGGTAGCCATGGTCTTCGCTCGGGTCGTCGCGCGCGAGCAGCCAGCCGATGTCCCCGTCGGGACGGGCGATGAAGCCGTCGAGGCTGGTGGCGATGAAAACGTGGCCGGATACCATGCTGTCTCCTTTTATTTATACGATGTATATTTTAAAGGAAAAAAATGGCTGCAGTCCAGCACACGACTTAGTCCAGTCCCAGCCACTTGCGGTACGACCCGTAGTGGTGCACCACGAAGCCGCCGAACGAAGGCATGCCGCCCACCGCATCGCGGGTCTCGCCCAGTTCGCGTTCCAGGTCGGCTTCAGTCAGGTGGTGAAAGGAGACCTTCTTGATCGCATTCGGCAGGGTCTCGACGCCGATCAGCACCCGGCGCTTGACCTCCGCGCCGTAGCGCAGCTCGTCCATCGCATGGCTGACGATGCCGTCGCCGCCTTCGGCATGGTCGCGGTAGTCCATCAGCGCCACGTAGTCGTAGGTGTCCTGGACGTGCTGGCTGACCGGCTTGCGCTTGCCCTTCCATTCCAGCTCGATGCCGTCGAGCCAGAACGGGATCGCCGGCCCTACCGGCAGCGACTGGCCGGATGCCCGCACGGTGCGCATCAAGGCGTCCGACATGTCGAGAAAGCCGGCCAGCAGTTCCATCTTGCGGGTCGACCATTCGGCCAGGATGTGCGGTTCGATGTCGACGTTGATCCCGTCGAAGCGTTCTTCCGGCGCGGCGTTGCGGTTGTAGTCGAGCACGCGCTGCAGCATCGCCACGGCGTCCGCGTGCCGGCGCGGCAGCACGTAGCTTTCCGTGTGCAGGTAGTCCGAACCGAGCAGCGCGTAGACCTTCAGGCCGGACGCGTGCAGGCGGCGCAGCAGGCGCCGGTATTGAAAGGGATCGGCCATGATGGCGTTGCGGCCTTCAAAAGCGTCGGCGTACAGGAACACCGTATCCACCCACTTCGACCTCAGGAAGGCGATGGCCCGTCCCGCCGCGGCGGGTTCCTGCAGCATGGCGTAGCTGTCTTCTTCCCAGGTCCAGATCGCGCGCGGACCGGCGCTGTCCACCGCCTGGGCCGCGGCACATCCCAGCATCAGGGCGAGGCAGGCGAGGGCGCGCTTCATCGCTTGAGCGCCACGTGGTACTGGCCGATGCCGACGGGACGGCCGGTGTCGGGATCGGAGGGAAGCACCGACACGTAATAGGTACCGGGCGGCAGGCGCCGCAGGTCCGGTTTCAAGCTGACCCGGATCGACTCGCCGGCGCCAAGCGTGCGCACTTCGCCGGTGGTCTCGCCCAGTTCCAGGCCGTGTTCGTCGGCGAGCACCAGCAGCGGCGCGAACGGACGCGAGGCGCTGGCTGCGCCGTTGGTGATGGTGGCTTCGATCGCGAGCGCGCCGCTGCCCGGACGTGGACGTACGCCGCGCACGCCCAGGTCCCCGGCCTGCTGCACCAGCGGCACCCCGGCCAGGCTGCGTTCGCCGCCGTAGCCGGCCAGCGCGCCATCCGGCGGCGCCAGCGCGGCGCTTTCTCCGGCCTGGCGGTTGGCCTTGAGGAAGGCGCGGAACTGGGCCAGGGCCCGCGCATGGGCTTGAGGGTCGTCGGTGCGGTCGATGCTCATGCCGTCGCCCAGCGTGTACAGCTTGCCCTGTGCCAGGTAGGCGGTGCCGGAGACGAAGTCGCTCATCTCGGTCTTGGTCTGCTTGAGCGGCAGCGCGTGCAGGTTGCGGAAGGATTGTTCCGTGTCCAGGCCGGTGCCGAGCCAGGTTACCTGGGCCGGCGTCCTGATGCCGTAGTCCTTCGCCAGCCAGGCCAGCAGCGAGGGCGCGAGGTCGAACTGCGAGGACACCGCCTTGATCGATGCGGGCTTCTTCAACAGCGGCGAATACACGATCAGCGGCACGTGGTAGCGCTCGATGCGGGTGTCCATCGGCAGCTCGGGCAGGCGGTGGTCGCCGGTGATCACGAACACCGTGTTGTCGTAGCCCGGCAGCGTTTTCGCCTGCTCGAAGAACAGGCGCAGCGCGTCGTCGGTGTACAGGATGCTGGCGAAGATCTCGCGCTGGCTGCGGTATTCCGGGCGCTCGGCCAGGCCCAGGCGCGCCACGTGCCGGTCGACGCGGCGCAGGTAGTCGTCCTTGCCCGGGAAGGCGAAGGGGGTGTGCATGCTGGTGGTCTGGACGATGCTGGCGAAGGGGCGGGCCGTGGCCCGGCGTTCGCGGCGCAGCGCCATCTCCACCAGGTCGCGGTCTGCATACCCCCAGTCGCTGGCGCGCTGGGCCTCGGGGCCGTAATCGCGTTCGCTGACGATGGTGTCCACGCCCTGGCGGCGCAGGAAGCTGCCTTCGTTGTCGAACTCCATGTTCGAGCCCGAATAAAAACGCAGGTCGTAGCCCTGGCCCTTCAGGATCGACAGCAGCGACGCGTGCCGGGGCATGCGTTCGCCCAGCGCGGCCAGGCCCTGTTCGCCGAAGGGCAGGGAGCCGAACACCGTGGTCAGCACGCCGAAGGTGCGGCCCTGGCCGGACAGGAAGTTTTCGAAGTACAGGCTGCGCCCGGCCAGCTCGTCCAGGAAGGGCGTGAAGCTGCCCTGGGGCGCGCCCGGACCGGAAAAGCTGCGGCCCAGGCCCTCGACGATGATGAAGACCAGGTTCGGCCTGGTCGCTGCCTTGTGCAGCAGCGGGCCGAGGGTGTCGGGGGTGCGTTCGGCGTGCAGGAAGGGATAGCGCGGGTCCTGGCCGTCCCAGGGCGCCCGGCCAGCGGCCTGTTCCTTCGGCGCGCTGTCCGGCGCCGGCTCGCCGCGCAATGCAGCCAGGCTGCTGTCGGCGAAGTAGGCGGCCTTGTTGGTGACGAAGTTCAGGTCGGCGTCGGTGCGTACCACGCCTGGCGCCGCATGGCCCGGCAGGAAGGCGAAGGCGGCGAGGCTGGCCGCCAGCGCGACACCGGCCTGGCCGCGGCTGGCGCGCGGCCACAGTTCGTGGCGCGACAGCAGGAGCAGGACCCACAGCACGGCCAGGCCGATCGCCAGCGCCGCGGCCAGCAAGAGGCTGGCCTGCCAGCCGCCGGCGACCGTGGTCGCCACTTCGTTGCCGCTGTAGGCGAACAGGTCGGCGCCGAGCGGCACGCCCGAGATCCAGTCGTATTGCAGCAGCGCCGCATCAAGGACCAGGAGGGCGCTCCACAGCGTGCCGAGGTAGGCCAGGCGCAGGCGGCGCGATGCGGTCAAGGCGAGGGGCAGGGCGCCGAGCAGGAACATGAAGCCGTAGCGCAGCAGCGCGAGGGCGTCGTTGCCGACGCCGACCCCGAACAGGGTCGACTGCGGCACCCCGGCGGCGCCGGCGTGGATGGCGTCGGCGATGCGCAGGCACAGCCAGGCCAGCACCAGCGCCGGCAGGGAACTCAGGGTAAAGGCGGCGGCATCGAGGGCCGCATGGAGGGCAGCCTTGAAGCGTGGCGGGCGGGCGGGGGCGTCCATGACGGCTTACCAGCGGCGATACAGTCCGACACTGATACCGCGCTCGCGCGCACCGTCGCTGCCGCCGGAGCGGGCGAAGCTGGCGCCGACCTTGCCGCCCCAGTCGCGCGACAGGAAATGCACCCAGGTCAGGCTGCCGCCGCCCGAGCGCGCGCGCCCCGCCGTCAGCGACAGCGGATCGTCGCTGCGGCCGCGGTTGGCGCTCATCTCGAGGTAGCTGTCGCCGTCGCCCGCGTAGTACCAGCGCGCCAGCAGGCGGTCGCCCGAACTGCGCGAGCCGCGCGAGACGATGTTCTGGTGGCGCAGCTGGACGTAGAAGTTGCCGGCGTACTTGCCGAGGCTGACGCCGTAGATGTTGACGCGCTCGTCGAAGCCGAGCAGGTCGTCGCTGAGCGAGGCTTCCCAGCCCTTGCCGAGCGCCTGCCACAGCTCGACGCGGCCGGCGTGGGCCGGGAACAGGCGCGCGCTCGGGGCACGCTGGTAGCGCAGGTTGGCATAGGCGCCGTCCCACAGGCTCGTATAGGCGTCGAGCGCCCAGGCCTGGCCGGCCTGGTCGAAGCGGTGGGCGCGCAGCGCCTCGACGCCGATCGAGCCGCGCTTGAAGTAGCGGCGCAGGCTCAGGGTCTGGTCGTTCCAGCGCGGGCCGGGATCCACGTCCTGCCAGCTGCCGGTGAGGCCGGCCGCCCAGGTGATGCCGGCGGCGTTCGCAGCATCGGGACTGGCGGCCAGCGGGAGCGGCTGCATGGCGCGCTGCGCGCGGGCCTGCGCCGCCAGGCTAGCCTCGTCGTTCGGACGCAGCGCAGCGGCGCGGCCGTAGGCTTCGGCGGCGCGCGCCGGCTGGCCCTGCCATTGGTACAGGTTGCCAAGGGCGAACCAGACGTCGGCGTAGTCCGGCGCGGCCTTGGCGGCGGCCGTCAGGTCGGCTTGCGCTTCGTTCCAGCGTTCCAGGCGCGACAGCACGATGCCGCGGCCGAGCAGCACGTCGACATTGCCGGGCGAGCGCGCCAGCAGGGCGGTGTAGGCGCCAAGGGCCAGTTCGGGCTGGCCGCCGTTGGCGAGGCGGCGCGCCTGTTCGTATTGTTCATCGAAGGAGGCGCCGGCAGTGGGCTGGGCCTGGACGACCTGGGCGGGAGGCTGCTGGTAATCGACGGGCATCACGGAGGGCAGAGTTGTTTAAATTTGACGAAATCGTGCCCGAATGGGCGTGGTGCGTCAAGGAAACATTGCCTCGCTCCGTAGAGTGTCGCGCAAAATCGTCAAATCCTGGCCATGTTGACTAGTTAGTTGACGAAAAAAAACGCCCGGCGAACCGGGCGTGTGACGCTGCGTCGGCCAGGTCAGAAGGTTTCCCACTCGGCTTGCGTAGCCGCGACCTTCCTGCCCGCAGTCTTGCCAACGCCCGGCGCACGCAGCGCAGGCTGGCGTGCCGGGACGGCGGGGCGCGCTGCAGGGGCAAGCGCATTGCGCGCGTCGAGCTTGAAGACGTTCACGACGCCGGCCAGGCGCACCGCCTGCTCCTGCAGCGCGCCCGCGGCGGCGGCCGATTCCTCGACCAGGGCCGCGTTCTGCTGGGTCGATTCGTCCATCAGGCCCACCGCCTGGTTGATCTGCTCGATGCCGTGGATCTGCTCCTGGCTGGCCGATGCGATCTCGGCCATGATGTCGGTCACGCGACGGATCGAGGCGACCACCTGTTCCATCGTGGCGCCGGTCTGGTCCACCAGTTTGGTGCCGGCTTCGACCTTCTCGACCGAGTCGCCGATGAGAAGCTTGATTTCCTTGGCTGCGCTTGCCGAGCGCTGGGCCAGGGTACGCACTTCCGAGGCCACCACCGCGAAGCCGCGGCCTTGCTCGCCGGCGCGCGCCGCTTCCACCGCGGCGTTGAGCGCCAGGATGTTGGTCTGGAAGGCGATGCCGTCGATGACGCCGATGATGTCGACGATCTTGCGCGAGGAGTCGTTGATCGAGCCCATGGTGGTGATGACCTCTCCCACCGCCTTGCCGGCGTCCTGGGCCACGTTCGACGCCGTGATCGCCAGCTGGTTGGCCTGGCGCGCGTTGTCCGCATTCTGGCGCACGGTGCCGGTGATCTGGTCCATCGACGCTGCGGTCTCTTCCAGCGAGGCGGCCTGCTGCTCGGTGCGGCCCGACAGGTCCATGCTGCCGGCCGTGATCTCGCTCGAGGCGGTGCCGATGGTGTCGGTGCTGCCGCGCACTTCGCTGACGATCTTCGCCAGGCTGTCGTTCATGTGGCCGAGGGCGCGCAGCAGGGCGCCGGTCTCGTCCTTCGTGTCGGCGCCGATGCGGCTGGTAAGGTCGCCCGCGGCGACGGTTTCGGCAGCCCGGACGGCGGCGCGGATCGGGCCGGTGATGCCGCGCGTGAGCATCCACGAGAACAGCGCGCCGATCACGACGGCGGCCGTGGTGAAGGCGGCGATCAGGAACTGGCCGCGCTCCGCGGTGGTGTCGATGTCGGCGGCGGTGGCGGCGATGTGCTCGCGCTGCATGGCGACCAGGGCATGGATCGATTCCTGGTAAGCCTTGGCGGCCGGGGTGAACTGTTCTTGCAGGATCTTGTCGGCCAGTTCCTGGTTACCGTCGGCCTTGGCCTTGACGGCGCTGTCGCGCGCCGCGCCGTAGGTCTTGCGCTGCTCCTGGATGCGCTGGAACAGGGCGGTTTCCTTGTCGCCCTCCACCAGGGGTTCGATCTGCTTGATGAGCTCGGTCGACTGCTTCGAGGTGGCGGCCGAATCTTCCTTGAAATAGGCGGTCAGCGACGGATCGCTGCTCTTGACGATGGCGGCGGTGCGGCGCACGGCGGCAAAGATCTGGGTGTACCACTCGGCGATCAGGCGTTCCTTGGTGAGCGGCACGTCCATCGCGGCGTGGGCGCCGTCGGCGACCTGCTCGAGCCGCCACATGCCGGTGCCGGCGATCAGGACCGCCATCAGGAGGGTGAGTGCGAAGCCGGCGCCGAGGCGTGCGCCGATGGAAAGGTTGTGAAATGTGCGCATAGGGTGGGCGTGTCCGGCGCCCCGTGGACCTGGCGCCGGCGAAACATGCAATCTAAAAGCACCAATTATTGCCCAACCGAAACGTATGCGCAGAGAATAATGCTGTTCCTATAGACGATTTACAACGGCTTGCCTATTCGACCACGTCCGGGCCGCCCGCGCGCAGGCGTTCGCTGCGCGCATAGCCGTCGGGGTGGGTCGAGCCATAGGAGACCGCATCGCGCAGGAATTTCGGCATCCGGTCCGCCTTGTCGTCGAGTTCGTCGAACAGGGCCGCCAGCGGCTCGACCGAGATGCCGCGTGCACGCAAGGTACGGGCGGCGTAGTCGTCGGCGCTCAGTTCCATGTCGCGCGAATATTCCATGTTGCTCAGCAGTGCGGGCAGGCCGGCGGCGACCGCGCTGAAGTCGCCGAACAGGGTCGCCGACAGCGCCGCGGTCAGGGACGAGCGGGTGATGGCGCGCACGCTGTGGCGTCCCTCGATGTGGCCGACCTCGTGCGCCAGCACGCCGGCCAGCGCGGCGGCGGCGTCGCTGTCGAAGTCGTTCTCCTTGCCCATCACCTGGCGCACCATTTCATCGGTCAGCACGATGGTCCCGTCGGGGAAGGCCAGGGCGTTGCGACCCAGTTGCGGGGCCGCGTGCACGCGCAGGCGCAGCGGGATGCGCGGCGCCGCCGGCTGTACCCGGCGCAGGATATCGCCCAGTTCCGCCACCCGGTCTTCGCTCAGGCGCGTAGGCTGCAGCATGCCGTTGCGCTGGAGCAGGGCGAGGGCGTTGCGGCCGAGCGCCCCGTCGGCCGCGGCGGGAACGTTCTGCGACAGGCGCTCGGCCGCCGCCGGGATGCCCCAGTGCCAGCCGGAGGCGATCAGGAGCACCAGCAGCACCAGGGCCACGACTGCCGCCACGGTGTGTTCCTGCCAGCGCACCACCCAGGGCTTGCGGTAGCCGAGCGCCGCCGCCAGCAGCGGGCGCATGCTTGGGTCTGGCACCTCGGCATGGCTGCCGTCGTCGAAATACAGGAGCGAAGGAGCGTGCTCGAAAGGCTCGGCCAGCCGCACCGTGGATGCCGGATAGCTGCGCATCGCTTCGCCGCGCAGGTGGATGGCGCCGTCGCCGGTGCTCAGGTCGACCACGTGCATGCGTGCGCTGTGGCCATCGAAGTAGTGTGCTGCGGTCATCTTTTTCCTCTCTCCCTTACCACGACAGGTCGATGCCGAAGCCGTCGGCCACGCTGTCGCCGGCGGCGCCGCCGCGCGTCGCCACGCGGGCGGCGGCGGCCTCGATGTCGCCGTCCATCTCGACCACCAGGTGCGCCAGCCGGAAGCGGTAGACGTCGACCACGGCGAACGGCCGGTACAGGCCCAGGGTCAGCACCGTCAGCAGCGCATTCTTCGTCTGCAGCGCCATGAAGCGGCGTGCCGGCAGGGTCGAACGGAAGCGGATGCCGGGAAAGCGCGTGTGCGACCAGGCCAGGTTCGAGATCCGCACCACCATGTAGGGGCCGATCAAGAGGTAGGCGAGGTACAGGGTAACGACGCCGCAGACCATGGCGATCACGACGGCGGTGGTATTGCCCTTGCCGGCGGCCACGCCGGCGAAGCCGCCGATCATGCCGGTCACGAACACGGCGCCGAGGCCCAGGCCGCCCGATACCAGGTAGGGGCGGTAGAAGCGGCGCGCACGCAGGTCGTATTCCGAATGGCGGTCGCCGAACAGCAGGTGGGCATGCTGGAAGCGCCGGATCTGCGCATGCATCAGCGGCCACAGCAGGTAGAAGGGCATCGGCAGGGCCGCCAGCGCCGGCTTGTCCGGGTACAGCGCCAGCAGCACGCCGGGCATCAGGAATACCAGGGCCGGCGGCAGCCAGGCCAGGTAGGCTTGCGCGACCGAGCCGTCGAAGCCGAGGCGCAGGCCGCGGTAGCTGGTGTTCCCCAGACGAAAGCGCAACGCGCCGCGCATCAGCCAGGGGAAGGCCAGCAGCAGGCCGGCGATGACCACCAGCCCGAAGGTGGTCGAGAAGCCGAAGGCGTAATGGTAAGCGATCAGCAGCAGCACCGACAGCAGGCGCCCGACCAGCACCGCGCGTGGGTTGCCGTGGAAATCGAAGGTGGCGCCGGCCAAATGGGTGTTGCGGTCGAAGTACTGGAGCCGGCGCACCTTGGCCCAGGCCGAGTAGATGCCGAGGGTGGCCAGGGTCAGCAGCAGGTTGACGACCCAGATGCGGAAATACTCGCGGCCGTCGCCGCTGAAACCCAGGCTCAGGGTACGCGGCCCGGCGGCCGGCGGCTGGATCCCGACCGTGTCGACGGCGGGTGGATCGGTCAAGGTATGCATGTTTGGGCCGGCAAAAAGCGCAGTATAGGCATCCTCCCTGCCAGTCGGTCAATTGATGAGGCATATTCTTGGTCGATGTCATGTCGAGCCGAGGCCGGTTGCTGTGTTTTTCCGGTGAGATGGCGCCCCGTTGCCCGGACATTGGCATCGTAACCAGAAGTATTTGCGCGCTTTAAGGTATAATTTCTATTTCCCGCGCGTGCCATTCGGCACCTTCAGTACAAATGACCAAATTCGTATTCGTCACTGGCGGCGTCGTGTCTTCCCTGGGCAAGGGGATCGCAGCCGCTTCCCTCGCCGCGATCCTCGAATCGCGCGGCCTCAAAGTCACCCTGCTCAAGCTCGATCCGTACATCAACGTCGACCCCGGCACCATGAGCCCGACCCAGCACGGCGAAGTGTTCGTCACCGACGACGGCGCCGAGACCGACCTGGACCTGGGTCACTACGAGCGCTTCATCAGCACTCGCATGAAGAAGGTCAACAACTTCACTACCGGCCAGATCTACGAATCGGTGATCCGCAAGGAACGCCGCGGCGAGTACCTCGGCAAGACCGTGCAGGTGATCCCGCACATTACCAACGAGATCCAGGACTACATCCGCCGCGGCGCCGAAGGCGTGGACGTGGCGCTGGTCGAGATCGGCGGCACCGTCGGCGACATCGAGTCGCTGCCCTTCCTGGAAGCCGCGCGCCAGCTGTCGCTGCGCTCGGGCCGCAAGGGCGCCGCTTTTGTCCACCTGACCCTGGTGCCCTACATCGCCTCGGCCGGCGAACTCAAGACCAAGCCGACCCAGCACTCGGTGCAGAAGCTGCGCGAGATCGGCATCTCGCCGAACGCGCTGCTGTGCCGCGCCGACCGCCGCATCCCGGACGACGAGCGCGCCAAGATCTCGCTGTTCGCCAACGTCGAAGAGCAGGCCGTGATTTCGGTGTGGGACGTGGATACCATCTACAAGGTGCCGCAGGTGCTGTGCGACCAGGGCCTGGACGACATCATCCTGGAAGCCCTCGGCCTGGAAGCGCCGAAGGCCGACCTGTCGATGTGGACCAAGCTGATCCACACCCTGGAAAACCCGAAGCACGAAATCACCATCGGCATGGTGGGCAAGTACGTCGACCTGATCGAATCGTACAAGTCCCTGACCGAGGCGCTGCGCCACGCCGGCATCCACACCGAGAGCCGCGTCAACATCGAATACCTGGACTCGGAAGAGATCGAGGCCAAGGGCTGCGAGCACCTGGCCAAGTACGACGCCATCCTGGTGCCGGGCGGCTTCGGCAAGCGCGGCGTGGAAGGCAAGATTCAGGCCGCCCGCTACGCCCGCGAGAACAAGATCCCTTACCTCGGCATCTGCCTGGGCATGCAGGTCGCGCTGATCGAATACGCGCGCCACGTGGCCGGCCTGCCGAACGCGAACTCGACCGAGTTCGATCCGGACACCGACCAGCCGGTGGTAGCCCTGATCACCGAATGGCAGAACCACGACGGCAAGGTCGAACGCCGCGACACGAATTCCGACCTGGGTGGCACCATGCGCCTGGGCGCCCAGACCTGCGCGGTGAACCCGGGCACCCTGGCGGCCGAAATCTACGGCAACGTCGTGACCGAGCGCCATCGTCACCGCTACGAAGGCAACAACTACTACCTGCCGAAGATCGAAGCGGCCGGCCTGGTGGTGTCGGCGCGGACCCCGAACGAAGACCTGCTCGAGATCATGGAACTGCCGCGCAGTGGCGACAATGCGCACCCGTTCTACATCGGCGTGCAGTTTCACCCGGAGTTCAAGTCGACCCCGCGTAACGGCCACCCGCTGTTCACGGCCTTCATCCAGGCTGCCCTGAAACACCAGGCGGCCAACACCAACGTGGCGGCGCAGGCTCAGTCGGCGCCGGCACTGCAAGGAGATGCAGCATGAAACTCGCCGGTTTCGAGGTCGGCCTCGACCAGCCGATCTTCCTGATCGCCGGTACCTGTGTGATCGAATCGCGCCAGATGGCGCTCGACACCGCAGGCGCCCTGAAGGAAATCACCAGCGCGCTGGGCATTCCTTTCATCTATAAGTCGTCGTTCGACAAGGCCAACCGCTCGTCGGGTAAATCCTTCCGCGGCCCGGGCCGCGAGAAGGGCCTGGAGATCCTGGCCGACGTACGCCGCGAGATCGGCGTGCCTGTGCTCACCGACGTGCACGACGAAGAAATGATCGCCGAAGTGGCCAGCGTGGTCGACGTGCTGCAGACCCCGGCCTTCCTGTGCCGCCAGACCGACTTCATCAACGCCTGCGCGCGTTCGGGCAAGCCGGTCAACATCAAGAAGGGCCAGTTCCTGGCGCCGGGCGACATGAAGAACGTGATCGACAAGGCACGCGCCGCCGCGCGCGAGGCCGGTCTGCCGGAAGACAACTTCATGGCCTGCGAACGCGGCGCCTCGTTCGGCTACAACAACCTGGTCTCGGACATGCGTTCGCTCGCCATCATGCGCGAATCGAACTGCCCGGTGGTGTTCGACGCGACCCACTCGGTGCAGCTGCCGGGCGGCCAGGGCACCTCGTCCGGCGGCCAGCGCGAGCACGTGCCGGTGCTGTCGCGCGCCGCGGTGGCGGCCGGCATCGCTGGCCTGTTCATGGAGACCCATCCGGACCCGGCCAACGCGCTGTCGGACGGCCCGAACGCCGTGCCGCTGGGCCGCATGAAGGAACTCTTGAGCACCCTGGTCGAGATCGACCGCATCGTCAAGAAGACCGGCTTCCTCGAAGCGGACTTCAAGTAAGGACCGCGGCAAATCAATGCGCGCGTGTGCCCACCGTTCGGGTACGCGCGCGTTTTGTTACAATGCCATCGTTTTAGCTACGCCGTAGCTGCACCAGATTCTTACCTTCCGGAGACTGAAAAACATGAGTGCTATCGTTGATATCATCGGCCGCGAAATCATTGACTCGCGCGGCAATCCGACCGTGGAGTGCGACGTCCTGCTGGAATCGGGCGTGATGGGCCGCGCCGCCGTGCCCTCGGGCGCCTCGACCGGTTCGCGCGAAGCGATCGAACTGCGCGACGGCGATCCGAAGCGTTACTTCGGCAAGGGCGTGCTGCAGGCCTGCGAGAATATCAACACCGAGATCTCCGAAGCGATCATGGGCCTGGACGCCAACGAGCAGGCCTTCCTGGACCGCACCCTGATCGACCTCGACGGGACCGAAAACAAGAGCCGCCTGGGCGCCAACGCCATGCTGGCCGTGTCGATGGCCGTGGCCAAGGCGGCGGCGGAAGAAGCCGGCCTGCCGCTGTACCGCTACTTCGGCGGTTCGGGCGCGATGCAGATGCCGGTGCCGATGATGAACGTCATCAACGGCGGCGCGCACGCGGACAACAACCTGGACATCCAGGAATTCATGATCATCCCGGTCGGCGCACCGAGCTTCAAGGAAGCGCTGCGCTACGGCGCCGAGGTGTTCCACACCCTGAAGAAGATCCTGCACTCGAAGGGCCTGAATACCGCCGTCGGCGACGAAGGCGGCTTCGCCCCGTCGGTGGCCAACCATGAAGAAGCGATCAAGCTGATCATGCAGGCGATCGAGCAGGCCGGCTACGTGGCCGGCCAGGACATCGCCATCGGCCTGGACTGCGCCGCGAGCGAATTCTACAAGGACGGCCGCTACGTGCTGGAAGGCGAAGGCCTGAGCCTGTCCGCCGCCGACTTCACCAACATGCTGGCTACCTGGTGCGACCGCTATCCGATCATCTCGATCGAAGACGCGATGGCCGAAGGCGACTGGGACGGCTGGGCGACCCTGACCGCCGCGCTGGGCAAGCGCGTGCAGCTGGTGGGCGACGACCTGTTCGTCACCAACACCAAGATCCTGAAAGAGGGCATCCAGAAGGGCGTGGCCAACTCGATCCTCATCAAGATCAACCAGATCGGCACCCTGACCGAGACCTTCGCCGCCATCGAAATGGCCAAGCGCGCCGGCTACACCGCCGTGATCTCGCACCGTTCGGGCGAGACCGAGGACTCGACCATCGCCGACATCGCCGTGGGCCTGAACGCCCTGCAGATCAAGACCGGCTCGATGTCGCGTTCGGACCGCATGGCCAAGTACAACCAGCTGCTGCGCATCGAGGAAGACCTGGGCGACGTCGCCAGCTACCCGGGCCGCGACGCGTTCTATAATCTGAAGTAAATCCCATGCCGGCCGGTTCCTTGCGGACCGGCCGGCTTCACTGTACGACCATGCGACTCATCGCCATCGCCCTTGCCGTCCTGCTGCTGCTGATCCAGTACCCGCTGTGGCTGGGGAAGGGCGGCTGGCTGAACGTCGCCGACATGCGCGACCAGGTCGAGCAGACCCGCGCCAGGACCGAACAGCTGGAAGCGCGCAACGACAAGCTCGAATCGGAAGTGCGCGACCTGCGCGACGGCTTCGGCGCGGTCGAGGAACGCGCCAGGTACGAACTGGGCATGATCAAGCAGAACGAGATCTTCGTGCAGGTGCTGCGCAAGGACGAGCAGCCGGCGGTCTCGATGACCGTGCCGCCGCCTCCGCCGGCGCCCAAGGACAAGAAGCATTCCCCTACCCACTGACGCCATGACCCAGCCCCATCCCCCTCTCGATACGCTCGACGCGATCGCCGATCACCTGGCCGACGCTTTCGAGGATGGCGACGGCGAGGCGATCACCGCCGCCATGCGCGAGGTCGCGCAGGCGCCCGGCCTTGGGCTGCTCGCGGCCGCCGTGGGCATGCCGCGCGAGGAGCTACAGGCCGCCATGCTGGCGGAGGAGTTCAACCTCGATCTCACGCTCGAGATCATGAAGGTAGTTGACTTGCACATGTCGGGTGGACGCTGACGCTTCGCGTCCCGATGAAAAAACGCGGCCGAGGCCGCGTTTTTCGTAGGGTGGTCGGCTCTGCCGACCGCGCGTCCGACTAGCGGATGCGCCGACGCGATACGTGCATTGTCTGAACACGCTACGGCACGTCGTCAATCCGACGACGCATCACCCTGCTGCGCACCGGCGCCCTGTTCCAGGAAGGAGCGCAGCATCCAGGCATTCTTCTCGTGCACTTCCATGCGGGTGGTCAGCATGTCGGCGGTCGGGAAGTCGTCCAGCTCGTCCGCCACCTTGACGCTGGCGCGCAGGGTGCGGATCAGGATTTCGTTGCCTTCGACCAGCTGGCGGATCATGTCCTTGGACGACAGCACTTCCGGTTCTTCCTTGATGCTCGACAGCTCGGCGTAGCGGCGCGAGGTGGCGGGCGCGAAGTGGCCCAGGGCGCGGATGCGCTCGGCGATCTCGTCGAGCGCGTTCCACTGCTCGGTGTACTGTTCCTCGAACAGCACGTGCAGGGTCGAGAACATCGGGCCGGTGACATTCCAGTGGAAATTGTGGGTCTTCAGGTAGAGCATGTAGGCGTCCGCCAGCACGGTCGACAGCGATTCCACGATCTTGGCGCGGTCCTCGGTGTTGATTCCGGTATCCATGTGCATTGCGATTCTCCTCAGGTAACGATGTGTTTATATGGAAATGACAACACTGTCAAAGATGCATCAGCTTAGCACCGCCCGCGAAAACACGCGTTTCGGGTGTCCCGGTTCATTTCTGGTGCGTGAGAATGTGTGAGTTTTGGCGGGCGCCGGGTATTTACAATGCAAGCTCCGATTTGACCCAAGGATTCGCATGAAACGACTGTCCCTGTTTGCCGCCCTGCTGGCCCTGGCCGCGCCATCGTTCGCCCAGGACGCGGAGCCGGCGCCCGCCGAGAAGGTCGAGGTCAGCAGCATCAAGGATCCCGAACTGATGCCTTACCGCCGCATGGTGCGGGGCCTGGACGCCTGGCAGGAGAAGCGCGCAATGGCGCCCAAGGCCGACCTGCGCTTCGAGCTGTGGACCAGGGAGGGCAACCCGGCCAAGCCCGAGGGACTGCAGCTGCGCATCGCCGGCGACAACGTCGACATCGCGCTGCCGCTCGACGCCGACGCCACCTTCGTGCTGCCGCGCAGCCAGGAAGCGTACGACGACAAGGCCGACCTGCTCTCAAACCGCAAGAAAGAACAGATCCGCTGGCGTCCGCGCGTGCGTTCGCCGGGTGTGCCGGAGAACGCGCGGCGCCTCGGGGACCTGCGGCTCGAATGCGAAGTGTCGGCGGCAGTGAAGAAGGAAGACATTCCCTTGCTGTACCGCGCCGGCGCGACGGCCGCCGGTGGCATGTGCAGGTTGCCGATGGTGGGCTACATCTACCGGGCGCCCAAGCGGCTGGCATCGGTGGCGGTGGTGGAAGGCGAACGTCGTTCCGGCTTGCCGATGCGCGAAAGCGGCGCAGCCTACCTGGCGCCGCTGCGCGACAAGAGCTGGAGCGACGAGGCCCTGGTCGTGTACACCTACGCCGAGCCGCCAACGGCCGAAACGCCATGATCCGCGGCGCCCTGGCTCTCGGCCTGGCAACCGCCAGCTTGCAGGCCGCCGCCGGCGTCACCGCCACGGTACGCCTGGCGGCGCCCGACGCGCTCGAGGTGGAATATGGCTTGCCGGCTGCCTGCGCCAAGCTGAGCTTCCTGAAACAGGGCGCCGACGCCGCCCGCATCCGGGAGCGCTGGCAGGCCCAGGAGGGCTGCGGCACTGCCGGCGGCGACACGCTGGCGCGCGGCGACCGCGTATGCCGGACATTGCGATTTCGGGTGCCGGCCACCACCGACAAGGTGGCCGGCTACCCAGGCTCCTTTCCGGTCGGGCAGGGGCTGTACGCACACATGTCGAACTACGCCGTGGGTGAGGAATGCGGCCCGGTCGACTACCGCTTCACCGGTCCTGCCACGATCCGGGCCGCAGGCCGCTCGTTCGTCCGCAGCGCCCCGGCGCACGCCGACGCCTCGGCCCTGCTGTTCCCGGCGTACCAGGACGGCAGTCTCGACTACTTCGATCCGGCGCTCAGCCGCACGGCCGTCGCGCAGGTCCGCAGCGTAGCGGACGGCACCACGCGCTACCTGAAGCAGGCGATGCCGCGCGCGCACTACCTGCCCCCGATCATCGCCGCCGGCCTGGCCGCGGAGCCGGGTGGACCGAACATCGGAGGCAGCGCCGGCGACGTCCTGCTGCTCACGCTGTTCAACTGGCCGCGGGAGCCGGCGCCGGAATACCGGCGCCAGATGAACAAACTGGTGGGGCACGAGGTGAGCCACCGCTTCCAGATGCGCGACGCGGTCGACAGCTACCCGGACGCGCGCCTGATCCACGAAGGCGGCGCCGAGTTCCTGCGCTGGAGCGTCGCACTGCGCCAGGGTTGGCTGACACCGCAACAGGCAGCCGGGGAGCTCGACGATGCGCTGGCCGAATGCATGCTGGGCACCGGGGCGCGCAGCTGGCGCGCCATGCCGGCAGAGGAGATCGGCACACGCCGGCTCGAGTACACCTGCGGCTTGCCTGCCTATGTCTACGCCCTGTCGGCGCGCCAGGGCGCGGGCGCGCCGGAAGAGCGGCTCGACCGCTTTTATGCGCAGTTGCGCATGAAGGCGCGTCCTGAATTCGCGCGGGCGATGGAATGCGGCGACAGTGCATGCGCGCCGCGTGTGCTGCCGGCAGTCCTCGGCGTGGCCGCACCGATGCGCGATGCCTGGGCCGATGCGCTCGAACGGACCGGCCTGGCCCGGCCACAGCCGCCGCGCCAGGCGCATGTCGACGCCATGATGCTGCAGGCGATTACTCAGCTGGTGCGGGAGGATTGCAAGGGCGCGCGCAGCATCACGCCGGCGCCGGACCGCATGCTGCTCGATGCCCTGCCGCAGTGCGCGACCTTGCGCAAGGATGCGGTGGTGCTGCGGGCGGAGGGCCAGCCGGTGTTCGGCGCGGCGCAGGCCCTGCCTGCGGTGGTTGCGGCATGCACGGCGCGGCATGTGGTGGAGCTCGGACTGGAAGACGGCTCGACGCTGGCGATGCCGTGCCGGATACCGTATCAGCCGATGACGCAGGTGTACGCGGCCGATATCGGCAAGATCATGGCCGCGCTGGCGATCAGGCAGTAGCCAGGAGCCTTTGCAGCACGGCGCGCGTCGCGGCGGGAATCGGCGTGGGCCGGTTGGTCGACCGGTCCACGTAGACGTGGGTGAAATGCCCTGCCGCCGACGGCAAGGCATCGTCGTTGCGGTACAGCGCGATCTCGTAGCGCACGCTGGAGTTGCCCAGCTTCGCCACCCGCAGGCCCGCATGCACGGTATCGGGGAAGGAGATCGAGCTGAAATACTGGCAACCGGTCTCCACCACCAGGCCCACGACCGTGTCCTGGTGGATGTCGAGCACCCCTCGGTCGATCAGGTAGCGGTTCACCGCGGTGTCGAAGAAGCTGTAGTAGTTGACGTTGTTGACGTGCCCGTAGCTGTCGTTGTCCATCCAGCGCGCGGGAATCGACAGGAAGTGCGCAAAGGCGCTACGGGGCGTGTCCCTCATCGCCGGCCTTAGTTGATCGAGCCGCTGGCCGGCATCATGGTCTCGACCGGGGTGTCGCTGGCGAACAGCTGGGCGCAGTCGACCTTGTCGAAGGCGTAGTGCTTGCCGCAGAAGTCGCAGTTGATCCCCAGTTCGCCCAGGTCGGCCAGGGCCGATTCCACTTCCGGCTGGCCCAGCATCTTGAGCATGTTGCCGACCTTTTCGCGTGTGCAGCTGCAGTGGAACTGCGGGTGCTGCGGGTCGAACACGCGGATGGTCTCTTCCCAGAACAGGCGCTTGAGCAGGGTCTCGATGCCCGTGCTCAGGAGTTCCTCGCGCTTCAAGGTCTGGCCCAGCATCACGGCGCGGTTCCAGGTTTCCAGGTCTTCCGCCTCGGAAGCCTGCTTCTGCTGGTCGTCCTTGCCGCTGTGGCGCGGCAGTTTTTGCAGCAGCAGGCCGCGCGAGACGCCGTCGTCGGCCGCCAGCCACAGGCGCGTGTCCATCTGCTCGGAGCGCAGCATGTAGTTCTCGATGACGGTCGCCATGTCTTCGCCCGTCAAGGGCACCACGCCCTGGTAGGGCTGCTGGCCCGGCACCTTGTCGACCGGGTCGAGCGTGATCACGAAGCGGCCCTTGCCGTGAGCGTTGAACATCTGGGTCAGGCTGGCGTCGTCGGCCAGCTCGGCGTCCGGCGCCAGCTTCGCGGTGGCGCGGATGCGCAGCTGGGCGTCGCACTCGACCACCAGCAGGCGCACCGGGCCGTCGCCGAAGATCTGCATGACGATCGCACCGTTGAACTTCAGGTTGGCCGACAGCAGGGCGCTGGCCGCCACCATCTCGCCAAGCGCCGCGCGCACGGCTTTCGGGTAGGCGTGGCGCGCCTGGATCTCGCGCCAGGTGTCGGAAATCTCGATCAGCTCACCGCGCACGGCAGCGTTGTCGAAGATGAATTTTTGCAGGGTGTCGCGGGTATCCGTCATGATTCTTTATCCGATTTTCTTGAGCTGCGCCTTGAACAGCTGGCCGCGCGCCACGTAGCTGGCGGCGCTGGCTTCCAGGCGCAGCAGGTCTTCTTGCGTAAGGGTGCGCACCACCTTGGCGGGCGAACCGAGGATCAGCGAGCCGTCCGGGAATTCCTTCCCTTCGGTGACGAGGGCGCCGGCGCCCACCAGGCAGCCCTTGCCGATCCTTGCCCCGTTCAGGATCACGGCCTGGATCCCGATCAGCGACCCGTCGCCCACCGTGCAGCCATGCAGCATGGCCTGGTGGCCGACCGTCACGTTCTTGCCGAGCAGGAGCGGAAAGCCCATATCGGTGTGCATCACCGCGCCTTCCTGCACGTTGCTGTTTTCGCCAATCGTGATGCGTTCGTTGTCGCCGCGCAGGGTGGCGCCATACCACACCGAGGCATTCGCCTCGAGGGTGACCTTGCCGATCAGGGTGGCGGAATCAGCCACGAAGGCCGAAGGATCGATCTCGGGGGCGTGCTCGCCCAGCTGGTAAATCGCCATGGATGCGTTCGCGGAAGCTGAGGTTGATTAAAATGCCGCTATTGTAAACCCTGCGTCCAGCATCGTCCGGTCGATGACAAATGGGGCCGGGCAACACGAAATCAAGGACACCGGGCTATAATGCGAACGGTCGTACTTTTTTAAAGCCCAAGATGAAGCCATCCCGTTCCGAATTCCTCACCGTGCGCGGCCTGCGCACCCATGTGCGCCACTGGGGCCGCGAAGGCGCGCCCAAGATCTTCATGCAGCACGGCTGGATGGATGTGTCGGCCTCGTTCCAGTTCGTGGTCGAGGCCCTGGAAGGAGACTGGCACGTGATCGCCTTCGACTGGCGCGGTTTCGGGCTGAGCGAGCGCTCGCACGCCGACACCTACTGGTTCCCCGACTACCTGGCCGACCTCGAAGCCGTGCTCGACCACTACGCGCCCGGTGAACCGATCAACCTGCTCGGCCACAGCATGGGCGGCAACATCGTCAGCCTGTACGCCGGCATCCGGCCCCAGCGCATCGCGAAACTCATCAACCTGGAAGGCTTCGGCCTGCCGGCCACGCGGCCCTCGCAGGCGCCCGGCCGCTACGCCAAGTGGCTGGACGAACTGCGCACCAGGCCCGAGATGCGCGGCTACGCCAGCCTGGACGAGGTGGCGGCGCGGCTGCAGAAGACCAACCCGCGCCTGTCCGGCGAGCGCGCCGCCTTCCTGGCCGGGCACTGGGCGGCGCACGATGCCGATGGCCAGTGGCGCATCCTGGGCGACCCGGCGCACAAGATGACCGGGCCGCTGCTCTACCATGCGGACGAGGTGCTGGCCTGCTGGACCCAGATCACGGCGCCGGTGCTGTGGATCGAGGCCGCGGAGACGGAAATGTGGCGCTGGATGGGCCCGAAGGAGCAGGCGCGCGCCGAGATCGACCGCCGCCGCGAGCACCTGGCCCGGGTCACGGCGCGCATGATGCCGGAGGCAGGGCATATGCTGCACCACGACCAGCCGGAACTGCTGGCGCAGATGGTCGAGGCCTTCCTGACCGGCGCCGAGGTGCCGGGCTGACCTGCTGTAAAGCAACGAGCCCGTTCCCGGGCAGCACGGCCGGGCATTTGACGCGTACAATGTTCCGTTCCATCGCATCGAATCCGTCAGCCTTGCGCGCCGTGCCATGAAAGTCGATCTCCACTGCCATTCCAACGTCTCCGACGGCGTGCTCGCACCCGCCGCCGTCGCCGCCTATGCCCGCAAGGATGGTGTCGACGTCTGGGCCCTGACCGACCACGACGAAATCGGCGGCATCAAGGCCGCGCGCCAGGCGGCCGGCGAGCTCGGCATGCGCTTCGTGGCCGGCGTCGAGATCTCGGTCACCTGGGCCGGCGAGACCGTGCACATCGTCGGTCTGCAAATCGACGAGGACAACCCGGCCTTGATTGCCGGCCTGGCCGCCACCCGCAACGGCCGCCAGGCGCGCGCCCAGGAAATCTCCGCCCAGTTGGCCAGCGCCGGCATCCCCGGCGCCTACGAAGGTGCGCTGCGCTATGTCGGCAACCCGGACCTGATGTCGCGCACCCATTTCGCCCGCTACCTGGTCGAGATCGGCGTGTGCGGCTCGACCTCCGATGTCTTCCGTAAATATCTCACCGAGGGCAAGCCGGGCTATGTGCCGCACCGCTGGGCCAGCCTGGGCGAGGCGGTCGGCTGGATCCGCGGCGCCGGCGGCATTCCCGTCATTGCCCACCCGGGCCGCTACCCGTTCAGCGACACCGCCGAAGGCGCGTTGTTCGACGAATTCCGCCAGCTCGGCGGCAACACCATCGAAGTGGTGACCGGCAGCCATACGCCGGACCAGTACCAGCTGTACGCCGAAGTGGCGCGCCGCTATGGCTTCCTGGCCTCGCGCGGCACCGACTTCCACGCGCCGGGCGAATCGCGGGTCGAGTTCGCCCAGTTGCCGCCGCTGCCGGCCGGCCTGACGCCGGTGTGGCACGACTGGTTCTAGACTGTCGGACGTGATCGATTCCGCACGCGACAGTAAATTAAACCTGAAATGATTAGGTAAAGGGGCGCAAGTCCTGTATCTTCGATCGGGCACAACATCAAGTCGTCGTTCTCGTCGGTCTCTCTCCCGTTTCGCCATCCGGCATTCCTGTTTGATACCTTTCAGTCCCATTCTTCTTGCTTGCCTGTGCGTTCCGGCATTCTTGCCTCATCACATTCAAGGTATTCACATGACTAATCAAACCGGCACCGTCAAATGGTTCAACGATTCCAAGGGCTTCGGCTTCATCACCCCTGATGCAGGCGGCGGCGACCTGTTCGCGCACTTCAAGGACATCCAGTCCGACGGCTTCAAGAGCCTGCAGGAGAACCAGCGCGTCTCGTTCGAGCGCGCCAGCAGCCCGAAGGGCGACAAGGCGAGCAACATCCGCGCCATCTGATCGGGGCACGCGCCCATCCGTTCCGCCTTCCGGCGGAATCACGAAAGCCCGCACCATGCGGGCTTTTTGCATTGGGGTCTGCGCTTGCCATGGCCGAGCCCTTGATTTTCCCCCTGCTCAGCCCAATCTTGGCAGCCTGACATCGTCAAGCTGCCAGGAGGCCTGTCCATGAAACGCATCGTTCTGTTCCTTGCCACCAACCTCGCCGTGGTGCTGGTGGTGTCGCTCGTGCTCAACCTGCTCGGGGTGGGGCGCGCCGTGACGGGGCAGGGCATCGACATCGGCTCGCTCGCCGTGTTCTCGCTGGTGGTCGGCTTCACCGGCTCCATCGTTTCGCTCCTGATGAGCAAACCGATGGCGAAATGGTCGACCGGCGCGCGCGTCATCGACCAGCCCGCCAACTCGACCGAGCGCTGGCTGGTGGACACCGTGCGCCGCCTGGCCGAGCGCGCCGGCATTGGCATGCCGGAAGTGGCGGTCTACGAGGGCGAACCGAACGCCTTCGCCACCGGCGCCTTCAAGAATTCGGCCCTGGTGGCCGTGTCCACGGGCCTCCTGGCCAACATGAACCAGGACGAGGTCGAGGCCGTGCTCGGCCACGAGGTGGCCCACATCGCCAACGGCGACATGATCACCCTGACCCTGATCCAGGGCGTGGTCAACACCTTTGTCGTGTTCCTGGCGCGGGTGGTCGGCTTCTTCGTGGACAAGGTGCTGCTGCGCAGCGAAGACCGCGGTCCCGGCATCGGCTACATGATCACGGTGTTCGTGTGCGAGATCGTGTTCGGCATCCTGGCCTCGATCATCGTGGCCTGGTTCTCGCGCCGGCGCGAGTTCCGCGCCGATGCCGGCTCGGCCAAGCTGCTGGGTTCCCCGGTGCCGATGCAGCATGCGCTGGCCCGCCTCGGCGGCCTGGCCCCCGGTGCGCTGCCGTCCTCGATGGCTGCCTCGGGCATCTCGGGCGGTGGCGGCGGCTGGGGCGCGCTGTTCTCGACCCACCCGCCGATGGAACAACGCATCGCGGCGCTGCAGGCGCTGCGCTGACAACGACAGACAAGAAAGGCATCCGATGGCCCAGCATTTCCAGATCCATCCCGAAAACCCGCAGCCGCGCCTGGTCAAGCAGGCGGCCCAGATCATCAGCGCGGGAGGGATCGTGGCCGTGCCGACCGATTCGGCCTATGCGCTGGTCTGCCGCCTGGACGACAAGGGTGCGGTCGAGAAGCTGCGCCGCATCCGCGGGGTCGACGACAAGCACCACCTGACCCTGCTCGTGCGCGACCTGTCCCAGATTGCCCATTTCGCGCGCGTGGACAACACCCAGTACCGGCTGCTCAAGGCGACCACGCCCGGCCCCTACACCGTGATCCTGGAGGCGACGCGCGAAGTGCCGCGCCGCCTGTCGCACCCGTCGCGCAAGACCATCGGGGTGCGCGTTCCCGAGAACCACATCTTGCTGGCGCTGATCGAGGAGCTGGGCGAGCCGCTGATCGGCACCACCCTGCAGCTGCCGGGCGACGACCACATGCTGTCCGACCCGGACGAGGTGCTCGAGCGCCTGGGCAAGCAGATCGAACTGGTGATCGACGGCGGCGCCGGCACCCTGGAGCCGACCACGATCATCGACCTGACCGGCCCCGCGCCCGAGCTGGTGCGCGCGGGCAGGGGTGATCCGGCCGCATTCGGGTTGTAGCCGGCCTGGTTGTAGCCGGCGTTCATGCCGCGCGCATGGGTTGGCGGTCTTCAGCCTCCCCTAACAGCCGGGTCCCCCGCCTCTGATAGAATCCGTGCATGGATCCTGAACTGATACGCAACATTGCCGTCTACGCGCTGCCCGTCCTTTTTGCGATTACCCTGCACGAAGCCGCCCACGCTTACGTCGCCCGCTACTTCGGCGACAACACCGCCTATGCCGCCGGGCGCATGACCCTGAACCCGCTGGTGCACATCGACGTGCTCGGCACCATCGTGATTCCGATCGCGCTCTACCTGACGAGCGGCTTCGTGTTCGGCTACGCCAAGCCGGTCCCGGTGGATTTCAGCCGCCTGCGCAATCCCAAGCGCGACATGGCCTGGGTCGCGCTCGCCGGCCCCGGCGCCAACTTCATCATGGCTTTCCTGTGGCTGGTGCTGGCGGTGCTGCTGGTGGCCTTTGGCGTGAACGAGGAATTTCCGCACAAGGTGGCGCAGGCCGGCCTGTTCTCGAACCTGCTGATGTTCGCCTTCAACCTGCTGCCGATCCCGCCGCTCGATGGCGGGCGCGTGGTCACGAGCATGCTGCCGAACCGGCTGGCCTATAAATTCTCGCGGATCGAGCCCTACGGCTTCTTCATCGTGCTGGGGCTGATCATGCTGAACCTGCTGGCCTTCTGGGTGATGCCGGTGATGCACCTGGGACGCGTCCTGCTGCAGCTGATCGCCTCGCCGCTGACCCTGCTGCTCACATGAACATGATGAACCTGCCGGTCTCGCCCTGGGTCGCGCGCTTCGCGCCGCTGGCCAAAGCGGGCGAGGCCCTCGACCTGGCCTGCGGCACGGGCCGCCACACCCGCCTGCTGGCGGCGCGCGGCCTGCAGGTGACGGCGCTCGACCGCAATGCCGAGCTGCTAGCGCCGCTGGACGGTCCGCAGGTCACGGTCCTGCAGCACGACCTGGAAGCGGACGGCGCCGTCTGGCCGTTCGAGGCAGGCCGCTTCGCCCTGATCGTGGTCACCAATTACCTGCACCGCCCGCTATTCCCGCACTTGGCGGCCAGCCTGCGGCCGGACGGCATGCTGGTTTATGAAACCTTTGCACAAGGGAACCAGATCTACGGCAAGCCATCGAATCCGGACTTCCTGCTGGCGCCCGGCGAGCTGCTGGGCCTGGCGCGCGACGGCGGCCTGCAGGTGCTGGCCTACGAGGATGGCCACGTCGATGCGCCGCACCCGGCCCAGGTCCAGCGCCTGTGCGCGGCCGGGCCGGCCTTCGACAAAACCGAGGCGAAGCTCGACCATTATCTGGCGGCGAATGAACCATAGTGGCGGGCGATCCGCTACAATCAGACTTTTATTTACTTTCCGGCACGGCCAACGCATATGATTAAGGGCAGCATCGTAGCAATCGTCACCCCGATGTTCGAGGACGGCAGTCTTGACCGCGATTCCTTGCGCAAGCTGATCGACTGGCACATCGCGGAAGGCACCGACGGCGTCGTCATCGTCGGCACCACGGGCGAGTCCGCCACTGTCTCCCCCGAGGAGCACGCCGAACTGATCAAGATCGCGGTGGAGCACGCCGCCGGCCGCATCCCGGTGATCGCCGGCGCCGGCGGCAATTCCACCGTCGAGGCCATCGCACTGACCACCCACGCCAAAGAGGTCGGCGCGGATGCGACCCTGCAGGTCGTTCCGTACTACAACCGTCCGACCCAGGAAGGCATGGTTCGCCACTTCAAGGCGATCGCGGAAGCGGTCGACCTGCCGGTGATCCTGTACAACGTCCCTGGCCGCACCGTGGCCGACATGGGCAACGAGACCGTGGCGCGCCTGGCGCAGGTCGACAACATCGTCGGCATCAAGGACGCCACCGGCAACATCGGCCGCGGCATCGAGCTGCTGCGCATGGTCGACAAATCCTTCGCCGTCTATTCGGGCGACGATCCGACCGCGATGGCCTTGATGTTCTGCGGCGCTAGCGGCAACATCTCGGTGACCGCCAACGTGGCCCCGCGCGCGATGCACGAACTATGCGCCGCCGCCATGGCCGGCGACGTCGCGCGCGCCGTCGAGATCAACAACCGCATGCTCGACCTGCACGCCAAGCTGTTCGTCGAGCCGAACCCGGTGCCGGTCAAGTGGGCCCTGGCCGAAATGGGCAGGATCCCGTCCGGCCTGCGCCTGCCGCTGGCGCCGCTGGGGTCGTCCTACCACGCTACCGTGCGCGAAGCACTGGCCCAGGCGGGCCTTCTCTCTGCCTGAACCCGCAAGGTTCCGGTTCCTAGTACCTGATATCGAAAGCCATGACTAACCGCACCAACAAGACTCCAGCCGCCGTGCGCGTGCTGACGCTTTCCGCGATTGCGCTGAGCCTCACCGCCTGCACAACCATCTTCGAATCGGACAAGGTCGACTACCGCAACGCCAAGAGGGCGGCCAACCTGGAAGTTCCGCCGGACCTGACCGCGCTGCAGCGCGACAACCGCTACGCGATCCCGGACGGCAAGGGCGTGGCCACCGCGTCGGGCTTCCAGCAGCAGCGCACCGGCCAGCCGGGCGCCGCGCCGGTCGCCGGTTCGATGGATACGGTCGGCCCGGTCTCCACCGAGGCGGTCAGCATCCAGCGCAACGGCGACCAGCGCTGGCTGGTGGTCAAGCAGACTCCGGAACAGCTGTGGCCGCAGCTGCGCCAGTTCTGGGAAAACCAGGGCTTCGCTATCGAGTCCGAGTCGCTCACGACCGGTACCATGGAAACCAACTGGGTCGAGAACCGCTCGAAGATCCCGCAGGACTTCATCCGGAACGCCCTGGGCAAGGTGTTCGACCGCGCCTACTCGACCGGCGAGCGCGACAAGTTCCGTACCCGCCTCGAGCGCATGCCCGATGGCTCGACCGAGGTCTTCATCAGCCACCGTGGCGCAGAAGAAGTGCTGCAGGGCGCCCAGAAGGAAACCACGATCTGGACCGTGCGTCCGAACGACCCGGGCCTGGAATCGCAGTTCCTGGGCCGCCTGGTCGCGCAGCTGACCGGCGCCAAGGAAACCAAGCAAGCCGAGACCCTGGTCGCGAACGCCCCGGTGGCGCCGCAGCAGGCCAAGCTGGTCGGCAACGCCGTCGAGCTGAACGAAGGCTACGACCGCGCCTGGCGCCGCGTCGGCCTGGCGCTGGACCGCGTCGGCTTCACCGTGGAAGACCGCGACCGCGTGCAGGGCGTCTACTTCGTGCGCTACGTCGATCCGGACGCGGCCAACAAGGAAGGCTTCTTCAAGAAACTGCTGAGCTTCGGCAGCTCGGAAGAGAAGGCCAAGGAAGCCCAGCGCTACCGTGTGCTCGTCAAGGCGGAGCAGGGCGCGTCGACCAGCCAGGTGACCGTGCAGACCAATGACGGCAAGTCGGAGACCGGCGAGACCGGCGCGAAGATCCTGAAGCTGTTGACGGATGAGCTGAAGTAATACGCTGGCGTTTTGGCGCTAGATGAGAAACCGGCCTTGAAGGCCGGTTTTTTTCTGCGCTGGTGGTTTGCATGGGAACTTGGTCGAAATGATGCGGTGGCATCATTTCGGCCTTCGCCGGAACGACGGTTCTACATGTGCCAGCTATGAACGCACCGTCAATCCGCTGCTTCAGCACGTCGTTCCCGCGAAGGCGGGAACCTAATTTCGTTTCCGCACTGATAGCGCGTGAAAAGCACAGACGAAAAAAAACCGGCCCGCAGGCCGGTCTTCAATCAGATCGCGCTGATTACTTGGTTGCAGCAGCGTCAGCAGCTTGCGAAGCGGCGGTCGAAGCAGCAGCGGCAGCGTCAGCAGCGGTCGAAGCAGCAGCCGAAGCGGCAGCAGCAGCGTCAGCCGGAGCAGCGGCGGTTGCGTCGGTAGCGGCCGGGGTGGTGGCAGCTGCGTCGGTGGTAGCGGCAGCCGGTGCTTCGACAGCAGCCGGAGCGGCCGGAGCAGCTTCTTCTTTCTTGCTGCAAGCAGCCAGAGCAACAGCCATCAGGGAAACGATCAGCAGGGATTTTTTCATGATTTTCCTTAATATTTCAAAAGTAAGTACTGCTTGTTTGAATAATAATTACCGGTAATTATTGCTCAGAGGAATTCTCGTGCTTATAAAAGCAATACTGCCAGATTGGCAACGGAACCTTCCTGACCTGATATTATAGCCAAATTTACTGAATCGCAATAGCGAACACATGCTCTGGCGAAAGTAATTTGCGACTTAACAAAATTTAGTTTGTTACAAGTTGCAACCGTCAGTCCAGTCCGGCAAGCCCAGCCACCTTATAACGTTCACAAGCCGGTTTTGGTTGACTGCAAGACAGCTTTTGATTCTTCCCAGATCGCGTCGAAGCGGTGGCGCGGCACGTCGACCGCGCCGGGCGAGGCGAAGACCGCTTCCCCACGCAGGTGGTCACTATGGAAACGCCGCAGCACGTGCAGGTCGTCCACGACGCAGAAGGAGTCGGTGAGCCCATGCAGGGTCTTGGGCGTGGCGCGGCATTCGGCGCCGTGGCTGTAGTCGCGCAGCAGGCGCAGCAAGCGCGGATAGTGGCGCTCGACGTGGGCCGGCGTATGCATCGCCAGGCGCAGCACGCCGCCGGATTTAAGGAAATCGCGCAGAGCGACCTCGACCTCGCTGCCTCCCAGGGGAAAGACCGCGAAGTCCGGATCGAACAGGTCCAGGCGGGTGCGGGCGGCCGCCAGGCAGGCACGGAAGTGCGATTCGAATTCCGCCCGGGTGTCGAAACGTGTCGTGGTCGGTTCCTGCATGGCGCTTCCCCTCAGCCCAGTTCGACCCAGCCGTCCTGGTACCAGGTGTACAGGGCTTCGAGCACGTCGTCGGTGGCACTGGCCAGCATGGCCCCGTCGAGGCGGCGCTCGTTGGCCAGCACGTCCAGCACCGCCTTGTCGGCGCGGCCGACGGCGAAGGATTCGCCGTTGATGAAGACGTTCTTGCCGCGGTAGAGCATCAGGGTCTTGCTCGACAGCCTGAGGCCTTTTTTGCCGGCCGTGTCCATGAAGCGGCCCATCGTCAGCGGCTTTTCCGGACCGGTGAAGAACACGTTGTGCTTGGGCTCGGACAGGTGTTCGCCCAGGAAGATGGTCACGTCTTCCTCGTCCCAGCGTACCTTGTTGAGCTCTTCCACGATGGTCGACAGCATGGCACGCGGGATCTCGGCGGGATTCTTCTGCAGTTCCAGGTCGGGGTCGGCGTAGCGGCCGGGCAGGTCGATCGAGTCGGCCATGAACTGCAGGAAGGCTTCGCCCAGTTCCTGGAACGAGGGGGAGCGGAAGCCGATCGAATAGGTCATGCACTCGCCTTCGGCGATGCCGTCGTGGGCGTAGTGCGGCGGCAGGTAGAGCATGTCGCCCGGCTCCAGCACGAATTCCTCTTCGGCCTCGAAGTTGGCGAGGATCTTGAGCGGCAGGCCTTCGACCAGGCTCAGGTCCTGCTGGGCGCTGATCTTCCAGCGGCGTTTGCCCTGGGCCTGCAGCAGGAACACGTCGTAGGAATCGAAGTGGGGGCCGACGCTGCCGCCGTCGCCGGCGAAGCTGATCATCAGGTCGTCGAGGCGGGCGTCCGGGATGAAGCGGAACTGGCGCAGCAGGGCGTCGGCGCGCTCGTCGTAGAGGTTGACGCCCTGGACCAGCATGGTCCATTCGCGTTCGGTGCGGGCCGGCAGCTCGGTCAGCGGACCGTGCTGCATGTTCCACTCGCCGTCGCGCAAGGTGACGAGGCGCGATTCGACGTAGTTCTGGCGGGCCAGTTCGGCCAGCTTGTCGAAGCCGAGCAGGGGTTTGAAGCCGGGAATCGCCCCGCGGATCAGGAGAGGTTTTTTATGCCAGTAATCGCGCAGGAACTGGGCGGGAGTAATATTCCCGAGAAGCTGTAATTTTTTCATGCGCCATTATAACCAGTGCGCCAAGTGCCACGGCCGACTGAGGGTTATAATCCGCTCCTTACAACGAAAGGATCTGCGATGAAGATTGCCAAGAATACGGTCGTGTCGGTCAACTACAAGCTGTCGGACGCCCAGAACAACCTGATCGAAGAAGGCGCCCAGCCGATGGTGTACCTGCACGGCGGCTATGAAAACACCCTGCCGAAGATCGAAGAAGAGCTCGACGGCAAGGAAGTGGGCTATTCGTCGACGCTCCAGGTCGAGCCGGAAGACGCCTTCGGCGACTACGATCCGGAACTGGTGAAGGTCGAAGACCGCAAGCGCCTGCCGGAACCGCTCGAAGTCGGCATGCAGTTCGAAGGCGTGGCCGACGGCGTCGACGACGAGCCGACCATCTTCACCGTGACCGACATCGCCGACGACAAGGTCGTCCTGGACGGCAACCACCCGCTGGCCGGCATGGCGCTGCGTTTCGAGCTGTCGGTGATCGATGTGCGCGAAGCGACGGCGGAAGAAATCGCCCACGGGCACGTGCATGGTGCGCATGGGCATCATCATGAAGAGATGGATGACAGCGAAGACGGGGATCATTTCCGTAGCCAGCCGCTGTAATTCGTTGGTCGCGCCTGCGGCGCTCCTGAAGCGCTGCGCGGGCTGCGATTCGAACTTGGGTTCCCGCCTGGGCGGGAACCCAATTTTGTTTGAGCACCGCTAGCGCACCGCCTCACCCAAACTAAACACATTCTCCCCCTTGCCCGCCACCCGCACCTCCACCGCGTGCGCCCCGACGGACAAGTGCCCCAGGTTCCCGCGCCATTCGATCGCCGGCTTCGCGTCCTTCGGCAAGCCCGCGCTGTCCACCACCAGCACCCGCCCCTTGAACTTCGCCGTCAGCTGCTGCACCTGGCGCCGCGTATCGGCAAAGCCGTCGTGCCCGGTCGGCGTGCGCTGGAGCAGGGCGCGCAGGCCGGCCGCCGGCTGGAGCAGCGGCTGCATGTTCCCTTCGGCGAACAGCACCACGGCGTCGACCTTGTCCTGCCTGGCGATGGCGAACAGGCGGTTGAGCCAGAAGCGATTCGCTACCGCGCGGTCTTCGTATTCGCTGTTGCGTCCGGCCGCGGGCAGGTAGTGGTTGTTGGCGGCGGGCAGGTTGATGGTGGCGTAGAGCACCTTGCCGACCTGCCAGTGGGCGTTCTCGGCATAGCTGCGAAAACGCGGGCTGCTCGATAGCCGCGTCACGGGCAGCTTGTCCTTGCCGAGCGATTCGGGTTCGCCGTAGAACAGTTCGCGCAGCCGGTTCAGGCGTTCGATGGCATTGGTGCGGCCGGCCGAGTTGCGGCAGGCGGTCCAGTCGTTGCCGGTCAGGGACAGGATCACCGGGCGCCGGGCCTTGTCGAACAGGTCGCGCCGCTTCTGGTACACGCGGTCGCCGCAGGCCTCGAGTTCGCCCTTGATGCCGGTGACGACCATGAAGGCGAGCTCCTCGTCCTTCGCTTCTTCCAGCGCGTCCTTCAGCGCCGCTTCGCCGCGCTCGGCGGCGCGGTGCCCGACCACAGCGAAACGGTGGGTATCCGGATCCTTGAGCACCTCCGCCGCCTTCTTCCTGTCGCGCGCGCAAGCCGGCGCCGCCAGGATGCTTGCTGCCAGCAGCGCAGCAAGAAGAAGGGGACGGCGCGCCGGCATCAGGCGGCGAGCCTCTTGAGCTCGTAGAGCCGCTCGAGCGCCTCGCGCGGACTCAAGGCATCCGGGTCGATCGCGGCCAGGGCCTGCTGCAGTGCGTCGCCTGCCTTGTCCGCCCCGGTGTCCGTGACTGGCGCCTCTTCCGGCTCGTCGCAAGGCGCGGCGAACAGGTCGAGCTGGGGCGTGGTGTCGAGCGCCTGCGATTCGAGTCGCGCCAGGTGCTTGCGCGCGGCGCGGATCACGCCGGGCGGCACGCCGGCCAGTTGCGCCACCTGCAGGCCGTAGCTCTGCGAGGCCGGACCGTCCTGCACCGCATGCAGGAACACGATGCTGTCCTTGTGCTCGACCGCCGACAGGTGCACGTTGACCGCGCTCGGGTGGGTCTCCGGCAGCTGGGTCAGCTCGAAGTAGTGGGTCGCGAACAGGGTGAAGCTGCGGCTGGTCTCGATCAGGTGGCGCGCGATGGCCCAGGCCAGCGCCAGGCCGTCGAAGGTGGAGGTGCCGCGGCCCACTTCGTCCATCAGCACCAGCGACTGCTCGGTGGCGCCGTTCAGGATGGCGGCCGATTCGGTCATCTCGACCATGAAGGTCGAGCGGCCGTTGGCCAGGTCGTCGCTGGCGCCGATGCGGGTATAGATGCGGTCGATCGGGCCGATCGTGGCACTGGTGGCCGGCACGTAGCTGCCCACGTAGGCCAGCAGGGTGATCAGGGCCACCTGGCGCATGAAGGTCGACTTGCCGCCCATGTTCGGGCCGGTGATCAGGAGCATGCGGCGGTCGTTCGACAGTCGGCAATCATTGGCGATGAAGCGCTCGATCTGGTTTTCCACCACCGGGTGGCGGCCTTCGACGATGGTGAGGCAGGGCTCGTCCACCAGCTGGGGCGCGCACCAGTTGTTGCGCAGCGCGTGGCTGGTGAGGGCCACCAGGGTGTCGAGCTGGGCCAGGCCGACGGCGACTTCATGCAGGGTGACGATGAAGGGTGCGAGGTCGGCCAGGAGCCCGTCGTACAGCATCTTCTCGCGCGCCAGCGCGCGATCCTGGGCCGACAGGGCCTTGTCCTCGAAGGCTTTCAGTTCCGGCGTGATGTAGCGCTCGCAGTTCTTGAGCGTCTGGCGGCGCTGGTAGTCGACCGGCACCTTGTCGGCCTGGCCGTTGGTGACCTCGATGTAGAAGCCGTGCACGCGGTTGTACTCGACGCGCAGGTTGGCGATGCCGGTGCGGGCACGCTCGCGGCTTTCGAGGTCGACCAGGAACTGGCCGGCGTTCTCGGACAGCGCGCGCAGCTCGTCCAGCTCGGCGTCGAAGCCGCGCGCGAACACGCCGCCGTCGCGCACCATCACGCTCGGCTCCTCGAGGATCGCGCGGGTCAAGAGGTCGAGGCAGGCTTCCGGCGGCGCCAGCAGGTCGTGGATCTCGCGCAGCAGGCAGGTGTCGCCCGGGACGAAGCAGCGCGCCACCATCTCGCGCAGGGCCGGCAGTTGCTTGAGGCCGTCGCGCAGGCAGGACAGGTCGCGCGGGCGCGCCGACAGCAGCGCGATGCGGGTGGTGATGCGTTCGATGTCGGGTACGTTCGCCAGGGTGCTCGACAGGCCGTGGGTGGCGTCGAACTGGGCCAGCGCGGTGATCGCCTCATGGCGCGAGCGTGCCACGCGCTGGTTGCGGCGCGCATGGTGCAGCCAGTAGCGCAGCATGCGCGAGCCCATCGCGGTGCGGCAGCCGTCCAGCAGCGAGAACAGGGTCGGCGCTTCCTGGCCGCGGATGGTCTCGGTCAGTTCCAGGTTGCGGCGGGTGGCGGCGTCCAGGCCGATGTATTCGTTCTCGGTTTCGCAGGCCAGGCTCTTGACGTGCTGGAGCCCACGGCCCTGGGTCGACTGCGCATAGCGCAGCAGCGCACCGGCCGCGCCGAAGGCCGCGCCCATGCCGTCCGCGCCGAAGCCGGTGAGGGTGGCCACGCCCAGCTGGTCGAGCAGGGACTGGTGGCCCTTGAGGACGTCGAAATGCCATTCGGGCACGCGGTTGGTGTGCGCGACCGGTTCCGATTCGAACAAGTCGGGGCAGTCCGCGCGCAGGATCTCGGCCGGCGCGATGCGTTCGAGTTCATGGGCCAGGCGGGTTTCGACCGCGCGTCCGTCGCCGGAAAATTCCATCAGGCGCAGCACGCCGCTGGCGAGCGACAGCCAGGCCAGGCCCACCGTCACGGTCTTGCGCTGTGAGAGGAGGCACAAGGCCAGCAGCGGACGATCCGCCTTTTCCGGCAGCAGGTCGCTGTCGGTCAGGGTGCCCGGCGTGACCACGCGCACCACCTTGCGCTCGACCGGTCCCTTGGACAGGGCAGGGTCGCCGATCTGTTCGCAGATCGCGCAGGATTCGCCAATCTTGACCAGCTTGGCCAGGTAGCCGTCCAGCGAGTGGAAGGGCACGCCGCACATCGGGATCGGCTGGCCGTTCGAGGTGCCGCGCGCCGTCAAGGTGATGCCGAGCAGGCGCGCCGCCTTTTGCGCATCGTCGTGGAACAGCTCGTAGAAATCGCCCATGCGGTAGAACACCAGCATGGTGGGGTAATCGGCCTTGATGCGCAGGTATTGCTGCATCATGGGTGTGACTTTTTCCGTCGCGCCGGTCTTGAGGGCGGCGGCGTTGATTTCGTTGGGGGCGTTCATGTCGTCGTGTTTCGGTACGGCGGGCGGGTGCGCAGCCAGGGCTCGTCATTTTACCGCGATCGGGTGGCGGGGCGGTGTAAAACCGGCAATCCGGGTGGCGCGGGCGTTGCGTTGCCAACGCCTTGAGCGGCTCTGCCTTTTGTCCATGTCGAAAAAATTTACACGATCAGCTGGCCGCACGCCGTCCGCTAAGCTAAGTAGTTGAATCTACGCAGAAATAATTTCTAGGCGCGATTTTTGCTTGTTTTTGGGCAACCAGGAGAACACTATGAACGCACGGATTTCCAGACTGCTCGGTTGCCTCGCCCTCGTCTTCGCCGCCGCCAATGCCCGCGCCGACGTGATCGTCAGCGACACGACCTACCGCGATTTCGACGGCAGCGCGGGCTATGTCACCTTCGACGTGACCACCCACGGCCTGATCGACGACCTGAACGTCGCGATCGAGTTTTCAAAATGCGACAACCCCTACCTCAAGGCGAACGGCGGCCCATGCGTCGGCCAGGATACGCCCTGGGAAGACGAAATCGTCATCCGCCTCGTCGCGCCCAACGGCCAGACCATCACCCTGGTGGGCGCAGAAACCTTCGAGCCCGGCGACACGCCTGGTGCGGGCCGTGTCACCATGACCTTCGACGACGAAGGCGCCAAGCTCGGCACCCGGGTACAGGCGGGCCGCTTCCGTCCGGTGCAGGCGCTGTCGGTGTTCGACGATACCGAGATGTTCGGCCAGTGGAAGCTGTACTTCGCCGACCTGTTTGAAAGCGATCCGCTGGAAGTGTATTCCTCGCGCCTGATCTTCCGCCCGGTCGAAGAGGTGCAGCCGAGCGAAATGCCGGAGCCGGGCAGCCTGGCCGTTTTCGGCGCCGGCCTGCTGGGCCTGGCTGCGCTGCGCCGCCGCCGCGCCTGACCCCGCCACGCTGGCCTCACGCCAGCGTGCAGCTCCCCGTCACCGCCGGGTTGCCGCCGGCGTCCACCACGAATTCCCCCGTTTCCGGCACGCTGCGCAGGCTCACGGTGCTGCCCAGCGCCACCGGCGCCCGGAAGCGGCAGATGATTCGTCGCGCCGGCCGTCCGCCCGCCTGCTCCAGCGCCGCGCAGCTGGCGGCCAGCGTGTGCATGCCGTGGATGATCGGCGCGCGCATGCCCATCAGCCGGGCGCTCCAGCGGTACAGATGGATCGGATTCCAGTCGCCGGACAGCCGCGCGTAGCGGCGGCCGGCGGCGGCGTCGAGGGTCCATTGCGCGAGTACCGTGCCGGCTGGTTCGCGCTCGGCCGGCTTCGCCCCGCCTTTGCTGCCACGCCGGATCAGGTAGGTGCTGGTGCAGGTGAATACGGGCCGGTCGCCGCTGCTGCCGCTGGTCTCGAGCATGCAGCGCAGGGCGCCGCTCGACGATGGCGGCAGCAGCCGCAACACCGTCCGCACCAGCAGCGGCGCGCCAGGCACGGCGTCGCCATGGGCTTCGAGCGTATTGTCCATGTGGACCAGCCCGGCGATCCGGAACGGAAAGCCCGGTTCCAGCATCGTCGCCAGGTGCGCGCGCTGGGCCAGCAGATACCACCAGGTCAGCGGAACGTGATCGCAGCTGAAGCCGAAGGCGGCGCGGTAGCGTTCGATGTCGTCGAGCGGAATGCGGTCGATGCGGTAGGCGGTGTGCAGGTCCGCCAGCTGGGAGGGAAGGGGACGTTGCGGGCGCTTGAACAGCGCCCGCAGCAGGGTAGCGACACCCATGGCCGGCAGCGCCGGCACATGGGCATGTGGTGCAGTAGGTTTCAAGCCTCGGCGACGCGCTGGGCGATGTGGGCCAGGGCTTCGTCGACCTGGTCGATCAGGATCAGGCACAGGTCGCCCGGCTGCAGGCGCGCCAGGGCGCGGTCGATGGCGACGAACTCGCCGTTGATCTCTTCGACGTGGCTGGTGCGGGTCGCGCCGTCCAGGCCGCGGCGCAGCAGGGCGATCACTTCGCCGTCGGCGCGGCCGCGCTGGCACTGGTCCTGGTAGAGCAGCACTTCATCAAAGGCCTTGCCGAGGATTTCGGTCTGCTGGGTGATGTCCTGGTCACGGCGGTCGCCGGCGCCGCTGATCACGACGAGGCGGCGCTTGGCCGGCATCGCTTCCACGGCGCTGACCAGGGCCGCGATCGCATCCGGATTGTGGCCGTAGTCGGCGATCAGGGTGGCGCCGCGGTAGTCGAACACGTTGAAGCGGCCCGGCGCGTTGTCGCTCTCGCCCACGAAGGTCTTCAGGCCGAGACGGATCTTGTCCCAGGCGATGCCGACGGCCCAGGCCGCGGCCACCGAGGCCATCACGTTCTCGACCTGGAAGCCGACCACGCCGCCGCGGGTGATCGGAACGTCCGTGAGCGGGACACGCTCTTCGAATTTGCCCTGGACGGCCGCCAGGTGGCCGTCCTCGACGAAGACCACGCGGCGGCCCTGGGCGCGGTGCATGGCCATCAAGGCGTTGCCGCCGTCCTGGGCGAAGAAGGTGACTTCGCCGCGGGTGACTTCGGCCATGGCGGCCACGGTCGGGTCGGCGGCGTTCAGCACGGCCACGCCGCCGTCCGCCACGTTTTGCACGATCACGCGCTTCAGGACCGCGAGGTCTTCCAGGGTGGTGATGTAGTTCAGGCCGAGGTGGTCGCCGGCGCCGATGTTGGTCACCACCGCCACCTGGCAGCGGTCGAAGGCCAGGCCTTCGCGCAGCAGGCCGCCGCGCGCGGTCTCGAACACGGCCGCGTCCACGTCCGGGTGCAGCAGCACGTTGCGCGCGCTGCGCGGGCCCGAGCAGTCGCCGCTGTCGATGCGGCGGCCTTCGATGTAGACGCCGTCGGTGTTGGTCATGCCGGTGCGCAGGCCCGATGCCGTCATCAGGTGCGCGATCAGGCGCACCGTGGTGGTCTTGCCGTTGGTGCCGGTCACGGCCACGACCGGGATGCGGCCGTCGTCGCCCGGCGCGAACAAGGTGTCCATGATGGCTTCACCGATCGGACGGCTCTTGCCGAACGAGGGCGACAGGTGCATGCGCAGGCCCGGCGCGGCATTGACTTCGACGATGCCGCCGTTCTGCTCCTCGATGGGCTTGAGCACGCTGTCGCACACCAGGTCGACGCCGCAGATGTCCAGGCCCACCATGTGGGCGGCCGCAATCGCCCGCGCCGCCACTTCCGGATGGACGTCGTCGGTCACGTCGGTGGCGCTGCCGCCGGTCGACAGGTTGGCGTTGTTGCGCAGGACCACGCGCTGGCCCTGGTCGGGAACGGAATCGGCATTCATGCCGTGCTTGGCCAGGGTGGCCAGGGCGATGTCGTCGAAGCGGATCTTGGTCAGCGAGGTGGCGTGGCCGTCGCCGCGGCGCGGGTCGCGGTTGACCTGCTCGACCAGTTCGCGCACGGTGTGCACGCCGTCGCCCACCACCTGCGGCGGATCGCGGCGCGCGGCGGCGACGAGCTTGTCGCCGATCACCAGCAGGCGGTAGTCGTGGCCCGGCAGGTAGCGCTCGACCAGGATGTCGTCGCGGAACTCCGACGCTGCGTGGAAGCCCGCCACGAGCTGTTCTTTCGTCGTGACGTTGACCGTCACGCCCTTGCCCTGGTTGCCGTCCTTCGGCTTGATCACGACCGGCAGGCCGACTTCCAGCGCGGCAGCCCAGGCGTCTTCCGGATCGCTCACGCTGCGGCCCATCGGCACCGGCACGCCGGCGGCGTCCAGCAGCTTCTTGGTCAGTTCCTTGTCCTGGGCGATGGTCTCGGCGATGGCGCCGGTGGCGTCGATCTCGGCGGCCTGGATGCGGCGCTGGCGGCTGCCCCAGCCGAACTGCACCAGGCTGCCCTCGGTCAGGCGGCGGAACGGGATGTTGCGGGCGACGGCGGCCTGCACGATCGACCCGGTGGACGGGCCGAGGCGCACGTCTTCGTCGACTTCGCGCAGGCGGGCGAGCGCGCCGGCCAGGTCGAAAGCGGCGTCCTTGCGGGCGGCATCGACCAGTTGCTCGGCCAGTTCGAGAGCCAGGCGGCCGACGTCTTCCTCGCTGTACTCGACCACCACCTGGTAGATGCCGCGTTCGACGGTGGCGGTGGTGCGGCTGAAGGTCACCGGGCAGCCGGCTTCGGCCTGCAGGGCGAGCGCCACGCGCTCGAGCACCTGGGCCAGCGACACGGTGTCGTCATGGCCGTAGGGCTGCAGTTCAGCGACTTGCGGAAAGCGCGCGCGCAGGCGCGTCTCGAAGCCGGTGAGAAGGCCGATCGATTCTTCTTCCGGCGTGCAGGCGACGATCGCCTCCACCGAGGTGTGGTGGCTCCACAGGTTGGGGCCACGCAGGGCCCGTACGCGAGATACTTCCATAAACCTTCAGTCTTAATATTAGTGAGTCGGTTTCTTCGGGGTGGCGTCGAAGGCGCGCAGTCCGCCGCAGATCAGGTCCGAGGGCACGCCCAGCGCCCAGGCGGCGGCCACCGCGGCCAGCACGCTGTCTGGATGCTTCACGGTCGCGGGCGGGATCTTGGCCAGCTCGAGCAGCTGCGTTTCTTCGCCGCCTTCGGCCAGCACGATGCGGCCGTCGCGCACGAACACGACGCGCTCGCCTTGCTCGCGGTGGGCTGCCATGACCGGGTTTTGTTCATCGAGCGCATAGAAGATCACGCGGCCGTCGGACAGTTCCGCCAGTTCGGCTACCGCTTCATTGGCCGCGTTCAGCACGGCCGCGCCTTCCGGCAGGATCACGTCGACCTGGCTGCGGATCACGTTGCGCAGGGCGTCCTGGTCCTGGATGTGGAACTCGGCCACGTCGCTCAGGCCTTCCATGTCGGTGACGATGCCGACCGTGCAGCGGTCGTAGGGCAGGCCCTCGGCCAGGATGGTGCGCGCGTTCGATTCGAACACGGCGGTCTGCACGGTGCGGTTGATCAGGAGGCGCTGGCCGGCCTCGAAGCCGGTCGAATCGCGGTTGCTGACTTCGCGCGCGTCCAGGTACAGGCCTTCGCCGTTGGCCACGCCCACGTGCTTGCCCGTGATGTGGACCAGGCAGCCGACCAGGCGCGCGATCAGGCTGGTGCCGAGCGTGCCGGTGACGCCGACCACCGGGATGCGGCCGTTATTGTCATCCTGGCCGGGCCCGAACAGGTGCTCCACGATCGCCTTCCCGACCTTGCGCGGGGTGCCGCTGGCCGGCTTGATGTGGGCCAGCAGGCCCGGGCTCGAGTTGACTTCGATGATGGCGCCGCGCTGCTCGGCGAGCGGACGCGAGATGTCTTCGCACACCAGGTCGATGCCGGCCACGTCCAGGCCGACGATGCGCGCGGCCAGCGCCGCCGCATGCGCCACCTCGGGGTGGACCAGGTCGGTGACGTCGTCGGCGACGTTGCCGTTCATCTGGATCAGCACCTTCTGCCCGGCCAGCGGGATCGATTCCGGCGTGAGGCCCTGGCGCTGCAGGTCGAGCTGGATCTCGCCGTCGTAAGGATTGACGCGGCCGAGCGGGTGCTCCTCGTTCTCGCCGCGGCGCGGGTCGGTGTTGATCTGGCTGTCGCACAGCTGGAGCACGGTGGAGGCGCCATCGCCCGTCACCCACAGCGATTCGCCCCTGGCGGCGGCCACCACTTCGCGGCCGACCACCAGCAGGCGGTGCTCGTTGCCGGGAATGAAGCGCTCGACCAGCACGGATTTGCTGTCGCCGGCTTCGGAAGCGATTGCATAGGCGGCCAGCACTTCGGCCTCGCTCATCAGGTTCAGGGTCACGCCGCGGCCGTGGTTGGCGTCGACCGGCTTGACCACCACCGGCAGGCCGATGTCCTGGGCTTCTTCCCAGGCCGCTTCGGCGCTCTTGACCAGCGCGCCTTCCGGCACCGGCACGCCGCAGGAGGCGAGCAGGGTCTTGGTCAGGTCCTTGTCGCTGGCGATGCCTTCGCCGATGGCGCTGGTGCGGTCGGTCTCGGCGGTCCAGATGCGGCGCTGGGCGGCGCCGTGGCCGAGCTGGACCAGGTTGCCTTCGGTGAGGCGGATCGAGGGTATGCGGCGCTCGGTAGCGGCGTCGACGATGTGGCCGGTCGAGGGACCCAGACACCAGCGGTCGACCAGGTCGGCCAGGCGCGCCACGGTGGCGGCCACGTCGAAGGGGGTGTCGTTGATGGCCGCCATCATCAGTTCGTGGGCGGCATCCAGGGCGGCGCGGCCGACGACTTCGTCGCGCGTGCGGAAGGCCATCTTGTACACGCCGCGCTGGCCTGTGGAGCGGGTCTTGCCGAAGCCGGTCTTCATGCCGGCCATGTTCTGCAGCTCGAGCACGATGTGCTCGAGGATGTGGCCAGCCCAGGTGCCGTCGCGCAGGCGCTCGAGGAAGCCGCCGCGGTGGCCGACGCCGCAATGGTGCTCGACCAGGCCCGGCAGCCAGCTGGCCAGGCGCTCGGGGAAGCCGGGCAGGGTGTTCGAGGGGAAGTCTTCGAGCTCCCCGATGTCGAGCCAGGCCTCGATCACCGGGCGGTAGGTCCAGATGTTCGGGCCGCGCAGGTGGGTCACGCGGAGGAACTTGATGTCGTTCTTCTTGTTCATGAAAAAATGTCTTTGCCGGCTGCGAGCACTGCGCAGCCCGGCGTTACCTTTTGGTTGCCTGCCTGTTGCCACGGTACCGGAAGGCGGTTTTTCGCAGCGCACATCCGCAGCCCATCTCAACTATACTTGCCGGCCCGGAGCTTACCGTGCCGAAACCTTTTCTGCCAACCACCGCTTTTCTGTCATCCAAAGGATACGCAGAAACGTTATATCCGTTTGTGGAGCGTTTCACCTAAACGGGCATTCCGGCAGTCCTGTGCGCTGCCGAGCCGGCAATCTTGCACTCCCCACCAGAACACATAGCCTGATTTCGGGCGCAATAGATGACAACTCAACAACTTGCAATTCCGTCGTCCCTGGCGGTAACCGCTAGCGGCTTGCCCGAACACTGGGCAAATGACGTTGCGAAACAGCTTGCACCAGGGGAAAACGTTTTAGCGGCCGTCGAGGTTGACCTCGACGCGAAATTACATTTCAAGAAGGGCCTGGTGGCCGTCACCAACCGCCGCCTGCTGGCGCGCGCGCCAGGCGAGGACGCCTGGCGCGACTGGACCTACCGCGCAGGTTTGCAGCTGCGCCACCACGACCACGCCGGCGTCGGCCATCTGGAACTGGTCGATTTGGACGGCCTGCGGGCGTCCTGGCGCTTCACTCTGGGACAGAACCTGGGCGCGATCCGCGTGGTCGACCATTTCAACGAGCAGGCCAGGAGCCACGCTTCCGGCGTGCCCGTGGTGCCGCCCGAGCAGCACACCTGCCCGACCTGCAAGGCCCCGCTCGAGGCCGACGACGCGGAATGCGCCGTGTGCGCCAAGGTGCTGCATACGCCGCCGTCCACCTGGACCCTGTTCCGCCTGTGGCGCTTCGCCAAACCCTACAAAGGCCAGCTGCTGGTCGGCTTCCTCCTGATGCTCGGTTCGACCGGGGCGCACATGATTCCGCCCTATCTCACCAAGCCGCTGATGGACAATGTCCTGATTCCGTACCAGAACGGGCAGACCATCGATACCTCGCTCGTCTATCTATATATGGGCGGGCTGTTCGGAGCCGCGCTGCTGGCCTGGGCGCTGGGCTGGGGCAAGACCTATGTGCTGGCGCTGGCCTCGGAACGGATCAGTGCCGACCTGCGCTCGACCACTTATGAACACCTGCTGCGCCTGTCGCTCGAATACTTCGGCGGCAAGCGCACCGGCGACCTGATGTCGCGCATCGGCAGCGGCTCGGACCGGATCAGCGTCTTCCTGTCGCTGCACCTGCTGGACTTTTTGTCGGACGTCCTCCTGATCATCATGACGGGCGTGATCCTGTTCAGCATGAATCCCTGGCTGGCCCTGGTGACCCTGGTGCCGCTGCCCTTCATCGCCTGGATGATCCATGTGGTGCGCGACCGGCTGCGTACGGGCTTCGAGAAGATCGACCGGGTCTGGGGCGAGGTCACCAACGTGCTGGCCGATACCATCCCGGGCATCCGCGTGGTGAAGGCTTTTGCTCAGGAAAAGCGCGAAGCCCTGCGTTTTCGCGAAGCGAACCGGCACAACCTGGCCGTCAACGACAAATTGAACAAGGTGTGGTCGCTGTTCTCGCCGACCGTGTCGCTGCTGACCGAGATCGGTTTACTGGTGATCTGGTGCTTCGGCATCTGGCAGGTGTCGCAGGGCGACATCACGGTCGGCACCCTGACCGCCTTCATCGCCTACAGCGGCCGCTTCTACGTCAAGCTCGACTCGATGAGCCGGATCGTCTCGGTGACCCAGAAGTCGGCTTCGGCGGCCAAGCGCATCTTCGACATCCTCGACCACGTCTCGAGCGTGCCGGACCCGGTCAACCCTATCAAAGTGAAAGAGGTGCGCGGCGACATCGAGCTGCGCGAAGTCGGCTTCCGCTACGGTAACCGGGCCGTGAACCGCGGCATCTCCCTGAAAATCCGCGCCGGCGAGATGGTCGGCCTGGTTGGCCATTCGGGTTCGGGCAAGAGCACCCTGGTCAACCTGATCTGCCGCTTCTACGACGTGGCCGAAGGCGCGATCCTGCTCGACGGCACCGACATCCGCTCGTTTGCCGTCAGCGACTACCGCCGCAACATCGGCCTGGTGCTGCAGGAACCTTTCCTGTTCTTCGGCACGATTGCCGAGAACATCGCCTACGGCAAGCCGGGCGCCAGCCGCGAAGAGATCATCGCGGCGGCGCGCGCGGCCCACGCCCACGAGTTCATCCTGCGCCTGCCGCAGGGCTACGACTCGATGGTGGGCGAGCGCGGCCAGGGCCTGTCCGGCGGCGAGCGCCAGCGCATCTCGATCGCCCGTGCGCTCCTGATCGACCCGCCGATCCTGATCCTGGACGAAGCGACGTCCTCGGTCGACTCGGAAACCGAGAAGGAAATCCAGAAGGCGCTCGACAACCTGGTGCAGGGCCGCACCACGATCGCCATCGCGCACCGCCTGTCCACCCTGCACCGGGCCGACCGCCTGGTGGTGCTGGACCGCGGCGTGGTGGTGGAACAGGGCAGCCACGACCAACTGATGGCGGTTGACGGCGCCTACCGCCGCCTTTACGAAGCGCAGGCGCGCAACGTGGACCAGGACCCCGACGACAAGGAAGACTAAATGAGCAGCACGTTTCAACTGCGGCGCGACCCGTTCGGCAAGCTGGTGCTCACCACCGCCGAGGGAGAAGAACACGTCGGCGTCATCCCGGTGCGCGCTTTCCCGATCCAGGCGCCGACGCGCGGCATCTCGCTGGTGCGCGAGGGCGGCAAGGAAGTGGCCTGGATCGACGACCTGGCCGAGGTGCCGGAAGCGATCCGCCGGCTGGTGCAGGAAGAGATCGAAGGGCGCGAGTTCATCCCCGAGATCCTGCACATCAAGGACGTGTCGAGCTTTGCCACGCCCTGCACCTGGTTTGTCACGACCGACCGCGGCGACACCGAATTCGTGCTGAAGGTCGACGAGGACATCCGCCGCGTGGGCGAGACCTCGCTCTTGATTGCGGATAACCACGGGATCAACTTCCTGGTGCGCGACATGTTCCACATCGACAGGCACAGCCGTAAGATCCTGGACCGCTTCCTGTAAGGCGCGCCGCGATCGGCATCCGTGCTACCGTCTTCCTTCCACGTACAAGGGAGGCGGCGATGCAACGGACGGCACTGGTAGTGGGCGTGAGCGGTATCGGCGGCAGTTACACGGCGCGCGCCCTGGTGGCCGACGGCTGGCAAGTCTACGGCCTGGCGCGCCGTCCCGGCAACGACCTTCCCGGTGTGACACCGGTCGCGGCCGACCTGCTCGACGAGGCCGGCCTGGCCGCCGCGCTGGCGGGCGTAACACCCACCCACGTCTTCATCACCACCTGGATGCGCCAGGCCACGGAAAGCGAGAACATCCGCGTCAACGCGGCCATGGTGCGCAACCTGCTCTCGAGCTTGTCGAACCGGAAAACCCTGCGCCACGTGGCCCTGGTCACGGGCCTCAAACATTACCTCGGTCCCTTCGAGGCCTATGCCGCCGCCGGCACCTTGCCCGACACCCCGCTGCGCGAAAGCCAGCCGCGCTTAGCCGTAGAGAATTTCTATTATGCCCAGGAAGACGAGGTCTACGCCGCCGCCGCGCGCGACCGCTTTACCTGGACCATCCACCGGCCGCACTCCATTGTCGGCATGGCGGTCGGCAATGCCATGAACCTCGGCACCACCCTGGCCGTCTACGCCAGCATCTGCAAGGAGACCGGGCGGCCCTTCCAGTTCCCGGGCTCGGGCGCCCAGTGGCAGGGCCTGTCCGACGTCACCGACGCCCGCATGCTGGCCCGGCAGCTGGTATGGGCGGCGAATACCGACGCGGCCCGCAACGAAGCCTTCAACATCGTCAACGGCGACCTGTTCCGCTGGAGCTGGCTGTGGGGCCGTATTGCCGACTGGTTCGGCGTGGGGGCGGCAGGCTTCGACGGCACGGTGCGGCCCCTCGAGGCCGAGATGGCGAACGACCACGCCTTGTGGCGCGACATCGCGGCCCGCCACGGCCTGCTGGAATCCGACCTCGATCGCCTGGCCTCGCCCTGGCACACCGACCTCGACCTGGGCCGGCCGATCGAAGTCATGACGGACATGGCGAAGAGCCGCAAGCTCGGCTTCACCGCCTACCAGGCCACCGACGAGTCCTTCTTCGACCTGTTCGCCCAGCTGCGCGCGGCGCGCCTGATTCCCTGAAGTCCCGGCCAGGGGCTTGCGCCCGCCGCCGGGTGCTGCTAAATTCGTTAACACGTTAACGACCTGTGCCCGCCATGACGCCCGAACAACTTTATATCCCGGCCGAGCGCCACCCGATCGCGGCCAGCTGCTGGCAGGCGCTCGATGCCCCGGCCACCGTCCTGCTGCACCCGGCGACGGCCGTCACGCAGGAGTATTACGCGCCGTTCGCCGCCTGGCTGGCGCGGCGCGGCTTCAACGTCGTCACCTACGACTACCGCGGCACCGGACGCTCGCGCCCGCACAGCCTGCGCGGCTTCGAGGTGTCGATGTCGGGCTGGATCGACGGCGACGTCGGCGCCGTCACGCGCTGGGCGGCCGCGCGCTTCCCGGGCGTGCCGCTGCTGGCCGTGGGCCACAGCGTGGGCGGCCATGCGATCGGCCTGTCGCCCGAGAGCGCGCACCTGGCAGCTGCGGTGCTGATCGCCTCGCACGCCGGCGCCAGCCGCACCGTGCGCGGCTTGGTCGAGCGGCTGCGGGTGCGCTTCCTGCTGCGCGTGCTGGCGCCAGTGCTGTGCGCGCTGTTCGGCTACATGCCGGGGCGGCGCATCGCCCTGGGCGAAGACCTGCCGCGCGGCGTGATGCTGGAATGGGCCGGCTGGACCGCGCTGCCGCGCTACTTTTTCGACGACCCGCGGGTGGACGCCGGCCGGCGCATGGCGCGGGTCGACCTGCCGCTGCTGGTGCTGGGCTTCGACGACGATCCCTGGGCCAACCCACAGGCGGTCGACATGCTGGTGTCGCACCTCTCCAACGCAAAAGTCGAGCGGCGCAACATCGACCCGGGTGCCGCCGGCGTGCCGGCCATCGGCCACATGGGCTTCTTCCGGCGCAGCTGCGAAGCGGCCCTGTGGGGCCAGGTGGCCGACTGGCTGGAGGCGCAGGTCGCCAGGGAGGCCTGCCGTGCAGAGGCCTAAGCCGCGCTTCGTCCACTTGCTCAACCGCGCCCAGCGCGCCCTGCAGCGCTGGATCGAGCTGAGGCCGGAAGCGTGGGAGGGCATCAGCGCGGCCCAGGTCGGCCTGTTGTTCGTCCTGCGCGCGCGCCAGGGCGAGGGCGCCGCGATCGGCGAGGTCGCCGCCGAACTGGGCGTGGCGCCGGCGGCAGTCACCAACCTCTCCAAGCGCATGCAGGCGGCGGGCATGGTCGAGCGGGTCGGCGACGCCCTTGATGCGCGCCTGACGCGTTTGCGGATGACGCCAGCGGGGGAACAGGCGGGCGCGCGCGCCGGCGCCGTGCTGGCCGAGCTGAACGCGCGCCTGGCCGAAGGCTTTACCGAGGACGAGCTGCAGGTGGTGGCGCGCTGGCTGGCCCAGGCGGCGGCGCTGGAACGGGACCTGCCACAGGATTGAACGGCCTGCGCGACGGCCTGCGTACGCGCGCCCACATACCGCCGGCGCGAAGGCGGCTACAGTTTTCCCATCCGATCACGATAGGGGAACACATGGACTCGATCAACCGCAACCAGCCCGAACAGAACCGGCAAGACCTGGTGGGCATGGACGCCGTGCTCCGTCTCAAGGACATGGCCGAGGACGCCGACAGCTGTTTCTTCGTCACCCAGGGCGGCACCGGACCGAGCCGCGGCGTGCGCCCGATGAGCGTGCGCGAGGTGGACGACGCCGGCCAGCTGTGGTTCCTGAGCGCCAGCGACAGCCACAAGAACCTCGAGATCGAGGCCAATCCGGCCGTGAAGCTGTATTTCCAGCAAGGCGCGCATTCCGGCTTCCTCGAAGTCGAAGGCTATGCCGATATCGTCACCGATCGCACCCGCATTCACGCGCTGTGGAACTTCATGCTCAAGACCTGGTTCACTGAGGGCGAGGACGACCCGCGCATCACGGCGATCCGCGTGATCCCGCGCCAGGGCTACTACTGGGACAACAAGCACGGCGACGCGGTGGCCGGGGCGAAGGTCGTGGTCGGCGCAGTGATCGGCAAGACCCTCGACGATTCGATCGAAGGCACGCTCAGCTTCTGAGGCGTCCTTGATCCGCTTCGTCGTCGTCACCATCGGCTCGGCCGGCGACCTGTTCCCTACCATGCGCCTGGCCCTCGCCCTGCGCGCGGGCGGGTACCCGGTCACGATGCTGGGCCCAGTCCAGCACGCGCCCTTCGTCGAGGCGGCGGGCCTGGATTTCCACGGCCTGCCGGCCGACGAAGCGGTGCTCGACCATCCCGACCTGTGGCACCCGACCCGCGGCCTGGCCGTGATCTGGCGCGCCACCCGTCCGGCCATGGCGCAGGTGCCGGCATTCGTCGCGGCGCTGCCGAAGGAAGACAGGGTGGTCTTGCTGGCCCACCCGCTGGCCCTGCCGGAGGCCGACCTGTGCCGCGCACGCAGGCCCGGCACCAGGATCGCCGCGGCCTACCTGGCGCCCTCGAACCTGCCCACCGTGCACGACCCGCTGCTGCTCGGCCCCTACCGGGTGCCGCGCTGGGTGCCGCACGGCGCGCGCCGCTGGCTGTGGCGACGCCTGGCCGATGCCTTGATCAACCCGGTGGCGCTGCCGGACGTCAACGCGGCGCGCGCGGCCCAGGGGCTGGCGCCGGTGGCGGACCTGGTCGACTACCTGACCCGGGTGCCCGACCTGTCCCTGACCCTGTTCCCGGAATGGTTCGCAACGCTCCAGCCGGACTGGCCGCAGCCTTTGGTGCGCACCGGCTTTCCGCTCTACGACCCGTCGCCCCAGGCCGAGCTCACTCCCGAGGTGGCGCGCTTCCTGGCCGAGGGAGCGCCGCCGGTGGTGTTCACGCCCGGCACCGGCAACCGCCAGGCCGCGCATTACTTCCGCTGCGCGCTCGACGCCTGCGCCCGGCGCGGCCTGCGCGCCATCCTGCTCACGCCGCACCGCGGCCAGTTGCCGGCGCAGCTGCCCACGCCGGTGCTGTGGCAGGACTACGTGCCGCTGCGCGTGCTGCTGCCCCACGTGACGGCGCTGGTCCACCACGGCGGCATCGGCACCACGGCCGAAGCCCTGCGCGCCGGTACGCCGCAGCTGGTGGTGCCGCTCGCCCACGACCAGTTCGACAACGCGGCGCGGGTGGTGGCGCTGGGCGTCGGCGCCAGCGTGCTTGGCGTGCGGACGGCGCGCCTGAACGCCGCACGGCTGGGCGCAGCGCTGGACCGCGCCACGGGCGCACACGTGGCCGCGCGGGCGCGCGAGGTGAGCGGCAGGTTCGCCATGCCGGACGGAATCGAAGCGGCCTGCGCCAGGCTGGTGGCCCTGGCCGCCTAGGGTGGGCGCACTGTGGGGAAGCGCACGGACCGTTTCCACCGGCTAGGATGAAATACGGTATCGACCTCACGATGCCGGGGAAACCATGCGCCACCAGAGCACGCAGCACCGATCGCACACCTCGCCCGCGTCCGGCGAAAGCCGGGAAGGCTATGTCCACGTTCGCGGCGCCCGCGAGCACAATTTAAAAAACGTCGACGTCGACATCCCGCGGGGCAGCCTGGTCGTGTTCACCGGGGTGTCCGGCTCGGGCAAGTCCTCGCTCGCCTTCGGCACCCTGTATGCGGAAGCCCAGCGCCGCTACCTGGAATCGGTCTCGCCCTATGCGCGCCGCCTGTTCCACCAGATGGCGGTGCCCGAAGTCGACGAGATCGACGGCCTGCCGCCGGCGGTCGCCCTGCAGCAGCAGCGCGGCTCGCCCACGACGCGCTCCTCGGTCGGCAGCGTCTCGACCCTGTCGAATTCGCTGCGCATGCTGTATTCGCGCGCCGGCGACTATCCGCCCGGCCAGGAACTGCTGTACGCCGAATCGTTCTCGCCCAACACGCCGGAGGGCGCCTGCCCGCAGTGCTCGGGCCTGGGGCGGGTATATGAAGTGACCGAACAGTCGATGGTGCCGGACGACTCGCTCAGCATCCGCGAGCGCGCGGTGGCGGCCTGGCCGCCGGCCTGGCACGGCCAGAACCTGCGCGACATCCTGGTCACCATGGGCTTCGACGTCGACACGCCCTGGCGCGACCTGCCGAAGAAGGACCGCGACTGGATCCTGTTCACCGACGAGACCCCGACCGTGCCGGTCTACGCCGGCCTCACGCCGAAGGAGACCAAGGCAGCGCTCAAGCGCCAGGACCCGCCCAGCTACCAGGGCACCTTCACCGGCGCGCGCCGCTACGTGCTGCAGACCTTCGCCAACACCGAGAGCGCCTCGATGAAAAAGCGCGTGGCGCGCTACATGGTGAGCAACGAATGCCCGATGTGCCGCGGCAAACGCCTGCGCCGGGAAGCCTTGTCCGTGACCTTTGCCGGCATCGACATCATGGAGCTGTCGCGCATGCCGCTGGCGCGCCTCGCCGACTTGCTCAAGCCCTATGCGGCGGGCAAGGCCGTCGAGGACAAGACGCGCGCCAAGGCGCATCCCGAACAGGTGATCGTCACCCAGCGCATCGCCCAGGATCTGTGCGCGCGCCTGCGCGTGCTGCTCGACCTGGGCCTGGGTTACCTGGCGCTGGAGCGCAGCACCCCGACCCTGTCGCCGGGCGAGCTGCAGCGCCTGCGGCTGGCGACCCAGGTCCGTTCCAACCTGTTCGGCGTGGTCTACGTGCTGGACGAGCCCTCGGCCGGCCTGCACCCGGTCGACACCGAAGCGCTGCTCGACGCACTCGCCCAGCTCAAATCCGCCGGGAACTCGCTGTTCGTGGTCGAGCACGCGCTGGACGTGATCCGCCAGGCCGACTGGATCGTCGACGTGGGCCCGGCGGCGGGCGAGAAGGGCGGGCAGGTGCTGTACAGCGGCGCGCCGGAGGGCCTGAAGAAGGTGGACGCCTCGCAGACCCGGCGCTACCTGTTCGACGAAGTACCACTGACCCCGCGCATGCCGCGCGAGCCCAGTGGATGGCTCAAGCTGGAAGGCGTGCGCCGCAACAACCTGGACGGCATCGATGCGGAGTTCCCGCTGGGCGTGATGACCGCGGTGACCGGAGTATCCGGTTCCGGCAAATCGAGCCTGGTGAGCCAGGTGCTGGTCGAGCTGGTCGGCGCGGCGCTGGGGCAGGGGACCCAGGAGGCGGAAGCGCCCGAGGCCGAGGAACCCGGCCTGGAACAGGAAGCGGCGCTGCCGCTCGAGGGCCGTATCGTGGCCGGCATGGAGGGAATCCGGCGCATGGTGCGGGTCGACCAGAAGCCGATCGGGCGCACCCCGCGCTCGAACCTGGCCACCTATACCGGCCTGTTCGACCAGGTGCGCAAGCTGTTCGCGGCCACGCCGGACGCGAAGAAGCGCCGCTTCGATGCCGGCCGCTTTTCCTTCAACGTGGCCAAGGGCCGCTGCGAGCATTGCGCCGGCGAAGGCTCGGTGATGGTCGAGCTGCTGTTCCTGCCCAGCGTCTACGCGCCGTGCCCGACCTGCGAAGGCGCTCGCTACAACGCCAAGACCCTCGAGGTGCGCTATCGGGGCAAGAACATCGCCGAGGTGCTGGGCATGACGGTGGGCGAGGCCGTCGAATTCTTCCAGGGCGAGGCGCTGGTCGAACGCGCGCTCGCGGTGCTGGTCGAGGTGGGCCTGGACTACCTGCGCCTGGGCCAGCCGGCCACCGAACTGTCGGGCGGCGAAGCCCAGCGCATCAAGCTGGCCACCGAACTGCAGCGCGCCGGCCGCGGCAACACCCTGTACGTGCTGGACGAGCCGACCACCGGCCTGCATCCGCGCGACGCCGACCGCCTGGTGGCCCAGCTCAACCGCCTGGTCGATGCCGGCAATACGGTAATCCTGGTCGAGCACACCATGCGCGTGGTGGCAGGCTGCGACTGGGTGATCGACGTCGGACCGGGGGCCGGGGACGAGGGCGGCAAGCTGATCTGCGCCGGGCCGCCGGCGGAGGTGGCGGCCTGCCGCGCGAGCCGCACCGCGCCTTACCTCGCGCGACACTTGCCTTAGGCCGGTCTGGAATTACCGTATTAACAATTGTCGTGTTATCACGACAAGCCAAATGTGTGGCGGGGAACATCAGCTATGCGTTACACTTAGGATATTTTTTTCCTAACATTCCCCGCCCATGGCCGGCTCCACTATCGATAATTCGCAGTTCCGCCGCATCCTGACGCGCAACGTCGCCCTGCCGCTGGCATTGAGCGTCGTGACGGCGATCGTCTTCGTCGGCATCATCGCTTACCTGATCAATGTCCTGAACTGGGTCGAGCATTCCGAACGGGTGATCGGCCAGGCGCAGGAAGTGAGCAAGCTGTCGGCCGAGATGGAGACCGGATTGCGCGGTTACCTGATCGCCGACGACGAAGCCTTCCTGACGCCCTACCTGCTGGCGCGCCAGCGCATCCGCGACGGCCTGCAGGAACTGACCCGGATGGTCGAAGACAATCCGCCCCAGCTCGAGCGCGTGCGCCGCATCCAGTCGGCCCACACGCAATGGGAACAGTTCGCGACTCAGATGGTCGCGGTGCGCGCCGCCGACGGCGACTTCGTCGGTCCGGTGCGCGCCGGCCGCGGCAAGAACCTGACGGATGAGATCCGTAGCAACTTCACCCAGCTGCTCGATGCCGAACGGCGCCTGCTGGTGGAGCGCAACGAAGCGGCGCGCAGCGTCACCACCTGGTCGGTGGCCAGCTTCCTGCTACTGAGCCTCCTGGTCGGGGGCGGCCTGGCCATGTTCGGGCGGCGTCAGCTGGTCAGCCTGTCCGACTCCTACCAGGAAGTGCTGGACCACGAGGCCGAGCACAACGCCCAGCTGCGCCACCAGGACTGGCTGCGCACCGGCCAGGCCGAACTGGCGACGCTCAGCGCCGGCATCCACAACCTCGAACCGCTGGCCGAGGCGGTGCTGGGGCACCTGACGCGCTACCTGGATGGCGTGGTCGCGGCCATGTACGTCAATGGCGAAGACGGCGTCCTGCGCCGCATCGGCGCCTACGGATTCGCCTTCGACCGCAGCGACGACAGGCAGGTGATCCAGCCGGGCGATTCGCTGGCCGGACGCGCGGTGCGCGAAGCGCGTGTCGTGGTGCTGCAGGACCTGCCGCCCGGGTATATCAAGGTCAGCTCCAGCCTGGGCGACACGCCGCCGCGCGAGCTCCTGATCGCGCCGGTGCACAACCATGGCAAGATCAAGGGCGTGATCGAGATCGGCTTCCTGCATCCGGTCAGCGCGCGCGACCGCGAATTCATGGAACTGATCGCCCCGGCCGTGGGCGCCTCGATGGCCGCGGTGCTGTACCGCCTGCGCCTGCAGCATGCGCTCGAAGAAACGCAAACCTTGAACGAGGAACTGCAGGTGCAGCAGGAAGAGCTGCGCACCGCCAACGAGGAACTCGAAGAACAGTCGCGCGCGCTGGAAGAGTCGCAGACGGCGCTGGAAAACCAGCAGTCCGAACTGCGCGCCACCAACGACCAGCTGGCCGAGCAGGCCCTGAGCCTCGACATGAAGAACGCGGCCCTCACCAGCGCCCAGGAACAGCTGCGCCAGCGCGCCCTGGAGCTGGAGCGCGCCAGCCGCTACAAGTCCGAGTTCCTTGCCAATATGTCGCACGAGCTGCGCACGCCGCTCAACAGCTCGCTGATCCTGGCCAAGCTGCTGGCCGATAACGCGGCCGGCAACCTGAACGACGAGCAGGTGCGCTTCGCCCAGACCATCTACTCGGCCGGCAACGACCTGCTGCACCTCATCAACGACATCCTCGACATCTCGAAGGTCGAGGCGGGCAAGCTCGAACTGGTGCCGGAAGACGTGCTGCTGCGGCGCATGGTCGAGGGCCTGGCGCGCACCTTCGAGCCGCTGGCGCGCCAGAAGGCGCTCGACTTCAGCGTCAACATCGATCCGAACGTGCCGGCCGCGATCGTCACCGACCGCCAGCGCGTCGAGCAGATCCTCAAGAACCTGCTGTCCAACGCCGTGAAATTCACCGACAGCGGCAGGGTGGCGCTGACGGTGGGCGTCACGCTTGACGGCTGGGTCCAGTTCGGCGTACGCGACTCCGGCATCGGTATCGCGCCCGACCAGCAGGAAAAGATCTTCGACGCCTTCCACCAGGCCGACGGCACCACCAGCCGCCGCTTCGGCGGCACCGGCCTGGGACTGTCGATTTCGCGCGACCTCACCAACCTGCTGGGCGGTACCTTGAGCGTCTCCAGCAACCCGGGCGAAGGCAGCCTGTTCACTCTGAGCCTGCCGCGCAGCGGCGCCGCATCGGCCACCCCTTCGGCGCCCCCGCCGGCGGCGCCGACGCTGGCGCCGGCCGCCCTGTCGGCGCCGGTCCCGGCCGCCGCACCGGCGCCCGTCGCAGCCGGCACCGAACCGCCGGCCAGCTTCGCGGACGACCGCGACCAGGCCGGCGCTGGCGCCCGCACTGTGCTGGTGATCGAGGATGAACCGGAATTCGCGCGCATCCTGTACGACCTGGCGCACGAACTCGATTACCGCTGCCTGGTGGCGCTCAGCGCCGGCGAGGGCCTGGCGCTGGCCGCCAGCCAGAAGCCGGACGCGGTGCTGCTCGACATCCGCCTGCCGGACAGCTCCGGCCTGTCGGTGCTGCAGCAGCTGAAGGACAACCCGGCCACCCGCCACATCCCGGTGCACATCGTCTCCAGCATGGACAATGCCGGTGAAGCCCTGCACCTGGGCGCGATCGGCTACGCGCTGAAACCGGCCACGCGCGAGCAGCTGGAAGACGTGTTCCGCAAGCTGCAGGAAAAATCGAGCCAGAAGATCAAGCGCGTGCTGGTGGTCGAGGACGACGAGCGCCAGCGCGACAGCGTGGTGCAGCTGATCGCCGACGCCGACGTCGAGATCGCGGCGGTCGGCACCGGCAGCGAAGCCTTGACCTTGCTGCGCGAGCGGATCTTCGACTGCATGATCATCGACCTGAAGCTGCCCGACATGCAGGGCGGCGAGCTGCTCGAGCGCATGTCGCAGGAAGAGCTGTGCTCGTTCCCGCCGGTGATCGTCTACACCGGCCGCAACCTGACGCGCGACGAGGAAGCCGAGCTGCTCAGGTATTCGCGCTCGATCATCATCAAGGGCGCGCGCTCGCCCGAGCGCCTGCTGGACGAGGTCACGCTGTTCCTGCACAAGGTCGAGAGCGAGCTCTCGTCCGAGCGCCAGACCATGCTCAAGGCCGTACGCGGGCGCGACCGCGTGTTCGAAGGGCGTACCATCCTGCTGGTGGACGACGATGTGCGCAACGTGTTCGCCCTCACCAGCGCGCTGGAGTCGCGCGGCGCGAAGGTGGAGGTGGGACGCAACGGCTTCGAGGCGCTGGCCAAGCTGGATGAGGTACCAGGCATCGACCTGGTGCTGATGGACGTCATGATGCCGGGGATGGACGGGCTGGAAGCGACGCGCCGCATCCGCGCCGACGGCCGCTTCGACCGCCTGCCGATCATCGCCATCACGGCCAAGGCGATGAAGGACGACCAGGAACAATGCCTGGCCGCCGGCGCCAATGATTACCTGGCCAAGCCGATCGACCTGAGCCGCCTGTATTCGCTGCTGCGCGTGTGGATGCCGGCAATGGAGAGGATGTGAACCCGGAATTGCCAGACCAGCCGGACGACTTCGACATCGAGCTGAAAATGCTGATGGAAGCCGTCTACCTGAAGTACAACTACGATTTCCGCGACTACACCGGGGCGTCGCAGAAGCGCCGCATCCTGGTCGCGATGCGCGAGATGGCGTGCGAGACCGTGTCCGCGCTGCAGGCCAAGGTCATGCACGAGCAGGACGGCTTCGCCCAGCTGCTGCAGTACCTGACGATTCCCGTCACCGAGATGTTCCGCGACCCGGAATACTGGAGCGCGCTGCGCGAGCACGTGCTGCCTTTCCTGAAGACCTATCCGTCGCTGAAGGTCTGGGTGGCCGGCTGCAGCACCGGCGAGGAAGTGTATTCGCTGGCGATCCTGCTGCAGGAAGAAGGCCTGCTCGATCGCACCATCATCTACGCCACCGACATCAATCCGGAATCGCTGGAAGCGGCGCGGCGCGGCGTGTTCAAGCTGGAGGCCATGCGCCAGTACACCGAGAACTACCAGAAGGCGGGCGGCAAGCGCGCGTTTTCCGACTACTACACGGCGGCCTACGACGGCGCCTTGTTCGACCGCGCGCTGGTCGAGAACGTGACCTTCGCCGACCACAGCCTGGCCACCGACAGCGTGTTCTCGGAAACCCATCTCGTCAGCTGCCGCAACGTGCTGATCTACTTTAACCGCAAGCTGCAGGACCGCGTGCTGGGCCTGTTCAACGATTCGCTGTGCTACCGCGGCTTCCTGGGACTGGGCAGCAAGGAGAGCATCGAGTTCTCCAGCTATGCCGGGCGCTTCGACGTGCTGGCGCGGCGCGAGCGCATCTATCGCAAGGCCATGCCGTGAGCATCCCGCTGAGCCAGATCGACGAAGTGGGCGCGGCCTTGCGCGGGCGCCGCACCGAGCTGGTCGTGATCGGCGGTTCGGCCGGCGGCGTCGATGCCTTGTTCCAGCTATTGCCGGCGCTGCCCGCCGACTACCGCACTACCCTCGTGTGCATCCTGCACGTGCCGGCCGACCGCGACAGCCGCCTGGCCGAGCTGTTCGACCTGCGCGCCGCGCTGCCGGTGCGCGAAGCGCGCGACAAGGAGCCGCTTTGCCCCGGCACGATCTATTTTGCCGGCTCGGGCTACCATCTGTCGGTCGAGCGCGACCGCTGTTTTTCGCTGAGCTGCGAGCCGCCGGTGCAGTTCGCGCGTCCGGCGATCGACGTGCTGATGGAATCCGCCGCCGACGCCTACGGTCCGCTCCTCACCGGCATCCTGCTCACCGGCGCCAACCACGACGGCGCCGACGGCATGTGCCGCATTCGCGAACGCGGCGGCCTGACCGTGGTGCAGGACCCGGACGAGGCCCAGGCCAGCGCCATGCCGGTCGAAGCGATCCGCCGCTGCGCACCCGACCTCGTGCTCCCCCTGTCCGGCATCCGGACCCTGCTTCCCATGCTGAGGAATCCATGAGCTCCAACGATCCAAGCAAACTCCTCATCGTCGACGACCTGCCGGAAAACCTGCGCGCCCTCGACGCCCTGATCCGCGGCGAAGAACGCCTCGTGTTCCAGGCATCCACGGGCGAGGAAGCGCTGGCCCTGATGCTCGAGCACGAGTTCGCGCTTGCCATCCTGGACGTGCAGATGCCGGGCATGGACGGCTTCGAGCTGGCCGAACTGATGCGCGGGACCGAGCGCACCCGCAACATCCCGATCGTGTTCGTGTCGGCCGCGGGGCGCGAACTGAATTACGCCTTCAAGGGCTACGAGACCGGCGCGGTCGACTTCCTGTACAAGCCGCTCGATTCGGATGCGGTGCGCAGCAAGGTCAATGTGTTCGTCACCCTCGACCAGCAGCGCCGCCAGATGCAGCGCCAGATGGCCGCGCTCGAGCGCAGCCGCCAGGAGCAGGAAACCCTGCTGCGCGAGCTGCACCAGACCCAGGAAGAGCTGCAGCGCTCGCTGCGCATGCGCGACGAGTTCATGTCGCTGGTGGCGCACGAGCTGCGCACGCCGCTCAACACCCTGTTCCTGGAAACGCAGATGCGCAGCCTGCAGCTCAAGCGCGGCACGCTGGCCTCGATCAACCCGGACCAGTTCCAGGCCATGATCCGGCGCGACGAACGCCAGATCAAGTCCATGATCCGCCTGATCGACGACATGCTCGACGTCTCGCGCATGCGCAGCGGCCAGCTGTCGATCCGCCCCGGCCAGGTCCAGTTGATGGACCTGCTCGAGCGCGTGGTGAGCGACCTGTCGCTGCAGGCCGCCGCCACCGGTTGCACGATGTCGCTGCTGCCGCACCCGCCGGTCGAAGGCTGCTGGGACGAGTTCCGCATCGAACAGGTGGTGGTCAACCTGCTCACCAACGCGCTGCGCTACGGCGGCGGCCAGCCGGTCGAGGTCAGCGTCCAGCACCAGGGCGACACGGTGCGCATCGAGGTGCGCGACGAGGGCAAGGGCATCGCGCCGAGCGACCTGGAACGCATCTTCGAGCCCTACGAGCGGGGCGCGCGCAACGGCGAGCCGAAAGGACTCGGGCTGGGCCTGTACATCTCGCGCCAGCTGGCGATTTCGCACGGCGGCGAATTGCGGGTGAAGAGCAAGCCGGGCGAGGGCTCGACGTTTACGCTGATCCTGCCGACCTGCGACCAAACCACTCCAGCGGCGGCCACCACCGTTTGATTTCGTAGGGTGGTCGGCTCTGCCGACCGCGCGTTCAAATTTTGTGTGACCCGAGTTACGGCTGAACGACGGCCGCTTGGACGCGCGGCCGGCGAAGCCGACCACCCTGCATGAATAACCTATCGAGTTCACGTGTACGATTGCTTCGCGGCTTGCACGCCGCTGTCGTTTCGTCCACACTTCACGGATCGCGCCGGATACCGGCCGATGGTTGCTCCAGCAATGGGGAAGCAATACTTGCTCGATAGTTAAAATCAATCGAACGTATCGTATCAATCAATTTCACAAAAGACGACCAGAGCCTTACACTGGTGTCTATCGAATCTTTAACCACCCGAAAACAGGAGATTACATGTCCCTCATCAACACCCAGATCAAGCCGTTCAAAGCCACCGCTTACCACAACGGCAAGTTCATCGATCTGACGGAAGAGAACTTCAAGGGCACCTGGTCGGTTCTGATGTTCTACCCGGCGGACTTTACCTTCGTCTGCCCGACCGAACTGGAAGACCTGGCTGCCTTCCAGCCTGAATTCGAAAAGATGGGCGTGAATGTCTACGGCGTGTCGACCGACAGCCACTTCGCGCACAAGGCATGGCACGACACCTCGGAAGCCATCAAGAAAGTGAACTACCCGCTGATCGGCGACCCGACCGGCACCCTGTCGCGCAACTTCGAAGTCATGATCGAAGAAGAAGGCATGGCACTGCGCGGCACCTTCGTGATCAATCCGGAAGGCCAGATCAAGGTCATGGAAGTGCACGACAACGGCATCGGCCGCGACGCATCGGAACTGATGCGCAAGGTCAAGGCTGCCCAGTACGTCGCATCGCACCCGGGCGAAGTGTGCCCGGCCAAGTGGACCGAAGGCGCTGAAACCCTGACCCCGTCGCTGGACCTGGTCGGCAAGATCTAAATAGCAGCACAGTAGGTCTGTCCCGGGCCGCCGTGGCGGCCCGGTTCATTTCGGGGACCAGTTGTGGGCGCCCGGTATGGGTTCCAGGCACTGTCATACCCCTTAAGAACAACGTCATCGTCAAGGAAAACATCATGCTGGACGCAACCCTCAAGAAGCAGTTGCAAGCCTATCTGGAAAAAGTGGTGCAGCCGATTGAGCTCGTTGCATCGCTGGATGATTCGCCCAAGGCGCGTGAAATGGATGAACTGCTCCGCGAAATCGCCGCGTTGAGCGACAAGATCACCGTGCGCGCCGACGGCAACAATGCCCGCAAGCCGTCTTTCTCCATCAAGCGCGTCGGTACCGATGTCGCCGTGGATTTCGCCGGCATCCCGCTCGGCCACGAATTTTCCTCGCTGGTGCTGGCCCTGCTGCAGGTGGGCGGCCACCCGATCAAGCTGGACCAGGCCGTCATCGACCAGATCGCGAACCTGGACGGCGACTACGTCTTCGAAACCTTCATCTCGCTGTCGTGCCACAACTGCCCGGAAGTGGTGCAGGCGCTGAACGCGATGTCGGTCATCAACCCGCGCATCAAGGTCGTCGCCATCGACGGCGGCGTGTTCAAGAGCGAAGTCGAAGCGCGCCAGATCATGGCGGTGCCGATGATGTTCCTGAACGGCCAGCACTTCGGCCAGGGCCGTACCAGCGTGGAAGAGATCCTGTCCAAGATCGACACCGGCGCCGGCGCCCGCAAGGCCAAAGAGCTGAACCAGAAAGACCCGTTCGACGTCCTGATCGTCGGCGGCGGTCCTGCCGGCGCGGCCGCGGCGATCTACGCCGCCCGCAAAGGCATCCGCACCGGCGTGCTGGCCGACCGCTTCGGCGGCCAGGTGCTCGACACCCTCGCCATCGAAAACTTCGTTTCGATGAAGGAAACCGACGGCCCGAAATTCGCCGTCGCCCTGGAAGAGCACGTCAAGCACTACGACGTCGACATCATGAACACCCAGCGCGCCAACAAGCTGGTCGAAGGCAAGCTGATCGAAGTGCACACCGAGACCGGCGCCGTATTGAAGAGCAAGTCGGTGATCATCGCCACCGGCGCCCGCTGGCGCGAGATCAACGTGCCGGGCGAGCGCGAGTACCGCAACCACGGCGTGGCTTACTGCCCGCACTGCGACGGTCCGCTGTTCAAGGGCAAGCGCGTGGCCGTGATCGGCGGCGGCAACTCGGGCGTCGAGGCGGCGATCGACCTGGCGGGCATCGTCAAGGAAGTGACCCTGATCGAGTTCGGCGCCGAACTGCGTGCGGATGCGGTGCTGCAACGTAAACTCACTTCGCTGAAGAACGTCACCGTGATCAAGTCGGCGCAGACCACCGAGATCCATGGCGACGGCAAGATCGTCAACGGCCTGTCGTACAAGGACCGCAACACCGGCGAGCTCAAGAAGGTCGACCTGGAAGGCGTGTTCGTGCAGATCGGCCTGGTGCCGAACGCCGAATGGCTGAAGGGCACGATGGACCTGTCGGCGCACGGCGAGATCGAAGTCGACGCCAGGGGCCAGACCTCGGTGCCGGGCGTGTTCGCCGCGGGCGATGTCACCACGGTGCCGTTCAAGCAGATCGTGATCGCAGTGGGCGAGGGCGCCAAGGCTTCGCTGGCAGCCTTCGACTACCTGATGCGCCTGCCGGTCGAAGAACAGACCGAACAGGCCAAGGCAGCCTGACCGGTCACACGCAGGACAAGAACGCCATCCCGTCAGTGGGCTGGCGTTTTTTTACCTTTACATAATCCAGTTTACCGGACGATATTATCCAGTATAATGGATGGTATGGACATCAACGACCTCATCGCCCGCCGCATGCGAACCCTGCGCGAGAAGCGCGGCTTCTCGCTGGCGGCCCTCGCCGAGCTGAGCGGCGTGGGCCGCTCGACCATTTCCCTGATCGAACGCGGCGAAAGCAGCGCCACCGCCACCGTGCTCGACAAGCTGGCCAGCGCCCTGGGCGTGCCGCTGGCCTCGCTGTTCGAACCCGAGGACGAGGTCGAGGCCTCGCCTGTGGCGCGCGTCGACGACCAGCCGGTATGGACCGATCCCGTCACCGGTTATGTTCGCCGCAACCTGTCTCCTGCGGCGCCGTCGCCCATCCAGCTGGTGGAAGTCCTGTTTCCACCCGGACGGCGGGTCGCGTTCGAGACCTCGACCCGGGACGCCGATATCCAGCAGCAGATCTGGATGATTGAGGGAAGCATGGAGATCATGGTCGGTAACCGGCCCTGGCGCCTGGAAGCGGGCGACTGCCTGGCGATGCGGGTGGACCGCCCGATCACCTTCTTCAACCCGGGCACGGCGCCCGCGCGCTACCTGGTGGCGCTGGTCACGCAGGCAAACAGGAGAAACCCATGAATGACGCCATCACCGTCCGCCGCCTGAGCGTGAACGAAGCCCGGGCCAGCATCGAGGCGCTGGCCGACGTCTTGAGCGATTGCGTCGAAGGCGGCGCCTCCGTGAGCTTCATGTGGCCTCTGGCGCGCGAACGGGCGCTGGGATTCTGGAGGAGTGTCGCCGACGGCGTCGCCCGCGGCGAGCGCGTCCTGCTGGTGGCGCAAGACGCCTCGGGCGGGATCGTCGGCACCGTGCAGCTGGTCACGGCCATGCCGGACAACCAGCCGCACCGGGCCGACGTGGCCAAGATGCTGGTGCATCGTCGGGCGCGCCGGACCGGCATCGCCGGCCGTTTGCTGGCGGCGCTGGACGCGGTGGCGCGCGAGGAGGGGAAAACGGTGCTGATGCTGGATACCGTCACCGGAGGCGATGCCGAGCGCCTCTACGAGCGCGCCGGATGGCAGCGCGCCGGCGTGGTGCCGAAGTTCGCGCTCATGCCGGACGGCGCGTTCTGCGCGACCACCTTTTTCTACAAGCACCTGTAAGCGACGACGAACCGGCATGTCCGCACATCTGAAACGGGTTGTTCGTCAGTTCTCCGTCCTGGTCTCGCTGGGCCTGGTGTTGTGCCTGGTGTTCGTGTTCCTGTCTTACGCCGTCGAGTACTACGGAGGACAACAGAAGTTCGAATCCTTGTGTGCAAGCCAGGGAGGCGCCCGGGTCTTCCAGCGCCTGGAAAAGAACCTCGGGTGGACGGTCGACGAAGCCTACGACGGCAGGCATCATGAAGAATTTCGCCGGCCGTTTTCGTTCGGGCATATCGCCTTCGTGCGCGTGCCCGACAAGAAAGAGGTGTGGTTCGATGCGGTGCCAGACCCTGAGCGTCCGGGCAAATTCCTCATGACCCCGGCCGATCCCGCACGCTCCGTGCGCTATCGGTATCGCTATAAAAGGCTGAACTTTCCCGACGACGAACGGTTCGGAGGGAGCCGGGAAAACATCATCGACCTGGCAACCGGAAAGTCAGTCGCCAGCTTTACTATCATCTACTACCAGTGGGCCAAGCCTGAAAACACCATCCTGCATGCGCCCACCTCGCAGAGCTGCCGGCGCGAGCCAGGCAGCTTCGACAGGTTCTACCGTGCGCTTTACACGGGCCCCGGTGTTCAGTGAAAGGCAACCACCAGGGCGCCGCTCAGCGCTTCGGTTTCCAGCAGCAGCCATGTCGCCGCACTGGCCAGTGCCAGGTGGACTGCGGTCCAGGTCAGTGGGTGGTGGCGTGCCATGATGGAGCTCCCTGATCGAATGAATTCGTAGTGATGATGGTGTCATCTTAGGACCCGGCGGTTCTGGTAACCATCGGCAAAAACTCCGTGGGTTTGTAGGAATAAACCTTGTGACATTGTTACGCCGATTTTTGGTCAAAAGATACACTCACTCGAAAAGTTGAGCTCCTACGGGTGAGGTAGGTGGCGTCCTATAGTCGTCCCCATGCGGCGGGCATACAGTAGCGCCCATCATGACCCGACACGAACCCAAACTCCTGCACCGCGGCCTGCTCGCCGTGCGCCGCAACACCATCCGTCGCCTGCTGCGTTCCGTCTTCGGTATCGAGCAGCTGCGCGAAGGCCAGCAACGCGTGATCGACAGCGTCCTCGACGGAAAGGACACGCTGGCCATCATGCCTACCGGCGGCGGCAAGTCGCTGTGCTACCAGATTCCCGCCAAGATGCTGGAGGGGATCACCATCGTCGTTTCGCCCCTGATCTCGCTGATGAAGGACCAGCTCGAAAAGCTCGAAGAGATGGGCATCCGCTCGGTCCAGGTCAACAGCAGCTTGACCAGCGAGGAAGAAGCGGCCGCGCTCGAAGCGATCGCGAACGAAGCCTGCGAGATCGTGTTCTGCACCCCGGAACGCCTGGTCTCGCCAGAATTCATCGCCCTCCTCAAGAACGTGACCTTGGATATCATCGTCATCGACGAAGCCCACTGCATCTCGCAATGGGGCCACGATTTCCGCCCGGCCTACATCGGCATGGGCGCCGCCATCGACGCGCTCGGCAAGCCGCCGGTGCTGGCCCTGACCGCCACCGCCACCGAGGAAGTGATGGCCGACATCGGCCGCCAGCTGGGACGCCCGAAGATGAACGTGATTAACACGGGTATCTACCGGCCGAACCTGCACTACCGCGTGGTGCAGGTCACCAATCCGCAGGAAAAACTGGCCCAGGCCCTCAAGCTGGTGCAGGAGACCGAAGGCGTCGGCATCGTGTACGCGGCGACCGTCAAGGTGGCTGAGGAAATGCTGGCCGTGCTGGAAGAGGCCGGCGAATCGGTGACCATCTACCACGGCAAGCTGGGCGCTGCCGAGCGCAAGCTGAACCAGGACATGTTCATGAGCGGCGAGCGGCGCGTGATGGTGGCCACCAATGCCTTCGGCATGGGCATCGACAAGCCGGACACCCGTTTCGTGGTGCACCTGCAGATCCCGGCCAACCTCGAATCGTATTACCAGGAATCGGGCCGCGCCGGCCGCGACGGGCTGGACGCCCAGTGCACCCTGCTGTTCCTGCAGGACGACAAGCGCATCCAGCAATTTTTCTTGGTCAAGCATTACCCGACCGCAGCCGAGTTACTGACCGTCTACAACGCCGTGTGCGAACTGGCCGAGGAAGGCGCGGTGATCATCGGGCGCATCGAGGACGCGCTGGAAGAGGCGGGCGAGGCCAAGTTGAAGGTCTGCCTGAAACTGCTCAAGGACGGCAAGCTGCTGCGCCAGAATCGCAAACTGGAGTTCGTACCAACCAGCAAGAAACCTGACCCGCAACTGTTCGGGGAACTGGCCGAGGTCTATGTCCAGAAGGCGGAACGGGACCGTGTCGCGCTCGACCAGATGGTAGGCTATGCGGTAAGTGGTTTTTGCCGCTGGAAGCTGTTGCTGGACTATTTTGGCGACGAAGTCGACGGCTTCGAGAAGTGCTGCAAGTGCGACAACTGCCTGAATCCGCCGGCGGCCCTGATCGAAGAGATCGAGATCCGCGACGACGAGTTCGGGCACGCGCCGGCGCCCGAGCCGAGCGGTCCGCACTTCGAGGTCGGCGGGCGCGTGCGCTCCGCCAAATACGGCGAAGGCACGGTCACGCAGGTGGCCGGCGACCAGGTCACGGTCGCCTTCCCGGACGAGGACGAGCCGCGCACCTTCCTGGCGGAGTACCTCGAACCCGTTTGATACCGACATTTGATACCGAGGAAGGAGCTGCATGGGAGACATGGTCGTCGTTCGCAAGGAGGGGCTGTACTGCGTGCCCGGCGGGTTCTACATCGACCCCTGGCGCCCGGTGGACCGGGCGGTGATCACGCATGCCCACGGCGACCATGCACGCTACGGACACGGCCACTACCTGGCGGCGGCGCCGGGCGTTGACGTGCTCAAATCGCGCCTGGGCGACATCCACGTGCAGGGCCTGGAATACGGCGAGGCGATCACGCATAACGGCGTGACCATCTCGCTGCACCCGGCCGGCCACGTGCTGGGATCAAGCCAGGTTCGCATGGAATGCGGCGGTGAAGTCTGGGTCGCCTCGGGCGACTACAAGGTCGAACCCGACAAGACCTGCGCGCCCTTCGAGCCGGTGCGCTGCGACACCTTCATCACCGAATCCACGTTCGGTTTGCCGATCTACCGCTGGGACCCGGAACAGCAGGTCATCGACGAGATCAACACCTGGTGGCGCCGCAATGCCGAGGCGGGGCGCTGCAGCGTGGTGTTCGCCTATGCCTTCGGCAAGGCCCAGCGCATCCTGTCGCGCCTGGACGCTTCCATCGGCCCCATCGTCTGCCACGGCGCGGTCGAGCCGCTCAACCGCGTCTACCGCGCCGGCGGCGTGGCGCTGCCGGAAACCCACATGGTGAGCGAAATCGACAAGGCGCAGCTGCGGCGCGCCATCGTCATCGCGCCGCCGTCCGCCAGCGGCTCGCCCTGGATGAAGCGCTTCGGCGACTACAGCGATTCCTTTGCCAGCGGCTGGATGCTGTTGCGCGGCGCGCGCCGGCGCCGCGGCGTGGACCGCGGCTTCGTGCTGTCCGACCATGCCGACTGGCCCGGCCTGATGAGCGCCATCAAGGCCACCGAGGCCGAGCAGGTGATCGTCACCCACGGCTCGATTCCCACCATGGTGCGCTGGCTGTGCCAGAACGGGCTGGATGCCAAGGGTTTCGATACCGAATACGGCGACGAGGAAGAGGACGAGGCGCTTCAGCCAGCCGGTGCGGCGGCCAACAAGTCCTCGACGGAGGAGGCAGCCGAAGGAGCGCCCGATGCGTGAATTCGCCCGCCTGTACGCCGAACTCGACGAAACCACCTCCACCACCCGCAAGCTCGACGCCCTGCAAGCCTATTTCTCGCACGCCGCGCCCGAGAATGCCGCCTGGGCGGTGTACTTTCTGGCCGGCGGCAAACCGAGACAAGCGGTGCCGACCAAGCTGCTGCGCCAATATGCCATTGAATACGCGGGCCTGGACGAATGGCTGTTCGACGAGTCCTACCATGCGGTGGGCGACATGGCCGAGACCATCGCCCACATCCTGCCGCCGCCCACGCGCCGTAGCGATGTCGGGCTGGCCGAGTGGATGGAGCAACGGATTGGCCCGTTGCGCGGCGCCGACCCGGGCACGATCCGCGAAGCCCTGTTCGCGGCCTGGAATGAACTCGACTGGCGCGAGCGCTTCCTGTTCGTGAAGCTGATCGGCGGCGGTTTCCGCGTGGGCGTCTCGCGCCTGCTGGTGACGCGCGCGCTGGCCGCGATCGCGGCGGTGGACAGCAAGCTGATCGCCCAGCGCCTGATGGGCTGGACCGACAACTCGGTGCGGCCGACCGGCGCCAGCTTCCTGCAGCTGATCGCCGAGCAGTCGGAAGAAGAACACAAGCTGCGCGGCGGCCAGCCTTATCCCTTCTTCCTGGCCCACCAGCTGCAGGGAGAACCCGGCAGCCTGGGAGAAGTCGACGACTGGCAGGTCGAATGGAAGTACGACGGCATCCGCGCCCAGCTGGTACGGCGCGGCGGCCAGAACTTCCTGTGGTCGCGCGGCGAAGACCTGATCACCGAGCGCTTTCCCGAACTGGCCAACCTGCGCATCCCGGAGGGCACGGTGCTCGACGGCGAGGTGCTGATCTGGCAACCGGGTTGCGACGCCCCGGCGCCGTTTGCCGACCTGCAGAAGCGCATCGGCCGCAAGACCCTGAGCAGCAAGCTCTTGGGGGAGCTGCCGGCCGTGCTGTGCTGCTACGACCTGCTCGAATTCGACGGCGTCGACCTGCGCGCGCTGCCCCAGCACGAGCGGCGCGCACTGTTGGAAACCGAGGTCGCCGTCATCGGCGCGCCCCAGCTGCGCCTGTCGCCGGTGGTGAAGGCGGATAGCTGGGACGCGCTTGCCCGCCAGCGCCTTGAGTCGCGCGAACGCGGCGTGGAAGGCATGATGCTCAAGGCGCGCAATGCCCAGTACGGCGTGGGCCGCACCAAGGACGTCGGCACCTGGTGGAAGTGGAAGATCGACCCGTACACGGTGGACGCGGTACTGATCTACGCCCAGGCCGGCAGCGGCCGCCGCGCCTCGCTCTACACCGACTACACCTTCGCCGTCTGGGACGGGGAGGGCGAGGAGCGCCGCCTGGTGCCCTTCGCCAAAGCCTATTCCGGCCTGACCGATGCCGAGATCGCCCAGGTCGACAATGCGGTGCGCAAGACCACGATCGAAAAATTCGGCCCGGTGCGCTCGGTGAAACCGACCATGGTGTTCGAGATCGGCTTCGAGGGCATCGCCCTGTCGACCCGCCACAAGGCCGGCATCGCGGTGCGCTTCCCGCGCATCCTGCGGCGCCGCTTCGACAAGCCGGTCGAGGAGGCGGACAGCCTCGATACCCTGAAGGGCCTCCTGGCGGCGGCGGGGCCATGAGCAATCCCGTCATCGAGCGCGTCGACGCCTGGTTCGCGTCGCGCGGCTGGAAGCCTTTTCCCTTCCAGCGCCAGGTCTGGAAGGCCGCCTTGAAGGGCGAGTCCGGCCTGCTGCACGCGAACACGGGCGCCGGCAAGACCTTCGCCGTCTGGTTCGCGGCCCTGCAGCGCGCCGGCTTGAAAACCGGACGCAGGACAGGAGAAACCCGGGCCGGCCTGCGCGTGTTGTGGATCACGCCGATGCGCGCCCTGGCCGCCGACACCATGCGTGCGCTGGAGGAAAGCGCGGCCCAGCTGCTGCCCGAATGGCAGGTCGGCGCCCGCACCGGCGACACCGGCTCGGCCGAACGCGCCCGCCAGGGCCGCAAGATGCCGGCGGCGCTGGTGACGACCCCGGAAAGCCTGTCCCTGATGCTGAGCCACGCGCAGGCCGCCGAGCAGTTCAGGCACCTCGACATGATCGTCATCGACGAGTGGCACGAACTGATGGGCAGCAAGCGCGGGGTGCAGGTGCAGCTGGCGCTGGCCAGGCTGCGCCACTGGCGCCCCGAGCTGCTGGTGTGGGGCGTATCCGCCACCATGGGCGACCTCGACCTGGCGCGCCAGGTGCTGCTGGGCGGCGACGAGGGCGTGCTGGTGGAAGGCGATATGCGCAAGCAGATCCAGGTCGACTGCCTGATCCCCGAGAACGTGGCGCGCTTCCCTTGGGGCGGGCACATGGGCCTGCAGATGCTGGGGCCGGTGATCCGCGAGATCGAGCACTACGACGCGACCCTGGTCTTCACCAACACCCGGGCCCAGGCCGAGATCTGGTACCAGAACATCATCGACGAGCGGCCCGACTGGGCGGGACTGGTGGCGCTGCACCATGGCTCGCTCGACCGCGAGGTGCGCGAGTGGGTCGAGATGGGCCTGAAAAAAGGCGAATTGAAGGCCGTGATCTGCACCGCCAGCCTGGATTTGGGTGTGGACTTCCTGCCGGTCGAGCGCGTGCTGCAGGTGGGCAGCGCCAAGGGCATCGCGCGCCTGCTGCAGCGCGCCGGCCGCAGCGGCCACGCGCCCGGACGGGTCTCGCGCGTGACCCTGGTGCCGACCAACAGCCTGGAACTGCTGGAGGCGGCCGGCGCCAAGAAAGCGGTGGCGGCGCGCCGCATCGAGGGCCGCTACGTCCCGAACAAACCCTTCGACGTGCTGGTGCAGCACCTGGTCACGGTGGCGCTGGGCGGCGGCTTCGTCTCGCGCGCGCTGTTCGACGAAGTGAAGCGCGCCTGGTCCTACCGCCATCTCGATGAGGAAGAGTGGCAGTGGGCGCTGGATTTCGTCGCGCGCGGCGGCCAGAGCCTGACCGTGTATCCGGAATACCGGCGCGTGCTGCCGGACGAGGAGGGCGTCTACCGCGTGCCGGACGCCGCCATCGGGCGGCGCCACCGCATGGGCATCGGCACCATTGTGTCTGACTCGACCATCTCGGTGAAGTACATGAGCGGCGGGCGCATCGGCAGCGTCGAGGAGTCCTTCATCTCGCGCCTGAAACCCGGCGACCACTTCCTGTTCGGCGGCCGCATCCTCGAATTCGTGCGCGTGCACGAGATGACGGCCTTCGTCAAACGCGCCAACACCAACCGCGGCGCGATCGCGCGCTGGGGCGGGGCCAAGATGCCGATGTCCTCGGAGCTCGCACATGCGGCATTGGAAGAGCTGCGCCTGGCCTCCCAGGGCGTCTACGACAGTCCCGAGATGGAATCGATCCGGCCGCTGATCGAGATCCAGTGCCGTTGGTCGGCGCTGCCGACCAACGAGACCCTGGTCCTGGAAAGCATGAAGAGCCGCGAAGGATTCCACCTGTTCGTCTACCCGTTCGGCGGCCGCTCGGTGCACACCGGCCTGGCTTCCCTGATGGCGTACCGGCTGGGCCGCATGCAGCCGTCGACCTTTTCGATCGCGGTGAACGACTACGGTTTCGAGCTCCTCACGCCGGAGCCGGTGGACTGGCCCACGTTCTTCGCCGCGGAGACCGGCGCCGGCGCGGACCTCTTGAGCACGGACTGCCTGCTCGAGGACGTATTGGGCAGCCTGAACGCGACCCAGTTGTCGCAGCAGCGCTTCCGCGAGGTGGCGCGCATCGCCGGGCTGGTGTTCCAGGGCTATCCCGGCCAGCCGAAGTCGAACCGCCAGCTGCAGGCCTCGTCCTCGCTGTTCTTCGAAGTCTTCCGCAAGCACGACAGCGGCAACCTGCTGCTGACCCAGGCCCAGCGCGAAGTGCTGGAGCAGGAGCTGGAGCTGACCCGCCTGCGCGAAACCCTGACGGAGCTGCACGCACGGCGCGTCGCCTTCCGCGAAGTCAAGCGCGCCACGCCCTTCGGCTTTGCCCTGATGGTCGAGCGCTTCCGCGAAAAGGTCAGCACCGAAAAGCTGTCCGACCGCGTGGCGCGCATGGTGCGCGAACTGGAGAAGGCGGCTGCCGGATGACGAGCGTCATAGTCGAGGTGGCCGGCGAGCGTCTTTTGCTGCTGCCGGAAAAGGCGCTGTACTGGCCACGTGAAAAGATGCTGGTGATCGCCGATATCCACTTCGGCAAAGCGGCGGCCTTCCGCGCACTCGGGGTACCGGTGCCGCGCGGGACCACCAGCGAGAACCTGGCCGGCCTGGATGCGCTCATCGACGCGCACGGCGCGCGCCACGTGGTCTTCCTGGGCGACTTCCTGCATGCGCGCGCAGCCCACGCCAGCGCGACGCAGCAGGCCATGCTGGCCTGGCGCGCGCGGCGCCGCGAGCTCGCCTTGACCCTGGTGCGCGGCAACCACGACCGCCACGCGGGCGACCCGGCCGCCGCCCTCGGTATCGACCTGGTGGACGAGCCGCATGCGCTGGGGCCGTTCGCTTTTTGCCACCATCCGGACCTGGACACGCCGGGCTATGCGATGGCCGGCCACATCCACCCGGTCTACGTGCTGGCGACCCGCTTCGACGCCCTGCGCCTGCCGTGCTTCGTGGTCGGCACCGAGCGCATGATCCTGCCTTCCTTCGGCGCCTTTACCGGCGGACACGCGATCCGTCCCGAGCCGGGCGACCGCATCTACGTCAGCTCGGGCGAGGCCGTCCACTGCGTACGATAGCGAACCGACCTCCTGATGTGCTGGGCGTACATTCCTTTCCAGATAGTTGCGTAATCCAGTCGGACCACCGCCAAGGGAGGAGAAGCCATGTATTTCCGTACGTTGTTGCGAGCCGCGTTCGCTGCGCTGATTGCGATCGGACCGGTCAGCCTGGGCGCTGTCGCCCAGGCCCAGCCTTACCAGAACAGCCGGAGCTACGCGCCGGTCATCAACGGATTCAATGTGGAAGAAGTGCGCCGCCTGACCCCGGGCGTCGAGCTGCATTTCGACCTGTACGGCACCGCGGGCGGCACCGCCACCCTGCGCATCGACGGCGCCACGCGCAACCTGAACCTGACCGAAGTCGAGCCGGGCCAGTACACCGGCACCTACATCATCGGCACCCACGACCGCATCCGTCCGGAAAGCGGCGTCACTGCCAACCTGCGCCTGGGCAACCAGGTCGCCACCAGCCTGCTGAGCGAATCGCTGCTGCAGCCGAACGCCCCGCGCGAACGCCGCGGCCAGCTGGCCTCCGCACCGGCGATCCAGCGCTTCGAAGTGCAGGGCAGCCCCGACCTGAGCCCGGGCAACGAGCTGCGCTTCACGGTGTTCGGCACCCCGGGCGGCCGCGTCGAGGTCTCGCTGGCCGGCGCACGCGGCGTGTTCTTCCTGCCGGAGGTGCGTCCTGGCGAGTACGACGCCGTCTACACGATCCGCAATGCCGACCGCATCGCTCCCGACAGCCGCGTCACCGCGACCATCCGCGCCAACGGCCGCTACACGACCCAGGTACTGGGCCGTCCGCTGCTGGCCGGTGGCCGGGTGAACGATAGCCGCAACGAGCCGCGCCAGGCGCGTTATTGCACCAACTGCGCGACCGTGGAAGCGGTGAACGTGATCGAAGTGTCGGGTAACGGCAACTACCTGGGCACGGCCGGCGGCGCCGTGATCGGTGGGCTACTGGGCAACCAGGTCGGCAGCGGCAGCGGTCGCACCGCGGCCACGGTGGCCGGGGCGGTGGCCGGCGGCCTGGCTGGTCGCAACATCCAGCGCAACATGAATCGCGAGCAGCGCTATGAGGTGGTGGTGCGGTATGCAACCAGTGGGGCGACGCAGACGTTGCAGTTTGACAACGATCCGGGTTTCCGCCAGGGGGATCGGGTGCGCGTGAACAACGGCGTGCTGTCGCGGGACCAGTAAAGCACGCGGTATCTATACCGTAGGGTGGGCGGGTCTCCCGCCCGCGCGTTCAACCAGTCGATGAGCAACCGCACAATGCGCCGCTGAGCTAAGGGGAGTTGAACGCGCGGGCGGCGAAGGGTGTTCTAGTCCACTGGACTAGAACACCCCTACATATAGAAATGGCCGGCGCCTTCACAGGGGCCGGCCTTCTTCTTTTATTGGAACCTGCTCAGGCAGTCGCCAGCACCTGGTCGTCCCCCGGCTGCTCGCTCTCCGCCTTCTGCTTGGCCCCACCCTTGGTGCGCGAGCGCGAGGGCGGCAGGCGGCGCAGGGTCTTGAGCGCTTCGGCGTCCTTGATGCCGATGGTGCGCTGGTCGACCGTGATCAGCCCGATTTCGTTGAAGGCCGACAGGGTGCGGCTGACGGTTTCGAGCGTCAGGCCGAGGTAGCTGCCGATTTCGTGGCGGGTCATGCGCAGGTTGAACAGCTTGCTGGAGTAGCCCATCGCGGCGAAGCGATCGGCCAGCGAGACCAGGAAGCGGGCCACCCGCGCCTCGGCCGACAGGGCGCCCAGCATGCCGATCATGGTCTGTTCGCGCACCAGTTCGCGGCTCATGACGCCGTACATCATGTTTTCGAGTTCGGCGTGGACGCGGCCGAGGGCAGTCAGCTTCTTGAACGGCAGCAGGATCAGGTCGCAGTCCGACAGGGCCACCGCCTCGGAAGCGTAGTGGCGGGTGTGGATGCCGTCCACGCCCAGCATGTCGCCTTTCATCGGGAAGCTCAGCACCTGCTCGTTGCCGAATTCGTCGATGAGCACGGTCTTGAGGAAGCCCGAGTTGACGATGTACAGGGTGTCGAAGGCCTGGCCGATGGTGTGCACGCGCTGGCCGGTCTTGAACTGGACATGCTGGAACAGCAGTTCTTCCGAGGTCACCGAGACGCTCGCCGGGATGCGGAGCAGGTCGCAGACTTCCTTCAGGTTGGACCAGAGGCGTCCCTGGCGCTGGCGGCCGGCTTCCATGGGGGAGTGCAGGGTCGGCTGGGTGACGTTGCGTTGTTCTGACGTTGGCTGGGACTGCATGCTCATCTCCAGGTGAAAGACTCAGGGTTTCAGGCGGCGACCACAGGGCGGAGCTCGTCATGGGCTGTCAGCGGCGCGGCGGCGGCGGACCCCGCTGCAGGCTGGCTCACGCTGGGACTTGGATCGCAAGCAAGTCGAAACGCTGAATTCAGTATGCCAACACGAGTCCGGCACGGATATCAGCGAGTGCTGAATATGTAGGTAGGAAGGATGACCACTCTGTAGGAATATTCCGACCCTTATCCCATGCGCCAGAGGGAGAAAAGGGGGGAAGTCTAGAGTGAAGAAGGGAGACTGGGCCGGTGTTCCGGCCCAGTAAGGAGAAGCACCAGCACCTTTAGAGAGGTGCCCGGTCTAAAGCGAATTGTCCTACGCTTTCATGGGCGACAGCAGCCGGTGCGCCACGGCGTACTGGACCATCTCGGACAACGAGGTCATGCCCATCTTCTGCATGATGCGGGTCTTGTGGGTGCTCACGGTCTTGACCGACAGGTGCAGGCCGTTCGCGATTTCAGTGATCGATTTCCCACCGACGAGTAGCGAAAACACCTCGAACTCGCGGTCCGACAATTGCTTGTGCAGTAACTGTTCGTTCGGCGCCATGATGTTCAGCGCCAGCTGCTCGGCCACTTCGGTACTGATATAGGGGCGGCCCGAAGCCACCTTGCGGATCGCGCCCACCAGTTGGGTGCCCGCGCTTTCCTTGGTGAGGTAGCCCTGGGCGCCGGCGCGGATCGCACGCACCGCGTACTGCTCTTCTTCATGCATGGTAAGGATCAGGATCGCCAGCTTGGGCGCCTCGCTGCGCACCTGGCGGATCAGGTCGACGCCGCTGCGGCCCGGCATCGACAGGTCGAGCAGCAGCAGGTCGAAGCCGCCCTGGCGCACCTGGGCCAGGACTTCGAAGCCGTTGGTGGCCTCGCCGGCGATCTCGATATCCGGCGCACCGTCGAGGATGCGCTTGAGGCCCTCGCGCATGATCGTGTGGTCGTCGGCAATGACTATGCGAATCATAAATCCATCCTTTGGTGAAGCACCTGCCGGTTCAGGCTGGCACAGGTCGACGCTCCTCGTAATTTGTTCATGGCGCGGCGGGCGCCGGTTCGCTGATCAGGCGGTGCACCAGCACCGGCTTGGTCGTGTGCGACAGCACCTTGTTGGTGACACTGCCCAGCAGCAGCTGGCCCCAGCCGCTGCGCCCGTGCGACCCCATGAAGATCAGGTCGCAGCCTTCCTGTTCGGCCACGTCGACGATCTTCAGGGCCGCGGTGTCGGAAAACGCCGTCATGCAGGCGTGCTTCAGCCCGGCGCCGGCGCAGGAGCGCATGATCTTGCCCATGTACTCCTCGCCCATGCGTCGCATCTGGGCGATGTATTCCTCCTCGCTGGGGTAGGAGGGCGGGATGATCTCCACGTAGACCGGATACTGGTAGTCGGGTGCGACGAACAGGGCCAGCACTTCGGCCCCCATCTGTTGCGCGAATTTGACGCCGGCGCAGGCCGTATGCTGCGACACGGCCGAGCCGTCGGTGGTAATCAGGATTTTCCGATACATGGTTGACTCCTCGAAGGCCACGCCATTCTGGGCCGTCAACGGCGCGGCGGCGATTGCAAGAACGCAAACTGTTGAGCTCGATCAAACTTGCGGTACTTATTCCAGTACGCAATAACACCTGGGCAAAGACCGTCGCATCAAAAAAAACAACACCTCCCTTGTGCAAATATTCAGGAACCGTGCTATTTAATTGTCGCGGAATTAAGTTTCGCTGTCCATTTTGTTGCATCTCCGTCTCCGAGATTTACCTACGGCAACCACGCTGCTACACTCCCATGCAGACTTGACCATCGGCCAGGGCGCTTTTTGGCGCGGCAGGATGGGCGCAGTAGAACCATTTGCAACGCTCATTGCGAACTTATACATCATGGAGAAGCAGGGATTATGACCGACGCCGCTGACGATTTCGACGCACTATTCGAGGAAGTGGCGGCGCAGCGCGCCAGCGCTCCCGCTGCCGCCCCGGCGCCGGCGCCCGAGCCGGCCCCCGCGGCTGCCGCGCCAGACGAGGACGACCTCGAGTCCCTGTTCGACCAGGTGGCCGCAGCGAGCGCACCGGCGCCGGCCGCACCGGTGGCCGCCGCGCCGGCCGCCGCCGCACCGAGCGACGGCGAGCAGCCCATCGGCGAACACGGCATGTTCGAGCGCCTCGGCGGCATCGTGCGCCTGCTGCACGATTCGCTGCGCGAGCTGGGCTACGACAAGGCCCTGACCGAAGCTTCCTCGGCCATCAACGACGCCCAGGACCGCCTGGAATACGTCGCCACCCTGACCGAGCAGGCCGCCAACAAGGTGCTCAACACCCTGGACGACGGCATGCCGGCCCAGGACCTGCTGTCGAAGCAGGCCAAGGACATGGAAAACCGCTGGGCCGACCTGTTCTCGGGCAAGCTGAGCCTGGACGAGTTCAAGGCCCTGGCCGGCGACTCGCGCCAGTTCGCTGCGGCCGTGAACGAAGCGACCGAAGCCGAGAAGGCGCGCCTGCTCGAGATCATGATGGCCCAGGACTTCCAGGACATCACCGGCCAGCTGATCAAGAAAGTGGTGAAGATCACCCAGACCGTCGAGCAGGAACTGGCGCAGCTGCTGCGCGACAGCGCCCCGGCCGACCTGAAGGAAAAGCTGGCGAAGAAGGAAGCCCCGCCGGCGCCCGCGCCGCTGATGCAGGGCCCGTCGGTGCCGGATACGGCGCTGAACCAGGACAACGTTGACGATCTTCTGGCCGATCTGGGATTCTAATGGACGATATGCTCAAGGACTTCGTCGTCGAGGCGATGGACCTTGCGGTGAATGTTGAAGAACATTTGCTGCGCCTCGAACGCGATCCGGACAACAAGGAAACGCTCAATGCGGTGTTCCGGTCCTTCCACACCATCAAGGGTGGCGCGGGCTTCATGGGCCTGCCCGCGCTGGTCGCGGCCTGCCACCTGACCGAGAACCTGTTCGACGCCCTGCGCACCGGCCAGGCGCCGGTGACCCCGCTGGCGATCGAAGCCGCGCTCGAAGCCTCTGGCTTCGTGGCGGACCAGCTCAATGACCTGAACAACGGCACCCCGCCGGAAGGCCTGGCGCAGATGCCGGCCGCGCTCGAACGCATCCTGACCGACGCCATCGAAGGCAAGGGCGCGCCGAGTGCGCCAGCCGCCGCACCTGCGCCGGCGCCTGTCGCCGCTGCGCCGGTCGCCGCCGCCGCTGCACCGGCCGCTGCCGCTTCCGCAGCCGGCGAAGATGGCCTGGACTGGGTTGGCATGTACAACGCCGTGGTGCCGGAAAGCGCCGCGCTCGCAGCTGGCCCGGCCCCCGCCGCCGCGGCCCAGGCGCCGCTCGCCGCAGCCGCGGCCGCACCCGTGCAGGCCGACGCCGCGCCTGCCGCCAAGGCCTCGGGCTGGGATGGCGTCGACCGCCGCACCAACGACAAGGTGGCCGATGCGCGCGCCGCTGCGGCTCCGGCCAAGGACGAAAGCATCCGTATCGATGCGGTCAAGCTGGACGCCCTGCTGGAAGTGGCGGGCGAGTCGGTGCAGGCCGCCAACCAGGCCGCCGTGCTGCTCGAGCGCCTGCAGCAGTTCAAGTTCGAAGGTCCCGCCGCCGCCCTGATGGCGACGCTGACCGAGACCCTGGAACGCGCGTCGCGCTACTCGGCCGAACTGCAGCGCGCCACGCTGGCGACCCGCATGCAGCCGGTGGGCCGCCTGTTCCAGAAGTTCCCGCGCCTGGTGCGCGAGCTGGCCAAGGACCTCGGCAAGGACGTCGAGCTGACCATCGAGGGCGCCGAGACGGAAGTCGACCGCGTCGTGGTGGACAGCCTGTACGATCCGCTGGTGCACATGCTGCGTAACGCCCTCGACCACGGCGTCGAGTCGCCGGAAGAACGCGTCGCCGCCGGCAAGCCGGCCAAGGCTTTCATTCTGCTCAAAGCCTGGCAGGAAGCGAACAGCGTCATGATCGTGCTGCAGGACGACGGCAAGGGCATGGACCCGATCAAGCTGCGCAAGAAGGCGATCGACAAGGGCCTGATCGGCGAGAACGGCGCGCCGAACGACGACGACGCCTACCAGCTGGTGTTCCTGCCGGGCTTCTCGACCAAGGAAGTGGCGTCCTCGGTCTCGGGCCGCGGCGTGGGCATGGACGTGGTCAAGACGGCGGTGGAAAAGAACCGCGGCGCGATCCGCATCGATTCCTCGCTCGGCCACGGCACCAAGTTCGCGATCCGCCTGCCGATCGAACTGTCGATCGTGCCGACCATGCTGGTGTCGACCTCGAGCGCCTCGCTGGCGCTGCCGATGGCCGTCGTCGAGCGCGTGGTCGAGCTGCCGGAAGAGTTCTCCTGCGTGGGCGGAGCCCCGGTGCTGAAGGACCAGGGACGCCCGCTGCCGGTGCGCTCGCTGGCCCTGGCGCTGGGCTACGAAGCCTGCTCGGAACGCGTCGGCATCGTCATCAACGCCCCGCAGCCGTATATCCTGGCGGTGGAAGCGGTCGACGGCACGGCCGACCTGGTGATCAAGCCGATGACGGCGCTGTCCGTCGAAGGCATCACCGGCACCGCGCGTTCCGCCGAGGGCGAACTGGTGCTGGTGGTCGGCCTGTCCTTCCTGATGGATGGCTGCCGCAGCAATGTGCGACTGGCCGCATAAAGTGGCCTGACGCGCTGCGCCATCCGAGGGTGGCGCCGCTCTGTCGTCAAAACGCATACAAAAGCCTGAGCTTTCCAGCTCAGGCTTTTTTTATTTGCATCTGAAGTTGTATATGCAAATTAAATTTGCATGAAATTGCTTTGTTTGGCAGAAAAATGCGCCGCACCCCCTTGGTGCGGCACTGCACAATTATGGCATAATCAAAAACCGTCCTTGCATATGGCAAGGCGCGTTCACTGGACCGACCATGCAAAAAACGCTCTACGACAAACTCTGGGATTCCCATGTCGTGCGTGCCGACCCTGACGGCACCACCGTCCTCTACATCGACCGCCACCTGGTGCACGAAGTCACCAGTCCGCAAGCCTTCGAGGGGCTACGCGAGGCCGGCCGCGGACTGTGGAGGACCTCCAGCAACCTGGCAGTGGCCGACCACAACGTGCCGACCACCGACCGCGCCCAGGGCATTCTCGACGCGACCTCGCGCCTGCAGGTGGAGACGCTGGACGCCAATGCGAAGAGCTTCGGGCTGACCTATTTCGACATGAACGACAAGCGCCAGGGCATCGTCCACGTGATCGGGCCGGAGCAGGGCGCGACCCTGCCGGGCATGACGGTGGTCTGCGGCGACTCGCACACCAGCACCCACGGCGCCTTCGGCTGCCTGGCGCACGGCATCGGCACCTCCGAAGTCGAGCACGTGCTGGCCACGCAAACCCTGCTGGCCAAGAAATCGAAATCGATGCTGGTGCAGGTCGAGGGCGGACTGCCGCCCGGCGTGACCGCCAAGGACATCGTGCTGGCGGTGATCGGCAGGATCGGCACCGCGGGCGGCACCGGCTACGCCATCGAATTCGGCGGCTCGACCATCCGCGCCCTGTCGATGGAAGGCCGCATGACGGTCTGTAACATGGCGATCGAGGCGGGCGCGCGCGCCGGCATGATCGCGGTGGACGACACCACCATCGAGTACGTGAAGGGGCGTCCCTTCTCGCCCAGGGGCGAGCAATGGGAAGGGGCGGTCGCCTACTGGCGCACCCTGCATTCGGACGAAGGCGCCAGTTTCGACACCGTCGTGAAGCTCGACGCATCGGAGATTCGCCCGCAAGTCACCTGGGGCACCTCGCCCGAGATGGTGACCTCGGTCGACGGCCGCGTGCCGGATCCGCAAGAGGAGCCCGACGCCGTGCGCCGCGGCGCCATCGAAAAGGCGCTGGCCTATATGGACCTGGCGCCGAACACCCCGATCGAGAAAATCATGATCGACAAGGTCTTCATCGGTTCCTGCACCAACTCGCGCATCGAAGACCTGCGCGCCGCCGCCGAGGTGGTGCGCGGCCGCCAGCGCGCGGCCAACGTCAAGCTGGCGATGGTGGTGCCGGGTTCGGGCCTGGTGAAGGAGCAAGCCGAGCGCGAAGGACTGGACCGCATCTTCAAGGACGCCGGTTTCGAGTGGCGCGAGCCGGGCTGCTCGATGTGCCTGGCCATGAACGCCGACCGCCTCGAGCCGGGCGAGCGCTGCGCCTCGACCTCGAACCGCAATTTCGAGGGACGCCAGGGGCAGGGCGGCCGCACCCACCTGGTGTCGCCCGCGATGGCGGCGGCGGCGGGCATCGCCGGCCGTTTTGTCGACGTGCGCACCCTTTGAGGCGTCAACCGCATCCCGCAACACCGAAACACAGGAGCATCATGAAAAAAGCATTCGTCATCGCACTCGCCGCCCTCGTCCTGGGCGGCTGCAACACCATCTCGGGCGTCGGCCGCGACGTGCAGAAGGCCGGCCAGGTCATCACCGGCGCCGGCGGCAAATAAAGGAACAGGCGGAACGATCATGGAAAAATTCACCGTACATGAAGGCCTGGTGGCGCCGCTCGACCGCGCCAATGTCGATACCGACGCCATCATCCCCAAGCAGTTCCTGAAATCGATCCGCCGCACCGGCTTCGGCCCCAATCTATTCGACGAGTGGCGCTACCTTGACCACGGCGAGCCGGGCCAGGACTGCAGCACCCGCCCCGTGAATCCCGACTTCGTGCTGAACCAGCCGCGCTATGCGGGCGCCTCGATCCTGCTGGCACGGAAGAATTTCGGCTGCGGTTCCTCGCGCGAGCACGCGCCCTGGGCCCTGCAGCAGTTCGGCATCAAGGCGATCGTCGCGCCGAGCTTCGCCGACATCTTCTTCAACAACTGCTACAAGAGCGGCCTGCTGCCGATCGTGCTGGGCGAAGAAGAAATCGACGGCCTGTTCAAGGCGGTAGAGAGCCAGCCCGGCTTCAAGCTGGTGGTCGACCTGGAACGGCAGCGCATCGGCAAGCAGGACGGCAGCCTGTCCTACGGCTTCGCCATCGACGACTTCCGCAAATACTGCCTGCTGAACGGCCTGGACGACATCGGCCTGACCCTGCGCCACGCCGACGAGATCCGCGCCTTCGAACAAGGCCACCTGGCCGCGCAGCCCTGGCTCGCCAACACCATCTGAAGAAAGAGCACGCATGAAGATTGCAGTCCTGCCGGGCGACGGCATCGGCCCGGAAATCGTCGACGAAGCGGTCAAGGTGCTGAACGCACTCGGTGAGCCGTTTGAACTGGAAACCGCGCAAGTCGGCGGCGCCGGCTATGCGGCCCACGGCCATCCGCTGCCGGAAGGCACCCTGAAACTGGCCAAGGAAGCGGACGCCGTGCTGTTCGGCGCCGTCGGCGACTACCAGTACGACGCGCTCGAGCGCGCCCTGCGTCCGGAACAGGCCATCCTCGGCCTGCGCAAGGAACTCGGCCTGTTCGCCAACCTGCGTCCGGCCATCCTGTACCCGGAACTGGCGGGCGCCTCCACGCTCAAGCCCGAGGTCGTGTCCGGCCTGGACATCCTGATCATCCGCGAACTCACCGGCGACATCTATTTCGGCAAGCCGCGCGGTGTGCGCGAATGCCCGGACGGGCCGTTCGCGGGCCAGCGCGAAGGCTTCGACACCATGCGCTACGCCGAAGGCGAGATCCGCCGCATCGCCCACGTGGCCTTCCAGGCCGCGCGCAAGCGCGGCCGCCGCCTGACCAGCGTCGACAAGGCCAAAGAT
>Ga0209023_10000152_pt1 | contig 117712 bp, 114 predicted proteins | sample LakOneMetagenome_FD_187468 | JGI IMG/M metagenome (GOLD analysis project Ga0209023, IMG submission 187468) | Freshwater and sediment microbial communities from Lake Erie, Canada (SPAdes) (version 2) | ecosystem: Environmental > Aquatic > Freshwater > Lentic | place: Lake Erie, Canada...
CTTCCGATCTCCAAACGCCGCCATTCGCATCGACCAGGCGGGCGAAGTCTGGCCAGGTACCCACATTCAGGGGTTTGGTGACAAGGTTCATCGGGATCGACCTCGTGCGCGGCCGGCAGATATTCCCCGCAGACTATGGCCGGCAGCAGGTTCTGACAACCGACCGCAGCCAGCGATGGGCGGGATCATTGTCCATGCGGGGGTGCCATATCAGCGAAACCGTGACCGGGGCGGTCTTCACCGGCAGGTCGAAATAGTGCAGCCAAGGCGCGACACCCGCCGCACTGCGCGCCTGTTCGGCCTTGGCGAAGGAATGCGTCACAAGCGCCACCACATCGGCCATCGAGGCAACCGCCAGGGCCGTGGGAAAGCTTGGCACGACCAGCACGCTTCGGCGTGTCAGGCCAAGTTCGGCAAGGGCAAGGTCGACCGGATGGTCGGCCTTGGGGCGGCGGGACGCGACCACATGGTCAGCATCGGCATAGCGGCTTGCGGTCAGCACGCCCCGCGTCAGCGGATGCTCGGTGCGGACCGCGCCAACAAAATGATCCCGATAGAGCGTCTGGACCATCAACTCGGGCGCGCTCTCGCCCAGGACGCCGATCTCGAGATCGACGGTCCCCTCGCGCAGCGGCGCCACATCCTTGTCCGGCTTGGGAAGAAAATGAAGCTGCACGCCCGGCGCCAGATCCCGGATCGCCTGCATCAGCCGGGCCGCCTGGGCGACGACGAACGCCTCGTTCGCACGCAAGGTGAAGACCCGCCGCAACCTGCCCGGATCGAATGTGGCATCGGCGGGCCGCAGTAGCGCGTCGGCAGCCCCCGCGACCTGTGGAACGCGCTCGCGCAGGGCGGTCGCATGCGGGGTCAGCACCATGCCCCGGCCGGCCCGCACCAAAAGCGGGTCGCCCGTCGCCTCGCGCAGGCGCGCCAGGGTCCGGCTCATGGCGGACGGGCTGAGTCCGAGGCGGCGGGCGGCGTCCACCACGCTGCCTTCCGCGAGCAGGACGTCGAGCGCCCTGAGAAGGTTGAGATCGGCGTTGTGCATGGTGTCCCCGCCGGGGCGCTGCCGCGCATTCTGAAGTGGCATGGCGTTTCGTGCAGCTATTAAGTGCGATCCGTGCGGCTTTCGCAATGCCAGTTTCAACGTATGGTGCGCAGGATTTCGGAATGGAGACAGCATGGCCGCCTCAGATGTAACCGATGGCGTGACCCCACATCGTTCGCGCGACCCCGCGCCTGCGCTGGCCGACGGGCTGGAGATGCCGGGCCGCATCGTGGCGGTTGCGGCGCTCATGGCATCGCTGGTGCTGGTCGTCCTTGACGGGGCGATCGCCAACGTGGCATTGCCGACGATCCGCGCCGATCTGGGCGTGTCCGCGGCGTCGACCGTGTGGGTGGTGACCGCCTATCAACTCGCGCTGGTGATGGGCCTCTTGCCAAGCGCCGCGTTGGGGGAAAGCCTTGGCCACCGCAGGGTTTTCACGGCGGGAGTCGCGGTTTTTTCGGGCGCGTCCATACTGTGTTCCTGGGCGCCGTCGCTGTCCTGGCTGATCGCCGCCCGTTTCGTGCAGGGCGTTGGCGCGGCACCGATCATGGCGCTTGCGGTGACGTTGTTGCGCTTCACCCTGCCGCACCGGATGATCGGCTCGGTCATCGGCTGGAACGCGATGGTGATCGCGCTGACGTCGGCCATTGGGCCGACCATCGGCGCCTCGATCCTGTCGATCGCCAGTTGGCCCTGGCTGTTCGCGGTGAACATTCCGATCGGTGTCATCGTGCTGATCGCCGGGACGGCCCTGCCGAAACCGGCCGGAAGCCGGCGCAAGCTCGACCTTCTCAGCGTTGCCCTGAACGCCACCGGATTCGGCCTGCTGGTTCTGGGGGCGGAAGCGGTGATTGGAAAGCCGCCGCTTGGCCTCCTCCTTCTGGCAGTCAGCGCGGCAAGTTTCTTTGCCCTTGTCCGGCGGGAATGGAGCCGTGAAGCCCCGCTCATCCCGCTGGACCTTCTGCGGGGCCGATCATTCCGGCTTTCGGTGATCGCGTCGGTCTGCTGTTTTTCGGGCCAGATGGCAAGCTATGTGGCGCTGCCGTTCGTCTTTCAGCACGGCTACGGGCTGTCGCCGCTGATGACCGGTATCTGCATGACCCCCTGGCCGTTGATGGTGGCGGTCGCGGGGCCGGTCGCGGGGCGCCTGTCCGACCGCATGGCCAACGGATTGCTGTGTGCCGCAGGCGGGGGTCTCCTTGCGGTAGGCTTATTGCTGGCCGCTGTCTTGTCGATGCACGGCAGCCCGGTTCCGCTGGTGCTGGCGACCATGATCGCGGGCGTGGGGTTCGGCTTTTTCCAGGTGCCCAACAACCGGAACATGCTGGTTTCGGTCCCGCGCGAACGCAGCGGCGCGGCGGGCGGAATGCAAGGCACGGCGCGACTTGCCGGCCAGACGGCGGGCGGGTTGATCATGACCGTGCTTTTCACGCTCGTGGCGGCGGACGTGGCGCCGCGCGCGGGCCTGGCAATCGCGGCGGCGCTTTGCTTTCTGGGCGCAATCGTGAGCAGCCTTCGCACCGACCGGTCAGACGCGCTCTGACCGCCCCCATTGCGCCTGCGCCATGAGCGCCCGGGCGGCCGTCGGCGTCAGCTTGCCGAGGCGGTCAGAGAATGCGGGGCGACAGTCTCGGTCTCGGCCTCGGCCCCGTCAAGCCGGTCGGCACGGCGCAGGTCGGGGAACATCCAGGCCCAGCTGCCGGTTACGATCATCGTGCCGATCCCGCCAAATACCGCAGCACCGACCGGCCCAAGGAACCGCGCCGCAACGCCGCTTTCAAACTCGCCCAACTCGTTCGAGGCGGAAATGAACAGGCCCGAGACCGAGGCGACGCGCCCGCGCATGTGATCGGGGGTGACGATCTGAACCAAGGTCTGGCGAACGTAGACCGAGATCATGTCGGCAGCGCCGAGCACGGCAAGCGCCATGATCGACAGGGGCATGGATTTCGACAGCGCGAAGACCAGCGTGGCAAAGCCGAAGGCGCCGACCGACCAGAACATCCGCGCCCCGGCCTGACGGCGCAGGGGCCAGCGTGCCAGCGTCAGCGCCATGAGCGTGGCCCCGATCGCCGGCCCCGAACGCAAGAGCCCGAAACCATGCGGGCCGACATGCAGCACATCTGCCGCGAAGGCCGGCAGAAGCGCTGTCGCGCCGCCCAGAAGCACGGCGAACAGATCAAGCGATATGGCGCCGAAGACGATCTTGTTGGTCCAGACATAGATCAGGCCTTCGCGGATCAGGGCGAACTGGCTGCCGGCCTGGCGCACCGGCGTGGTGTTGGTGCGCATGAACAGGGTTGTGCAAAGACCGCACCCATACAGAACCGCCGCCACCCCATAGGCCGAGGCGGTCGAGACTGCGCACAGGAGCCCGCCGAGCCATGGCCCGACAATGACCGCGCCCTGCCAGCTCAGCGATTTTAGCGATATGGCCTGCGGCATCTCGGCCCTGGGCACCAGCATCGGCACCAGCGCGGAACTGGCCGGTGACAGAAAGGCCCGTGCCGCGCCAAAAAGGCCGGCGATGGCAAAGATCGGCGCGAAACCGGGGCTCGGGTGACGGGCGACGAGCGTCAGGCCGATGACACAGAAGATCTCGACCCCGAGGCTGGCCATGACGATCAGCCGCCGGCTGATCCGGTCGGCAAGCGATCCGGCGAAAAGCGACAGGCAGAAGAGCGGCAGGAATTGCGCAAGCCCGACCATGCCGACAAGAAAGGCGCTTTGTTCGATTGTAAGGCTGCCGCGCGCCAGCGTGTATATCTGCCAGCCGATCGTCACCGCCTCGATCTGGACGGCGATATTCACAAAAAGCATGGCCGCCCAGAAAAGCCCGAAATCTCGGTGTCGGAAGAGGAAAGTCTGGCTTGGCGAGGGCATGGTCGGTCCGGCTGGCGATGGCGGCACCATCTCGCGTTGGCGGGGCGGCGGCAAGGGCCATTTCGACGGCCCCGGCGCGTGACCCGAAGGCCCGGCCGTGCCCCCGGCGCTTTACGATGGGCGATATCGGTGCAACAAGGGTTGCGCCTTGCGGAACAAGGGCACGAACGAGGTGAGGCGAGGCTGGGGCCGACGCAAGAGATGTGACGCAAATCATGGAAAAAGAAACAGAATATCAGATTGGCGCGCCGCAGCGCTTCTCCATCGCGCCGATGATGGACTGGACGGACCGTCATTGCCGGGTTTTCCACCGCCAGATCACGCGCCATGCCCTGCTTTATACCGAAATGGTAACCGCACAAGCGGTCATCCACGGGCCGCGCGACCGGCTTTTGGGGTTCGATCCGGTGGAACATCCGGTCGCGCTGCAACTTGGCGGGGCCGAGCCGGCGCACCTGGCCGCCGCGGCGCGGATCGGGGCGGACCGTGGCTATGACGAGATCAACCTCAATGTCGGTTGCCCGTCCGACCGGGTGAAATCGGGCTGTTTCGGTGCGGTTCTGATGAAAAGCCCCGATCTGGTGGCCGACTGCGTGGCGGCGATGATCGCGGCAAGCCCGGTCGAGGTGACGGTGAAATGCCGGATCGGTGTCGACGCTCAAAACCCGGCCGAGGTGCTGCCGGCCTTTCTGGAAAAGATCGCCGCCGCCGGGGTGCGGCGGGTGGCGATTCACGCCCGCAAGGCCTGGCTTCAGGGCCTCAGCCCCAAGGAAAACCGCGAGGTTCCGCCGCTGGATTATCCCTTGGTTCTGGCGATGAAGCGGGCCTTTCCGGCGCTGCATGTCTCGGTCAACGGCGGGATTGCAACGCTGGACGCCGCGCGCGGCTTTCTCGATCAGGGGCTTGACGGGGTGATGGTCGGGCGCGCCGCCTATCACGACCCCTGGACGATGCTGGCGGGTGTCGATGCGGCGTTTTTTGGTGCAGACGGCCCGGCCGATCCGTTCGCCGTGGTCGACGCGATGCGGCCCTACATCGACCGTCATGTCGGGGCCGGCGGGCGGCTGCACCAGATCACCCGCCATATGCTCGGGCTTTTTCAGGGCCGCCCCGGCGCGCGGCATTGGCGGCGGATATTGTCGGAAAGCGCCAACGGCACCGGGGCTGGGCTTGACGTGCTGGGTGCGGCACTCGCCCCCCTGCGCGAGGCCGCCTGACACGCGGCTCAGGCCAGGCGCGGCCGTCGACCCAGAACCGCAATCGCCAGGGCGAAGGACGCCAGCGCGCAGACGGCGATGGCGCCGACCATCGGCAGGGCGGTTCCATCGAAGAACGGCCCGGTCGCCACGACCACGGCGCCACCCGAGACCATCTGCAATGTGCCGCCGAGCGACGAAGCAAGCCCGGCATTGTCGCCGTGATCGTCCAGCGCCATGACCATGGTTGTCGGGATCACCAGCCCCAGGCAGGCATTGCCGAGAAACAGCCCGGTCACCACCAGCGCCAGCCCCGAGCCACCCATTACCAGGGCGAGCGCCAGCCCGGCGGCGCAAAGCGCGAACCCGCCTGTCGCCCACAGGACAACGCGCGCCGCGCCGAACCGCTGCCCAAGTCCGGCGGCCAGCTGGCTGGTGGCGAAAAAGCCGATGGCGTTCAGCGCGAAAGCGAGGGAAAAGCCTGTCGGGCTGAGGCCAAATTCACGGGTATAGACAAAGCTCGCCGAGGCGATGAAGACGAAAAAGCTTGCCATTCCAAAGCTGCCGATGAAGGTCAGCCCCATGAAGGCCGGATCGGCGAACAGCACACGCGCACCGGCGACGAGGGCGCGCGGATTGGCGTGGACGCGGGCATCGGGGGCCAGCGTTTCGGGCAGAAGCAGCCCGGTCATTGCCATGCTGACGATGGCGGCAACGCACAGGACCGCAAAGATCGCCCGCCATCCCGCGACCGCGATCACCCCCGATCCCGCCAGCGGCGCCAACATGGGCGAAACGGAAATGACCAGCATGACCAGCGCCATCAGCCGCGTGGCCGCATGGCCGGTGTGCAGGTCGCGGATGATCGCGCGCGGCACCACCATCACCACCGCCGCCCCCAGCCCCTGAAGAAAGCGCCAGCCGGTCAGGCTGGCAATTCCGCCGGCGAAAAGACAGCCGACCGAAGCGGCGATGAATAACCCGAGCCCCGCATAAAGCGGGCGTTTCCGCCCGGCCTGATCGGCCCATGGCCCATAGACGAGCTGGGCAAGGCCGAAGGCCAGAAAGAAGGCGGTGACGGTGTTCTGGACGCCGGCGACGCTGGACCCGAGATCGGCGCCGATGGCCGGCATCGCCGGCAGATACATGTCGATCGAAAAGGGGCCGACGCACGACAATAGCCCCAGAACCACCGCTGAACGGAACATGGAGTGCGACATTGGGTTGGTCCCGCTCTGACTGGTCATGGGGCGCGCACCGCAGAATAGGCACGCTGATCGGCAAGGGTCAATCCAGTGCGCGACCAAGCGGCTGGCCATCGGCATGCGCGGCGGCTATCACTGGGCGAAGGCGGAGATTGGGCAATAGCGGAGATTTTCATGGCCGGGATCGCCCATTTTCTGCCGATGCTGGCGCTGATGCTGGCCATCGGCGCCTTCGCCGGGGTCATTTCGGGGCTGCTGGGCGTCGGGGGCGGGATCATTCTGGTGCCGGCTTTCTTCTATGCCTTCACCGCCCTCGGCTACGCGTCGCCGGATCTGATGCGGGTCTCGATCGCCACATCGCTGGCGACGATCATCGTCACGTCGGTCCGGTCGGTTCTGGCCCACAACCGGCGCGGCGCGGTCGATTGGGAAATCCTGAGCGGCTGGGCGCCAGGGATCGTGGTCGGGGCGGTCTGTGGGGTTCTGGTGGTGTCACGCCTGCAAACCGCGGCCTTGCAGGCGATTTTCGGCGGGCTGGCGCTGATCGTCGCCCTTTACCTCGGCTTCGGGCGAAGCCAATGGCGGCTTGGCGCGGCGATGCCGGCGGGGCCGGCGCGGCTTGGGGTGTCGCCCGTCGTCGGGTTCCTGTCGGTGCTCATGGGCATCGGTGGCGGAAGCTTCGGCGTGCCACTGATGAGCCTTTACAACACGCCCATCCACCGGGCCGTAGCGACGGCCGCGGGTTTTGGCGTGGTGATCGCGGTGCCATCCGTCCTGATCCTGCTGTTCACCCATGTCGCGAGTGCACCGCCCTATACGGTGGGTGCGGTGAACCTGCCGGCCTTCGCGGTCATCATCGCCATGACGCTGATCACCACACCCTTGGGGGTGCGGCTGGCGCATGCGATGGACCCCGCACCCCTGAAGCGGGTCTTTGCCGCCTTCCTTGCCGTGGTCGCGGTCAACATGCTGCGCAAGGCGGCCGGATGGTAGCGGCGGCGCTGGCAGCGCGCGGCTGGGTCCGCTTTCCGGCCGACCCGGCGCTGCTGCCCTGGGTGCGCGCCGCCCTGCCTCTCGCCCAGGCGGCACTGGCCGAGCCCGGCGCCTTGTGGCGCGCCGGTGGCACCTGGTTTGTCGGGGTCGATGCGCTGGCCAATGCGCCGGACGGGTCGGTTGCCGGGGTGCCGCTGACCGGCCGGGCGATCGAGGCCGCGCGCCACCTGTTCGGCCCGCTGCCCTTTCACCGCGCTCAACTGTCGGTGACGCGCCCGGGCTATCCGCGCCCCGACGCCGATGAAACTGCCGCCAGCCACCGCTACCGGCTGACCCGCGATGCCGCCCATGTCGACGGGCTTTTGCCCATCGGCGCCGCGCGGCGAAGGATGATCCGCGAGCCCCACGCCTATATCCTCGGGCTTGCCCTGAACCCGACCGGGCCCGGCGCGGCACCCCTGGTTGTCTGGGACCGGAGCCACCGGATCATGGCCGCGGCCTTCGCCCGTGCCCTTGTCCCCCACGACCCCGCAGGTTGGGCCGATGTCGACGTGACAGAAGCCTACCAGGACGCCCGGCGCGAGGTCTTTGCCCGATGCGACAGGCTGGTACTGCACGGCCAACCCGGCGAAGCGGTGCTGCTCCATCGCCATCTCTTGCATGGCGTCGCCCCCTGGGCTGACGGGGCGCTGGCCCCGCCCGACGGCCGCATCGTTGCCTACTTCAGGCCGGAACTGCGGAACGTCCGCGACTGGCTCTGATCGGCCGTCAGCCTTGCCGGTCGAGCCGCGCCGCCCGGCCGCCGCGTCGCCGGGTCAGGCGCGGGGCGCGCGACGAAAGTTCGGCCAGCACCGCCTTGCGCGCCTCGGGGGCCATCCGGCTCCAGCCGGCGATTTCGTCGATGGTTCGCAGGCAACCGATGCACAGCCGCTCGGCCGGGTGGATCGTGCAAATCTTGACGCAGGGTGAATCCAGTTCGGCCCGCTTCCAGATGTCATCGCCGTTCACGTCTGTTGCCTCATATGCCCGATCCGGTCGAGCGCCCCTTGCAGGATATACCCGGCCGCCACATGGTCGATCACCTGCGAGCGACGTTTGCGCGACGTATCCGCCTCGAGAAGGGCGCGTTCTGCGGCGACGGTCGACAAGCGTTCGTCCCAAAAGCCGATGGGCAGGGCGGTCAGGCGGGCGAGGTTGCGGGCGAAGGCTCGGGTCGACTGGCAGCGTGGCCCCTCGCTGCCGTCCATGTTCAGGGGTAGGCCCAGGATCAGGCCGCCAATCTCGCGGGCCTGGCACAGGGCCAGAAGTTCGGCCGCGTCGGCGGTGAATTTCGTGCGCCGGATGGTGACAAGCGGGGTGGCGACCGACAGGAACCGGTCGGATACGGCGACACCGACGGTCTTTTCCCCAAGGTCGAGCCCGGCAAGGGCGCGCATCGGCACAAGGGCGGCGGTGAAGCTGGGGATGGTGTCGAAGATCATGGGGCAACCCCGGCCTGCCGGGCGGCGGTGCGCACCTGGTCGAGCCCGGCCGCATCTGCGGCAAGGGCGGTCTGCGCCTTGGCCCAGGCGGCTTTCGCCCGGTCGGTCGCGCCAAGAACCCCAAGCGCGGTGACGAGCTGGGTCCATTCCGCCGCCGTTCCCCCTTGCGCCATCAGCCTGCCTTCCAGACCCGCGACCATGCCCTCGATCATCTGCGTGCGGTCTGCCGCGTTCATCTGTCCGGCGGCGGCGACCGTGGCCGCATCCGGCCCCTTGACGGCGGCGGGCGGTGTGTAGTCGACCCCGGCCGCCGCGCCCAGAAAGACGATCTGATCGCGGATGAACGGCACCCAGGGCGCATCCTGCGGCCCGTGTTCCAGAAGATCGCGCCAGAGCGCGAAGGCATGGTCGGGCCGACCGGTCTGCGCCTCGAGGAGCCCGGCATAGAACCGCGCCGTGCCGTTCGTGGGATCGCGCCGCAGCGTTTCAACGATGGTCGCCTCGGCCTCGGGGGTCACAATGCCGCCGGCGGCGTTGACATAGTTGTCGGCCAGGGCTGCCAGATCGTCGGGGCTGGCCCTGTCGCCAAGCGCCTTGACCAATTGCGCCTGCGCCGCCGCCGCCGCCGACAGGTTGCCAAGGGCGCGTTCGTTGCGCGCCAGAAGCTGAAGGCCGGTCACATCGTCGGGCCGTTTGGCCACGGCGGCGCGCAGCTTGTCCATGAGGGCCGCGAATTCCTTCGACGGGGCAGGGGGCGCGGGCCGCGCCTTGGCGGCATCCGCCTCGGCTAGCGCCTGGGGCGGACGCTCGGTGCGCAGCGCCTCGGCATTGGCGATCCGTTGGGAATGGGGCAGGTCGGGGTAGCCCGGCGCGCCGAGCCAGGCGTAAAGGCCAAGCGCGCCCGCCAACACAAGGGCGATGCCCGCGACCGGCAGACCCCGCCCGCCATCCTTGCCCGCACTGTCGCCGGTCGCGCGGATCTGACGGTCGAGATCAAGAATGCGCCGGGAAATCTCGGTCCGGATCGGCTCGGCCTCGGCCGGCCCGATCACGCCCCGTGCCAGGTCGCGGTCGACCCCGTCCAGTTGCGCGCGGTAGATGCCAAAGTCAGGATGCGGCGCCGCGTCACTGCCCCCGGCCGCCGGGCGGACGAGGGTCCACACCAGAACCGCAGCCGATGCGGCCACCATCGCCCCTGCCACCACCCAAAACAGCATCCCGCCTCCTTCTCGCCGGCCCCCAGATAAGCCTTCATGGCCCGCCCCGAAAGCCCTAACCCCGTGCAAGGCCGGCCCGATTGTCGCATCTCGTCGCGAATGTCGCATTTTTCCCGATTGCGACGCTTGCCAACCTCAGGCAAATGTCGCAGCGATCCATTGAGACGCCAGGCGCCCAAGGTGCCCGCAGGAAGGATTCGCCCCATGTCGATGAAACGCTATTCGGTCTTTGCCATCGCCCGCGAAGCGATGAGCCATCATCTGGGGTGGGAGCGGGCCTGGGCCGCGCCCGAGCCGAAGAAGAAATACGACGTGGTGATCGTCGGCGCAGGCGGCCATGGGCTGGCCACCGCCTATTACCTCGGCAAGAACTACGGGATCACCAATGTCGCGGTGATCGAAAAGGGCTGGCTCGGCGGTGGCAACACCGGCCGCAACACCACCATCATCCGGTCGAACTATCTGCAAGACCCGTCGGCGGCGATCTACGAAAAGGCCCGCAGCCTTTACGAGACGATGAGCCAGGATCTGAACTACAACGTCATGTTTTCGCCGCGGGGCCTGTTGATGCTGGCCCAGACCCATCACGAGGTGCGCGGCTACCGCCGCACGGTCTATGCCAACAACCTGCAAGGGGTGGTCACCGAATGGATCGAGCCGGCGCGGGTCAAGGAACTGGTGCCGATCATCAATATCGACGGGCCGCGCTATCCCGTCCTTGGCGCGCTTTACCAGGCACGCGGCGGCACCGCGCGCCATGATGCGGTGGCCTGGGGCTATGCGCGCGCCTGTAGCGCCATGGGGATGGACATCATCCAGCAATGCGAGGTGACCGGCATCCGCCGCGACGGCGGGCGGGTTGTCGGCGTGGATACCACCAAGGGGGCCATCGATTGCGGCAAGCTCGGCCTGGTAGCCGCCGGCCATTCGAGCGTTCTGGCCGACATGGCCGGCTTCCGCCTGCCGATCGAAAGCCTGGCGCTTCAGGCGCTGGTCAGTGAACCGATCAAGCCCTGCATGGATGTGGTCGTGATGGCCAACACGGTGCATGGCTACATGTCGCAGTCCGACAAGGGCGAGATGGTGATCGGCGGCGGCACCGACGGGTTCAACAACTATACCCAGCGCGGATCATTCCACCATATCGAGGAAACCGTCCGCGCCCTGATCGAAACCTTCCCGATGATTTCGCGCCTGAAGAACCTGCGCCAGTGGGGCGGGATCGTCGACATGACCGGCGACCGCTCGCCCATCCTGTCGAAAACCCCGGTCGAGGGGCTGTTCGTCAACTGCGGCTGGGGGACGGGCGGCTTCAAGGCCATCCCCGGCTCGGGCTGGGCGATGGCCGAACTGATGGCGCGGGGGCATTCGCCGCTGACCGAGGAATTCTCCATGTACCGCTTCCGCGAGGGGAAATTCATCGACGAGAGCGTCGCTGCGGGGGTGGCGCATTGATGAAGCGGGACATCATCGTTGATCTCTTGGGCTGGTCTGGGATTTTACTTTGGCTTGGTTTATCCACCTATTTCGCATGGGGTTATGATGGCACGCGTTTCCAAGCGGTTGGTGTAGTCGGAATCTCGGCAGCAATCGCTTACTTCGTGATGCAGCGACACGCAGTGCCATATCCCTACGGCGCGCTTGATTTGGGCTACTGGCGCGACAAACGGATTTCTCAGGCAGTTGACGCAGCGCTCAGGGCACATGCCTATATTTCCTTACTTGCGAAAGACTTAGAGGGCGAGGCCTTAAACGCGGGGCGCAAAGTTCCACCCTCCATTGCGGCCTTCGCAGCGATTCCAATCGAACACTTAGCAAGCGTGATCACGCGTGATCCAGACCACGATCACCAAGCCATGTGTGATTTGATCGAAGGTCAAAAAAGAGCAAACGAAGAAGTAAACTTGGTGCGTAGACGTTCGGAAATGCTCCAAGCATTTGTTGTGGTTTTGGGAACGCTACAATCCGGAATGGGCAGTCTGCTATTCGCAGGCCCCACCACAGGAGTCCAATAATGCTGACCCTTGAATGCCCCTACTGCGGCGTGAAGGCCGAGGAAACCGAACTGGCGGCGGGTGGCGAGGCGCATCTGAAGCGCTTCGGGCCCGGATCTTCGGACGATGAATTCGATGGCTACATGTTCGCGCGGAAAAACCCCAAGGGCGTGCATTTCGAGCGCTGGCGCCATGCCTATGGCTGCGGCAAATGGTTCCTGGCCGCCCGTTGCACCGCGACACTCGAGGTGTTCGGCACCTATCCGGCGCAAAGCACCGAACCGCCCGCCGACCTGATCGCCAAAATCAAGGCCAAGCGCCCCACCTGGGAGGGCTACAAATGAGCACCCGTCTGCACAAGGGCGGTCGCCTGATCGACCGCACCAAGCCCCTGCATTTCACCTTCAACGGCCGCCGTCTGCACGGGTTCGCCGGCGACACGCTCGCCTCGGCGCTGCTGGCCTCCGACCAGATGCTGATGGGCCGGTCGTTCAAATACCACCGCCCGCGCGGCGTGGTGGCGTCGGGCGCCGAAGAGCCGAACGCGCTGGTGGGCTTGGGCACCGACGCGCGGTTCGAGCCGAACCAGCGGGTCACCACGACCGAGCTCTTCGAAGGTGCGGTGACCGCGAGCCAGAACCACTGGCCGAGCCTCGAGTTCGACGTGGGCGCCGTCAACAGCCGGCTGGCGCGGTTCCTGCCCGCGGGCTTTTACTACAAGACCTTCATGTTCCCGCGTTTCGCCTGGAAACATCTCTTCGAGCCGGTCATCCGCCGGTCGGCGGGCCTTGGCAAGGTGCCGACCGAACGCGATGCGGATCGCTATGAATTTGCCTATGCCTTTGCCGATCTGGTGATCGTCGGGGGCGGTATCGCGGGGCTGGCGGCCGCCCTACAGGCGGGCCGGGATGGCAAGCGTGTCTTCCTCATCGAACAGACGGCCCATTGGGGCGGGCGGGCGCCGGTCGACGCGGCGGAAATCGACGGCAAGCCGGCGCATGACTGGGTAAAGAGCACCGTAGAAGCCCTTGGCAAGATGGAAAATGTCACGCTGCGCCTGCGCGCTATGGCGTCGGGCCTTTATGACCACGGCTATCTATTGGTCTATGAGCGCGTGGCCGACCATACGCCCGGTGACGGGCGTCCGCGCCACCGGCTGTGGCGCATCCGCGCGGGCCATGTGGTGGCGGCGACCGGGGCGATCGAGCGGCCCTTGTCCTTTGCCGGCAACGACGTTCCCGGCGTCATGCTCGCCGGCGCGGTGCGCGACTATGTGGCGAACTGGGCAGTCAGCCCCGGCGACCGCACCGTGGTGGTGACCAACAACGACGATGCCTACCGCACCGCCATCGCGCTGGTCGAAGCCGGGCTGATCGTGCCCGCCATTCTCGACGCGCGCGCCCATGCTACCGGGGCGCTTCCCCAGGCGGCGCGCGCGCTCGGCATCCGGGTTCTGGAAAACCGCGGGGTCGCCAAGGTCAAGGGCACCAAGCGGGTAACCGGCGTTTCGGTCTGTTCGCAAGCTGGCGAAGGCGCTGAGCTTGAGGTGATCGACTGCGATGCGGTGGCCATGTCGGGCGGCTGGTCGCCGGTTGTCCATCTCTGGTCGCACTGTGGCGGCAAGCTGATCTGGGACGAGGCACGCGCCATGTTCCGCCCCGATCCGGCCCGGCCCGCCACCGGCGACGATGGCATGGCCATGGTCAGCGCCATTGGCAGTGCCAACGGCGCGCTGACCGCCGACGAGGTGCTGGCCGACGTGGCCGGCCAGATCGGCGGCAAGGCCGCGCGCACGAACAGCATCGCCGAAACCCCGGTCGAGCCGGTCTGGATCATGCCGCAGGGTGCCGGCCCGGCCCTTCGGGCCAAGATGTGGCTGGACTATCAGAACGACGTGAAAGTGTCGGACGTGCAGCTTGCCGCGCGCGAAGGCTACACTTCGGTCGAACATACCAAGCGCTATACCACACTCGGGATGGCGACGGATCAGGGGAAGCTGTCGAATATCAATGGCTTGGCCGTTCTTTCTGATTCACTGAGCCAGGGCATTCCCCAGACGGGCACCACCACGTTCCGCCCGCCCTATACGCCGATTTCGCTTGGCGCCATTGCCGGCGAGGCGCGCGGCGAGATATTCCAGCCGCTGCGCAAATCGCCTATGGATGCGTGGCACGCCGAAAATGGCGCCTATTTCGAACCCGTGGGCCTGTGGCGGCGGGCCTATTGCTATCAGCGCGCCAGCGAAGGCGTGCATGAAGCGGTGAACCGCGAGATCAGCAATACCCGCGACCGGGTCGGCCTGCTCGATGCTTCGACGCTGGGCAAGCTCCTGGTCAAGGGGCCCGACGCGGGGCGTTTGCTCGACATGCTCTATACCGGCGTCATGTCGACGCTGCCGGTCGGCAAATGCCGCTATGGCCTGATGTGCAGCGAAAACGGCTTTCTTTCCGACGATGGCGTGGTCGTGCGCCTGTCTGACGATAGCTGGCTTTGCCACACCACCTCGGGCGGGGCCGACCGGATCCATGGCTGGATGGAAGACTGGCTTCAGTGCGAATGGTGGGACTGGAAGGTCTATACCGCCAACCTGACCGAAGAATATGCCCAGATCGCCGTGGCCGGGCCGAATGCCCGCAAGGTACTGGAAAAGCTCGGCGGGATGGATGTAACGACTGCAGGTCTGCCGGCGATGGAATGGCGCGAGGGTGTGCTGGGCGGCTGCCGGGCGCGGATCTACCGCATCTCTTTCTCGGGCGAACTCAGCTATGAAATCGCCGTCCCGGCGTCCGAGGGGCTGGCGCTCTGGAAGGCACTGGTCGCTGCGGGGCAGGAGTTCGGTGTGGCGCCTTATGGCACGGAGGCGATGCATGTCATGCGTGCCGAAAAGGGCTTCATCATGATCGGCGATGAAACCGACGGCACGGTGATCCCGCAGGATCTGAACCTGAACTGGGCAATTTCCAAGAAAAAGGCCGACTATCTGGGCAAGCGCGCGCAAGAGCGAAGCTTCATGGCCAGCGCCGACCGCTGGAAGCTCGTCGGGCTCGAGACGGTCGACGGGTCGGTTCTGCCGGACGGGGTTTATGCGGTGGCCGATGGCGTCAATGCCAATGGCCAGCGGAATGTTCAGGGCCGTGTCACGTCGACCTATTTTTCACCGACGGTTGGCAAGGGCATCGCCATGGGGCTGGTGAAACACGGGCCCGACCGGATGGGCGAGGTGCTGGATTTCCCGGCCGACAACGGCAAGGTCTACAAGGCGAAGATCGTCGATCAGGTTTTCTACGACAAGGATGGGGCAAAACAGAATGTCTGAGGCTGTAAGCGCACTTAACGGGCAAAGCTACAGTGGCTTTGCTACCGTCGCCGAAGCGGGCCTTCAGGGGATGATCACGCTGCGGGGCGATCTTGGCTCGGCTGCGATGAAAAAGGCGGTCAAGGCGGCGACCGGCTGCGACATGCCCGCCGCGCGGCGGATCGTGATGAACGAAACCAGGGGCGCGGGCTGGATGAGCCCGGACGAGCTGCTGATCCTCGTGGCCTATGCGGATGCCCGCGCCACGGTCGAGGCCCTGGCCAAGGCGCTTGCCGGCGAACATCATCTGGTAGCCGATGTGTCGGACGCGCGGGCGATGTTCCGCATCGCCGGCGCTGAGGCCGACGAGGTGTTGATGAAACTGTGCCCGGTCGATTTCGCCAGGCTGGCACCCGGCGAGTTGCGCCGCACCCGCGCCGCCCAGGTGGCGGCCGCCCTGTGGAAATCGCAGGCTGATGAATACACGCTGGTATCCTTCCGGTCGGTCGCGGGCTATGTCTTCGGCCTTCTGGAAACTGCGGCCCGTCCGGGCGCGGAGCTTGGCCTGCGGCGCGGGGCGTAAGAGAGGCCCCGCACCGGCCGGATCTGCAACCCGCCGTTCACAAAATCGCGATTGCGAATTCTTGTCCCCGGATGGATAAACCTCTGGGGGAGTGCCGGTTTCCATTTCAATCACGGCGATTTTCCACGGCGATTTTCCGACGGCCGTCGCGGTGCACCAGGGCGGCTGGCGACATCAGGTTCCGGGGGGAAGGACATTCATCATGACGACAACAGGTCTTGGGGCGGCGCTTGGCGCGGTCGCCCTCGCGGCGCTGACGGTTTCGGGCGCGGTGGCCAAGCAGACGCCCAAGGTGCGGGGCCTTGTGACGTTGCCCCCTCCACCCAATCCAGTTTGAGGTAGACTCTGGCCCAACCGTAAGGACCGGAGATGAAGCGCAGCAGGTTCACCGCAGACCAGATCATCGGCATTTTGAAGGAGCACGAGGCCGGGCTTTCCGTTGACGATCTATGCCGAAAGCATGGCGTCAGCGATGCGACGGTGTACAAGTGGAAGGCTAAGTATGGCGGGATGGGCGTCAGCGAGGCCAAGCGTCTGAAGGGCCTTGAAGACGAGAACGCTCGGCTGAAGCGGTTGCTGGCGGATGCCATGCTCGACAATGCGGCGCTGAAGGATCTCCTCGGAAAAATGTATGGTCCGCCCCGCTATTGCAAGGTTTTTGTGTGTGACGCACCGGCTTGCGTAAATGTATCCGGCCTCTGATCAGTCAGCCGCTTTTGGCGACAAGGCCTTGATGAGATCCGCCCCTCGGGTTCCAGATTGGTGGAACGGGATCATGTCTCGTAATGGGATGGTTCGCATCCTTTCTCTCCTTTTGCTTGGCGATGGCACAAGAGCATACGCTGGGGCGCGGGGCGGACCATCCCATTAATGGTAGCGCCCGCCGCGCAGCGGCAAGCGGTCGCTCATCTTGTGGAGGGCCGTGGGATGAGCGAGCGGCGGGCGTGCCGGGTGATCGGCTGTTGCCGGATGACCATGCGGTATGACGTGGTCCGCCAGGATGACCCTGTGCTGCGGGAACGGCTGAAGGAACTGGCCAGGGTACGTCGCCGTTTCGGTTACCGGCGGCTGCATGTGTTCCTGCGGCGCGAGGGCCACGAGGTCAATCACAAGCGCCTGTTCCGCATCTACCGCGAAGAGCAGTTGCACGTGCGCCGCCGCGGTGGACGCAAGCGGGCCATTGGCACACGGGCTCCGATGGTGCTGCCACTGATGCCGAACCAGCGCTGGTCGCTGGACTTCGTGTCCGACCAGCTGACCGATGGCCGCCGGTTCCGGATCATGACTGTGGTCGATGATTGCACCCGCGAATGCCTGGCCCTGATCGCCGACACCTCGTTGTCGGGGGCACGGGTGGCACGTGAATTGGCGACCCTGTTTGACGTCCGCGACAAGCCACAGACAGTGGTCAGCGATAACGGGACCGAGTTCACCTCGAACGCGATCCTGAAGTTCGTGGATGACCGCAAGTTTGACTGGCACTACATCGCACCCGGTAAGCCGACCCAGAATGCCTTTATCGAAAGCTTCAACGGCCGCCTCCGCGATGAACTCCTGAACGAAACCCTGTTGCCGTCTTTGCACCATGCCCGCGTCACGCTAGCCGCCTGGCGCACTGACTATAATACGGAACGCCCCCACTCCCGCCTTGGCTGGCAGACGCCCGCAGCCTTCGCACAGACCTTCACCCCGCAACGGGGCCTGTCGCCGCGCAATCCGCAAAGCTCCGCGCCAGCCCCCGTTGCCCAAACCGCCCAAATGGGCAAAACTCAAACCCGGAGTCTCGCTCACGCTGGATAAAAGTTGAGGGCAACGTCACTTGATATCTACGACTGCAAGATGGGCGGCGTGGTGAACAATCTGGTCGGCGACCGTATCTTTGCTATTCGCGACGTTTCGACGAAGGAAGTTTATGTGATCGACGGGCTCATCGATGCCATCCTGAAGGATCCCCTGAAAGCCGATGTGAAAAGCGAAAGTGAAAGCCGCCTGGCCCCGAGCTGGCGCGTAGATCGCATTCCCCTCAAGCGCGACGGATCGGGCTCGGCTGTCTATGGCATGATTCTTTTCAAGAACATGCTTGAAGCCAGTGAAAACATGAGGCTCCTCGGCTGGGACAACAACGAACACGCAAACGGCACCTGCGCGCTGGAACACCGGTAGCCTCCGCGGACACTGGCCGACCCGCGCCGTTTGGGGTTGACGCCCCCCGGCCGAGGGTTCAGGTAATGTCCAGCGAATGCTACCAAACCAGGGAGAACGCCCATGTCCTTCACGCTTCCCGATCTTCCCTATGCCCATGATGCGCTGGCCGCATTGGGCATGTCGAAAGAGACGCTCGAATATCACCACGACCTGCATCACAAGGCCTATGTCGACAACGGCAACAAGCTGATCGCCGGCACCGAGTGGGAGAAGAAGAGCCTCGAAGACATCGTCCGCGGCACCTATCACGCGGGCGCCGTGGCGCAGAATGGCATCTTCAACAATGCCAGCCAGCACTGGAACCACATGCAGTTCTGGCAGATGATGGGGCCCGGCGGCAAGGCGATGCCGGGGGGTCTGGAAAAGGCGATCACCGAAAGCTTCGGGTCGGTTGCCAAGTTCAGGGAAGATTTCGCCGCCGCTGGTGCCGGCCAGTTCGGGTCGGGCTGGTGCTGGCTGGTCCGCGACAAGGACGGCAGCCTCAAGGTCACCAAGACCGAAAATGGCGTGAACCCCTTGTGCTTCGGCCAGACCGCCCTTCTGGGCTGCGATGTGTGGGAACATTCCTACTATATCGACTTCCGCAACAAGCGCCCGGCGTATCTTGCCAACTTCCTCGACAAACTGGTGAACTGGGAAAACGTGGCCTCGCGCCTCTGACCCATGCTCTCGCGGCGCAAGTTCCTGCAAGGCCTGCTGGGGGTGACCCTGGCGGGTCTTGTCACGTCGAGCTACGGGGTCTTTGTCGAAGCGGCCTATCGTCTGCGTGTTCAGCGCTGGCAGATTAGGCCGGCGCGCTGGACGGCGGGGCCCCTGACCATCGCGGTCGTCAGCGACCTGCACATGTGCGACCCCTGGGTGCCGCTGAAGCGGCTTCAGCAGGTGGTGCGCCAGACCAATGCGCTGCGCCCCGACCTGATCGTCATGCTGGGCGATATTCCGGCCGGCCACCGATTTGTCAGCCGCGAGGTGCCGGTGGCCAAGGTGGCGGCGGCCCTTGCCGAACTGAAGGCGCCGCTCGGGCTTTATGCCATTCTCGGCAATCACGACTGGTGGCATGACACCGCCGCGCAGGCGCGCGGAGCCGGGCCGAACCTGGTGGGCGAGGCGCTGCGCGCCGCCGGCATTCCGGTTCTTGAAAACGATGTCGTCAAGGTCGGGCAGGGGGCGGGCGCCTTCTGGCTGGCCGGGCTGGCGGATCAACTGGCATTTGTCGAGGGGCACGGCCTGTTTCGCGGGCTCGACGATCTGCCGGGCACCCTTGCCAAGCTGACCGACGATGCCCCGGCGATCCTTCTGGCGCACGAGCCGGACATTTTCCCCAAGGTGCCCGACCGGGTGGCGCTGACGCTGTCGGGCCATACCCACGGCGGGCAGGTGCGGATCATGGGCTATTCGCCGGTAGTGCCGTCCGACTATGGCAACCGCTACGCCTACGGGCCGGTGCGCGAGACGGGGCGTGATCTGGTGGTGTCGGGCGGCATCGGCTGTTCGATCGTGCCGCTGCGTCTGGGCATGCCGCCCGAGATCACGTTGATCGAGCTTGCCTGACAGGCCATAGTCGGGGCGGAAGACAGGGCGAGCGGGGCAGGCGATGGGGTTCGAGGCGATCCGGCGACGGGCGGGCGGGGCGGTTCTGGCCTTGGCCATGACCCTGGGTTTCGGCAGCATCGCGCGCGCGCAGGAATGGATCACCCCCGATGCCTGCCGAATGCCCGCCGATGCGCCGCAGGCGCCGCTTCCGGCTGACGATCTTGCCGCAGTGGTGGCGGAAACGGCGACGATCGACAATGCGCACGGGCGGCTTTGGCGGGTCACCGGCGCCGGGGGGCAGGTTTCCTATCTCTGGGGGTCGCTGCATTCGTCGGATCGCGAGATCACCGATCTTCCGCCCGCACTTCTGGCGTTGATCCCCAAGGCGGCGGGGCTCTATCTCGAAAGCGATCCGGTGGCGCAGTCGCGCACCGAACTGGAAGAACGCGTCCTTCAGGCCGGGGTCTGGCTGGCCCCGTCGGCGCCGCCCTATGCCAAGACCTATCTTGGGGCCGATGTCGGCCGCTGGGTCGCTGCCCGTGTCGCGGCGGTGACGGCCGCGCCCGAGGCGCTGACCCGGTTGACCGACGCGGGCCTTGCCACCCTTCTGCTGGCCGACCCTTGCGAGGATTTCGCCGCCGGTGTCCTTCCCGCCCAGGACAATTATCTTTACCTTCTGGCGTATCGGGCGGGGGTGCCGGTCAGGGGGCTGGAAGCCTGGGATGCCTTTCTGACCGAAATGTCCCAACCCGAGGCGCGCGAAACCGCCCGGGCCATCGCCCGGATCTATGGCGCCTATCTCAACCCCCAGGGCTTCGGCCCGGCGCGGGCGGCGGGGTTCCGGCTTTATCTTCAGGGGCGCATCGGCGAGATGATGGTCTGGAACCGGCATTATCTGGCGGGGATATTCGGGCCCGATCAGGCGGCGGCGCTTCAGTCGGCGGCCGACGCCTATCTGGTCACGGCCCGGAACCGCGCCTTTGTCCGCGCACTGACAAAGCCGCTGGATACGGGCGGGGCCCTGATCGCGGTCGGGGCGTTTCACCTGCCCGGGTCGGACGGGCTGATCGACCTTTTGCGCGGGGCAGGCTATCGGGTCGACCGCGTGGTGCTGTCGGGCGAGGCGGACCAGAGGTGATGTAGTGCGTGAAGGTCTGCCTGTAGTCATCTGATATGGAAGCTATGCGAGCGCCACGCGCAGCGCGCCTTCCAAGGCGGGCACATCCGCCACGACTGTCACGAACGACCGGACCGAGGCTTCGGCGAATCCGTCCGCGACGATCCGGTCGAGAAGTGCCAGAAGCGGGTCCCAGTAGCCTTCGGTATTCAGAATCAGGATCGGCTTTTCATGCAGGCCAAGTTGGCGCCAGGTAAGCACCTCGAAGAACTCGTCCAGGCTGCCACCGCCGCCCGGCAGGACGACAATGGCATCGGCATTCATGAACATCACCTTCTTGCGTTCATGCATCGTCTCGGTGACGATGAAGGTGGAAAGATCGCGTTTGCCGACCTCGCGCTGGAAAAGATGTATGGGGATCACGCCGAACGTATCCGCGCCTGCGGTTTGCGCCGCGCGCGCCACTTCGCCCATCAGACCCACGTCGCCCGCGCCATAGACCAGCCGCCAGCGGTTCGCGGCAAGCATCCGCCCGGTTGCGGCCGCGTCGCTGGCATAGGCGGGCCGGGAGCCATGGCGCGACCCGCAATAGACACAGACCGACCGTTGCTGCTTCGCCATGGCTTTCCCGTTCGCTGGGGCCCGGTCGTCAGGGAACACTTCGGGCGCAAGGGTTTCTTTGACCGCTGATAGCGGCGTTGCTATGGTTGCTCAAGGGTGGCCGGTGAAGCCGCTGTCGGGGGATGGACGAAGATGCAAGACGACAAGGAACGGCCGGCGCCGGGGTATGGGGCGCTGACCTGGATCGGTGGCGCGGCCGTCGGGCTGGCGGCCGGCGGGCTGGTGTGGTTCGTGACGCTTGGGCCGGGGCACAAGCCGGCGCCCGCGCAGCAACCGGCAGCGCCCGTGGTGGCCGCCGCTCCGGCAGCGACACCAGCACCGGCACCGGCGCCCGCCGGGGCGACGGCACCGCTGGCACCCGCCTTCGATACGGTCCGGGCCGAGACCGACGGGTCGGTTCTGGTCGCCGGCCGGGCGCCGGAGGGGTCGCGGGTTACGGTTCTGGTCGATGGCACCGCCGCCGGTGGCGGCGATACCGACACCCAGGGCAGGTTCGCGGTGTTCCTGAGCCTCGGCACATCGGACAAGCCGCGTATCGTCGGCCTGTCGGCCAAGCTGGCGGACGGAAGCGAACTGGTGTCCGAGGCGACGGCCATTCTGGCGCCGACGCCCGCCCCGGTGCCCGCGCCGACCCCGGCACCCGCAACGGTGGCGGCCGAATCCGCGGCCACCGCCGAGCCGGCGTCCCCGCCCGCAGGGGCACCGGGCGTTCTGGTGGCCGACGATCAGGGCGTGCGCAAGCTCGATGCCGGCGCGCCGGGCAGCGATGTCGCCATCGACACGATCGGCTATGACCGGCTTGGCAACGTCGATATCGCCGGCCGTGGTGCCCAGGGCGCATTTGTTCGCCTCTACCTGAACAACGATCAGGCCGCGACCGCGCCGATCAGCGACAAGGGCCTGTGGCGGGTCAAGCTGACCGGCATCGCCGCCGGCCTTTACACGCTCAGGGTCGATCAGCTGGACGGGGCCGGCAAGGTCACATCGCGGGCCGAAACGCCGTTCCAGCGCGAAGAGCCGGCGAAGATCGCCGCAGCCGAAGGCGATGCGGCGCAGGCGGGGGCCGCACCTGCCGCCACGACCGAGGCGCCGACCCCCGCCGCCGCGACCCCCGACGCGACTGTCGCCGCCGAGCCGGCACCCGCGCAGCCCGCGCCGGCGACTGGAACCCAGGCTGCGCCCGCCGCCCAGTCGCCCGAAACGGCCCCGGCCGCGCCGGTCACCAAGGCCACGGTGGTGACCGTCCAGCCGGGCTTCACGCTCTGGGCCATAGCGCGCCAGAACTACGGCGACGGAATGCTTTATGTGCGGGTCTACAACGCCAACAAGGACCAGATCAAAAACCCGGACCTGATCTATCCCGGTCAGATATTCACGGTGCCGGGGCAAGGCGGCTGAGCGCCGTGCTGCCCGGTCAGGGGCGTTTCTGGCAGCAGGCCGAGACCTGCGGGTCGGCGGCGCAGCAATCGTGCAGCACGAAGCCCAGAACCCGGCCGATTTCGGGGGCGATGGCGGCGTAGAAGACATTGCGCGATTCGCGCCGTGCGGCGACCAGGCCGGCCTGTTCAAGCTGGGTCAGATGAAAGGCCAGGCGCGAGGCGGAAATGTCGAGATGACGGGCAATCTCGCCTTGCGCCATCCCTTGTGCCCCGCAAGGCATCAAAAGGCGCACCAGATCGAGCCGGGTTTCATTGGCCAGCGCCGCCAAAGCTTCCTGGACTCGACTTTGCTTCATATTTCAACTACTCGTGAATCGTTGAATTCATACCCCCTTGATAACGGCAAGAGCCCCTGCGATCAAGCGCGCGGGCAGGAACGGACAGACGATGGCAAAGAGCGACAAGACGGCCGAGCGAAAGAGTGCGCTGCGAACCATGCGTCGGGTGGCGCCCTATCTTTGGCCCGAGGGGGAAAACTGGGTCAAGATCCGGGTGGTCCTGTCGATGGTCGCGCTGCTTCTGGCGCGGTTCATTTCGGTGGCAACGCCGTTTTTCTACAAGACCGCGGTCGACGTTCTGGGCGGCCATCCGCGCGGCGACGGCTGGCTGGTCGCCATGGGCGCGATCGGGGTGACGGTGGCTTACGGCGTCGCCCGGCTAAGCTCGGTCGGGTTCAACGAACTGCGCGATGCGGTCTTCGTCCGGGTCGGCCAGCGGGCGCTGCGCAAGCTGGCTTTGGAAACCTTTACCCATATCCACCGCCTGTCGATGCGCTATCACATCACCCGCAAGACCGGCGGCCTGAGCCGGGTGATCGAGCGTGGGGTCAAGGGCGTCGATTTCCTGTTGCGTTTCATGCTGCTGTCGGTCGGCCCGCTGATCATCGAACTGACAATGGTCACGATCATCTTCGCGGTGGTTTTCGACTGGCGCTATGCGGTGGTGGTGATCGTCACGATCTGGCTTTACGTCACCTTCACCTTCAAGATTACCGAATGGCGGGTGAAGATCCGGCGCGAGATGAACGCGCAGGATACCGACGCCAACCAGAAGGCGATCGACAGCCTTCTGAACTTTGAAACCGTGAAATATTTCGGGGCCGAGACGCGCGAGGCGGGCCGTTACGACAAGGCGATGGAGGGCTATGAGACTGCGGCGGTCAAGACCGGCCTGTCGCTGTCGGTCCTGAACTTCGGCCAATCCTTCCTCATCACCGTCGGCCTGGTGATCGTCATGGTCATGGCGGCGATGGGGGTGCAGGCGGGCAAGCTGACGGTGGGCGATTTCGTCATGGTCAATGCCTACATGATCCAGATCACGCTGCCCTTGAACTTTCTCGGCACCGTCTACCGCGAAATCCGTCAGGCGCTGACCGACATGGGCGAGATGTTCGACCTTCTGGACCAGCCTGAAGAGGTGACCGACAAGCCCGGCGCCGGGCCGCTGTCGGTCAAGGGCGGCGAGGTCATGCTGGACCGCGTGTCCTTTGGCTACGAGGCGGCGCGGCCGATCCTGAAGGAGGTGACGCTGAAGGTCGCCGCCGGCGAAACCGTGGCCATCGTCGGCCCGTCGGGGTCCGGCAAATCGACCATCGGGCGGCTTCTCTTTCGCTTTTACGATGTGACCGGCGGCGCCTTGCGCATCGACGGGCAGGATGTGCGCGATATCAGCCAGGACAGCCTGCACCACCAGATCGGCGTCGTGCCGCAGGATACGGTGCTGTTCAACGACACAATCCTCTACAACATCGCCTACGGCAACCCCGACGCCCCGATGCACGACCTGATCGCAGCCGCCAAGGCGGCCAAGATCCACGATTTCATCCTGTCGCTGCCCGAAGGTTACGAGACCAAGGTGGGCGAACGCGGGCTGAAACTGTCGGGTGGCGAAAAACAGCGGGTGGGGATCGCGCGGACCTTGCTGAAGAACCCGCCGATCCTCCTGCTGGACGAGGCGACAAGCGCGCTCGACACCCAGACCGAGCGCGACATTCAGGACAGCCTGAAACTGATGGGGCAGGGCCGCACGGTCATCACCATCGCCCACCGGCTGTCGACCATTGCCGATGCCGACCGGATCGTGGTGCTCGAGGCGGGCCGGATCGTCGAAGAGGGCCGGCACGAGGCGCTTTTGGCGCATGGCGGGCGCTACGCTGCCATGTGGGCCCGCCAATCGGCCGAGGATGGGTCGCGCGACGATGACGACGGCGAGATATCTGAAAGTCCCGACGCAATGGGCTGGACGGGGTTTCGCGCGCTTCCGATCGGCTGACGGCTAGGGCATCCCCGGATTGGCAAGGGTCGGGCTTGGCAAGGCTCGGGCCTTGCGTGTAAGACGGGGCGACAGAAGCCGGGGTGGGTTGTGAGCGAGTCAGACAGTTTCATCGACGAAGTCGCCGAAGAGGTCCGCCGCGACCAGCTCTTTGCGATGTTTCGCAAATATGGCTGGATCGCGATTACCGCAGTTCTATTGATCGTCGGCGCGGCCGCATGGAACGAATGGCAGAAGGCGCGGCACGAGGCCGCCGCCCAGGCCTTCGGTGATGCGGTGACCAAGGCGGTCGCGGCCAGCGATCCTGCCGCGCGGCTTGCCGCCCTTGCCGCCCTTGCCGCCGTCACGCCAACCGGGGCACCGGGGCAGGCGGCGGTTCTGGGGCTTTTGATCGCGTCGCAGGCCGAGGCCGCGGGCAAGCATGACGAGGCCGTCAAGGCACTTCAGGCGATCATCGACAATGCGAAGCTGCCCGACAGCTACCGCCAGCTTGCCCAGTTGAAGCTGGTGATGCTGGATGGCGCCCATATGGATGGGGGCCAGCGCGACAGCCTGCTGGCCGCGCTCGCCGCCCCCGGCGCCCCCTACCGGACACTGGCCATGGAACAACAGGCCGTGGTCCTGCTCGACGCCGGCAAGACCGATGCGGCTGCGGACCTTTTGGGCAAGGTCGCGGTCGATGCCGATGCGACCCCGGCCGAACAGGGGCGGGCCAAGGATATTCTCGTGGCGCTTGGCAAGGCCGCGCCCGACAAGTGATCTTACGCTGGTCCCTGCCGCAAGGCTGCGGCGGGGGCGGGCCAGGAATGGACGAAAGGGGCTTAATCCGTGACCTTCTCCACTCGCGCGACCGCGCTGGCGCTGACGGCGCTCTTGTTGGGGTGCAACGACCGGCCCGTGATCCTTCAGGGGGAACGGCTGTCGCCGCGCGAATTTGCCTCCGACGGCACCGCCGCCGTGCCCGAGGCACCAGGGACCAAGTCGGTGGCGATCGCGCTTCCCGGCCAGTCGGCCAATGCCGATTGGCCGCTGCGCGGCGGCACGGCCGCCCATGCGCCGGGCAACGCTGCCTTTTCGGGCGCGCTGAGCCCGCTCTGGGCGGCCGGCATCGGCCAGGGCGACAGCCGCAAGAACCGGATCAGCACCGACCCGGTGGTGGCGGGCGGCCTGGTCTATACGCTCGACAGTGACGACAAGGTGACGGCGACCGGCACCAACGGTGGCCGGGCCTGGCAGACCGACCTGACGCCAACCTCCGACAAGCCGGGCGATGCGTCGGGTGGCGGGCTGGCGGCTGGCGGCGGGGCGGTATTCGCCACTACCGGCTTCGGCGAACTGGTTGCGCTCGAGTCCGGCACCGGGTCGGTGCTGTGGCGCAAGAAATTCAGCGCGGCCATCGGCGGCGCGCCGACCTTGGCTGGCACTCAGGTCTATATCGTTACCCGCGACGGCGTCGCCTGGGCGCTTTCGGCCAAGACCGGCAAGATCGCCTGGCAGATTTCCGGCACGCCGGCCTCAGCCGGGGTTCCCGGCGTGTCGGCCCCCGCGGTCAGCGGCGATACGGTGATCTTCCCCTTCTCGTCCGGGCAGGTTGTCGCGGTGAACGCCAAGGATGGCGCGCCGGTCTGGGCCGCCATGGTCGCCGGCGACAGGCCGGGCCGCGCCTATGCCATTGCCGGCGACCTGACCGGCGATCCGGTGGTGCAGGGCGGTGTGGTCTATACCGGGTCGGCCACAGGCAGGCTCGTGGCGACCGACCTGAAAACCGGCGCCCCCCTTTGGTCAGCCGCCGATGGGGCCGAAAGCCCGGCCGTGATCGCCGGCGGGTCGGTGTTCGTGGTCAATGACGAAGATCAGCTTCTGCGCCTGAGCGCCAAAGATGGTTCGGAAACCTGGCGGATCGACCTGCCCTATTTCATCAAGGACAAGGCCAGCCGCCGCAAGACGATCTATGCCTATTACGGCCCGATCCTGGCGGGCGGGCGGCTGATCGTCGCATCGTCCGAAGGGGTGATCCGCGCCTTCGATCCGGCCTCGGGCCGGCTTGCGGGCGAGGCGGCCCTGCCCGGCGGCGCGGCCTCGGCGCCGGTGGTGGCGGGCGGCGTCCTTTACGTCGTGTCGAAATCCGGGCAGCTTCACGCTTTCCGCTGAGCGATTTTGCGTGTAAAGGGGCGGTTCGCGCAGCCTTGGAACCCCGCCCATGACCTTTACCCTTGCCATCGTCGGCCGCCCCAATGTGGGCAAGTCGACGCTTTTCAACCGGCTGGTCGGCAAGAAACTGGCGCTGGTCGACGACCAGCCGGGTGTCACCCGCGATCTGCGCGAAGGCGAGGCACGGCTGGGCGATCTGCGCTTTACCGTGATCGACAGCGCCGGGCTCGAAGACGTGACCGACGACAGCCTTCAGGGCCGGATGCGGCGGCTGACCGAACGCGCGGTGGAAATGGCCGACATCTGCCTGTTCGTGATCGACGCGCGGGCGGGGGTTACGCCGTCCGATCAGGTCTTTGCCGAGATCCTGCGCAAGAAGAACGCCCATGTCATCCTCGCCGGCAACAAGGCCGAGGGCAAGGCGGCGGATTCCGGCATGATCGATGCCTGGTCGCTTGGCCTGGGCGAGCCGATCCGGCTGTCGGCCGAACATGGCGAGGGAATGGACGAGCTTTACCACACGCTCTTGCCGCTGGCCAAAACCTTTGAGGCGCGCGCCGCCGCAGATGCGCCTGAGGTTGATGTGGACGTAGTCGAGGGCGACGAAGAGGGCAAGGCCCGCGTGCCGACCCAGGACAGGCCGCTACAAATCGCGGTCATCGGCCGCCCGAATGCCGGAAAATCGACCCTGATCAACAAGATCATCGGCGAAGAGCGCTTGCTGACCGGCCCCGAGGCCGGCATCACCCGCGATGCGATCTCGGTCCGCGCCGATTATCTCGGCACCCCGATCCGCATTTTCGATACGGCAGGCATGCGCAAGAAGGCCCGCATCAATGAAAAACTGGAAAAACTGTCGGTCGCCGACGGTATCCGCGCCGTGCGCTTCGCCGAAGTGGTGGTGGTGCTCCTTGATGTGGCGATCCCCTTCGAGCAGCAGGATCTGCGCATCGCCGATTTCGCCGAGACCGAGGGCCGTGCGGTAGTGATCGCCATCAATAAATGGGATCTCGAGGATGACAAGACCGAAAAGCTGAAGGAAATGCGCGAAGCGTTCGAACGGCTTTTGCCGCAGTTGCGCGGGGCGCCGATGGTCACCGTGTCGGCCAAGACCGGCAAGGGGCTCGACCGGCTCCATGCCGCGATCCTGAAGGCGCAGGATGTCTGGAACCGCCGCATCGCCACCGCACGGCTGAACCAGTGGCTGGGTGCCATGACCGAGGCACACCCGCCCCCGGCGCCCGGCGGCCACCGGATCAAGCTGCGCTACATGACCCAGATCAAGACCAGGCCCCCGGCCTTCGTGGTCATGACCAACCATGCCGACCTGTTGCCGGAAAGCTATTCACGCTATCTCGTCAATGGCTTGCGGGCCGATTTTGACATGCCAGGAACGCCGATCCGGCTGACCTTCCGCGATCAGGGCGACAAGAACCCGTTCAAGAACCCCAAGTTCCACACCCCCTCGCGCCTGCGCAAGCATGTCGAGGGCAAGGGGCGCGAAGACTACCGCAAAAGGTAGGCCGCCCGCCCTGGTTCCTTCAGCGTGGCGCAAATATCCCACGGGGGTGCGGGGGTGTGAAACCCCCGCCTGCCGGCATCAGACCAGCAAGCCTTCGGCCGTCAGCCGGGTGCGCCCGCCAAGCCAGGGATGCAGCGCGGGCGGCAGATCGACCGAACCGTCCGCCTGCTGGCCGTTTTCCAGAACCGCGATCAGGCAGCGGCCGACGGCCAGGCCCGAGCCGTTCAGCGTATGGACGAACTCGGGCTTGCCGCCGGCCGGGCGGTAGCGCGCATTCATCCGGCGCGCCTGAAAATCGCCGCAAACAGAGACCGAGGAAATCTCGCGGTAGCTGTTCTGCCCGGGCAACCAGACTTCGAGGTCGTGGGTCTTGCGGGCACCAAAGCCCATGTCGCCGGTGCACAGCACGATGGTCCGGTAGGGCAGGCCCAGCCGTTCCAGCACAACCTCGGCGCAGCGGGTCATCCGGTTGTGCTCGTCCAAACTCGTCTCAGGCGTGGTGATCGACACCATCTCGACCTTTTCGAACTGATGCTGGCGCAACATCCCGGCGGTGTCCTTGCCGGCCGAACCGGCTTCCGAGCGGAAGCACTGGGTGTGGGCAGTCATCCGCACCGGCAGCGCGGCCTCGTCCAGAATCTGTTCGCGCACCGCGTTTGTAAGGGTGACTTCCGAGGTTGGGATCAGCCACCAGCCGTTGGTGGTCTGGTAACTGTCCTCGGCGAATTTCGGCAGTTGGTTGGTGCCGACCATCGCCTCCTCACGGACCAGGACCGGGGTCATCATCTCGGTCAGGCCATGTTCGGTCGTGTGCAGATCGAGCATGAATTGCGCCAGGGCGCGGTGGAGGCGGGCGACGGCCCCCTTCAGCACCACGAAACGCGCCCCCGAAAGCTTCGCCGCCGTCTCGAAATCCATGCCCTTCTGCACGCCGGCGATCTGGTAATGCTCATGGGGCGCGAAATCGAAGCGGCGCGGGTTGCCCCAGCGGCGCAGTTCGACATTGTCCCGCTCGTCGCGGCCCACCGGCACATCGTCATGCGGCAGGTTGGGGATGGTCAGAAGAAGGTCGCGCAGGCGGATGTCCTCGGCGGCGGCCTCGTCGGTCAGGCGGGCCACCTCGGCCTTCTTCTCGGCCACCAGCGCCCGCAACCGCTCGAACTCCTCGTCGTTGCCGCGCGCCTTGGCGGCTCCGACCTCCTTGGACGCGGCATTCTGCGCCGCCTGCGCCGTTTCGGCGGCAAGGATCCCCGCCCGTCGCGCCTCGTCGATGGCCAGGATCTGCGCCGACAGGCCCGGCAGCCCCCGGCGCGCAAGGGCTGCATCAAAAGCGGCGGGGCTTTCGCGGATGGCGCGGATGTCGTGCATGGGGCGGCCCTTTCTGAAATCTTTGCGGGCCTTATGCCCGATTTGGGCGGGGCCGAAAAGGGCATGCGCGCGCCGCGGTCTGGCGGCGGTCCGGCGGCGGTCTGGCGGCGGTTTGTTGGCGGTCAGGGCGTTGAAAGCCGGTCGACAAGGTCGGGCGGAATGGCAACCGCAATCAGCCGGAAATCCGGGTTTTGCGAGGCTTGCGCCACCATGATCGCGGCAAGTTGCCATTTGTCGCCCGCGTGCACCATAACCGCGCCGCCGGAAAAGCCGCTGACCGCGCCGCAGGTCAGCCCGATCACCGGCGGCACCTCTTCGGCGATCCGGCAACCTTCCTGACGGACGGGGTTTTCGGGATCGGTGCGAGGGTAGCCGATGGTGACCAAGTCCTGCCCCGGCTCGACAGCGTTCGGCGCTATGTCCATCGGCAGGGCAAGGTCGGCCGGCACCGGGCTGTCGAGCCACACGGCGGCGATGTTGGCAGTTTCGTCAAGGCCAGCCCCGGGAGGCAGCATCGGCAGAACATAAGCCGCCGTGCCGTGCCGGCTGGTGACCCCATGCCCGCCCCGCATCCCGGGCGCAAAGGTCATGGTCGCCAGATTGCGCGCCGCCCCGGTCTTGGGGTCGATAACGCAATGGGCCGCCGTCAGCACGATCTGCGGCGCGATCAGCACGCCGCTGCAAGCGGGCGTTCCGGCCTTGGGCCCGGCGCCATAGCCAAGCCAGCCGACCGCGGCAAAGGGGTCAGGGGCGTCGGCGGCCGCGGGAACGGCCAGAAGCGCCGAAAGGACAAGGGCGGTGGCGCGGCGCGGCATGTCAGAACCTTCTGGTGGCGTCACAGCAGCTTGCCCGATCAGCGGGGAAGGGAAAACCCGCTAAATTCGTGTTCCGCTGGCGGCGCGCGGCGGAAGAGGCCGGCGATCCTTGCAAAGCGCGGCCTGCGCCTATAGGTTCCGCCGCGATCCTGTGGGGCCCCCGGGGCCTTACCCCGAAGCAAGAGGTAACCCATGTTCGTCACGCCCGCTTATGCCCAGGCCGCCGGAGGTGCAGCCGGCGCCAGCGCGTTCATGAATATCGCGCCGCTGATCCTGATTTTCGGGATCATGTATTTCCTGCTGATCCGCCCGCAGCAGACCAAGCTGAAACAGCACAAGGCGATGGTCGAGGCGCTGCGCCGGGGCGATCAGGTGCTGACCGGCGGCGGGATCGTCGGCAAGGTGTCCAAAGTCCGCGACGATGGCGAGATCGAGGTGGAAATCGCCGATGGCGTCAAGGTGCGGGTGGTGAAAAGCACCATTTCGCAGGTCTTGTCCAAAACCGAACCGGCCGCGGCCAATTCGAACTGAGACCAGCCACCATGCAAATTCCTTTGTGGAAGCGCGTCATCGTCTGGGGGCTATGTGCCCTGGCCCTGCTGATGGCGATGCCGAATGCCTTTTATTCGCGGGTCGAACGTCACAATGACGCGGTGGCCCAGATCGCCAAAAGCGGTGCCGTGACGCCAGAACTGGCCGCCGACCGGGCGCTGTGGCCCGACTGGGCCCCTTCGCATATCGTCAACCTCGGGCTCGATCTGCGCGGGGGCGCGCATCTTCTGGCCGAGGTGCAGGTGGCCGATGTCTACAAGGCGCGGATGAACAGCCTCTGGCCCGAGGTGCGCAAGGCGCTGGCGGATGAACGGGCGACCGTGGGCGGCGTGCGCCGCGTGCCGGGGCCCGATGGCGAACTGCGTGTGCAGATCGAAAAGCCCGACGGGCTGGCCAAGGCGGTCGAGGTGATCAAAGGGCTGGCAACGCCGGTCCTGTCGCTGACCGGCGTCGGGCAGACCGACCTTTCGGTTGCCGGCGCGGGCGATACGATTACCGTTTCGCTATCGCCGGCCGAGCAGGCCGCCACCGATACGCGCACGCTCGACCAGTCGCTTGAAATCGTCCGCCGGCGGGTTGACGAGGTCGGCACCCGCGAGCCGACGATCCAGCGCGAAGGCACCAACCGCGTGCTGATCGAGGTGCCGGGCATTGGTTCGGCGGCCGACCTGAAGAAGCTTATCGGCACCACCGCCAAGCTGACCTTCCAGCCGGTGATCAAGCGCACGACCGATGCGAACGAGATTGCCGGCTCGGGCAACGTGCTTTTGCCGTCACAGGACGAAAAGGGCATCTACTACGTCCTGGAAGACCTGCCGGTGGTCACGGGCGAGGATCTGGTCGATGCGCGACCCGACTTCGACCAGAACGGCCGGCCGGCCGTTTCCTTCCGTTTTGACACATCCGGCGCACGCAAGTTCGGCGACTATACGACCGAGAATGTCGGGCGCCTGTTTGCTATCGTGCTCGACAATCAGGTCATTTCGGCTCCCCGGATCAATCAGGCGATACCGGGCGGGTCGGGCATCATCACCGGCAATTTCACGGTCGAGGAATCGACCAAGCTGGCGGTTCTGTTGCGGGCCGGCGCGCTGCCGGCGGGGATGACCTTTCTGGAAGAGCGCACCATCGGCCCGGAACTCGGGCAGGACAGCATCAACGCGGGGCGTCTGGCGGCAATCGTCGGCTATGTCGCGGTCGGCATCTTCATCATCGCAAGCTACGGCTGGTTCGGGGTGATGGCGACCTTCGCGCTGGCGCTCAACGTAACCATGATTTTCGCGGTTCTGGGGGCGATCGGCGCCACGCTGACCTTGCCGGGTATTGCCGGGATCGTGCTGACCATGGGGATGGCGGTCGATGCCAACGTCCTGATCTTCGAGCGTATCCGCGAGGAATTGCGCCATGCCAAGGGGCCGGCGCGGGCGATCGAGCTTGGCTATGAACGGGCAATGTCGGCGATCATCGATTCGAACGTCACCGCCTTCATCGCCGGCGCGATCATGTTCCTGGTCGGCTCGGGTCCGGTGAAAGGGTTTGCGGTCACGCTGGTCGTCGGGATCATCACCTCGGTCTTCACCGCCGTCTATGTAACACGGCTTTTCGTGTCCACCTGGTACGCCTGGCGGCGGCCCAGGACCATCGTCGTATAGGGGGCGGATCATGGCATTCAGACTTCGACTTGTCCCGGAAAAGACCAACTACGATTTCTTCGGCTGGGCGACGGTTACCTTCGGCGCCTCGGTGGTCGCGGTCGTGGTGTCGATCATCCTGACCATCGTGCTGGGGCTGAATTTCGGTATCGACTTTCGCGGCGGCACCACGATCCGCACGGAATCGACCCAAGCCGTCGATATTGGCGCCTACCGGGCGGCGATCACGCCCCTGAATCTTGGCGACGTGTCGATCACCGAAGTGTTCGACCCCAACTTCCGGGCCGACCAGCATGTGGCGATGATCCGCATCCAGGCGCAAGCGACGGGCGAGGCGATCACCCCCGACACGATCAATGCCGTCAAAGCTGCGCTTCAGGCGCATGATCCGAAGATCGACTTCACGTCGGTGGAATCGGTCGGCCCCAAGGTTTCGGGCGAGCTGATCAAGACCGCGATCTATGCGGTGCTGGCCGCGACCCTGGCCATCGTCTGCTATGTCTGGCTGCGCTTTGAATGGCAGTTTGCCATTGGGGCTGTCGCCTCGCTCATCCATGACGTGGTCATCACGGTTGGCCTGTTCGCGGTGCTCCAGATGAAGTTCGACCTGACCACCATCGCGGCGCTGCTGACGATTCTAGGCTATTCGATCAACGATACTGTCGTGGTGTTCGACCGGCTTCGGGAAAACCTGATCAAATACAAGAAGATGCCTCTGCGCGACGTAATGAACTTGTCGGTGAACGAGACCCTCAGCCGAACCCTGATGACCTCGGGCACCACGCTTATCGCGCTTGCGTCGCTGCTGATCTTTGGCGGTGACGTGATCCGGGGCTTCGTCTTTGCGATCTTCGTCGGCATCATCCTGGGCACCTATTCGTCGATCTACGTCGCCAAGAACATCGTGCTGTTCCTCGGCGTGAAGCGCGACTGGTCCAAGCCCGCCGACGGGCCGGAGGGGCCCAAGGGCACCCAGTTCGCAACCGGCAAGTAGGCGGCCCATGATTTCGCTGACCGAGATCGGTTATTCCGGCCCCGCCCGCCCGATCGACGGTTACGGGCCGGGGTTCTTCCGGGTCGGCGGTCAGGTTTTGCGCGGCGCGGTCGTGGTCGCCCCTGACGGGGCGCGGGGCTGGGGCGGGCTGGGCGATCTTGCCGCGCTTCTAGCCCTCGGGGGGCAGATCGACGTTCTGCTTCTGGGTACCGGGCGCGTGATCGCCCACGCCGATCCGGCGCTTCGCCAGGCGTTAGAGAATGCCGGGATCGGGGTCGAGGCGATGGACAGCCCGGCCGCGGCGCGCAGCTACAACATCTGCCTGTCGGAAGGCCGCCGGATCGCGGCGGCGCTGTTGCCGGTTTGACCGGGCGCGCACAAAACGGTTCCGGCGGGCGCGCGAATGGGCTAACCGGCTGACATGGAGCTTACGGTTTCCGATCTGGCGGTGGCGCGCGGCGGGGTGGCGGTTCTGACCGGCATCGGGTTTTCCCTGCGCGCCGGCGAGGCGCTGGTGCTGCGCGGCCCGAACGGGATTGGCAAGACGACGCTGCTGCGCAGCCTTGCCGGGCTGCAACCGCGCCTTTCGGGCCAGGTCAGCCTGCCGGCCGACGATATGGCCTATGCCGGCCACGCCGATGCGCTGAAATCGGTGCTGACGGTGGCCGAGAATCTGCGCTTCTGGGCGCAGATCTATGGCGCCCCCGCCATCGCCCCGGCCCTGGGCGCCATGGAGCTGACCGGCCTTGCCGACCGGCCGGCCCAGAATCTTTCGGCGGGGCAGAAACGCCGCCTTGGCCTCGCCCGCCTGATGCTGACCGGCCGGTCGCTGTGGCTGCTAGACGAACCCACCGTTTCGCTCGACACGGCTTCGGCCGGGCTTTTCGCCGACATGCTGCGCGGCCATCTTGGCGGCGGCGGGATGGCGCTTCTGGCCAGCCATATCGACCTTGGCCTGCCCGAGGCGCGTGTGATGGACCTGTTCGCGTTCCGGGCCAACCCGACCGCCCCCGCCGCCCATCGGTCGGGCTTCGACGAGGCGTTCGCATGACCGCGCTGCTCTGGCGCGATCTGCGGCTGGCCATGCGGGCCGGGGGCGGCTTCGGACTCAGCCTCGCCTTCTTTCTGATCCTCGTGGTGCTGGTTCCCTTCGGCGTCGGCCCCGAGGGCGGGCGTCTTGCTGCCATCGCGCCGGGGATCCTGTGGGTGGGTGCGCTCTTGTCCTCGCTCCTGTCGCTCGACCGGATTTTCGCGCTGGATCACGAGGATGGCACGCTCGAGGTACTGCTTACCGCACCCTTGCCGCTCGAGGCGGTGGTGGGCGTCAAGGCGCTGGCCCATTGGCTGACGACAGGGCTTCCGCTGACGCTGGCGGCGCCGGTCCTGGGCGTTCTCCTCAGCCTTCCGGGCCCGGCCTATGGCTGGCTGGTCCTGTCGCTGGCGCTCGGCACGCCGGCCCTGTCGGTGATCGGCGCCTTTGGTGCCGGGCTGACGGTGGGGCTGAAGCGCGGCGGTCTGCTTTTGTCGCTGCTCGTTCTGCCGCTGTACGTTCCGACCCTGATCTTCGGGGCCGAGGTGGTGCAGCGCGGGGCCGAGGGGCAGGGGGTGGCCGCACCCCTGATGCTTCTGGCAGGCATCACCCTTGCCGCCGCCGCCGCCCTGCCTTACGCCACGGCTGCGGCAATCCGCGTCAATTTGCGTTAAGGGCTTTCATGATATGACCGGGGCGCAACGGGGGAAACGGGCGGCAATGTCGATCTGGGAATATGCCAATCCGAAGAAATTCATGGAAGCCTCGGCCTGGGTCTTGCCATGGATCGCCGGGCTTGCTGCGCTATGCCTGATCGGCGGGCTGGTCTGGGGCTTTTTCTTCACCCCCGAAGATTACCGGCAGGGCGCCACAGTCAAGATCATCTATATTCATGTGCCGTCGGCTTTCGTCGCCATCAATGCCTGGGCGATGATGCTTGTGACCTCGCTGATCTGGCTGGTCAGGCGCCACCATGTTTCGGTTCTGGCGGCCAAGGCGGCGGCCCCGGTCGGCATGACCATGACGCTGATCGCGCTCTTCACCGGGGCAATCTGGGGCCAGCCGATGTGGGGCACCTGGTGGGCCTGGGACCCGCGGCTGACCTCGTTCCTCATCCTCTTTCTCTTCTACCTTGGCTATATCGCGCTTTGGGCCGCGATCGAAGACCCCGACGCCGCCGCCGACCTCACCTCGGTGCTGTGCCTTGTCGGGTCGGTCTTTGCCTTTCTCAGCCGTTATGCGGTGCTGTTCTGGAGCCAGGGCCTGCATCAGGGCGCCAGCCTGTCGGTCGGGGGGGGTGATCATCTGGCCAATGTCTTTGCCATTCCGCTTTTCGCCTGCATGGCGGGCTTTGTCCTTCTGTTCTTGACGCTGGTGCTGGTGCGCACCCGGACCGAGATTCGCGCCCGTCGGCTCAGCGCGCTCGTGGCGCGGGAAAGGATGGCGTGATGGTCGACCTGGGGAAATATGCCGTGACTGTGCTCGGGGCCTACGGCGTCACGCTGGCGCTGCTGGCCGCTCTCGTGGCGGTCACGCTCTGGCGCGGCGCCGTGGTCAAGCGGGCGCTTGACGCGCAGGAACGCAGGATGGGCCGGAATGGCTAGGCTTTCGCCGCTGATGGTCCTGCCGCCGGTCCTGTTCGCGGCCCTGGCCGGGCTTTTCCTCTGGGGGATGGCGCGGCAGAACCCCGACGAACTTCCTTCGGCCCTGGTCGGCAAGGAGGCGGCCCCGGTGGCGCTGACCGCGCTCGGTGATGCGCAGCCCTTCACCGCCGCCGATCTGACCAACGGCAAGGTCAAGATCGTGAATTTCTGGGCCAGCTGGTGTGCGCCCTGCCGGGCCGAACATCCGAACCTCGTCAAGCTGCGCGACGAGGGGGTGACGATCCTTGGTGTCAACTACAAGGACCAGCCCGCCGACGCGCTGAAGTTCCTGGGCGAGCTGGGCAGCCCCTATGCCCGGCTCGGCGCGGACGCGAGCGGGCGGATGGGCATCGACTGGGGCCTTTACGGGGTTCCGGAAAGCTTCGTGATCGACGGCAAGGGCAAGGTGATCCTGCGATTCCCCGGGCCCCTGACCGAGGATGTTATCGCCAGCGACCTGCGTCCGGCACTGGACCGGGCGCGAAAGGGCGACTGAGGCCGCATCAGGGGTGGTGGGACGCAAGCATCAAGAGCGCAAAGCCAGCCAGCTCGAACCAGGGCATGCTCAGCCGGAAGACCGGATGTTTGAACGGGTGTCTCATTGCGGTGATCGGTCGGTCTTTGTGCTGGTCGCGGGGCGCTTCGGCCGTCTGGCATGAAAACGCCCCGACCGGCGGGGCGGGGCGTTCTCATCTTCTGTTGCGGCGAAATGACCGCACACCTTGAAATATCCGGCACAGAGGCCCCGGAAGAACTAGTGCAATCGCGTCGCCAGGATCAGCAGGGCAAACCCCACGAATTCGATCCAGAGCATGTTCGGCGAAAATGTCTGCGTTAATGCTTTCGTTTCCATGTTTCGAAATTACGGCATGGGCACTGAAAATCCTAGCAAAAACAGGCGCAAATACCCGCTACCGTGTGAAAATGACTGTTTCGCACTCGCTTCAGGTTGCTAACTTTTAGACAGGTTTGCGCGTTTCGCGGCGCATTTTCGCCCGCCCATCCAAACCCCGTTGCCAGCGGCTAGACCGCGCCATGGCCGGCTTTTCGGATATCGGACCTTGCCCATGCGCCACCGTCCGTCATCAGGGCCTTTTGCCCGCGCGCCTCAAACTTCCGGCAGATTGCCTTCCAGCGGGGCGGTGTCTGGGCCGGCCTGATGCGGCTGCCGTGACCGACCAGCGTCAGCCCCTTGCCGGCGGCCCCCTATCGCCCGTAGGGTGGGGCTCTTAGCGCAAAACCGGGGGGGATATCATGTCTGAGACACGGATCGGTCTCGTGGGGCTCGGCACGATGGGCGCAGCCCTCGCCCTCAACATCGCCGACCACGGGTTCGCTGTTGCGGTCCATAACCGCACAACCACGGTCATCGCCGACTTTCTGGCCGCCGCCGGCCCTCTCGCCCCGCGCCTGACCGGCTGCGACAGCCCGGTGGCGCTTGCCGCCGCCCTGACCCCGCCTCGCGCCATCCTGATCATGGTCAATGCCGGCGCTCCGGTCGATGCGGTGATCGCGAGCCTGCTCCCGCATCTTTCCCCGGGCGACCTGCTCATCGACGGCGGCAATGCCGATTTCAACGATACGCGCCGGCGCGAAGCGGCGCTGGCCGCGCAGGGGTTCAAGTTTTTCGGCATGGGTGTGTCGGGCGGTGAAGAGGGCGCGCGCCACGGCCCGTCGATCATGGTCGGCGGCCCAGCGGACACCTACGAGCGCGTGCGTGACATCATTGAGGCGATCGCCGCGAAATACCGGGGCAGCCCCTGCGCCGCGCACCTCGGGCCGGATGGGGCGGGGCATTTCGTCAAGACTGTTCACAACGGCATCGAATATGGCGACATGCAGATGATAGCGGAAATCTGGGGACTGATGCGCGACGGCCAGGGTCTTGCCCCGGCCGCCGCCGCCCCGATCTTCGCCGTCTGGGATCATGGCCCCCTCAAATCCTACCTGATCGAGATCACCGCCCGGGTGCTGGCCGCGACGGACCCCGACACCGGCCGCCCGATGGTCGAGATCATCGAGGATCAGGCGGGGCAAAAGGGCACCGGGCGCTGGACGCTCATCGAGGCGCTGAAGCTTGGCCAGTCGGCGACCACCATCGAAGCCGCCGTTGCCGCCCGCAGCTTTTCGGCGCAAAAACCCGCGCGCATGGTCGGGGCGCGGCTTTTTCCCGCGCCCGTGACCGCCCAGGTTCCACCCGAAAAGGATCTCGCCGCTGCCCTGCTGGCCGCCAAGATCATGGCCTACAGCCAGGGCTTGGCGCTCCTTTCCGCCGCCTCGGTGGAATTTTCCTGGTCGCTCGATCTCGCCCGCATCGCCGAGATATGGCGGGCGGGCTGCATCATCCGCTCGGCGCTTCTCGACGATATCGCGGGCGCGGTCAGGGCCGGCCTGCCCGAAGGTCAGCTGATCTTCGCCCCCGCCTTCGCCGAAAGGCTCCGCGCCGGCATCCCGGCACTCCGCCGCACGGTCGCCGCCGCCGCGCTTGGCGGCCATGCGGCCCCCGGCCTCTCGGCCGCCCTCGGCGCGTTCGACCAGATGACCCGCGCCCGCGGCACTGCCGACCTCATCCAGGGTCAGCGCGATTTCTTCGGGGCCCACGGCTTTGCCCGCACCGACCGGCCGGGCATCGGCTTTCACGGCCCCTGGGCGCTGGCACCGGGCTGAGCTTTTCGCCTTTCATTGTGGCACAAATATCCCGGAGGGGTCCGGGGAGGCAGCGCCTCCCCGGCCGCCGCCCGATGGGTCCGTCACGTCCCGCGCGGCTTGGCGCGCAGCGTCGGTTCGGCCACCGTCGGATCCTCGGGCCAGGGATGGCGCGGGTACTGGCCGCGCATGGCCTTTCGCACATCGGCATAGGATCTCGCCCAGAAACCGGGCAGATCGAGCGTCACCTGGACCGGCCGCCCGGCGGGCGACAAGAGCACCACACGCAGGGGCAGGCGCTTCGGCCCCACGGTCGGATGACGGATCAGCCCGAACATTTCCTGCAAACGCACGGCAATCGTCGGATAGTCCCCCTCGTAGTCGATCGCCACCTGCCGGCCGAGCGGGCTTTCGAACGACGCGGGTGCAAGCCGGCTGACCATGTCCTGCTCGTCCCAGCTCAGCGCCGCCTTCAGCGCCTCGCCAAGGTCAAGCGCCCGCAGATCGGCCTCGGTCCGCTTGCCGGCCAGATAGGGCAGCAGCCAGCGCTCGGCGCCCGCCAGAATCCCCGTATCCGAGAAATCCGGCAACGCGGCCCCCTGACCGCGCAACAGTTCGACGCGCGCGCGATAGCGCCGTGCTTTCTCGCTCATCGGCAGGCCGATCAGCCGCAGTCCGTCAAGTGCCGCCCGCGCCAGCGCTTCGGGCGGAGCATCGGGCCAGGGCCGGTCCGCCAGCACCAGCGCGGCGAAGCGTTCCTGCCGGCGCGCAAGTACGCGGCCGTCGCGGCGTGACCATTCGCAGACATCGTGCCAGGCGATTTCGGCCTGAAAAAGCCGCCGCACCGAACTTTCCGCAAGAGCGATCCCCTGTCGCACCCGCGCCTCGCGCGGGTCGCCATCCAGGTCGGTCGCCACGATAAGATGCGCCCGGCCTATGGGATCTGCAGCATCCGCGACCGCACCCTTGCCGCCCGACAGCACGAACCGCGGCGCTTCGCCCGCGCGCCGCAGTCCGATCCGGTCGGGATAGGCGAGTGCCGCCATTTCGGCCGGATCGAAGCCGGTCGCGCCGCGCTCGACCAGGCGGGCCAGCCTCCTGGCCTCGACCCGGATGCGCCCGACAATCCCCCGGTCGACCTTGTGGGGATGGTCCGCCTCATGGGCTTTCGGGTCGCGGATCGCGGACAGGCGCAGGGCCAGATCGGCCGGCGCGCCGCGCAGGGGGTCACGTTCGGCCAGAAGGGCGGCCATGGTCGCCGCCTCGGGCCCGGCGGTGGCCAGCATGTGCCCAAGGCGGGGGTGCAGGGGCAGGGCGGCCAGCCTGCGGCCATGGCCGGTGATCCGTCCGGACGCATCGAGGGCGCCGAGACCGTGGAGCAGGGTGCGCGCCTCGGCCAGCGCCGGGGCGGGGGGCGGGGTCAGAAAGGCCAGGCCGGCGCCGTCCGCCCCCCAGAGCGCCAGCTCGAGCGCGAGCCCGGCCAGATCGCCCGCCTCGATTTCCGGCGGCGGAAAGGCGGCCATGCCGCCCTCTTCGCCCTTGGTCCAAAAGCGATAGCAGACCCCCGCCGCCACCCGGCCGGCCCGGCCACGCCGCTGATCAGCCTCGGCCCGCGTCACCCGCTCGGTCACCAACTGCGCCATGCCCGAGGCCGGATCGAACCGCGCCCGGCGCGCCCGACCGCCATCGACGACCACGCGGATATCCTCGATCGTCAGCGAGGTTTCGGCGATCGACGTGGCCAGCACCACCTTGCGGCCAGACGCGGCCGGCGCGATCGCCGCCCGCTGTGTGTCAAAGTCCATCGCGCCAAAGAGCGGACGCACAACGCATCCGTCGCCCAGCCGCCCCGCCAGCAATGCCTCGACCCGGCGAATCTCGCCTTCTCCCGGCAGGAAGACCAGAACTCCGCCCGCATGGTGCGCCACCGCCTCGGCCACGAGGGCGGCCACCGCCGCCTCGTAGCGCATGGATGCCGCCGGGGGCCGGGCAAGCCAGCAGGTTTCAACCGGAAAGGCGCGACCCTGGCTGGTGATGACCGGTGCTGCGTCCAGAAGGGCGGCCACCGGTGCCGCATCGAGCGTCGCCGACATCACGACGACCATCAGATCGGGGCGCAGCGCGCCGCGCACCTCCCAGGCGAGCGCCAGCCCCAGATCGGCGTTCAGTGAGCGTTCGTGAAATTCGTCGAAGATCAGCGCGCCGACGCCGGACAGCTCCGGATCAGACTGGATCATCCGGGTCAGGATGCCTTCGGTCACCACTTCGATGCGGGTCATGGCCGAAACCCTGGCCTCGCCGCGGACGCGGTAACCGATGGTCTGGCCCACCGGCTCGCCCAAAGTTTCGGCCATCCGCTCGGCCGCCGCACGCGCCGCGAGGCGGCGGGGTTCCAGCATCACGATCCGGCCCTCGGTCAGCCCGGCCGACAGAATGGCGAGCGGCACCCGTGTCGTCTTGCCGGCGCCTGGGGGGGCCTGCAACACCGCGCGTCGCTGGCGCGCCAGGGCTGCGACCAGATCGGGCAGGGCATCGTCGATGGGCAGGCGTTGGCTCATCCGCTGCTTATCGCCGGATCATGCGGCCTTTGCCATAGAGCGTGTCCATGGAAATCTCGGTCACATGCCAAAGGCCGTTGTCGGCGGGTTCGTAGACCAGTGTGAAGGGAAAGCTGGTCTTTTCGGCCATGTCAGCGGCTGTAAAGCCCTGAAGACGGCGATATTCGCCGGCGCAGACGACCGCGCCATCGCCGGGCTGAGGCTGCGACAGCGCCACCTGACTGCGCCGCACCCCGTCGAACATAAAGACGTGAAGCATGCAGATGTCGGCCTGCGGCACGTCACGCAGGACGGCGTAAAGGGCGGTCAGGGGGTCGATCGTGCCACCCTGCGTGGCGGGGTTCACATCGTCGGGCAAGGGCGCGCGCGGCGGATCGTAGGACTTGAGCTGCGGCACGCCCGCGCGATAGGCCATCACGGCGGCCGATTGACGCTTGCCGGTGTCGGCGGTCTCGGCATAGCGATCCGGCACAAAGCGACCAGCAGCCATGTGGCCGGTGACTTCGGCGTCATAGCGGATCTTGCGCAACCAGCCCAAGAGGCCACTGCTTTTCAACACCCCGTTCGCCCCATAGGCCTGGCCCGTGGTCGCCCCGGCCAGCGACAGGGTGGCGACCGGAAAGCCCCGGATCGACACGGCAAAGACGGCCTGATCGGTCTGGTCGGCCAGGGCCGGCGCTGCAAGAAGCCCGGCCGCCAGCGCGACGGCCAGCCAGCGGGGGTGCGGTTCTGTGTTGCGCATCAGGACTTTCGGTTTTTTCTCGGGGGCACTGGACAGGAGCCCGCTGGAAAAGGCAAGAATCCCCGACCGGCCCGGGAACGGGCACGCGGGATTTCGCCGGGATGGAAACATGAAGACAGAGAACCTGGCAGCGGGGGTTGTGGCGGGCGACCGGCGGGCCTTGGCACGTGCCGTCACGCTCGTCGAAAGCGGCCGTGCAGATCACCGGGCCGAGGCAGAGCAGTTGCTTGGGCGTGTGGTGAAGGCCGGCCGCCAGGCGTTGCGGATCGGCCTTTCGGGCACGCCGGGGGTGGGCAAGTCGAGTTTCATCGAGGCGTTCGGGCTTTTCCTGACCGGGCAGGGGTTGCGGGTGGCAGTTCTTGCGGTCGATCCGTCGTCGGCGCGGTCGGGGGGGTCTATCCTAGGCGACAAGACCCGGATGGAGCGCCTGTCGCGCGACGCGCGCGCCTTCATCCGGCCGTCACCCAGCCGGGCGCAGCTTGGCGGCGTGGCCCGCCGCACGCGCGAGGCGGTGGTGCTGTGCGAGGCGGCAGGCTTCGACGTGGTGCTGGTCGAGACGGTGGGGGTCGGCCAGTCGGAAACGCTGGTCGCCGGTATGGTCGACATGTTCCTGTTGCTGCTGGCGCCTGCGGGCGGCGACGAATTGCAGGGCGTGAAGCGCGGGATCATGGAGATGGCCGACCTGATCCTGGTCAACAAGGCGGATGGCGAGTTGAAGGCGGCGGCGGCGCGGACATGCGCGGACTACGCCGGGGCGCTGCGCCTGTTGCGCAAGCGCCCGCAAGACCCGGATGGATTCCCGAAGGCCATGTGCGTGTCGGCGCTGGAAGGGCTGGGGCTGGCCGAGGTCTGGGCCGATATCGGTGCCCTCATCGGCTGGCGCCGGGCGTCGGGTGCATTCGACAGGGCGCGCGCCGATCAGGCGCGGCGCTGGTTCGAGGACGAAGTGCGCGAGGGGCTTCTGGCGCGGCTTGGCGGCGACCCCGCGACCCGCGCCCGCATGGCGGCCCTTGGCGCCGAGGTCGAGGCCGGACTTGCCCCGTCGGTCGCGGCGGCACGGATGCTGGCGGCGATGCGCCCGAACATATCTGACCCGGACTGATCTGCGCGATCTGGCGGCGGCGCGGCTTTTGCCCGGATGATCCGCTCAGGACGGAAGCGTGACGGGTTGACCATGCGGGGTGGCACGGTAGGCCCTTTCCCAAAGCTCTTTCGTACGGCGGGCCTCGACCGCGCCCGCGAGCCCGGCGGCATCGAGCAACCGTTCCAGCGTATCGAGCCAGGCCGCGTAATAGTCGGCGCTGCCGTCGAGCGGGTGCGCCTGACCATGCTCTTTCAGGGTGGCCCCGAACGCCTCGGTCCACTGTTCCCAGGAAAATCGGCCAGCCTCCGACAAGGCCAGGGTGAGCGCGAACAGTTGGGCGTGCCAGGGGTCGTCGAACGGGGCGGGGTCGTGGGGTTTGCTCATGGCCGGGCCAGATAGCTTTCCCATAGATCGACGGTCACTTCGTCGGCCGGGTTTTCGGCGTCGTCCCACAGCGCGCCCGCGGCAAAGGCGACGGTATAAAGCGGCTCTGGCGCCTCGCCTCGCCCGTGGGCATTGCTGTCGGGAAAGACATGCGGGCCGTGGCTGAGGACGACGCGACCGGTCTTGCCGGCGGCATAGCGCGGCAGGCGGACATGGCCGCCCCGGACGAGGGTATTTTCAGGCAGTTGGCGGGTTTGCACGCTATCGCCGGGGCGGAAAGCGGGGGTGCGGCCAGGGCGGGCATAGGGGCTGCCAGCGGCCAGAACGCGCGGCACGTCGATGGCGCGAAGCGCGCGGGGATGAAGCGACGCGGGGGGCGCATCGCCCTGCACGAGTTCGGCGCGGCTGACAAGCCCGTGTTCGACCAGAAGGTCGGCGAGTGCTGCGATCCACTTTTCGTAATAGGAAAGGCTGGAGTAACCCGACAGCCGTTCGCGCGCGGCGCGGGCCGCGTCGATCGGCCAGGCGCCGAACGCGCCGGCGGCGAGCGTCAGCCCAAGCGCCCCGCGGTGCCAGGGCGCATCATAGCCCGCGATGCCATCGGGCGCCGGCACAACGGGGCCGTCACCGGCCCGGCCCCCCATGTCATGCGGGTGTTTCATGCCGCATCAGCCGGGCGGGGCAGGCCGGTGCCGATCATCGAATCGCGGGTTACGAGGCGGGCGAGCCGCGCCGCATCCCAGCCGTCGGTTCCGGCCGGGCGCATGGGCACGACGAGGTAACGGACCTCGGCGGTCGAATCCCACACCCGCACCGCCTGGCCTTCGCGCAAGGTCACGCCGAAATCGGCCAGCACCTTGCGCGGTTCACGCACCGCGCGCGCCCGGTAGGCATCGGATTTGTACCAGGCCGGCGGGATGCCAAGCAGGGGCCATGGATAGCAGCTGCACAGCGTGCAGACGACCATATTGTGGGTCTCAGGCGTATTTTCCACCGCCACCACATGTTCGCCCTGACGGCCGGAAATTCCCAGTTCGACCATTGCCGCGTTGGCGTTGTCCCGCAAGCGCGCAAGAAAGGCGGGGTCGGCCCAGGCCCGCGCCACAACCTGCGCGCCCAGATGCGGGCCGACCTTCTTTTCGTAGGTTTCGAGAATTGCCTCGATAGCGGCAGGGTCAACCAAGCCCTTGGCGATCAAGATCGTTTCAAGCGCCTTGACCCGCAGCGCGGGGTCGCTGGGCAAAAGGCTGTGCGGATGGTCGTGGTCGCTTTGATCGTGGGGCATGGGGCAAGAATTCCACGACGCCCGGCCGATGTCCAGCCCAAGCGCGCCCCGACTTAGAAGTCAGTCAGGCCGATGTCTCGGACCAGGTGCGGCGGCAGGTTCCTGACGGCATGCCAGGTCGCGACATCGATCTCTTGGTCGCCATGCCGGACGACCGGCCTGTGCCGGTGCAACAGTGACAGGACCAGCGTTTTCAGCGATGTGCGCGGGGCTTCGATAAAGGTAAGCGTTGTCATCTTATCCTCCGGGGTTCGGGTTTCTGCTGCCGTTTATCGCCCCAAACGGCCTTCCCCACCAATCGAACCTGCGCTCTAAGATACAAGCTGAACTTATACCATGTGACCATGGCAACCCGCGTCAAACCCTCGCTTCCACCCCTGGCCGCGATCCGCGCCTTCGAGGCGGCGGCGCGTCAGGGCAGTTTCACCGCCGCCGGCGAGGAGCTGGGCATGACTCAGGCGGCGGTCAGCTATCAGATCAGGGTTCTGGAAGACCGGGTCGGGTTTGCGCTCTTCCGCCGGCGCGCCAGAGGGGTGGAGCTGACACCGGATGGCGCGCGCCTGGCGACGCGCGCGGAAGAGGCCTTCGACACATTGCGCCAAGCCTTTGCCGAGGCACGCCAGGCGCGCGACGAAACGCTGGTCATCTCGGTGCTGACCACATTCGCCCAGCAGATACTCGCCCCGCGCCTCGGCGTCTTTCAGATCGCCCATCCGACGATCACCACGCGGGTCGAGGTGGAGAGCCGGCTTGTCGATCTGCTGGCCGGTGAAGCGACGGTGGCCATCCGCGCCGGGCTGGGTGTCTGGCCGGGGCTGGTGGCGCACTACATCATGCCGGGCGACTATGCGCCGTTGATTTCGCCGGCCTTCATCGCCCGCCATGGCCGCCCCGAACGGCCCGCCGACCTGCTCGCCCTGCCGCGCTTCGACGAAGGCGATGACAGCTGGGTCGGCTGGTTCCGGGCCGCAGGTGTGGCGCCGCCGGCTTGCCGGGCGGCGGGCGGGACGCGCTTCAACACGCAAACGCTGTCGGCGCAGGCGGCGATGGCAGGCCATGGCGCGTCCCTTTTGAACCCGCACCTTTTCCGCGCAGAACTGGCGCGCGGCGACCTTATCCAGCCGTTCGCCACGCTTTGGCGCGAGGAATTTGCCATGTTCCTCGTATACCCCGAGCGCCGCCGCAACGCCCCGGCGATCCGCGCCTTCCGCGACTGGTTCCTGACCGAGATGCGCGACTTCGCCGCCTGATTCCGGCCAGCGCACCGATCACCGCCGCACCAGAGCGGCGTGGGGCGCGGACACGCACTTAAGGAACGTCCGGTCCTCGCGCAGGATGAACCGTTCGCGCTGCGCGAACGCATAATTCTCTTGCCCCTCGGGCGAGGCGGCGAGCCGGGCGCGATAAGCCTCGTATTCGGCGAGGCTGTCGATCGTAAAGATGCCATAGGCCAGGGTCGCCGACCCTTCGTGCGGCGCATAATAGCCGACGAGATCGGCCCCGCAGCGCGGGATCGCCTGACCCCAGACGCGGGCGTAGGTTTCGAAAGCGGCGCGTTTGGCCGGGTCGATCTGATAGCGGATGATACAGGTCAGCATTTGCCCCCCTCCGGGTCTGGTGAATGTCTGCGGGCAGATTGGCCGATTGCGATGCTGATATGCTTCGTCTATGATCGAACCATGGAAGACACACCTGACATTGCCCGTGTCGCGGCTCTGATCGGCGATCCGGTGCGGGCGCGCATGCTGATCGTGCTGATGCGGGGCGAGGCGCGCACGGTGAGCGAGCTTGCCGCCGAGGCGGGCGTGGGCCTGTCGACCGCCAGCGCCCATCTGGCAAAGCTGGAAGGGGGCGGGCTGGTCTGTCCGCGCAAATCCGGACGGCACCGCTATGTTGCGCTCGCATCCGACGCGGTGGCGACGCTGATCGAGGCGCTGATGGGCTTTTCCGGGCGGCCGGCCGAACCTGCCGCAGCGCGCCGCCGGCCCGGCCCGCGCAACCCTGATCTGCGGGCGGCGCGGGTGTGCTACAACCACCTTGCCGGCGACCGAGGGGTGCAGCTTTACGACAGCCTGATTGCGCGCGGCTATCTCGCGCAGACCGGTGACGGGCTGGCGCTGACCGATCCGGGCTGGGGGTTCGCCGCCACCCTCGGGATCGTGCCTGCGGCGTTTGCCGCCACGCGTCCCCCCCTCTGCCGGGCCTGTCTTGACTGGAGTGTGCGGCGCAGCCATCTTGGCGGGCGGCTTGGCCGCGCCTTTCTTGTGGCGATCGAAGCGAAGGGATGGCTTCGCCGCGTGCCGGACAGTCGCATTCTGCGGCTGACCCCGCCGGGTGTGGGGGCTTTTGACCGGGCTTTCCCTACCCCTGACTGCCATGAATCGCTTGACGCCGCCGGGCTTTGACCGTATCTGGCCCGGACGGAATTCGGGGCGCTGCCACGGCAGGGTCCCTTCAAGCTATAAAAACCGGGCCCCGATGGCCTGAAGGTGAAGGAAAACCAAGATGTCGCGCGTCTGCGAACTGACCGGCAAGGGCCCGATGTCGGGCAACAATGTAAGCCACGCCAACAACAAGACGCGGCGCCGCTTTCTGCCGAACCTGAACGATGTCACGCTGATGTCGGATGCGCTTGGCCAGTCGTTCAAGCTGCGCATCTCGGCGGCCGGCCTGCGGTCGGTCGACCATCGCGGCGGGCTTGACGCCTATCTTGCCAAGGCCAAGGACGACGAACTGTCGGACCGCGCGCTGAAGATCAAGAAAGACATCGCCAAGGCGCAGTCGGCCGCCTGAGGCCCGCCCGGGCGCATCCGGCGCCTGCATTTCCCGGCCCCGTCGCAACGCCTGCGGCGGGGCTGCGTCATTCTGGCGGCTTTCGGCGGCCTGGCACCCGGTCTAGATGTCGGGATGAATTTTCGGGAGAGAACGCATGGCCCAGCCTGTCCGATTTGCCGCCGCCCTTGCCCTTGGCCTTGGCCTGCCGTTCGCGGCCCTGGCGGCCGACGGCATCGAGATCACCCACCCCTTTGCGCGGGTGAGGCCCGGCGCCATGACGGCGGCTGTCTACATGACCATCGAAAATCACGGAACCGGCAAAGGGAAGCTGATGTCGGTCACCACCGACGCCGCCAGCATGGCCGAGGTCCATGAAAGCAAGGTCGATGCGAACGGCATGGCGTCGATGAACGCGGTCGACGGCGGGCTGGCGATACCGGGGCAAGGCACGACCGAACTCAAGGAAGGTGCAGGCCATATCATGCTGATGGGCCTGGCCCACAGGCTGAAGACCGGCGACAAGGTGACGCTCATGCTGACCTTCGCCCAGGCCGGCAAGGTGACGATCGAGGTTCCGGTCAATCCCTGACCCTGCCGGTCAGCCGCCGCAGCTTGCTTCGGCAGCGGCGGCGAAAGTGCTGTAGCGGTGCCAGAAGGCGGTGCCGGCGACGCTGTCGGATGTGCGCAGCAGTTGGGCCTTGTCCGGATCGGCGAAAAGTGATGCTGCGACACGCTGATCGGGCGTGGCCAGAGTCTGATCGGCGACCGCCTGGATACATCCACAGAGCGCGGGGCTGGCGGCCGATTGCGCCGAAGCCTCGCAGGCCCGTTCAACGGTGCGCCCCGCCCAGGCGCCATGCGCGCCGCATCCGGCGATGGCCGCCGCCAACAGATAGTGCCGCATTCCATCCCCCCAAAGAAAGCCGTGCGGTTCGCGACCGTCCGGGTGGCAGCCCGGCCGATTCCATGAGGCACTATGCCAGATGGCGCAGAGTTTTCAATTCCGCCGCGACATGCGCGACGGTCAGTCGGATCAGCCAGTGACCGAGGCAGGATAGTTTTCCTCGGAAAGGGCACCCAGGATCGCGGCGATCGGCGCAGAACTTTCCACCTCGGCCGTATGCGTGCCTAGATCGACGGAAACCTTTGCTGCCGGGTCGACGGTGGCAATCGCGCGCTCGACCGCCGCCTTGCAATGACCACAGCTCATGTCGGGAATGGAAAGTTTCACGAGAGTCTCCGTTGTTCACCAAGTCTAAACATTCGGGCATTGGCGCAAAAGTCAACTGTGCGTCAGTTTGCCCTTGCCTACGGGCAATCGCCTTGAACCGGTGTCATCGTTCGGTCTAGCGTCGCACCACAGCCTTCGCCAAACGTTCGGGAACCCCCTTATGCCTTCTTTGCGCCGCAGCCTCCCGACGCTTTCGGCGCTGACCACGTTCGAGGTGGCGGCAAGGTTGGGCAGCTTTACCCGGGCGGCGGCCGAGCTTGGGGTGACGCAGGCGGCCGTCAGCCGCCAGATCCGGGCACTTGAGATCGAGCTTGGCGTGCGGCTCTTCATCCGCAGCCACCGGCAAGTGACGTTGACACGTGCGGGGACACAACTGGCCACGAGCGTTTCGAGCAGCTTCGACCGGATTGCCGAAACCATCTATGCGCTTCGGCAGACTTACGGCGCCGGCACTGTAACCATCGGAGCCACGCTGGCCTTTTCGCATTTCTGGCTTTTGCCAAGGCTGTCCGGTTTCCGCCGGGCTTCGCCGGGGATCCAGATGCGACTGATCTCCCAAGATGAGGCGTTCGATATGGAACACGACGATGCCCAGATCGTCATCCGATATGGAACGCCGCCCTTTCAGGGGTCGCGTGTGCTTGCCAGTCTGCCGGACCGGATTTTTCCGGTTTGCAGCCGAGCGCTTCTGGATCGGTTCGCCCCCACGGCAGCAGAGGTCGACCTGTTTTCCATGCCGCTCATCGCCACTGATTGGAACGATCCGGCTTGGTCCACGTGGGGCACCTGGGCTGAAGCTGCTGGTCTGGGCCGGCGGACGATCCGACCTGCGCTGCGCTTCACGCACTACACCGATACCGTCTATGCGGCCATGAACGGTGAAGGCGTGGCGCTTGGTTGGGAACAATTGCTGCGAACCCTATTCGCCGAGGGCAAACTGGTGCGTGTCGGCCAGGAATTCGTTGGGGCAGATGGCGGATATCACGTTCTTGTCCGAGAGGCGTTTCAGCCCGACGAACAGGTGCAACGGGTCGTAGACTGGGTTGCAGATGAATTTGCGGCGGCTGCCTTCGCATAACCCATAGTCATGCAAAGCAGGCGAATTTTTGCGCGTCACAAAGGCGTTCGCATTGGACATAGTTGGGCAAGGGCCGTTTGGTTGGTGGTTCCGGCGCTGGCACGGGCGGTGCCGCGCTCGTTGAATCGGATCCTGCCGAGGTTCTAGGGGTCGCGCAAATGACGGCTGCCATTCTATTTGACGCCATTGGCGCGCCTGGTCTTTCGGCGTCTCCGGTTTCCCCGGTGGCCTCGGAGGCGGGCGAAGCCCAGCACTACGTTTTTCTCCTGCTTGATCAATTCACGCATCTTGCGCTGTCGTGCGCTGTCGAGCCGCTGCGACTGGCCAATCACTCATGCGGCAGCCGTCTCTACTCCTGGGAAACCTGCTCCGAGACGGGACAGCCCATACAGGCTTCGAACGGGATTTCACTTGTGGTCGACGGTGGCCTCAGGCCGCTCGCCAAGCGGGATGTTCTTGTCGTGGTGGGCGGAAAGTCCCCGCGCCGGGATACGGGGGGGCGGCTTATGGCATATGTCCGGCGCCAGCAGGCCCACGGGGTTCGGTTGATTGCGCTGTGCGGGGCAACGGGCGTCTTGGCGCAGGCCCGGGTCATCCAGGATCAACCCTGTGCGGTCCATTGGGAATCGAGCGACGCCTTCGCCGAGCGGTTCCCCGAGGTCGAGGTCGTCGTCGGCACCTTCACGCTTGAACGCGTGCCAACCGCGGCGGGCGGGGCGGCGGTCGCAGATCTGATGCTCCACCTGATCGCTCGTGACCACGGCAGCGATCTTGCCGGGCTGGTCGCCGATCAGATGATCTACTCGGGCAGTCGCGGCCCCCAAACCCCCCAGACCAATTCAATGCAAGAGCGGCTTGCGCTTCGCCACGGAAAGCTAGGCGCCGTGCTGCGCGTCATGTCAGCCAATCTGGAAGAGCCCCTTGCGATGGCGGACATATCGAAATGTGCGGGCATGTCGGCCCGCCAGATCGAGCGTTTGTTCCGCAGCCATCTGCGCACCACGCCCAAACGACACTACATGCAACTGCGGATGAAACGCGCACAGAACCTGATCCTTCAGACCGACATGCCGATAACCGACATTGCTCTGGCCTGCGGATTTACCTCGTCTTCGCATTTTTCCAAAAAATACCGCGAACATGTCGGGCAAACTGCTTTCCGGCACCGGGTGGCTTATTCCGCCACGCCAGCTTGACCCTTGCGCAATTCCCGCGCATATCCCGCCCATCATGACCGAGCTTTCACAGATCCGCAATTTCTCCATCGTGGCTCATATCGACCACGGCAAATCCACCCTGGCCGACCGGCTGATCCAGTCGACGGGCACGGTCGCCGACCGCGACATGAAGGCCCAGCTTCTGGACAGCATGGATATCGAGCGCGAGCGGGGCATCACCATCAAGGCCAACACCGTGCGGCTGGACTACAAGGCGCGCGACGGCAAGGCCTATGTGCTCAACCTGATCGACACGCCGGGTCATGTCGACTTTGGCTACGAGGTCAGCCGGTCGATGCGCGCGGTGGAAGGGTCGCTGCTGGTGGTGGACGCGAGCCAGGGGGTCGAGGCGCAGACGCTGGCCAACGTCTATCAGGCGCTGGATGCGGGGCACGAGATCGTCCCCGTTCTCAACAAGATCGACCTGCCGGCGGCCGAACCCGACGCGGTCAAGGCGCAGATCGAGGATGTGATCGGGCTCGATGCGTCGGACGCGATCCTGATTTCGGCGAAATCCGGCCTTGGCATCCCTGACGTGCTCGAGGCCATCGTCACCCGCCTGCCGGCGCCCAAGGGCGACCGGGCCGCGCCGCTGAAATCGATGCTGGTCGATAGCTGGTATGACAGCTACCTCGGCGTCGTCGTGATGATCCGCGTCATGGACGGGGTGATCCGCAAGGGCGACCGGATCAAGATGATGCAGACCGGTGCTGTCTACGGCATCGACACGCTTGCCGTCCTGCGGCCCCAGATGGTTGCCATCCCCGAACTGGGCCCCGGCGAGATCGGGGTTTTCACCGCCTCGATCAAGCAGGTCCGCGACACGCGGGTGGGCGACACGATCACCCACGAACGCCAGCCCTGCGCCGCCGCCTTGCCGGGGTTCAAGCCCGCCCAGCCGGTGGTTTTCTGCGGCCTGTTCCCGGTCGATGCCAACGATTTCGAGGCGCTGCGCGACGCGATCGAAAAGCTGGCGCTGAACGACGCGAGTTTCAGCTCGGAAATGGAAACATCGGCCGCGCTCGGCTTTGGCTTCCGCTGCGGTTTTCTCGGCCTCCTGCACCTCGAAGTGATCCGCGACCGCCTGGAGCGCGAATATGACCTCGACCTGATCACCACCGCCCCGTCGGTCGTCTTCCACCTCCACATGAACGACGGCGAAGTGCGCGACCTGCACAACCCCGCCGACATGCCAGACCTGACCTATGTCAGCCATATCGAAGAGCCGCGGATCAAGGCGACGATCATGGTGCCCGATGACTATCTCGGCGATGTGCTGAAACTCTGCCAGGACCGGCGCGGCATCCAGATGGACCTGACCTATGCAGGCTCGCGCGCCATGGTCGTCTATGACCTGCCGCTGGCCGAGGTGGTGTTCGATTTCTACGACCGGCTGAAATCGGTGACCAAGGGCTACGCCAGCTTCGACTATCAGATGATGGGGTATCGTGAGGACTTCTTGGTCAAGATGTCGGTTCTGGTGAACGAAGAACCGGTCGACGCCCTGTCGATGATGGTCCACCGCGACCGGGCCGAGGTGCGCGGCCGCGCCATGGTCGAAAAGCTGAAGGAACTGATCCCCCGGCACATGTTCAAGATCCCGATCCAGGCGGCCATCGGCGGCCGGGTGATCGCCCGCGAGACGCTAAGCGCCATGCGCAAGGACGTGACGGCGAAGTGCTACGGCGGGGATGCGACGCGGAAGAAGAAGCTCTTGGAGAAGCAGAAGGCCGGCAAGAAGAAGATGCGCCAGTTCGGGAAGGTGGAGATTCCGCAGGAGGCGTTTATCTCGGCGCTGAAGATGGATGGGTGAGTTTCTAAGTGCTTGAGTTTATTTAGATTCACAGCGCTATTGCTTGGTTGCCACGGCTTGATACAAATAAGAAAAAAGCGAGAGGCAGTGATGACAAAGCATTTTGTGACGGCTCCGCAGCCGACGCTCAAGCGGGTTGCGGATATTGATGGCCCGGATTTTTATCCCACTCCAGCTTGGGCGACTTACGCGCTAATCGACAACGAAAGATTTTCTGGAAGCATCTGGGAATGCGCATGCGGCGACGGCGCAATGTCCGAAGTGCTAGCTACTCTGGGGAACGAAGTGATGAGCTCCGATCTATATGAACGTGGTTTCGGGGAGCATGGTATTGATTTCAGAACGAGTATGCGCAAATCTCCGAACATTATTACCAACCCGCCGTTCAACGCTGCTGAGGATTTTGTGCAAAGTGGTTTGCGTTGTGCGGATCAGAAATTTGCGTTGCTTCTTAGGCTCGCATTTCTCGAAGGTGCAGGACGCCAACATTCAATATTTAAGAAATCGCCACCCAGCAAGGTTTGGATATTTAGCGAGCGTATTACATTCTATCCAAAAAACGTCGAGAGGAAAGGTAGCGGCACAACCGCGTATGCGTGGTTTGTGTGGGACCGCAATCATGTCGGACCCACAGAACTGTGTTGGCTACCTACAGGATATAAAGCGCGATATTCAAGCTAGATTTGCGCGACGTGGCCTCTGCCGAGTTTCGTAAGAGTCCAGCTTTCATCGATCGAATCATAGTCTGCCAAGCCGCGCGCTTGAAGGCCCGTTGATTGATTCCGGTGGCTCACCAAATTGCGAACTTTCTGCGAGAAATATGTATCACTTCTGTTTATGGCGATTTCCGATTCTCTGCCTGTTGGAGCAAGTCGCTTTGAAAGCCGAGAAATGAGCTCAGATGTGGTGAGGGTTTGCCCGGGAGCATGGCTCAACTCTTTCATGGCTTCGTTTCGAATTATCTCTTCTTTGTAGCTCATTTTGTTCCCTCGTTAACATTTTCGTGAAGTGGCGGGAGACAAATCTGGGGGTCGCACGAGTGAAGTTCAAGGGCAATAAATCAGACAATGGTTTCACCCACCACTACCCGAACCTGACGACACCCGCCGCCCGATCTGTCCCGCGACAAGTCGAGCCGCTGCTTCTACGACCGTGCGTGCCACCCGACCCGACCACTGGGCGGGCGTTTGGCGGGTAAATCGTCCACTTGACGCTTTCTAATCCCGCCTCACCCCCCCTGGACGGGCGCGCTCTGATCCGCCCACCCCTCGGTTCGGGCGCTGCCCTCTGTTCCGCGTCTGGGGGACCGCGCTGTCCCGGCCCGATCCTTGCGGATCGGGCGTTCGGCCCTCAACACGGTCCACTGGATCGTTTTGACCCCGGCCGCGCCAGCGTCGGGCCTCATCGCGGCGGCCGCGCTGCGGTCAGCCAGTCGGGCCAGAGGCCGAGCTTCTGCAGCCCGGCCAGCGCCAGACAGAGGCCGACGACGATCAGCCATGGCCAGAGCCGGCGGGGCGACGACCGGCGGCGGACCAGGCGCGCCATGCGCAGAAGCAGACGCGGGCCCACCCTAGGCGCCGGTAAAGCGTACGGTGCCGATGAACGGCAGGTTGCGGTTGCGTTGTGCGAAGTCGATCCCGTAGCCGACGACGAATTCGTCGGGAATCTCGAACCCCGTCCAGGTCGCCTTGATCGGCACCTCGCGCCGCGACGGCTTGTCGAGCAGCGCGCACACCTCGAGCCGGCGCGGCTCGCGGCTTTTCAGGAGCCGCACGACATGCGACAGGGTGAACCCGGTATCGACGATATCTTCGACGACCAGCACGTCGCGCCCGGCGATCTCGCCGCGCAAATCCTTCAATATCCGCACCTCACGCGACGATTCCGTCGCATCGCCATAGGAAGACGCTTCGAGGAAATCGACCTCGACCGGCAGGTCGATCTCGCGCACCAGATCGGCGATGAAGACGAACGAGCCGCGCAGGAGCCCGACGACGATCAGCTTGTCGGCGCCTGCGAAGGCGGCGGTGATCTCCTTGGCCAGGGCCTCGACCCGAGCGGCGATCGCCTTGGCCGAAATCAGTTCGTCGATGACATAGGCGCGATGCGGCATGGGGCCCCCTTGATTTTACCCCCTGCATAAACGAAACGAGCGGGCACTGTCACCGGGATTGCGGGGAAGGGGGGCCGGATGCCGACACATGCCGAAAAGCGCGCGCTGACCTGGTCGGCCGACCAGATGTATGCCCTGGTGGCCGATGTCGCCCGGTATCCCGAATTCCTGCCCTGGACCTCGGCCGCGCGCATCCGGTCGCGCACGCCCGGCCCCGACGGGTCCGAGGTGATGGAGGCCGATCTGGTGATTTCTTTCAAGGTGTTCCGCGAAAGGTTCGGCAGCCGCGTTGTGCTCTGGCCGGCAAAGCGGCGGATCGAGACCGAATATCTCGACGGGCCCTTCCGCCACATGCGCTCGTCCTGGCAGTTCACCCCGCTGGCGACGGGATCGGAGGTTGATTTCTTCGTCGATTTTGAATTTCGCAACGTGATCCTGCAAAAGCTGATCGGGGTCGTCTTCGACGAGGCGATGCGCCGCGTGGTCCGGGCGTTCGAGGCGCGCGCGGCGGCCCTTTATGGGCCGGGGGCCGGTTAGCCTCCTGAAACTTGGCGACGGAAAGCTGCGCCGACGGCGTGGAACGATCAGTCCTCACGGAGAGATTGCCATGTACCGCACGGTTCTGTTCTCGCTCGCGCTGATCGCGCCGCTTCTGTCGTTCGCCGCCAAGGCGCCGGCCAAGGCGCTGACCACTGCCACCCTGGGCGACGGGCGGACCTATCTGATCGCGCTGCCCGACGGGGTGATCGCGCCGCCGCTGATCGTGGCGCTGCACGGTGGCGGCGGCTCGCCCCAGCAGTTCGCCCGCAATTCGGGCCTGACCGAGCCGGCGCTGGCCGCGGGCTATGCCATCGCCTATCCGGCCGGCACGTCGCGCCGGGGCTTCGGGCTCCGGGTCTGGAATGCCGGCTATTGCTGCGGGTACGCCCCCGCGGCCGGGGTTGATGACGTGGGATTTCTCGACCGGGTGATCGCCGATGCCGGCCGGCGCTTTGGCGTCGATACCGGCCGGGTCTACATGACCGGCATGTCGAACGGTGCGATCATGACCCAGCTTTACGCCGCCCGCCGCCCCGGCCGGCTGCGCGCCATCGCGTCGGTGTCGGGCACGCTCGATGCCGCACATGACCGGCCAGATGCGCCGGTGCCGATCCTGCATATCCACGGCACAGCCGACGATCACGTGCCCTATGCGGGCGGTCAGGGGGAAAGTTCGTTGACCCGCACCGATTTCACCTCGGTCGCCGACGATATCGCGGCCTTTCTGCGGCCGTTCGGCGGGCATCTGACCAGGACCGACGAAAGGCGCGGTGGCCATGTCGAGCGGACGATCTGGCGCGATGGCAAAGGCACGCCCGAGGTCGAACTGGTGACCATCGACGGGGGCGGCCATGTCTGGCCCGGTGGCAACCGGACAAAGGCGCGCGACGAACAGGATGTTTCCGCGACCGACGAGGCGATCCGGTTCTTCAATCTGCATCCCTGAAGAAGCGTTCAGCCCAATGCCGCGCGCAAGAGCCGCAAGGCGTGGTCGCGCGCGGCACGGCGCACCCGGCCGCGCCCGCGCGCGCCGAAGTCGATGGTTGCAACCTGCGTTTCGGCGCCGCTGGCGGCAAGGCCGAAGCAGACGCGGCCTTCGGGCTTGAATTCGGACCCGCCGGGCCCGGCGATGCCCGTGACGGCGACGGCAAGTGTCGCGCCGGAATGTGCCAGTGCCCCTTCGGCCATTTCCCGCGCCACCGGCTCGCTGACCGCGCCGTGGGCGGCAAGGGTTTCTGGCGCCACGCCCAGCATCGCGGTCTTGGCGGCGTTGGAATAGGTGACGAATCCCCGGTCGAAGACCTCGGAAGACCCTGCCACATCGGTGATCGCCGCCGCGACCATGCCGCCGGTGCAGCTTTCGGCGGTGGCGATCAGCGCCCCCGCTGCCCTGGCCATCGCCACAAGGTCTGCCGCCGCCTTCAACATGTCAAAGCCGCATCAGCCCGTGCGCGACCCCTGCCGCGACCACGGTGGCAAGGCCGGCGTAAAGCCCGGCCCAGAGATCGTCGAGCATCACCCCGGCCGCGTCATGGCGCCGGTCGGCGCGGCCTGCGGCCCAGGGTTTCCAGATGTCGAACAGGCGAAAGAACAGGAAGGCCGCGACCGGCGCGGGCCAGGGCAGGAACCCTTCCCACCCCCGCCACCAGAAGGCCGCGGCCGAAATGAGGAAGGCCAGCCACTGGCCCGCGACCTCGTCCACCACGATCTCGGACGGATCGTCACCGGGCCGGTCGGCCAGTTCGTGTTCGACCGCCCAGAACCCCCAGCCGGTGACCGCCAGCGTCGCCAGGACGAGGGCGGGAAAGCCGAGATAGCGGTCGATCAGCATGGCCATGACGATCGCCACTGCCGACCCCCAGGTGCCGGGGGCAGGGCGCAGCAGGCCCGCGCCGAACCAGATGCTTATGGCGCGTGCCAGGGTCATGCCGACACCAGCGCGACCGTGGCGATGGCCGCGATCCCCTCTTCGCGCCCGGTAAAGCCCAGCCCCTCCGATGTGGTGGCCTTGACGCTGATACGCCCGGGCTCGATGCCCAGAATCCGTGCGAGTTCCGCCGCCATCGCCGCCGCATGGGGGCCGATCTTCGGCCGTTCGCACACCAGCGTCACATCGGCGTTGGCGACGGTCAGCCCGCGCCCGCGCGCAAGATCGCCGGCATGGGCCAGGAAAAGCTCAGACGCCGCACCCTTCCAGCGGGGGTCCGACGGCGGGAAATGCCGGCCGATATCGCCGTCGGCCAGCGCGCCGTAAATCGCGTCGGTCAGGGCGTGCATACCGACGTCGGCATCCGAATGGCCCAGAAGGCCGCGCGCGTGCGGCACCCGCACCCCGCACAGCATGACATGATCGCCGTCGCAAAAGGCATGCACGTCATAGCCATTGCCGACCCGTATCTGCATTCGCCCCCGCAAGATCCGTTCCGCCCGGTCGAAATCGCCGGGCCAGGTAAGTTTGATATTCTCCTCCTCGCCCTCGACGATGGCCACGTCAAGGCCCGCCGCGCGCGCTACCTCGACATCGTCTGACGCATCGCCCGCGTGGGCGCGGTGCGCGGCCAGGATTTCGGCGAAGTGAAAGCCTTGCGGGGTCTGAGCGTGGAAAAGCCCGGCGCGCGGGTGGGTGCCGGTGACGAGGCCGCCGTCGCCGCGCCAAAGCGCATCGGTCACCGGCAGAGCCGGGGCAGCGGCCGCATGGGTGTCGAGCGCGGCCCGAACGCGGGCGATCAGCCCCGCGCTGGCCAGCGGCCGGGCGCCATCGTGGATCAACACGCGGCCGACACCCGACCCGTCAAGCAGGTCGAGCGCACTTCTGACCGACCCCGCGCGGCTGTCGCGGCCCGCGACCAGCACCGCGCGCCCGCCGGTCAGATCGAGCCCCCGCGCCATGTCGTCGGGATGAAGCACCAGGACGATCCGCCCGATGCCCGCGAACGCCGCCAGCGTGCGGGCCAATACCGGCTGGCCACCAAGATCGCGCCATTGCTTTGGGCCGTCGCCCCCCGCCCGGACCCCGCGCCCCGCCGCCACGATGATGACCGCCGTTTCCATGCCGCTCCCTGCACCGGGGCGGCCCCGCACTGGTGGTCGGCCCGGCTTTCACCCCCCCTTACCGTCCCGGCCACCGGCAGGCAATGACGTGCCTGCGCGCAGTGCGGCCCGCGCCTGCCCAATTTTCGGGCATCGGCGAAATCGGAGTGCCTTTCGCCCCTGGCGCACGTTGTGATTCCTGCCGGACCGCGGTAGACGATTGGTATCTGCACAAGGATTAGGCATTTGCCCATCGAACTGGCATCCCTGCGGCTCGATCCGCCGGTTTTTCTCGCCCCGCTGGCTGGGATCACCGATCTGCCCTTCCGCCGGCTGGTTGCGCGGTTCGGCGCGGGTCTTGTGGTCAGCGAGATGGTGGCGAGCGGCGAGATGGTGACGGAAAAGCCCTCGGTCCGGGCAAAGGCGCGCACGGATTTGGGCCTTGCCGATGCCGATGTGCCAGCGTCGGTCCAGCTTGCCGGACGCGAGCCCGGGCCCATGGCCGAGGCGGCGCGCATCGTCGCCGGCATGGGGGCGCGGGTGATCGACATCAACATGGGCTGCCCGGCCAAGCAGGTCACCGGGGGTGCCTCGGGGTCGGCCCTGATGCGCAACCTCGACCATGCGCTGACGCTGATCGACGCGGTGGTGGGCGCGGTCGACGTGCCGGTGACGCTGAAATGCCGCCTTGGCTGGGACAGCGATTGCCTGAACGCGCCGGACCTCGCCCGCCGGGCCGAAGCGGCAGGGGTGCGGATGATCACCATCCACGGCCGCACCCGTCAGCAGTTCTACAAGGGCCGCGCCGACTGGGCGGCGATCCGCGCCGTGAAGGCGGCGGTGACGATCCCGGTCATCGCCAATGGCGACATAACGAACGCTGAAACGGCGCGCACGGCACTGGCCCTGTCGGGCGCTGACGGGGTGATGGTCGGGCGGGGGGCGCAGGGGGCCCCCTGGCGGCTGGCCGAGATTGCCCATGCCCTGGGGCGGGGGCCGGCCCCGCAGATCCCCGTGGGGGCGACACTTGGTGATCTGGTCGCCGGGCATTATGCCGACATGCTTGGCTTTTACGGTCGCGAACTTGGCCTTCGCACCGCGCGCAAGCATCTTGGCTGGTATGCCGACGTGGCCGCCGCCGACCCGACCCTGCGGGCGGCGATGATGGTGGCAACCGACACGGACATGGTTCTGGCGCTGATCGGGCGCGCGTTTGCCGAGGCTCCGCAAAGGGCCGCCGCATGAGCCTGCCCGACGCGCCAGCGCTCTGGGCCGCGATTCCGGTGCCGGCCTTTCTGATCGGGCCGGACGGGCGCACCGAAGACGCCAACCCCGCGGCGGAAGAGTTCGTCAACGCCTCGGTCCGCACCCTGCGCGGCCAACCGCTGTTCGACCGGCTGGCGATCGACGCGCCACTGGAAGAGGTGTTCCAAAGGGTCAGCGACGGTCACTCGGCGCTGTTCATCAACGATGTCGAGGTCGGCACCGGCGACCGCCCGCCGGTGATCTGCGCGGTGCAGGCGGCGCCCCTGGCCGATCGGCCCGGTGCGATCCTCCTCTTGATCACGCCGCGTGAATTCGCCGACCGGCTGGCCCGCACCCAGGGGCTGACGAAATCGGCCCGCTCGGCGATCGGCATGGCCGACATGCTGGCGCATGAGATCAAGAACCCGCTTGCCGGTATCAGTGGCGCGGCCCAGTTGCTGGCGATGAACCTTAGGCCGGAAGATGCCGAGCTGACCGACCTGATCGTCGGCGAAACCCGGCGGATCGTGAAGCTTCTCGAACAGGTCGAACAGTTCGGCCGGCTTAAGCCCCTGGACCCAAGGGCGGTGAATATCCATGACGTTCTCGACCGGGCGCGCAAGTCGGCGCAGCTCGGCTTTGCCTCGGGCATGACCTTTGTCGAGGATTTTGACCCGTCGCTTCCCTCGGTCCTTGGCGACGCCGACCAGCTAACCCAGGTCTTCCTGAACCTTCTGAAGAATGCCGCCGAAGCGGCGCCGGCTGGGCGGGGCACCATCCGCATCCATACCTACTACGATCTGTCGCTGCGGCTGCGCCGGGCCGGGGGCAGCAATACCCTGCCGGTGCAGGTCGAGATTACCGACACCGGGCCCGGAATCCCCCATGCGATCCTGCCGGATATTTTCGATCCGTTCGTTTCGGGCCGCGAGAACGGCACCGGCCTTGGCCTGGCGCTGGTTTCCCGGGTTATCGCCGATCACCAGGGCTGGATCGGGGTGGAAAGCCAGCCCGGCCGCACCACATTCCGCATCGCCCTGCCCATAGCCCAAAAGGGGGAAGTCTGAGATGGATGGCACCGTCCTGATCGCCGATGACGACCGCACGATCCGCACCGTTCTGACTCAGGCATTGACGCGGGCAGGCTGCAAGGTTCATGCCACGTCGTCGATGGTCACGCTTCTGCGCTGGGTGACCGAAGGCAAGGGCGATCTGGTGATTTCCGACGTGGTCATGCCCGACGGCAACGGCCTTCAGGCCCTGCCGCAGATCGCCCGCGAACGGCCCGGTCTGCCGGTCATCATCATTTCGGCCCAGAACACCATTGTCACCGCAATTCAGGCCGAGGAGGCGGCGGCGTACGACTATCTGCCCAAACCGTTCGATCTGCCCGAACTGATGAAGCGCTCGGCCCGCGCGCTTGACATCCGCCGGCGCAAATCGGCGGTGCCCCCGGCGCCGGCCAGGCTCCGCGCGATCGAAAGCGATCTGCCGCTGGTCGGGCACACGGCCGCGATGCAGGCGCTTTACCGGCTGGTGGCGCGGGTGATGAACGCCGACCTGCCGGTTCTGATCTCGGGCGAATCGGGCACCGGCAAAAGTCTGGTCGCCCGTGCCATCCACGATTTCTCGGACCGCCGAAGCCAGCCCTTTGTCACCGCGCAACTGGCGGACATGAAGCCGGTCGAGGGGCCGTCGGCATTGCTGACCCGCGCCCGCGGGGGTACGCTGGTTTTCGATGAAATCGCCGATTTCGACGACGAGGCACAAGGCCGGATCGTGCGGATGCTCGATGCGCTGCCCGAACCGGGCCCGCGAATACTGGCCACCACCCAGGCCGACATGGCCGAGGCGCTGAAGACGGGGCGGCTGCGCAAGGACCTCTACTTCCGCCTCGGCGCGGTCACGATCGAGGTGCCGGCCCTGCGCGACCGGGTCGAAGATATCCTGCTGCTGGCTGACCATTTCCTGGCGCGCGCCACGCGCGACACGACACCCCGACGTCGGCTTTCGCCCGAGGCGGCAGAGCTGATCCGCACCTATCCCTGGCCCGGAAATGTGCGCCAGCTTGAGAATACGCTGAAACGGCTCGCCTTGACCGCTGCCGATACCGACATTGCCCGCGCCGAGGCCGAAGCCGCGCTGAATGGCCAGACGCCCGAACCGCCGCGCGCCGCCGAGGGGGAAAAACTGTCGGCATCGGTCGCGCGCCATCTCAGCCGCTATTTCGGCCTGCACGGCGGGGCGCTGCCGCCGCCCGGCCTTTACGACCGCATCCTGCGCGAAATCGAGATGCCCTTGATCGAGATCGCGCTCGACGCGACCGGCGGCAATCAGGCCAAATGCGCCGATCTTCTCGGCCTCAATCGCAATACTTTGCGCAAGAAGATCACCGATCTGGATATCCGCGTGACACGCCGCCGCAAGTTGATGTAAAAGAGCAACAGAACCTGTGGCGCATCGGCACCAGCCGGCAAGGACCCCAGGGCAAAAGGCGCAGCGGTAACCGCGATTTCGCGGAGAAAGTCAGGGGCACCCTTTGCAGGGGATCGGCCAGCGTTGGACATGGGACCGGATCAGCCGGCTGCGCCGTCAGCGCCGCTTGCAGAATCTGGCAACCCTCGGCCTTGTGGTTCTGGGGCCGGTTCTGGCGTTCGTCACCTTCATCGTGCTCGGCCCGCTGGCCGAGGGGGCCGCGTCGGATTCGCTTCGACTCACGCTTCTGGCCGATCTGGTCTATTTCCTGCTTCTGGCCGGGCTGGTCCTGTCACGCCTGGCGGCGATGATCGCCGCGCGGCGGGCAAAATCGGCCGGATCGCGGCTTCACCTGCGGCTGACCGGGGTGTTCGCCGGCATCGCCCTGTTCCCGACGATCCTGGTCGCGGTCTTTGCCGGACTGACCATCAACATCGGCCTCGAGGGCTGGTTTTCCGACCGCGTGCGCAGCGTCGTCGGCACTTCGCTTGCCGCCGCCGAGGCCTATCAGGGTGAACATCGCAGCGACCTTGCCGCCGACAGCGAGGCGCTGGCCAATTACCTGAATCTCGCCCAGCAGGCGTCGTTTCTGTTGTCGGACGCCGACCTGCGCCAGCTTCTGACCAAGGGCCAGACCCAGATCCAGCGCGGCCTGCGCGAGGCCTATGTGATCGACGGGGGCGGCGAACTCCGGGCGCGGGGTGAACGCAGCTATCTGTTCGATTTCGACAAACCGACCGCAGACCAGATGAAGCGCGCCAAGGACGGCGAAACCGTGCTGATCGAGGATTGGCCCAATAACGAGTTGCGCGCGCTGGTCGCCCTCAAGGCCTTTCCCGACAGGTATCTTTACGTAAGCCGCAAGGTCGACGGCAAGATCCTGAGCCTGCTCGACCAGACCCGCGCGACCGTCGGCCTGTACCAGCAGCTCGAAGCGACGCGGGGGCGGGTGATCTTCGAGTTCGGCCTTGTCTACCTGGGATTCGCGCTGATCCTGGTGCTGGCCGCCGTCTGGATGGGCCTGTGGTTCGCGGAACGCCTGTCGCGCCCTGTGGGCCAGCTTGCCGGGGCCGCGCAAAGGGTGGGGGCGGGCGACCTTGGCGTGCAGGTGCCCGAGGAGGAGGGCGATGATGAAATCGCCATGCTGGGGCGCGTCTTCAACCAGATGACGCGCCAGCTTGGGTCGCAGCGGCAGGCCCTCATGGAAAGCCACCAGCAGACCGAAGACCGCCGTCGTCTGTTCGATTCCGTCCTGTCGTCGGTCACCGCCGGGGTGATCGGGCTGAACGCCGAGGGCGCGGTCGATTTCCTCAACCGCGCGGCGTTGAAGCTGCTCGATCTGGGCGAGGACCGCGACCATGGGCGGCCCCTTGCCGAGGTGGTGCCGGAATTCGCCGGCCTCTTGCACGAACTGCGCGAGGGGATTGGCGACGTGGCGCAGGAGGAAATCAAGCTGTCGCGGCGCGGGCGGCTGGAAAGCCTGCTGGTGCGGATGGCCGAGCGGCGCAACGCGGCCGGCGGGCTGGAGGGATATGTGGTCGCCTTCGACGATGTGACCGACCTGGTCAGCGCGCAGCGGATGGCCGCCTGGGGCGATGTCGCCAGACGCATCGCGCACGAGATCAAGAACCCGCTGACCCCGATCCAGCTTTCGGCCGAGCGGATCCGGCGCAAGTTCTCCGCCCTGGTCGGGGCCGAGGCCGAAAGCCTGGAACAGATGACCGGCGTCATCGTCCGCCAGACCGGCGATCTGCGCCGGATCGTCGACGAGTTTTCCAAGTTCGCCCGCATGCCCGAACCCGACCGGCGCGACGCCGACCTGACGCGGCTCATGCAGGATGCGGTGGCGCTTCAGGAGGGGTCGCTGCATGGCGCGCAGCTGGTCGCCGACCTGCCCAAGGCGCCGGTCATGGTCGAGCTTGACGCGACGATGATTTCCCAGGCGGTTACAAATCTGATCAAGAACGCCGGTGAAGCCATTGAGGCATATATGGAAAATGGCGTTCAGCGGGGATATTCCCCCGAAGTGCGGGTGGCGATGCAGGCCAGCGACGACTTGGTGACGATTCGCATCGCTGACAATGGGATCGGCCTGCCGCCCGACCGGGCACGGCTGTTCGAACCCTATGTGACGACGCGTGAAAAAGGCACCGGGCTTGGCTTGCCCATCGTCAAGAAGATCATCGAGGAACACGGCGGCACGCTCACCCTGACCGATGCCGACCAGTTTGGCGGAAGCGACCATTGCGGCGCGCTGGCCGAAATCAGGCTGCCCAGGGCCAAGGCCCTGTCGCGGGCGGTCAAGGACGCAGCAACGAAAGACAACCAGATCAAGGGCAGGGCGGCCGATGTCGCCGGAGGTGGAAAATGAGCGATATTCTGATCGTGGACGACGAGCGCGATATCCGGGAACTCATTTCGGATATTCTGAAAGACGAGGGTTTCACGACCCGGTTGGCGGCGAATTCCGATGAATGCATGGCCGAGATCAATGATGCGGCGCCGGCGCTGATGATCCTCGACATCTGGCTCAAGGACAGCCACATGGACGGGATCGACATTCTGAAAACCGTCAAGCGCGACAATCCCGACGTGCCGATCATCATCATCTCGGGGCACGGCAATATCGAGATTGCCGTCGCGGCGATCAAGCAGGGGGCCTATGATTTTATCGAAAAGCCCTTCAATATAGACCAGTTGATGGTGGTGATCGCGCGGGCGATGGAAACCTCGCGGCTCAGACGCGAAAACGCCAGCCTGCGCCGGCGCGATGTATCAGCGTCCGACATGATCGGCGCCTCGGCCGCCTTCCGGTTGTTGAAGGTCAATCTCGACAAGGTGACGAAATCGAACGCCCGGGTGATGCTGACCGGCGAGCCCGGTTCGGGCAAGGAGATGGCCGCGCGCTATATCCATGCCAATTCCAACCGGGCGTCGGGGCCGTTCATCTCGGTCGCGTCGGCCGCGATCGAGCCGGACCGGATGGAAGAGGTGCTCTTCGGCCGCGAAACCGAAGGAAGGGGGGTCGAAAAGGGCCTTCTGGAGCAGGCGCATGGCGGGTTCGTCTATTTCGACGAGGTGGCCGACATGCCGCTTGGCACCCAGTCGAAAATCCTGCGGGTGCTGACCGAACAGCAGTTCAGCCGGGTGGGCGGTGTCGACAAGGTGCGGGTCGATCTGCGGGTCATCTCGTCGACCACGCGCGCGCTTTCGGCCGAAATCAGCGCGGGGCGCTTCCGTCAGGAACTTTACGACCGGCTGAACGTGGTGCCGATCGTGGTCCCGGGCCTGGATGACCGGCGCGAGGATATTCCGCTTCTGGCCCGCTATTTCATCGAGCAACTGAACAAGAGCCAGGGCCTGCCGCTGCGCGCGCTTTCGCCCGAGGCCGAGGCGGTCATGCAGACGATGGACTGGCCGGGCAATATCCGTCAGTTGCGCAATATCATCGAACGGGCGCTGATCCTTGGCGACGGAACCGCCCCCATCGAGGCGCGCGACCTGCCGGGCCAGGCCGAGGCGCTGCCCGACGAGGGGCGTGTCACGCTGACCGGGGGCCTTGCGACGCTGCCGTTGCGCGAGGCGCGCGAGCTTTTCGAGCGGGAATATCTCTTGAACCAGATCAACCGTTTCGGCGGCAATATCAGCAGAACGGCCAGCTTTGTCGGCATGGAACGGTCGGCCCTTCACCGCAAGCTGAAGTCGCTTGGTGTGGTGACGACCTCGAAATCTGGCGCGCGCACGGCCCATCTGGAAGACGAGGACGAAGAAGAACATGTCTGACCGGTGCCAGCGGCGCCGGCAAGGCGCCGCCGCGCCGCCTGCCATTTTGGAAACATTGCGTTTTTGGGGTGGCGTCGGCACAAATCTTGCGCATACTTGCCGCAAGCCCCCGGAGCAGCGCCGCGGGGCGGCAAACCCGCGCAATGAGAACGAGGCATAACGAAAATGGCTGCCGACAAACAGAATTTGCAAGACGCATTTCTCAATCAGGTGCGCAAGACCAAGGTTTCGGTCACGATCTTCCTGATCAACGGGGTCAAGCTACAGGGCGTCATCACCTGGTTTGACAATTTCTGCGTTCTTCTGCGCCGCGACGGGCAGTCGCAACTGGTCTACAAGCACGCAATTTCAACGATCATGCCAGGCCAGCCGATCTCGCTGTACGAGGGCGAAGACTGAGCGTTTCGGACATTCACGACGATGGCCTGACCAAGGCCGCAGCGATGCGGGCTTTCGTGCTGCATCCCGACATGAAGGCGACGCGCCGCCGCGACCCCGACCTGGCGCTGGCCGAGGCGGTGTCGCTGGCGGCGGCGCTGCCGGACATGGACGTGGTGGGGGCCCAGGTGGTGCGCTTGCCCAAGGCGCAGGCGGGCATGCTGTTCGGGTCGGGCAAGATCGCCGAACTGAAGGTGCTGTTCGCCGAGGAAAATGTCGGTCTCGTGCTGGTCGACGGGCCGGTCAGCCCGGTTCAGCAGCGCAATCTGGAACGGGAATGGGGGGTCAAGCTCCTGGACCGGACCGGGCTGATCCTGGAAATTTTTGCCGACCGGGCGCGCACCCGCGAAGGGGTGTTGCAGGTTGAGCTGGCCGCGCTTTCCTATCAGCGCACCCGCCTTGTGCGGGCCTGGACCCACCTGGAACGCCAACGGGGCGGCTTCGGCTTTGTCGGTGGCCCGGGCGAGACGCAGATCGAATCCGACCGCAGGGCGATTGACGAAGAGGTCATAAAGATCAAGCGCCAGCTTGCCCGCGTGGTCAAGACGCGCGAGCTGCACCGCGCCGCCCGGCGCAAAGTGCCCTTTCCGGTCGTGGCGCTGGCCGGCTACACGAACGCCGGGAAATCCACCCTGTTCAACCGGATGACCGGTGCCGAGGTGCTGGCCAAGGACATGCTTTTCGCCACCCTCGACCCCACCATGCGCGGCGTCGTGCTGCCGTCCGGGCGCAAGGTGATCCTGTCGGATACGGTGGGGTTCATTTCCGATCTGCCCACGCAGCTCGTCGCCGCCTTCCGCGCCACGCTGGAAGAGGTGCTCGAGGCTGACCTGATCCTGCATGTCCGCGACATTGCCCACCCGGAAACCGAAGAGCAGGCCGAGGATGTGGGGGAAATTCTCGAAAGCCTAGGGGTGGACGAAGACGTGCCGATGTTCGAGATCTGGAACAAGATCGACATGCTGTCGCCCGAAACCCGCCGCGCGCTTCTGGTGCAGGATGCGCGCACGCCCGGCATTCATGCGGTCAGCGCGCTGAGCGGCGAGGGGCTGCCCGAACTGCTCGACGCGATTGACGCGGGTCTGGCCGAAGAGCGTAGCGAAGAGGTGCTGGACCTGCCGTTTTCCGATGGCCGGCGCCGCGCCCTGCTGCACGAGGCGGGCGTGGTGGTGCGCGAAGATCAGGGCGACACCGGCTACCGGATCGCCGTGCGCTGGACCGCGCGGCAAAAGGCACGCTGGCTGGCGGCCTGACGCCACGCGCACAGCTTCTGACTAACGCGCCGCCGCGACCTGCGCTATCATGCGATCAGGTCCTGCATGTTGCGGGGCCGCCAGCAAGGATCGGACAAATCATGGGCAAGGGCGACAATCAGAAATCCAACAAGGAAAAGAAGAAGCCGAAGAAGGACAAGACCAAGCCCGCCGTGGCCACCGCCGCCTCGACCCGCGACAACGCCACGGTTGCCGGCAAGAAGATCAGCTGATCGGAGGGACAAGGTTCGCCCCGTCTCCGGATGCGTGACGCTGGTGCCGGTCAGACCAAATGGCCGGTCAGCCTTGCCAGGATCAGAGCAACCCCAGCGACGATCAGCACAGCGCCACCATACACCGCGACCCTCGGTCCTGCGGGGGAAAGTTTTTCGACGGCGACAAAAACCGCGATCCCGACGATCCAGTAAAGGTTCATGACCCCGCCTGCGAACAGCAGCAGCATCAGCACCCAGCAGCAGCCCAGGCAATTGAAGCCCAGGGCGATGCCGGCCCTGATTGCGCCTGACGCACCTGGCCGCCAGTGCTGCACCAGGGATTGCACCGGCCCGCGACAGGCGGCAAGGCAGCGCTGCTTGAGAGGCGTGAACTGGTATGTGCCGGCGGCGATCAGCAACATGCCGCCGGCAGAAGCGCTGGTAAGAGCCATGAACATGGGCGACAGGCCGCCTTGCAGGGTCAGCCGCCATTGCAGCAACGTCACCCCCAGACTGAATGCCGCCCAGGCAACCAGATAGCCAACAAGAAACAGTGCGGGGGCCGGCGAGGTTTTCCCGCCAGCGGTCCTCGACAAGGCCGCGCATAACAACACGGTCGGCGCGGCACTCGGGACCATCATCGCCACCATCATCAGCAGCCACATCGCAAAGATCAGCAGCGCCGTCGTCAAGGTCCACGGCTGGAATTGCATACCCGAATCAAGCCCGGCCACCAACGAACCGGCTGGGCCGGTCGCCATCGTCATGCTGACCGCCGACATCCCGGTGCCGATCCCTAGCACCACATAGATCGAACTGAGCAACACCACCAGCGCGAGGGAAAGCAGGATGACCGCGCCCTCGCGCTGCATGAGCCGTTCCGGCAGATCCCTGAGCCGCATCGCGCCGTCAGACCGATCTATCGAAGACCCCGGTATGGCCGAGTTTCAGCCGGGCGAGATGGGCGTGCGTATTGTTGTTCTTGGACAGACTGATCGCGCCCTGGGTCTTCGTCCGTCCGCTGGCGGCCTCGGCTTGCGTGAACTCGAACCCGTTGGGGAGATTGATCCGGGCCCGATGCTGGGCCCCCGTTACCGGATTGCGGATCGGTTCCGCCTCCAGTTCCAGGACGCCCGGCACCCGGACCTTCCCAAGACGCGCATCGACGTCGATCGAAATCTCGATCGGCAGATACAGCGTTTCAAGCTTGTTCGGCGCCATTTTCGAAAAGACCCAGAACATGGTCGCCATATCCTCGGTATCGCCGCCAGTCATGATGCTTTGCAGCGCCTTGCGCTGTTCGGGCGATGCCGATTTGTCGATGATCACCTGCAACTGGCCGTTGCCCATATGGATCGGGCCGGGCCATTTTGCCACAAAGGCTGCCTTCAGCCCATCCAGCGATATGTCGCCGTAGTGCCCTTTCTCGATGATCATGCCTACCGCCGCCTCACAGGTTCCGTGGGTCGGCAGCGCGTTGAATTGACAGGGGCAACCATAGGCGCAATTGCAATTCGCGACTTCGGTCGCCTCAATTTTCCATGGTGTCATTTTGGATTCTCCCACCGTCAGGTAAGTCCCAAGGCGGGCAATATAGCATTTTTGGGCATCGATTCATACTGGCTAAGGGAAAAGGGCAGGGCGCCGAATCCGCAATTTGTTCAGGGGCCGGCGGGGTCCAGCACCGTGATTCCGGTCGCCGCGCCGCGCGCAAGGGCGGGATCGAGTGACATCGGGATATATTCGCCGCGCCGCCACAGTTCGCTCAGGTCGTCGTAGTGGCGGCTGAGTGGGTGGCCAGACTGGCCGGTCGAAATGATGAAGACCGAACTGTCGGGGTCGGCGAAATCGTAGACGCCCCGGTAGACCGGCCCGTCGACATTCAGATAGGGGTCGGCCGGGTCGCCCCCGGTCAAGCCCCGCATGAGCGTCTGATCGCCGCCGCTGGTCGACTGGCGGATGTTCACGACCCAGTTCAGGAACGGCATCTGGCCCAGGGCGGGGTGGTCGTGGGTGGCCTGATGCGCGTCGCCCCACCGCCAGCTTTCGATCGCCGGCCCGTATTTCTGCTTCAGTTCGACCAATGCGTCGTCCAGCGCCATCCGCGCGATGTCCGAACAGGTCTCGACCGGGGCCGACTGGACGATGTCGCACCAACGGCCGGCGCCGTCGATATTGCGAAAGACCCGCTCGATGAACAACGGCTCGACCCGGGTAAAGGCATCGGCCAGCGGCCCAAGCTCGTCGCGGATCAGCCGCTGCTGCAACGCGCGCGACCAGGCGGCATAGATCAGCGGTTCGGGCAGATGCTCGTTCATGTCGCCATCCCAGGCGGCCAGCAGCTTCAGCGCCTTTTGCCGCAGCGCCTCGGGCGTGCCATCGGGCGCGGCTTCGCCGGTGAACCACAGGTCGGCGCCGATCAGTGGCAGGATGTTGCGGGCATCGGTGGCGTTGGTGTCCAGTTGTGCTGCGATGAAGCTTTCGCGGCTGTGGACCTCGCGTTCCTGCATCAGCTTGGTCCAGCGCTGGATACGCTGGCTGTCGCCCCAGTCGAAGCTGACATGGTTGGGAAAGGGCAGATCGACGATCTTGTTGTTGGTCGACCCGACGATCCCGCCGGCGGGGTTCAGGAACCGGGGGTTTTCCGCATAGGGCCGGCGCCCCTGCCAGCGATCCTGCGGCAGCCAGCCCGGCGACGGCAGCCGACCCTGGCTTTGGTGATGTGGATCACGCCTGGGCAGCGCCCCGAACAGCGCCATGCCCACCCCCTTCTGGTCGGCCATCGTGACGTTGATCGCCGGCGCGATCTGAAGCGCCCCGGCGGCCACGCCTTGGTCGATCGACCGGGCCTGCATGAGATGGATGGCCGAGGTCATCGTGGTGTCGGCGGGGTCGAGCCCTGTCCAGCCGAGCGCCATCACATGGCCGGGGGGCGTGACCGAGGCAAGGTCGTAGTGCCCGCCGGGCAGAACCGGGCCGTTGGCGCTCCAGCGCAGCGTTACGGTCACCGGGGCCGCGCCCTTGACCTCGATGATGGATTTGCGCGTCTCGAACGGCACCCAGCCGTCGGGGCCACGGTAGCGCTCGGGGTTGGCGGGGTCGAGTTCCTCGAGGAAAAGATCCTGATCGTCGGCCGAGGCGGCGGCGATGCCCCAGCCAAAGCTGGCGTTCCGCCCGGCCATGATCGCCGGAACCCCGGGGATTGTGGCGCCTATCACGCCCCCGGATTTCAGGTCCAGCCGGGCGAGGTAAAAGGGGGCGGGCGCGCTGAAGGGCAGATGCGGGTCGTTGGCCAGAAGCGCGCCGCCCGCAGCCGACCGCGCCGGGGCCGCCGCCCAGGCGTTCGACGCCCCGGCCATGGCGCGCGGCCTGACCGGCGACAGGGGATCGGCTGCTGCATCGTCGCCGGCATAGCGGTTGGCCGGGGACGAAAGAATGCCCGGCGCCAGGCTCGCATAGGGCGGCAGGGCCGCCACCCCCGGCCCCGGCACGTCGGGCATCAGATCCCTGGGCCAGTCCTTGTTCATCAGTGACAGGCGCGCGCGCAGCACCTCGTTCTGCAACTGGCTTGTCTGCTCGAAGGCCGTCAGTTTCAGGATCGCCAGCGAATCCGCCGGCTGCCAATAGGCGATTTCGCCCGGGAAAAGGAAAAACTCGGGTGCGCCACGCCCCTTGGCCTCGTCATTGGCGATCCTGATCCAGGCGTTCACGCCCTTGGCATAGGCGTCGAGCGCGGCCTTCGTCTCGTCATCCTGGGCCGCGACCGACCGGGTGGCGAGCCCGTAGATGTCGAGCCGGCGCATCAATTCGTCAGATTTCACCGTGCGCGCCCCGAAAATCTCGGACAGCCGCCCCTGGGCCGTGCGGCGCAACACCGTCATCTGCCAGAGCCGGTCCTGGGCATGGACATAGCCAAGCGCGAAATAGGCATCCGCGTCGGACTTGGCGAAGATATGCGGCACGTCGGCCGTGTCGCGCACAATCTCGACCGGCGCACCGATTCCGGCGATGCGGCGATGGTCGTTGTAGTCGGGCAGCGATCGGGCAGCGAAATAATAGACCCCGACCATACCAAGGATCGCCAGCAGGATGAGGACTGCGACAAGGCGCAGGAGCCAGCGGAAGAGGGTTGCCATGAAAGACCGGGTTGCTGGAAAGAGAAGGACATTGACGAAAGGGGCCGGGCGGTTAACTAGGACAGATAGGCGCGAGAGGCAATGAGGTTGGGGGGCGACATGGCAAAGGTGGCATTTCTGGGCTTGGGCGTGATGGGCTTTCCGATGGCGGGGCACCTGGCCGCCAAGGGGCATTCGGTCACCGTGTGGAACCGGACCGCGGCCAAAGCAGAACTTTGGTTAGCCAAACACACTGGTCAAAGCGCTTCGACTGCGGCAGAAGCTGCAAAGGGCGCCGAATTTGTCATGGCCTGTGTCGGCAATGACGGTGATCTGTCCGCCGTCTGCCGCGGCCCGGCCGGCGCGTTTGCCGGCATGGAGCGGGGCGCGACCTTTGTCGATCATACCACCGTGTCCGCTTCCATAACCCGCGATCTTGGCGCCGAAGCGGCGGTTCTTGGCCTTGGGTATGTCGATGCACCGGTTTCGGGCGGGCAGGCCGGGGCGGAAAACGGTGCCCTGTCAGTGATGTGCGGGGGCGATGCAGCCGACTATGCCGCGACCGAGCCGGTGATCGGGGCCTATGCCCGCATCTGTCGGCGCCTTGGCCCTCTCGGGGCCGGCCAGCTTGCCAAGATGGTCAACCAGATCTGCATCGCCGGTATCGTCCAGGGGCTGGCCGAGGGGCTGCATTTCGCCGAGCGTGCCGGGCTCGACATCCCTGACCTGGTCGAGGTCATCAGCCAGGGTGCCGCCGGAAGCTGGCAGATGGTCAACCGCCACAAGACCATGGCCGAGGGCAAGTTCGACCACGGTTTCGCGGTCGACTGGATGCGCAAGGATCTGGGCATCTGTCTGGCTGCCGCCAATGAAAACGGCACCAGCCTGCCGATGACCGCCCTGGTAGACCAGTTCTACAAGGACGTGCAGAAGATCGGCGGCGGTCGGTGGGATACCTCAAGCCTTATCGCGCGTCTGCGGGCCCTGGGTTGAGCCGAGCCGCCCCGACGAATGCGTCAGGGAATGATCCGCGTGTATTTCGTGCCCTTGACCGAGGCGCCGACCAGAAAGCCTGCCTGCCCGAAGACATAGGCCACCACCGGTGCGGTCGTCGTCGTCGTGTCGAGCCCTGCATTCTTGCCGCCGTCGGGCAGCGCATATTCGATGTCGGCGCCAGCCGTCCAGCCGGGCGAGGCGCGGAAATTCGCCAGCGCTTCGGGGGTCATGAACAGCAGGATATGGGCATATTGCTGGGCGCCGATCTGGAGGCCCCAGCTGGCCTGGGTCGCCGAATAATAGTCGACCGTGGTGTCGTTGATGCGAAGCGCCCCGCGCCCGTAGGCGCCGCCGAAGCCGAACCCCGCCTCGGTGACGAGCGGCATGTAAAGCACGCCGGCCGCCTGCTGCATCTTGGCCGCAACCGCTGGATAGGTGCGTTTCACATAGTCGCGCGTCGCATTTACCCGCGCGTCGACCTTTTCGGCGCCATTGCTGCCGATCCCGTTGCCGCAGGCGGCCAAGCCCAGCGTTGCCCCGCCGGCCACCAGAACGCCCCTTCTGGAAATCTTTGTCATGCTGCCCACCCACCAAGCTTTGTTGCTGCCGGCCTCATCGGGCCCGCCTGCAACCATCTATAGGCCAACAGGCCGAAGCTGTCACGCGCCCCGTCGGCCAAATTCAGGTGATCGGCAAGGCCTGGCCGGTCTGTCACCCCCGCAAGGCCCGCGCCGCCCAGGGGGCAAAATAGGTCAGAACCCCGTCGCAGCCCGCCCGACGAAAACCCAGAAGGCTTTCCAGGATCACATCCTCTTTCACCCAGCCGTTGCGGATCGCCCCGATCAACATCGCATATTCGCCCGACACCTGATAGGCGAAGGTCGGCACGCCGAACGCATCCTTCACCTCGCGGCAGATATCCAGATAGGGCATGCCCGGCTTGACCATCACCATGTCCGCGCCTTCGTCCAGGTCGCGCGCCACCAGCCGCAAGGCCTCGGCCCGGTTGGCCGGGTTCATCTGATAGGTCTTCTTGTCGCCCTTCAGCGCCCCCGAAGCGCCGACCGCATCGCGGAAAGGGCCGTAAAAGGCGCTGGCATATTTCGCGGCGTAACTCAGGATCGTCACATCCTTGTGGCCGGCCCCTTCCAGCGCCGCGCGGATCGCGCCGATCCGGCCGTCCATCATGTCGGAGGGCCCGATGATGTCGGCCCCCGCGTCGGCCTGGGCCAGCGCCATCCTGGCCAGGGCCTCGACCGTTTCGTCGTTCAGGATCACCCCGTCCCTGACCAGCCCGTCGTGGCCGCTGGCATTGTAGGGATCAAGCGCCACATCGGTCATCACCGCCACCTCGGGAACCGCCGCCTTGATCGCGCGGATCGCCCGGTTGATCAGGTTGTCGGGGTTCCAGGCTTGGGCGCAGGCTTCGGTCTTGAGGCCAGGGTCGGTGTAGGGGAAAAGACAGATCGCGGGAATGCCGAGCGTCGCCGCCTCTTCGGCCGCCTTGACGGCGCCCGTCAGCGTCTGCCGCGCCACGCCGGGCATCGAGGCAACCTCGACATCGGCGCCCGCCACATCGGTCACGAAGAGCGGCCAGATGAAATCGGCCGAGGCGACCCGGGACTCGGCCACCATGTCGCGGAGCGCCGGGGTTCTGCGCAGACGGCGCATCCGGGCGGCGGGGAAGGAGGCGGGGCTGTGCGGCATGGTCGATCCTTCTTGCGTCGCCGGCGGGGCAGGGCGGTTCTGGCTGTGTCGAAAACACCGCTGCCACGCTTCGGGGCATATCTCAAGGGTGGAAACCGTCGCAGGGGCCGGATAGCATCGCCGCACCCCGCCGATCCGGCGGCCGACCGGAGACCGGAATTGACGCTGACCCAACTTCTTCTCGACCTCATCGATCTTCGGTCCTTCTCGAACCTCTGGTACTGGATCGCGCTGGCCGTCACCTGGTCGACCGCATCGCACTGGGTGCTTGGCGTTCCCTTCGACATGGTGCTGCGTGCCCGCCGTCAGGGGGGCCAGGCAATGACCGACCTCGAGGCGATGGTGCGCATCAATATCAACCGCATGCTCTATATCACCGGCGAGGCGGGAGTGATCCTGCTGGCGATTCTCTGCTGCCTTCTGACAACGCTTTTCTTGCTTGGCTTCGTCTACAAGGTCGAATTCTGCCAGGCGATCTTCCTTCTCGCCTTTCCCCTATCTCTGGTCGGCTTTCTCAGCCTGCGCACGGCGCGGCGGATCGATGGCGCCGGCGACGCAGGCGAGGCGCTCTGCCGCCGGATGAACCGCCACCGCATTTTGGTTCAGGTCATCGGCATGTTCGCCATCGTCGTCACCGCGATGTGGGGGATGTTGCAGAATTTCAGCGTCTCGCCCCTGGGTTAGGCGGGCGGCACCGGCGTTACACGACCAGGTTGGTGCGGGCGGGCCGACGCGGGCGGGTTGACACGGGCGGGTTGACACGGGCGCGGGGCAAGGTAGGTCAGCCGAATGGAAAGTTTGTCCCACATCACCCTCTCCGGCGCGCCCGAAGGGTTCGACGCGCGGCTTCTGACGCGCGAGCTGGCGCGCGGCGCACCGGTCGTCCAAGTTGCACGCGACGACAAGCGGATGGAGGCGATGCGGGCGGCGCTGGCGTTCTTCGCGCCCGACGCCCCGGTGGTGACCTTTCCGGCCTGGGATTGCCTGCCCTACGACCGGATTTCGCCCAACCCCGACGTGGCGGCGGCGCGCATGGCGACGCTTGCGGCCTTGGCGCAGGGGTTGGCCGCGCCCTTCATCCTTCTGACCACGATGACCGCCGCCACCCAATGGCTTCCCGCCCGGGGCGTGGTGGCAGGCGCGGCCTTTGCCGCCCGCGTCGGTGACCGCCTGAACGAGGCGGCGTTGCGCGACTATCTGGTGCGGATGGGCTTTACCCAGACCCCGACCGTATCGGAGCCCGGCGACTATGCCTTTCGCGGCGGCATCATCGACATTTTCCCGCCGGGCGCGGGCGGGCCGGTGCGGCTTGACCTCTTTGGCGATGTGCTCGACAGCGCCCGCCGGTTCGACGCCGCCACCCAGCGGACCACGGAAAAGCTGACACAGGTGGCGCTGGCGCCGGTATCCGAGGTCTTTCTGGACGAGGCTTCGATAACCCGGTTCCGCCAGAATTACCGGATCGAGTTTGGCGCGGCGGGCACCGACGATCCCCTCTACGAGGCCGTCAGCGCCGGGCGCAAGCACGCCGGGATGGAACATTGGCTGCCCTATTTCCACGACCGTCTCGAGACCCTGTTCGACTACCTTCCCGGCGCCTCGGTGATGCTGGACGACCAGTTGACCCCGGCACGGCTCGCGCGGTGGGAAAGCATCGAGGACCAGTACGATACCCGCCTTGAGGCGTTGAAACGCAAGGATCGGGTGGATTCTGTCTACAAACCCTGCCCGCCGGGGCTGCTATATCTGGACGATGTGGCCTGGGCCGAGGCGCTTGGCGGGCGCCGGGTGGTGCAGCTTGTCGTGCTGGCGCAACCGACCGGCCCCGGCGTGCTCGATGCCGGCGGGCGGATCGGGCGGAACTTCGCACCCGAGCGGAAGCTGGAAAATGTAAGCCTTTTTGGTGCCTTGTCTGACCACCTTAAGGAGCGCCTGCGGAACGATCAGGTTGTTATCGCCTCCTACTCCGAAGGAGCGCGCGACCGGCTGAAGGGGCTTTTGGAGGATGAAGGCGTCAAGGGTTTTCACCTTGTCGCCGACATGCGCGCGGTGCCCGATGGCAAGGGGGCGCTGCACCTGGCGGTCTGGGCGCTGGAGCATGGCTTCGAATGCCCCGGCCTGACGGTGATTTCCGAACAGGACGTTCTGGGCGACCGGCTGGTTCGCGGCGCCAGAAAACGCCGGAAAGCCGATAACTTCCTGACCGAAGCGAACGCGCTTTCGCCTGGCGATCTCGTGGTGCATGTCGACCACGGCGTCGGCCGCTACAAGGGGTTGGAAACCATCACCGCGCTTGGCGCGCCCCATGAATGCGTGCATCTGGAATATGCCGAGGGCGCGCGGCTTTACCTGCCGGTCGAAAACATCGAGCTGCTCAGCCGGTATGGCCATGAAGAGGGGCTTCTGGACCGGCTTGGCGGGGGCGCCTGGCAGGCCAAGAAGGCCAAGCTCAAGGAACGCATCCGCCAGATCGCCGAACGTCTGATGCGGGTCGCGGCCGAGCGGGCGCTGCGCCACGCGCCGATCCTGCAAGCGCCGCACCATGAATGGGATGCCTTCGCTGCCCGCTTCCCCTATCAGGAAACCGACGATCAGCTTTCCGCCATCGGCGAGGTGATCGGCGATCTCGAGGCGGGGTCGCCCATGGATCGGCTGATCGTCGGCGACGTGGGCTTTGGCAAGACCGAGGTGGCGATGCGCGCGGCCTTTGTCGCGGCGCTGTCGGGCGTGCAGGTCGCAGTGATCGCGCCGACGACGCTGCTGGCGCGACAGCATTTCAAGACCTTCGCCGAACGGTTCCGCGGGACGGCCATCAATGTCCGGCCCCTGTCGCGGTTCGTCACGGCGCGCGACGCGAACCTGACCCGCCAAGGTCTAGCCGAAGGCACGGTCGACATCGTCATCGGCACCCATGCGGTGCTGGCCAAGGGGGTGAAGTTTCGCAATCTCGGCCTGCTTGTCATTGACGAAGAACAGCATTTCGGCGTTCAGCATAAGGAGCGCCTGAAGGAAATGCGGTCGGAAATCCATGTGCTGACCCTGACCGCGACGCCGATCCCCAGGACGCTGCAACTGAGCCTGACCGGGGTGCGGGATCTCTCGATCATCGGCACGCCGCCGATCGACCGGCTGGCGATCCGCACCTATGTGAGCGAGTTCGACGGGGTGACGATCCGCGAGGCATTGTTGCGCGAACGCTATCGCGGCGGGCAGTCGTTCTATGTCGTCCCGCGCATTTCCGATCTGCCCGAGATCGAGGATTTTCTGCTCAATCATGTCCCCGAGGTCAGCTATGTCATCGCCCATGGCCAGTTGGCGGCGGGCGATCTGGACGAACGGATGAATGCCTTTTACGACGGCAAATATGATGTGCTGCTGGCCACGACCATCGTCGAAAGCGGGCTTGATATTCCGACCGCGAACACGATGGTCATCCACCGCGCCGACATGTTCGGCCTTAGCCAGCTTTACCAGATCCGCGGCCGGGTGGGGCGGGCCAAGACCCGCGCCTATGCCTACCTGACCACCAAACCGCGTGCGCCGCTGACCCCGGCTGCAACCAAGCGGCTCCGGCTTCTGGGGTCGCTCGACAGCCTCGGCGCGGGCTTTTCGCTGGCGAGCCAGGATCTGGACCTGCGCGGCGCGGGCAATCTGCTGGGCGAGGAACAGTCAGGCCATATCCGCGAGGTGGGATACGAACTTTATCAGGCGATGCTGGAAGATACGATCGCGCGGATCAAGTCGGGCGAATTGCAGGGTGCGGTCGCCGACGACGGTCAGTGGGCGCCGCAGATCAACCTTGGCGTGCCGGTGCTGATTCCAGAACACTTCGTGCGTGATCTCGACGTGCGGCTGGGTCTTTACCGGCGGCTGTCGCAATTGACCACCAAGGTGGAACTGGAAGGCTTCGCCGCAGAACTGATCGACCGGTTTGGGGACCTCCCGAAAGAGGTCAATACCTTGCTCGTGGTCGTGCGCATCAAGGCCATGTGCAAGCGGGCCGGCATCGCCAAGCTAGACGCGGGGCCCAAGGGAATCACCGTGCAGTTCCACAATGACAAGTTCGCCAATCCGGCGGGGCTGGTCGAATTCATTCAGGCCGAAAAGGGTGCTGCCAAGGTCAAGGACAACAAGATCATCCTGACCCGCGCCTGGGGCTCCGAGGCCGACAAGATCAAGGGCGCCTTTGCCGTGGCCCGCGATCTTGCCGAAAAGCTTGCACAGGTAAAGAAGGCCGAAAAGGTGAAGATCACCTGAAAACTATTTGCTTCAAATGGATTTTTCGCGGGTGGCGCGCAGCAGGGCCCAGGCCAGGCACGAACAGATGGCCGCGCTCAGCATGACCGGGCGAGGGGTGCCGTCGAACAATTGCCCGACCGGGGCGGCGATGGCGACGGCAAGAATGGTCGAAACCGCCGAAATCACCGACGATGCCATGCCGGCCAGATGGCCCATCGTCTGCATGGCCAGCGCGTTGAGGTTGCCGAACGTCAGCGCCATCATGCAAAAGATGCTCGCCGCCCACAGGAAGAACAGCGGAAAGGCCAGCGCACCGGCGGCAATCTGACCCATGAAAAGGCCGGTCATGACCAGCGACAGCAGGGCTTGCGCACCAAAGACCACGGCAGCCATGTTGCGCATCCCGAGCCGCAGGACCAGGCGCGAGTTGAAAAAGGAGGTGGCGGCCGAGAAACCGGCGATCATCGCGAACCAAAGCGGAAATTCGCGGGCGCGCCCGAACGTCTCCGTGAAGATCGGCTGGATCGACGACAAGAGCGCCATCATCTGTCCGAACCCAAAGGACATGACCAGCGTGTAAGCCCTGACTTCCCGGTTGGCCAGAACCTCGCGCAGGCCTGCGCCCAGGATGGCGGGCGACAGGGGGCGGCGCAGATCGGCGGGCAGGGTTTCGCCCTGGCGCACCGAAAGCCAGGTCAGGGCGGTCAGCCCAAACAGGATGAAGGCCAGAAACAGCGTCCGCCAGCCCGTAACCGCGACAATCGCGGCGCCGATCGCGGGCGCCACCGCCGGGACGATCATGAAGACCATCATGACGAAAGACATAACCCGCGCCATATCCGATCCGGCAAAAAGATCGCGGGCCAGCGCGATCCCGGCAATGCGCGGCCCTGCGGCGCCGAGGCCCTGGATGAAGCGCGCAATCAGGAGCGCTTCCAGCGAGTTGGCGAAATACGCCAGAAGTGCCCCCGCGACGTAAAGCGATATCCCGCCGGCGATGGTCGGCTTGCGCCCGACCGCGTCGGAAATCGGCCCGGCGAACAGGGTGCCGATCCCAAGGCCGGCCATGAAGATGGGAACGATCAATTGCGCACGGTTGACCGCGTCGGGCGTGAGTTCGACGGCGATCGCCGACAGCGACGGCAGCATCGAATCCATCGAGAACGACACGGTGGCGAACAGCATGGCCAGCATGGCGGTAAATTCGGGCAGCGGCAGGCGGCGGGGCGCGCCCGGCCCGGCGCCGTTCTGGGCAGTCATTCGTATTCTTTCATGTTGTCAATAAGCTCATCAATGACATTCAACCACGTCTCGGTCGGCTGCGCGCCCTGCAACGCGTGCTGGTTGGCCAGAATGAAGGTCGGCACGGCAGTTACGCCGCGGGCCTTGGAATGGGCGATGCGGGCGGCGATCTCGTCCCGGTCGGCATCGCTTTGAAGAAGCCGCAGCATCACGGCGCGGTCCGACCCCTGTTCGGCGGCAATATCGGCCAGCGTTTCTATGTCGCCGATGTCGCGCCCGTCGCGCCAGTAGGCCCGCATCAGGGCGGATTTCATCGCTGTCTGGCGCCCCTCGAGGCCGGCCCAGTGGATCAGCCGGTGTGCGTTCATCGTGTTCGGGGTGCGTTTGATCGCGGCAAGATCGAAGGTCACCCCGGCCTTTTCGGCATGGGCCAGCAGCGGCTCGTGCACCCGGACGATATTTTCCCGGCTGCCAAATTTCGCCGCCATATAGGCTTCGCGCGCGACCCCTTCGGCGGGAAGTTCGGGGTTGAGCTGATAGGGGTGCCATTCGATCTCGAACGGATGGTTGGGCCGCGCCGCGAGCGCGCGGTCCAGATAGGCCTTGCCGACATAGCACCAGGGGCAGGCGACATCCGAGATAATATCGAGTTTGACCATGATCCTCTCTCCGCAGCGCCTGACCTCAGCCGGCCCGGGCCATGGCTACGCCTCCGGGCCGACCGTTGCAACTGCCGGCGGTCCCGCGCTAAAGCACAGGCACATCAGCCTGGACGAACAGTCATGAGCGATATCGACGCTGCCAATACCCTTCGCATCGCCCGCGGTTCCGGCACCGACGAGGGGCTGGCCGAGCCGCTCGACCTCGGCCAGCGCGTGCGCGATCTGCGCAAGGCGCGCGGCTGGACGCTCGAACAGGCGGCAGGGCAGGCGGGGCTGGCGCGATCGACGCTTTCCAAGATCGAGAACGGCCAGATGTCGCCGACCTACGACGCGCTGAAAAAGCTGGCCGTCGGGTTGGCGATCACCGTGCCGCAGCTTTTTACCCCGCCGTCGCGCAATCAGGTGAACGGCCGGCTCGCGGTTACCAAGGCCGGCGCAGGGCAAAGCCACCCAACCGTCACCTACGAACACGAGCTTCTGGCGCCGGCCCTGACCCACAAGAAGATGCTGCCTTACCGGGCCCGCATCCGGGCCCGCGACCTGGCCGAATTCGACGGCTGGGTGCGCCATGACGGCGAGGAATTCCTGCTGGTGCTGACCGGCATGGTGCGCCTTTACACCGAGTTTTACGAACCCGCCGACCTGCGCCGGGGCGACAGCGCCTATTACGACGCGAGTATGGGGCACAACCTGGTTTCGCTTAGCGAAGAGGATGCGACGGTCCTGTGGGTGACCAGCCGCGACTAGGCCGAAGGCTCCTATTCGTCGTCGCCATAGCGGGCGTCATCGTCGGATTCGTCCTCGCCATCCGGCAGGAACTTGGCCGAAAGGGTGATCGAATGATTGTCGTGGTGCGGGTCCATGACCACGTCCGACGGCAATTCTCCCTTGAGCCATTCGAGGATGTCGTCGCGCGCCTCGCCCGGCTCTTGCCCGCAGAGATCGGCGATATAGAGGATGAAGGCGCGTTGATCGCCGTCGATCGCTTCCAGCGCGGTTTCGTCGGCGTCAGGCCAGCGATCGGCGATCGCATCTGCGAAGGCCGTCCAGTTTTCCTGCACATGATGCCAGCGCATGGTCCGATCCTTGTTCGTCGCCGATGTCTGGAATCAGTCTGCACCCAAAGGCCCGTCAGGAAAAGAGTTTTGGCAGGGTAATGGCGGCAGTGAGCGCGGCCGCAAGCTGCGCCAGAACAAAGGCCGGCGCGTCGGCGAGAAGGATGCCGGTGAAAGTGTCGGTGAAAGCCCGGGCCACGGTCACGGCGGGGTTGGGAAAGCAGGACGAGCCGGTGAACCAGTAGGCCCCGCCGATCCGGGCCGCGACCAGGGCCGGTACCTGTCCGCGCGCATGGCGCTGGCCGCCAAGAATGGCGAAGACAAGTGTCACCACAGGGTTCAGGTGCGCACCCGAGATCGGCCCGAGAATGGTGATGAGCACATGGAGGATCAGCCCGGTTGCCACCCCGTTCGCCAAAAGCGCGGTGGCCAGATTGCCACCCGCCAGATTGACGCCCATGATCCCGGTGCCATGGCTTGCCATGACCAGGGTGCCAGGCCCCTCGGCCAGCCGTTTTTTCTGCGTCAGATTGTTCCTATGCGGGCCAGTTCTGCACTCATGGCGCCACGGTCCATACGCTCGACCGGCAGGGCCAGGAGTGCCCCGGCCCGGGCGAAAAGCTTGTCATACGCGGCAGCGAAGGCGGCGGGCTGATCGGCCTCGGGGGCGCCGGCGGGGTCTTCCACGCCCCAATGGGCGCGCAAGGGGGTTCCGGGCCAGATTGGGCAAGTCTCGCCCGCGGCCGTGCCACAGACGGTGATGACCATATCCATGATGGGGGCGCCCGGCGCCGCAAACTCGTCCCAACTTTTCGAGCGCATACCGGCTGTCGGATAGCCCTTGGCGGCCAGAAGCGCGCGCGATTGCGGGTGGACGCGGCCCGCCGGGCGCGATCCGGCAGAAAAGGCGGTGATCCCCCGGTCCTGTCCCGCGCGGTTGAGGATTGCCTCGAGCAGGATCGAGCGGGCGGAATTTCCGGTGCAAAGGACGAGAATATTCATGCCCTGCCCATTGGCACAGGCATGTAACAGCACGATGACGAAGCCAGCCTCAGCCGAGCCAGTTCTGCACCTTGCGCGCGCCTCCCGAAACATCGTCGCCAATCCCGGCAACGGTGTTGCAGCCGGCAAGGACCGCGACAAGGGCGATCAGGATCAGTTTCTTCATGCGTCAGTCCTCATACCACCAGACTTCGGGTTGAAAGCCCGGCCAGTCGCCATATAGCGGAAGGCGGGCAGGGTGGTGAAGATGCTTCGAATGGGCCAGCCGCGAGACCTTGGAGAACCAGACCGGGATCACATAGCGCCCGGCCGTCAATATACGGTCCAGCGCCTGGGTCGCGGCGGTGAAATCGTCGGGGGTCCTGGCGTTCAGCATCGCGGAGATCATCGCCTCGGCCGCCGGCGAATTCATCCCCATCCAGTTGCGGGTGCCGGGCTCGGTCACGCCCTTGGCCCCCCAGTAAAGCATCTGTTCGTTGCCCGGCGACAGCGACAGGGCGCGCACATACCAGGTCATGTCGAAGGCATAGGTGTTGGTGCGCTGGAAATATTGCGCACTGTCGACCGCCGTGACGGTCGGCACGATGCCAAGCGGCTTCAGCGCCTCGACATAGATATCGACCACCGCCTTGCTGTCGGCCGAACCGGTGGGCAGAAGGATGTCGAAGGTGAAGGGTTTGCCGGCCGCGTTTCTCAGCGTGCCGCCATCGGCGGTCCAGCCTGCGTCGGCCAGAAGCTTGGCCGCCTTGCGCAGGTTGCCCCGGTCGAGCGCCTTGTCCTTGTTGCCGGGCGGCAGGTCATAGCCGTCGATCGTGCCGGGCGGCAGGCTGGCGGCAAAGGGGGCAAGCAGCGTCGCGACCTTGCCGCCCGCCGGCCCGTGATCCATGCCAAGGGTCGAGTTTGAGAAATAAGACGTGATGCGCGGCTCGATACCGCCGTTCAGTGTCTGATTGATGAAGTCGAAGTTGAATGCCAGAATCATCGCCTCGCGCACCCGCCAGTCTGCAAAGATCGGATTGCGGGTGTTCATCACCAGCCCCGCAATGCCCGACGGAAGCGCGTTGGGGATCTCTTCCTTGACCACGTCACCTGCGGCGACGGCAGGGAAATCATATGAATTCAGCCATTTCGCGGCGTTGCCTTCGCGGAACGAATTCACGTCGCCAGCGGTAAAGGCCTGAAAGGCGATGCTCGCGTCGCCAAAATAGTCGTAGCGGATTTCGTCCAGGTTGTTGCGGCCGCGGTTGATCGGCAAGTCGCGGCCCCAATAGTCGGGGTTGCGGCGAAAGGTGATGCGGCGCCCGGGGTCGACCTTGTCGATCACATAGGCACCCGACCCGATCGGGGCGTCGAGCGAGCTTTCGGCAAAATCCTTGCCCTGCCACTGTGCCTTTTCCAGGACCGGTCGCAGGCCCATCAGCAGGGGAAGCTCGCGGTCCGGCGCATTGAAGGTGATGCGGATCTTGTTCGGCCCGGTCGCTTCCATCTTTGCCACCTTGGTCCAGGCGGTGCGATAGCGCGCCTGGCCCTTCATGCCCAAAGTCTCGAAGCTCCACATCACATCTTCGACCGTAACCGGGTGCCCGTCCGAGAATTTCGCTTGCGGGCGAAGCGTGAATTCGACCCAGGATCGGTCGGGCGGGGTTTCGACCGATTCGGCCAAGAGCCCGTAAAGGCTGAAGGGTTCGTCGATGGAGCGGGCCATGAGTGTTTCCACCGTGTGAACGGCAACGCCGTAGGGTGCAGACCCCTTGAGTATGAAGGGGTTGAGGGAATCGAAGCCTCCCACCTCGGCAAAGGCGATGGTGCCTCCCTTGGGGGCATCGGGATTGGCGTAGGGCAGGGACACAAAATCAGGTGGAAGGGATGGCTCGCCATACATAGCTATGCCGTATTGTGGCGCAGCACAGACCGGGCCCGCCGCAGCCGTCAGCCCCAGAAGGGCCATTCCCGCCCACCCGGCCGCGCACCAAATCGCCATGTGTTTCATCCTGGTCGTTCGCCCATTGTCCATACCCCCGAGGCTATAGGCGCCGGCAGGGCATTTCAAACTTTTAGCTTGGAGAGCGGCAGCCTACCGCGTATAAAGATATCACTGCTCGATAGGTTTCTTGCCTGTATGAAACCTGCCTCAATAACTTAACGCCCGCCTTGTGCGGGCGTTTTTTTATTGGACGGATGCAGGCTCCGGTCGCTGCCGCCAGCGGCCCGGCCAGCCCGAGAATCAGTCGGCGGGGTTTCGCCGATCAGGCAGGGCGGAGTTCAAATAGCTGTCATAGTGCCCTGTTATCCGATGCCTTCTTCTGCGCTGCCATCTATAGATTGCCGCAGCGCAACATCAGGAGACGAGCATGAGCCTGCAAGGTAAGACCGCCATCATCACCGGATCGAATTCAGGCATCGGCCTCGGCATCGCCCACGCGCTGGCCGCCGCCGGCGCCGATGTGGTGCTGAATTCCTTCACCGACCGCGACGAAGATCATGCGCTGGCCGAACAGCTCGGCAAGGATCACGGGGTAAAGGCACGCTATATCAAGGCCGACATGTCGATCGGCGCCGAATGCCGGGCGCTGGTGACCCAGGCCGGGGCCTGCGACATTCTGGTGAACAATGCCGGAATCCAGTTCGTCGCCCCGACCGAAAGCTTTCCGGTCGAGAAATGGGATGCGATCATCGCAATCAACCTGACGGCGGCCTTCCACACCACGGCCATCGCGCTGCCGATCATGCGCAAGGCAGGCTGGGGCCGGATCATCAACATCGCCTCGGCGCACGGGCTGCGGGCGCACGCGTTCAAGTCGGCCTATGTCGCGGCCAAGCACGGCATCGTCGGCCTGTCCAAGGCGGTGGCGATGGAGACGGCCGAAGAGCCGATCACCTGCAATGCCATCTGCCCGGGGTATGTGATGACGCCGCTGGTTGAAAAGCAGATCACTGATCTCATGGCGCAAAAGAAGCTCGACCGGGAAACGGTCGAACGTGACGTGATCCTCGATCGCCAGCCGTCCAAGCAGTTCGCCACCATCGACCAGATCGCCGGAACCGCCGTCTTCCTCTGCTCTCCCGCCGCCGATCAGATGACGGGCACCACGATCAGCGTCGACGGCGGCTGGACGGCGAGCTGACGATGGCAAAACGTCGCCTGCGGATCAACCTTGCCCTTCAGGGTGGGGGCGCGCATGGCGCCTTCACCTGGGGGGTTCTCGACCGGCTGTTGCAGGAAGACGAGCTTGAGATCGCCGCCATCTCGGGCACCTCGGCCGGCGCCCTGAACGGGGCAGCGCTCAAAGTGGGCATGGCGCTTGGCGGCCGGCAGGGCGCGCGCGACAATCTTGACTGGTTCTGGGGCAAGATCAGCAAGATCGACGATTTCAGCCTGATGCACTGGATGACCGCCTTCTGGCCGGACAGCGTGCGCAAGAACCTGCGCGCCTTTACCCCGGCGGCGATGATCGAGGGGTTGAGCAATGTCTTCAGCCCCTACGACCTTGGGCCCTTCTACAGCAACCCTCTGCGCCCGATCGTGGAAGGCATGCATTTCGATCATGTCTGCGGGCCGCACGGGCCGAAGCTGTTCGTGTCAGCCACCAATGTTCGCACCGGCAAGATTCGGGTCTTTTCGGGCAAGACACTGTCGCCCGAAGCGCTTTTGGCGTCGACCTGCCTGCCCACGGCCTTTCAGGCGGTCGAAATCCAGGATCCGGCGACGGGCAGGCTCGAAGCCTATTGGGATGGCGGCTACGCGGGCAATCCCGCGCTTTTCCCGCTGTATGACCAGGCCCTTCCCAAGGACATACTGATCGTCAATATCAACCCGTTGCGGCGCGACGAACTGCCCCGTTCCGCCGGAGAGATCCTGAACCGGATCAACGAGATCAGCTTCAACGGCTCGCTTTTGAGCGAACTCAGGGCGGTCCATTTCGTCCATCGCCTCATCGCTTCCGGAAAGGTCTCTGCGGATGCGATGAAGGAGGTGTTCGTCCACATGATTTCCGACGATCAGCTGATGAACAGTCTGTCGGTCGATACCAAGCTGCTTCCGACACCCGGCCTTCTGGAATCCATGCGCGATGCCGGGCGGGCGGCGGCGGACGAATTCGTGCGCAACCATTTCGACAAGATCAACCTGTCGGGCAGCGTCGATCTCGAGGCGACCTATTCCTGAGCCGGGGGCAGGGCAGGCCTGCCTCGGCCCGGCCTTTCCCGCTCGGGCCGCTCGGGCCGGTCCGGCGGATAGACAAGGCCTGCCGAGATGATGAGCTTGGCCGCGTCCTCGACCGTCATCTTGTCGAGCATCACCACATCGCGGCGCGGCACATAGAGCAGGAACCCCGAGGTCGGGTTGGGGGTGGTGGCAATGAAGACGGTCAGCACCTCGTCGTCCGACGGGATCTTTTCGGCGATCTCTCCCTTGGCAGTGGTCGAGACAAAGGCCACGGCCCAGAGCCCCTTGCGCGGATATTCGATCAGGCAGGCGCGGTCGAACTTGGCATCGCCCTGGGAAAAGACCGTCTCGGCGATCTGCTTGAGCCCGCCATAGATGGAGCGGACGAAGGGCATGCGGTCGACGATCCCTTCGCCCCAACCGATCAGCGAACGCCCGATCAGCCCCTTGGCGACCCAGCCGACGACAACGGTGAAGATGAGGAAGATCACAACGCCGGCGCCGCGCACCGAAACCGCCGGCGGATAGCCGAGCCAGCGGGTCAACAGCTCGTCCGGCTGCAACGCGTGCGGGATAAAGGGCAGAACCCAGCCGTCGATCGAGCCGACCACGTTCCAGATCAGCCAGAAGGTCAGCCCGATTGGCAGGACCACCACCAGGCCAGTCAGGAAATTGGCCCGGAACCGCGCAAGCAGGCTGCGATGGCGGTGGTGCACGGGGGTGTCGTGCGGCGGCGTGGCGTCACTCATGCGCGGGTCCGGTCCTGTCTGGCATCGTGGCCAATGTAAGGGGGCGCCGGCACGCGGGCAATGGGCGAGGATCGCCTAAAGCGCGCGGGCGATGGCCGCGGCCAGGCGGGCGTTGTTCAGAACAAGCGCGATATTGGCGGTCAGCGACCGGCCTGCGGTCATTTCGAATATCCGTTGCAGAAGAAAGGGCGTGACCGCCTTGGAGGCGATCCCTTGCGCCGCGGCCTCGGCCAGCGCCGCCTCGATCACCGGGTCGATCACGTCACGGGTGATCTCGTCCCCGGTCGGGATCGGGTTGGCGACAAGCTGGCCGCCGTCCAGGCCGAGCGTCCGCCGCATCCGGTGGGCCGCAGCGATTTCGCCGGCGCTGTCCATCCGCAAAGGGGCACGCAGCCCCGATGATCGCGACCAGAAGGCGGGAAATTCGCCCTGCCCGAAGGCGATGACCGGCACCCCGAGCGTTTCCAGAACCTCGAGCGTTTTCGGCAGATCGAGTATGGCCTTGGCACCGGCGGCAACCACCGTGACCGGGGTCTGCGCCAGTTCGTGAAGGTCGGCGGAAATGTCAAAGCTGGTCTCGGCCCCCCGATGGACGCCGCCGATCCCGCCGGTGGCGAAAACTCCGATCCCGGCCAGATGCGAACAGATCATCGTCGCGGCCACCGTAGTGGCTCCGGTTCGCCCCGACACCAGGCAGGCCGCCAGATCGGCACGGCTGAGCTTCATCGCATCCGGCGCGCGGGCCAGTGCTTCGAGGTTGGCATCGTCCAGCCCGATGTGGATCTTGCCGCCCATGACCGCGATGGTCGCAGGCACCGCGCCTGCCGCCCGCACCTCGGCCTCGACCCGCCGCGCGGTTTCGAGATTCTGCGGATAGGGCATCCCATGGGTGATGATGGTCGATTCCAGCGCCACCAGCGGCAGGCCGCTGGCACGCGCCGCCGCGACGTCCGGGGAAAAGGCGAGGGGGGGCGTGGTCATGATCCGATATCTCCTGAAACATGGGCGGCGGCGGCATCGAGCGCGCGGGCCAGCGCCGAAGCCCGGTCCGCGCCGCGCAGTTCGGCCACCAGATGCGCGGCCATGAACGTGTCACCCGCGCCTGTGACGCGCGTTACCAATACCGGGCGGGGTTCCGCCGCGATGACCCCGGCGCCGGCCTTGGCGTCGGCAGCGGCCCTGTCGCCATTGGTCACCAGAATCCGGCGCGCCCCACGCGCGACAAGCGCCTCGGCCGCCTGCGGCGCGGTCTCGAAGCGCGACTGGCAAAGAATGCCCGCTTCTTCGAGGTTGGCATAGATCGTAGCATTCGGCATCGGCAGCATCGGCAACAGCCGTTCCGCCTTGCCGGGCGAGGCGGGGGCGATGCGCACATCTGCCGCGGCGAAAAGCGGCGAGGCCGCAATCTCGGCCAGCAACGCGACAGTCAGGTTGCCGTCGATCGCGATCGGCCCCGCCCAGGGTTGCGCCGGGCTGCCAAGCCGACCGTCGGCCAGCGGCATGAGTATCTTGTCGCCCGCCCGTTCCAGCGAATGCGCGTCGGCGATGGCCGCAATCAGCCCGTTCGCCCCCTCGATCGCCATGTAGCGATCGGTCGCCAGGTCGTCGGAACGATAGGCGTGATGGCAATCGACCCCGAGACTGGCGGCGGCGGCAATCAGCTCGGCCCCCTCGGCATCCCGGCCGAAAGCGGTCAGGACCGCCGGCACCAGGCCGAACCGCGCAAGCGTCATGGCTATATTCATGGCGACGCCACCCGGCAGGCGGCCGATGCGGCCCGGCAGATCGGCGCCCGCGGCCATGTGGGCATGGGTGCGCCCGATGATGTCCCACAGGACCGAGCCGATGCAGAGGATGTCTGGCCTGTCTGTCATGTTCGCTTATTGCCCGGTTGGGGCGCGGCCCGCAAGCGGGCTGACTTTCGCCTGCCACGGGGATATTTGGCCCACAATGAAGGTTACGGGGGGGGACCACCTACATCGGCGGCACGTCGGTCCGGTCGCGCAGCACCGCCGCGCGTTCCCCGGAGGTCATGCGGCGGAAAGCCAGCCGGTCGATCAGCGCCCCGGCGACGAGCCAAACGACGGCGGCGACGAGCGCCCGTGCCAAGGGACCAAACGGCAGCAAGGTGAAAAGCAGCGCCGCGAGGGCGAGCGCCAAAAGGGTCAGAAGAAGGCGAAGGTGCGAAGCCGGCATGCCAACATCGTGCCACGCCCGGGTGTTTGCGGCCAGAAAATCCTGCATCCCCGCTTGCGTTGCTGCGCGAATGCGGCTAGATGCCCCCCACTTCACAGGCGGAGTGCGGGCTTGCAGGGGAGAAATCCCTGTCGGTCCACCGGTTGCCCCTCAGGGGGTGAGATCACTCTGCTCAGGCGCGAAACCGGAAAGGAACAAGGCATGGCGCTTCCCGAATTTTCCATGCGTCAGCTTCTTGAAGCTGGCGTTCACTATGGCCACCAGACGCAGCGCTGGAACCCGAAGATGGGCGAATACATCTACGGCGACCGCAACGGCATTCATATTATCGACCTTACGCAGACCGTTCCGCTGCTTGACGCGGCGCTGAACGTCGTGCGCGAAACCGTGGCCAAGGGCGGCCGTATCCTTTTTGTCGGCACCAAGCGTCAGGCCTCGAAGGCCATCGCCGAAGCCGCTGAAAAATGCGCGCAGTATTACATGAACCACCGCTGGCTCGGCGGCACGCTGACCAACTGGAAAACCGTTTCCCAGTCGATCCAGCGCCTGAAGCAGATCGACGAGATCATGGGCCATGGCGCCGAGGGCCTGACCAAGAAGGAACGGCTGGGCATGGAGCGCGAACAGGCGAAACTCCAGGCCTCGCTCGGCGGGATCCGCGAAATGGGCGGCGTGCCCGATCTTCTTTTCGTAATCGACGTGAACAAGGAATCTCTCGCCATTCTCGAAGCCAGGAAGCTTGGCATTCCGGTGGTGGCGATCGTCGACACCAACTGCTCGCCGAGGGGTGTGGATTATGTGATCCCCGGCAATGACGATGCCGCCCGCGCCATCCAGCTTTATTGCGACCTCGTCAGCCGCGCGGCACTCGATGGCATGTCGGCGCAGATGGGCGCCGCCGGGGTCGACCTTGGTGCCCTGCACGACGTGCCCACCGAAGAGCTGGGTGCCGAGGCGGTCACCGACGCCTGAGGGGCACCGCCCTCCCGGGGGCCCACCCGGCCCCCAATCAACAGCTTTCACCGGGCGGGGATATTCCCCGCCTGACCCATTCAAGATGAGAGGAGAGCCAGCCATGGCGATCACCGCCCAGATGGTAAAGGAACTGCGCGAAACCACCGGCGCAGGCATGATGGACGCGAAAAAGGCATTGACCGAGGTTGATGGCAACATGGAAGCCGCAGTCGACTGGCTGCGGACCAAGGGGCTGGCCAAGGCCGCCAAGAAATCTGGGCGGGTTGCAGCCGAAGGGCTGGTCGGGGTCGCGGTCAGCGATGGCCGCGGCGTGGCGATCGAACTGAACTCGGAAACCGATTTCGTTGCCAAGAACGCCGATTTCCAGCAGATGGTGCGCGAGATCACCGCCGTCGCCTTGCAGACCGGCGAGTCGATCGAGGTTCTGCGCGCCACGCATCTGAACGGCAAGCCGGTGGAAGAAGTGCTGACCGAAGCCATCGCCCGGATCGGCGAGAACATGACCCTGCGCCGGATGCATGTGCTGGAGGGCGATACGGTTGTATCCTACGTCCACAGCTCGGCTGCGGACGGGATGGGCAAGATCGGGGTTCTGGTCGCGTTGAACGGCCCCAAGGACAAGGCCATGCAGGTCGGCAAGCAGATCGCCATGCATATCGCCGCGACCAACCCGGCCTCGCTTTCGGAAAAGGATCTGGACCCCGCGCTGATTGCCCGTGAAAAGGCGGTTCTGACCGAGCAGGCCCGCGATTCGGGCAAGCCCGAAGCGGTCATCGAAAAGATGATCGTCGGGCGTATGGCCAAGTTTTTCGAGGAAGTGACCCTTCTTGGCCAGAAGTTCGTCATCAACCCCGACATCACTGTCGCGCAGGCGGCCAAGGATGCGGGCGTCGAGGTGGTGGGCTTTGCCCGCGTCGCCGTCGGCGAGGGGATCGAGAAAGAGAAAGAGGATTTCGCCGCCGAGGTCGCCAAGACCCGCGGCGCCTGATTTCGACCGCAGAACTGAACGAACGCCGGCGTCGCGATGCGCCGGCGCTTTTCATACGCAGCGGGCAGGGTCGGGCGGGCCAAAACAGACGGTGCGGCCCTTGGGACCGCACCGCCTCCAAGCGCGCACCACCTGTTGGGGATGAGGACAGGGCGCATCTCTTGGTTTGACCTGCCATGGTCAAAATACACCCAGCAGGCCAGTCCGGTTGCCCGGCACAACCCGTTCGACCCGGAAATACGAAGGTCTGGGGGCCGCTTGTTCCTGGCCAATGCCACCACTCACGGAACGTCCCCTTGCTAGCGCTTTACCCTACGTCAGCAAAGTCAGGAAATCCCTACCCGCGCCGATTGCCAAGGCCGCGCCATCGCTAACGATTTGATATGGCTGATATTTGTATTCCGGGGCGGGGTCAGGTGCCCGAAAGACCGGGCATCACAAATATTTGATTGCGAAACGACGCCTTCAGCACCGCCTGCGCCGTCGTCTCGACCTCGAGCGCCTCGCGCGCCAGGCGCAGGTGCTTTTCGATGGTCGCTGGCGTCAGCCCCATGATCGTGGCGATATCCTGCGTGGTCTTGCCGTCGCCGACCCATTCGAGCGCCTCGCGCTGGCGGGCCGTCAGGCTCTTGTACGACCCATAGGGCAGGGCGCAGATGCGCAGATGGACGACATTGTTCAAAACCGTGATTTCGCGCCCATGTTCGGCCCAGATCGCGTCGACATCGTCCTGCGTCAGCCCGGCCCGGGCGCAAAGCCCGATTCCGCCGCGCGAGCGCACCGATACTTCCCGAAAGCTGATCGTATAGCCGGCCAGCACCCCGAAACGCCGGTTCAGGTCGGCCACGCGCTGCATGTCGGCACTTAGCGGCGCTGACTGCAAGGTCTCGATCATCAGCCGCCAGGATTGGGCCCCGACATTGTTTGCGGCCCATCTGACCATTGGTGCCGAATGGTAAAGCCCGCCCTGCACGAACTGGTGCACATAGTCGGCCGGGTGATTTGTCAGCAGGATCGAATCGTCGGGGCTGCCAAGCGAGTTGGCGGCACCGAACCGCGTGAAACCATAGAGCAGCCGGTCAAACCCGTAGGCGGCCATGCGCGTCAGGTGAAGCGACCAGATCTCTTCGACCGACCCCGCATGCAGAACCCGGTCCAGAAATTCAAACGCATCGAGCGCCCGCGCGTCCGACAGACCGGCACGGATATTGTCAGCCACCATCTACCGCCGCTCCGAACCAAACCTAAAGAGAGCCGGCTGGCGGCTTAGGCCGCCAAACCGGCCGCTTTGGCAATTTTAACCTGTCATCCCTGAGCCTTCCTGCCACGGAAATGGCTTTCTGTCGAGAGGTGTGCCCTTTTCGCCGGCGCCCGGGGCGGTTAGGAAGGGGCCACGGTGGATGGGGGCGGGTGATGGTCGAGACATGGGATGTGGTGATTGCCGGCGGGGCGGTGACGGGGTCGGCGGCGGCCTGGTGGCTTCTCGGCCAGTCGCCCGGCCTGAAGGTGCTGGTGGTTGAACCCGACCCGACCTACGCGCGTGCGGCGACCGCCTTGTCGGTGGCGTCGGTGCGTCAGCAGTTTTCCAACCCGGTGAACGTGGAAATCTCGCGCTTCGGCGTGGGGTTCATCCGTGATTTTGCCGCCCGAATCGGGCCCGAGGGCGGGGTGCCGTCGCTCGGGCTCCGGGAAAACGGCTATCTTTTCCTTGCCGGGTCGGCGGGTGGCGCCGGCCTGATGCAAGAGCTTGCGGTCATGCAGCGCGCTCTTGGTGCCGCGACCGAGGTGCTGGACCCGGCGGCGCTGGCGATGCGGTTCCCCTGGATGCAGTTCGACGATGTGGTGGCCGGCAGCTTCGGCCCGCGTGACGAGGGCTGGTTCGACAATATGGGCCTGCTCGCGGGGTTTCGGAACGGGGCACGGGCGCGTGGCGCGACCTATGCCGGCGATCGGGTGACGGGGCTCGGGGTCCAGGGCGGCCGGGTCGAGTCGGTGATACTCGCCTCGGGCCGGACGGTCGCGTGCAGCGCCTTTCTCTGCGCCGCCGGAACCGGGTCGACCGAGATTTGCCGCATGGCCGGGCTTGACCTGCCGGTCGAGTCGCGCAAGCGGACCGTTTTCGTGATCGACGCCCCGAACGCGCGCCACCCAGATGCGCCGCTGATCATCGACCACACCGGGGTTTATCTGCGCCCCGAGCACGGGCAATGGATCACCGCGACCGTGCCCGATGACGATGGCCCCTGCGATCCGGCCGATTGGGAGCCGGACCATGCCCAGTTCGACGATCTGATCTGGCCGCGCCTTTACAACCGCGCCGAAGGGTTCGACGCGGTGAAGGTGACACGGCTCTGGGTCGGGCATTACGATTACAACCGGCTCGACCAGAATGCCGTGCTGGGTCTTTGGCCTGGGACCGAGAATTTCTACCTTGCCACCGGCTTTTCCGGCCACGGGCTGCAACAGGCGCCCGCGGTCGGGCGCGGCCTTGCCGAACTGATCCTGACCGGCGCCTACCAGACGCTCGACCTGGCACCGCTCGGGGCGACGCGCATCCTCGAGAACCGCCCGTTTCTCGAACGCGCGATCGTCTGAGCTAGAGCACGTTGACCGGCACCTTCAGAAATGTCTTGCCGTCGGCGTCCGGCGCGGGCATCTGGCCGGCGCGCATGTTGACCTGCAGGGACGGGATGATCAGCTTGGGCATGCTCAGGGTCTTGTCGCGGGCCTGACGCATGGCGACGAATTCGTCAGCCGACTTGCCATGCAGATGCACGTTGCGGTTTTTCTCTTCCGCCACAGTGGTTTCCCAGGCAAAGCTGTCACGGCCCGGCGCCTTGTAATCATGGCAGACAAAGATGCGGGTTTCGTCCGGCAGCGTCAGGATACGCTGGATCGACCGGTAAAGATCGGCGGCCGAACCACCGGGAAAATCGCAGCGCGCCGTGCCGTAATCGGGCATGAACAACGTGTCGCCGACAAAGGCCGCGTCGCCGATCACATAGGTCATGCAGGCCGGCGTGTGGCCCGGCGTGTGCATCACCGCGCCGTCGAGCGCGCCAATGGTGAAACGGTCACCGTCGCGGAACAGCCGGTCGAACTGGCTGCCGTCGCGTTGGAATTCGGTGCCTTCGTTGAAGATCTTGCCGAACGTGTCCTGGACGACGATGATCTTCTCGCCGATCCCGATCTTGCCGCCGAGTCGTTCCTGAAGATAGGGCGCGGCCGACAAATGGTCGGCATGCACATGGGTTTCCAATATCCATTCGACGGTCAGGCCCGCATCACGGACATGCCCGACAATCCGGTCAGCCGACCTTGTATCGGTCCGGCCCGAGGCGAAATCGAAGTCGAGTACCGAATCGATGATGGCGCAGGATCTGCCGCCAGGATCTTTGACGACGAAGGTGGCGGTATTGGTAGCCTCATCAAAAAATCCCTTTATATCTGGACGTTGCGAGATGTTTTTCATCATTCCCCCAATGGCCGGGCGCGCGCTTCCCATCATCCGATGGCACAAGGATAGGCCAAACCGGGGCAGGGGAACAGGCTAACGGTCAGCCCTTTCCACAGCCTTGCGAAGCGCGGCCATATTGCGACCGTAGACCTGCGGATTGTCCACCGATCCGCCGGAAAAAACCGCCGATCCCGCCACCAGGACATCGGCGCCGGCGGCCACGGCCAGGGGCGCGGTTTCAGCCGTGATGCCACCGTCGATTTCCAGATGCACGGGCAGGTCGCCGATCATGGCGCGCAAGGTGCGAACCTTGTCCAGTTGCGAATGCAGGAATTTCTGGCCGCCAAAGCCCGGGTTGACGCTCATCACGCATATCAGGTCGACCATGTCCATCAGCCCGTGCGCCACTTCGGCCGGGGTGCCGGGATTCAGCGCAAGTCCAGCCTTTTTTCCTGTTGCTCGAATGGCTTGCAAGGTTCGGTGAATGTGTGGCCCAGCCTCGTAATGGGCGGTCAGAAAATCGGCGCCAGCCTCGGCGAAGGCCATGATCGATGCGTCGACCGGCGCGATCATCAGGTGCACGTCCATCACCGTGCGGATATGCGGACGGATGGCGCGGCAAAGCTGCGGGCCGAATGTCAGGTTCGGGACGAAATGATTGTCCATGACATCGACATGCACCCAATCTGCGCCTTGGTCTTCGATGGCGCGGATCTCGGCGCCGAAACTGGCGAAATCGGCGGACAGGATCGATGGGGCGATCTTGATCTGGTGTCGGGCAATCATGGCGGGCCTCTGGGTGTGTCTAACGAATTATTGCCCATATACGGGCGGACAGGAAGCCGGATATCGCGTGCTGATGTTACATAATACCGATTATCGGATAAATGGATTGCACTCAGCCCATCTCCCCGACAAAGGCCGCGTGGCTGAAATCGGCGGCGATCAGCAGAAGGTCGCTCCAGTCCCGCCCCTCGACCCGCGCCAGAGGATCGAGCCGCATCAGCGTCGCCGGAATGGTGATCGCCATCCGCAATGCCACTTCGGCCGGAAGGCCCAGAACGCCGACCACGAAGGCAACCGATCGCAGCATCGTCACATGTGCACCGGCCAGGGCACCTTCGCCATTCACCAGCCGGCCCTCGCGCAAGGTGATGCTGCGGCCGTAAAGCTGGTAGCTGTGCGGCCCGGCGACGGTCGGCATCGCATCGGTAACCATGAAGGTTCGGTCGGGCACGGGCCGCGCCCGCAGCGCCAGGCCGACCATTTCGGGCGCCACATGAATACCGTCGCAGATGATCGACGCATATGCCCGCGAATTGATCGCCGCACCGGTCATGCCGGCCGCGCGGTTCTGCATGGGCGACATGGCGTTGAAAAGGTGGGTGAAGGTCTGGGCGCCTTCGGCAAGTGCGGCGCGCGTCGCTTCGGCCGTCGCATCACTGTGACCCAGGGCGACAACAGCGCCCTGCCCCGCAAGCGCTGCGATCTGGCCGGGCGCGACCGCCTCGGGCGCCACTGTGATCATCACCGGAATGTCGGCTGCGCGCAGGCGGCCGACCAGCGCCAGTGTGCGCGCATCCAGCGGGCGGATATGGTGGGCCGCGTGCGTGCCGCGACGCGCAACCGAAAGATGTGGCCCCTCGATATGAATGCCGGCAATGCCGTCCCGGCCCGCCGCCGCGAGAATCGCCAACGCGGCTCGATCGAGCACATCGGGCGCATCGGTGATGACCGTCGGCAGGATCGCGGCGGTGCCGGTCGTGCGGTGCGCACGGGCGATGGCACGGGCGCCTTCCGCCGTGGGCGTGCCGTTGAACAGCACCCCGCCGCCGCCGTTGACCTGAAGATCGATGAAACCCGGGGCAAGTATGCCCCTGGCACGCCAGACGGCCCCGCCTGCGTCCGCGCCTTCGGGCAAGGCAGCGACCAGATGCGCGCGTCCCCGCGCGACAAGGACCGCCGGGCCCGCGATCAGCCGTTCCCCGTCAAAGACCTGGTCCGGCACGATCCAGGCCCCCGCCCCGGTCAGGTGCGCGTGCCAGCTTGCAGAAGGTGCCGTGGGCCAGGGCATAGTACCGCTCCGCTTTCAGGTGGTTTCGGTGACCTTGCGCAGGTGGCGCGGCTTGTCGGGGTCGATCCCGGACTCGCGCGCGAACCTTTCCACCATTGCATAGAACGACACGATGAGCGCGAGCGGATCGGTCAGCGGATGGCCGGTGCGGACCGCGGGCAGCACCCGCGCGGCGCTGGCCCGGTCCGAAGTGACAAAGACCCGCGCACCCTTGGCGGCGATCTGGTCGGCAATCGTCACGACCGCATCTTCTGCCTTGTCGCGGGCCGCGAACGCCAGGACCGGAAAGCCCGCACCGATGATCGACACGGGGCCATGCAGAACTTCGGCAGAAGAATAACTTTCCGCGTGTATCTGGCTGATCTCCTTGAATTTCAATGCGGCCTCGCCTGACACGGCATAGGCCGGGCCTCGCCCCAGCGTGTAAAGCGACCCCGCGCCATCAAGCGCTTCGCGCAAATCGGGCCAGTCGGTGGCGGCGGCCTCGACAAGAATGTCCGGCAACCTGTCGATGGACGCGCGCAGCGCCTTGTCCCCGGCCCAGTCGGCCACCAGCGCCAGCAGCGCCACGACCGAGGTGACAAACGTCTTCGTTGCAGCGACGCTCAGCTCGGGGCCGGCGTGAATGTCGATCGTGCGCTCGGCCGCCAGGGCCAGTGGTGCAGCGGCATTGTTGGTGACCGCGACCGTCAGCGCCCCCCCTGCCCGTGCCGACCGCGCCATTTCCACGATGTCGGGGCTCTGACCCGATTGCGATACCGAAATGCACAGTGCGCGGGCCAGTTTCAGGCGCGCCCCGTAGATCGACGCGACCGATGGCCCGATCGACGCGACCGGCAGGCCGAGGCTGAGCTCGGCGGCATATTTCAGATAGGTAGCCGCATGGTCGGACGACCCGCGTGCCACCGTGGCGATCACCGCCGGATCAAGCCGGCGCGCGGCCTCGGCCAGATCACGGATCGTGGCGCTTTCGGCCGCCAGAAGGCGGGCCACGGCGGCGGGAATTTCGGCCACTTCGGCGGCCATCTGGCTTGGGAATGTCGGGACAGCGGTCATCGGTCTTCCTTCCTGGGGCCTAGGCGCCCGCCGTGTCTGGCAGGCGCATTTCGGCCACGAAATCATAGGCGTCGCCGCGATAGATCGAGCGGGTGAACTCGATCGCGCGGCCCTCTTTCAGATAGGCGATCCGCTCGATCCTCAGGCCGGCAGCCAAGGGGCGCACCTCGAGAAGCGCACTATCGTCGGCACTGAGATTGATCGCCGAGATCTTCTGCACCGCGCGCACCGGGCGCTGGCCGGTCTGGCCCAGAAGTTCGTAAAGCGAGCGCGTGACCGACAGGGGGTTGGGCAACACGTCCGGTGGCAAGGCGGCCCGCTCCAGCGCCATCGGTCGGCCGTCCGCCAGCCGCAGGCGCGACAGCCGCGCCACCTGGTCGTCGGCGCCAAGGCCAAGCGTCAGCGCCTCTTCGGTCGTCGGCAAGAACAGGCCGCGTTCGAGCCAGCGCACGTCCGATTTCAGGCCCCGCCGGGCCATATCCTCGGTGAACGAGGTCAGCCGCGACAGGGATTGTTCGACCCGCGGCTGGGCCGGGGCCACCGACGAGCCCGACCCCTGGCGCTGCACGATCAGCCCCTTGTCCACCAGTTCGGCGATGGCATTGCGCACTGTCACCCGCGACAGGCCGGTCAGGCTGGCAATTTCGCGTTCGGGCGGGATCGGCATGTCGGGGGCCAGAAAGCCCGACTTGATCCCCGCCTCGATCCGCTTGCGCAGTTGCACATATAGCGGACCGCCATCGGCGCCGAGCCAGGCTTCGGGCAGAAGAAATTCGGTCACCGTCATTGCCCGCCCCCGGAATGCCCGCCCACGTCACGCGCAGCCAGCGCCAAGGCGCCATCGAGCGCATTGCCAAGGGGCGGGCGCAGCGCCGCGACGACCGCGGCCGGCAGATAGGGCCTATAGGCCGCGCCGATGCCGCCGGCCAGGCAGACAGGTTCGTCCGGCCGCCAGCCAAGTGCCGCCAGCGCCCGGTCGATATAGGCGGCGCCTTCGGCCATCAACGCCCCTGCAACCCTGTCGTCCGCCGCCGCCGCTTCGGCCACTTCGGGGGCAAGCGCGGCGAAATCGGCCGGGCGCGCCGCAATGGCAAAGGCGACTATGCTGGCCGGGTCGCCCGAATGGCGGGCAAGCACGTCGCGTGTCAGGGGCGAAGGTGCTTCGATGCCGTCGAAGACCAACATCACCTGCTGCAAGAGCCGCTGGCCGAGCCAGGCGCCCGAGGCCTGGTCGCCGAGCTTGAACCCCCAGCCGCCCAGCACGCGCAGGGTGCCCTGCACCTGCCGGCCGACGAAAGACCCGGTGCCGATGGCCGCCACCGCCCCGTCGACCGCGCCAAGCGCGCCGGCGAAGGTGGTTTCCTGATCGTCGCCGACCGTGATCCGCGCCAGTCGGACCGCCTGGCCAAGCGCGGTCGCGACCGCCGCCGCCTTGGCCGCGTTCGTCACCCCGGCCAGGCCCAGATGCACATGCGCACCCGCCAGATCGGCAGGGCCGAGGCCCGTGTCGCTGGCAAGCGCCCCGAGCACGTCGACGATGTTTGCAAGAGCCCCGGCAAAATCCGACACATTCGCCGGCCCTCCCTGACGCAGGCGCATTCCGGCTGCACATTTCAGCGCCGCGCGACACGAGGTTCCGCCGCCGTCAATACCAATCAGGATCGGGTCTGGGTTCGACATGATTGATACCTTTATAATACCTTTCAGAAAAATCCTAGAAGGGTTTTGCGCGTTTCACACTATTTTTTGCAAAAAAGCCGATCATAACGGGGCAGTCCAAGAATTTCTTGTTCAAAAGGTATTATAAAGGTATCATCTGTCGCAAAGGGGATTCGCATGCCTGCCAGCACGACAGAAAACCTGCATCCGGCCGCCCTGGGCTTTGATGCCCTGGACGCGGGGGCGGCGCTGGCGATCCTGCTCGACGGGCAGTTGGCGGCGGTCGCTGCGGTGCGCCCGGCGCTTCCGCAGATTGATGCCGGCGCGGCCCTGATGGCCGAGGTGCTGCGCGGATCAGGGCGGATCGTCTATGCTGGCGCCGGATCATCTGCGCTGATGGCCAATGCCGACGGGATGGAGTTGCCGGGCACCTATGGCGTTGCGCCCGACCGGATTGTTCTGTGCATGGCGGGCGGCATTCCGACCGATGCGCACATGCCCGGCGATACCGAGGATGACGCGGCAGCGGGGGCCCGCGATGGCGCGAGTTTCGGTGCGGGCGATCTGATTGTTGCGGTCAGTGCGTCAGGTCGCACCCCCTACCCCGTCGCCCTGGCGGCCGCGGCGCGCGCCAAGGGCGCGCGGGTGATCGGCATCGCCAACAATCCGGGTACGGCCCTGCTGGCCGGGGCGGATGTGGCGATCTGCCTGCCGACCCCGCCCGAGGTGATCGCCGGATCGACCCGAATGGGCGCGGGCACGGCGCAGAAAGTGGCGCTGAACCTGATGTCGACGCTGACCGGGGTGCGGATCGGTCAGGTTCATGACGGCATGATGGTTGGCCTGGTCGCCGACAACGACAAGCTGCGCGCCCGGGCGATCGCCATGATCGGCCAGATCACCGGCGCGGACCGGGCGCGCGCCGCCGACAGTCTGGCCGCCGCGCGGGGGGCGGTGAAACCCGCCGCCCTGATCGCACTTGGCGCCAGCCCCGCGCGGGCGACCGACCTGTTGTCCGAGAGCCAAGGCAATCTCCGCGTCGCGATGGCGCGGCTGAGAACGCCCGGCGCGCAAGCCGGGGCAATTCATCCAACCAAGGGAGCCTGAGATGAGACTTTCAAGACTGACCGGCCTGTTGCTGACAACCACCCTGATCGGTGGCGCGGCCATGGCCGAGGATGTGACGCTGACCATCGAAAGCTGGCGCAACGACGATCTGTCGATCTGGCAAGACAAGATCATCCCGGCCTTCGAGGCAGCACATCCCGGCATCAAGGTGCAATTCACGCCATCGGCCCCGACCGATTACAATGCCGCGCTGAATTCAAAGCTCGATGCCGGAAGTGCCGGCGATCTGATCGCCTGCCGGCCGTTCGATGCCTCGCTGGCGCTTTACACCAAGGGCCAGCTCGCCGACCTGACCGCCCTGAAGGCGATGGCCAATTTCTCGGACGTGGCGAAATCGGCCTGGACGACGGATGACGGCAAGGCGACCTTTTGCGTGCCGATGGCCAGCGTGATCCATGGGTTCATCTACAACAAGGACGCGTTCGACAAGCTCGGGATCACCCCGCCGGCGACGATGGACGAATTTTACGCCGACCTCGACAAGATCAAGGCGGATGGCACCTATGTGCCGATGGCCATGGGCACCAACGACCAGTGGGAAGCCGCGACCATGGGCTATCAGAACATCGGCCCCAACTACTGGAAGGGCGAAGAAGGCCGTCTGGCGCTGATTGCGGGCAAGCAGAAGCTGACCGACGACGATTGGGTGGCCCCATTCCGCGAACTGGCCAAGTGGAAAGCCTATCTGGGCGACGGGTTCGAGGCGCAGACCTACCCCGACAGCCAGAACATGTTCACGCTTGGCCGTGCCGCGATCTATCCGGCCGGATCGTGGGAGATCTCGGGCTTCAACAAGGATGCGAAGTTCAAGATGGGCGCCTTCCCGCCGCCGGTCCAGAAGGCGGGCGACACCTGCTATATCTCGGATCATACCGACATCGCCATGGGGCTGAACGCGAAGTCGCCGCATGCGGCCGAGGCCAAGGAATTCCTGGAATGGGTCGGCTCGCCCGACTTCGCCACCATCTACGCCAACGCCCTGCCCGGCTTCTTCTCGCTCAATTCGACACCGGTGAAGATGGAAGACCCGCTGGCGCAGGAATTCGTGGGCTGGCGCGACAAGTGCAAGTCGACGATCCGGTCGACCTATCAGATCCTGTCGCGCGGCACGCCCAACCTTGAAAACGAAACCTGGGCGGAAGCGGCGAACGTGATCAAGGGCACCGATACGCCCGAGGCGGCGGCCAAGAAGCTGCAAGACGGGCTCGACAGCTGGTACAAGCCGGCGAAGTAAGGGTTGATCGGGCGCTGTCGCGCCCGATCCGGGCGGGGGGCTGTCTGCCCCCCGCACCCCCCGAGGATATTTGTCAAAAGGAAATGGGAGGAGCCGCGCATGGCAGGCCGATCGGGTGACCGTACGCATATCGCCGTCTTTCTGGCGCCGGCGGTCCTGATCTATTCGGCGGTGATGATCTGGCCGCTGTTCGACACGTTGCGGCTGGCGCTCTATGGGGCGCCCGATGGCACGCGCCAGTTCGTCGGGCTGGCGAATTTTCGCGTGCTTTTCGGCGATGCGCGCTGGTCAGCGTCGTTCTGGAACGCGCTTGGCAACAATTGCTGGTTCTTTGTCGTTCACATGCTGGTGCAGAACCCGATCGGGATTGCCCTTGCCGCGATCCTGTCGCATCCGCGGTTGCGTTTTGCGGCGCTCTACCGTTCGGCGATCTTCATCCCGACGATCCTGTCTTTCGTCATCGTCGGCTTCGCCTGGAAGCTGATCCTGTCGCCGATCTGGGGCATAGCCCCCGGCATTCTCGATGCGGTTGGTCTGAAGAGCCTGTTCGCGCCTTGGCTTGGCAAGGAACAATATGCGCTGACCACGCTGGCGCTGATCTCGGTCTGGCAGTTCGTGGGCATTCCGATGATGCTGATCTACGCCGCCCTTCTGTCGATCCCCGAGGAGATCCTGGAGGCGGGCGAGATCGAGGGGCTGACCGGCTGGTCGGCGTTCTGGAAGATCAAGCTGCCGTTGATCCTGCCGTCGATCGGAATCATCTCGATTCTGACCTTCGTCGGCAATTTCAACGCGTTCGACCTGATCTATTCGGCGCAAGGGGCGCTGGCCGGGCCGAACGGATCGACCGACATCCTCGGCACATTCCTGTATCGGACCTTCTTCGGTTTTCAGTTGCAGATCGGCGATCCCTACATGGGGTCGGCCATAGCCACGGCGATGTTCGTCATCATCCTGACCGGGGTCTGCATCTATCTTTTCGCCATCCAGACGCGCATGCGGCGCTATCAGTTCTGAGGAAACCATGAACAAGGCCCGCCAGAACCCGCTGACCAGCTTCGCCGCCCATGCGGTGCTGATCGCCTATGTCATCATCGCGCTCTTTCCGGTGGCGGTGATCCTGATCAATTCCTTCAAGACCCGGCGTGCCATCTTTGCCGAGCCACTGGCCCTGCCGACGGGCGATGCCTTTTCGCTGATCGGCTATCAGACGGTGATGAAGCAGGGCGACTTCGTTCACTATTTCCAGAATTCCATGATCGTGACGGTCTTGTCCCTGGTCCTGATCCTGCTGTTCGGGGCGATGGCGGCCTTTGCCCTGTCGGAATACAAGTTCCGCGGGAACAGCCTGATGGGCCTCTATCTGGCGCTCGGGATCATGATTCCGATCCGCATCGGTACCGTTGCCATCTTGCAGATGATGGTGGCGACGGGGCTGGTCAACACGCTTGCGGCGCTGATCCTGGTCTATACCGCACAGGGCCTGCCGCTGGCGGTCTTCATCCTGTCCGAGTTCATGCGCCAGGTCTCGGACGATCTGAAAAACGCCGGCAGGATCGACGGCATGAGCGAATATGCGATTTTTTTCAAACTGGTATTGCCGCTTGTCCGGCCGTCGATGGCAACCGTCGCAGTCTTCAACATGATCCCGATCTGGAACGATCTGTGGTTCCCGCTGATTCTGGCGCCGGGTGAGCGGACCAAGACGCTGACGCTGGGCAGCCAGGTGTTCATCGGCCAGTTCGTGACCGACTGGAACGCGGTTCTGTCGGCGCTGTCGCTGGCGATCCTGCCGGTTCTGGTGCTCTACACCATCTTCTCGCGGCAACTGATCCGCGGCATCACCTCGGGGGCTGTGAAATGAGGGTTCTGATCGCAGGCTTGGGCAATATGGGCATGAGCCATGCTCTGGCGCTCCACAACCACGCCGATGCCGAGATCGTGGGGCTGGTGAACCGCTCTGCCATCGTGCTGCCCGATCAACTGAAATCCTATCCGCTGTACAATGAGTTCCATGCCGCCCTTGCCGCGACCCGGCCCGATCTTGCGGTGATTGCCACCTATTCCGACAGCCATGCCGACTTTGCCTGTGCGGCGATGGAGGCCGGCGCCCATGTTTTCGTGGAAAAGCCGCTGGCGACAACCGTTGCCGATGCGCGCCGGGTGGTGGACACCGCCAATCGGCTGAACCGCAAGCTGGTCATCGGCTATATACTGCGGCACCATCCATCGTGGCAGCGCCTGATTGCCGAGGCGCGGGCCATGGGCGGGCCCTATGTGTTCCGGCTGAACCTCAACCAGCAATCGAAGGGCGCAACCTGGGAGGTCCACAAGGCCTTGATGCAGACGACATCGCCCATTGTCGATTGCGGCGTCCACTATGTCGATGTCATGTGCCAGGTCACCGATGCGCGGCCGGTGCGGGTGAACGGCATGGGCTTGCGCCTGTCAGACGAGATACCCGAAAAAATGTATAATTACGGGCAGTTCCAGGTGGCTTTTGAAGATGGGTCGGTCGGCTGGTATGAAGCCGGCTGGGGCCCGATGATGTCCGAGGTCGCCTATTTCGTGAAGGATATCGTCACCCCGCGCGGCGCGGTTTCCATCGTCAGCCAGGATGCGCCAGGTTCGGATTCGGTTGATGGCCATACCCGCGTCGGGGCGTTGCGCATCCATCCGGCAGACGGCGGCGACAGGGTTGTAACATTCCCGAACGAGCCTGGCCATCAGGGGCTGTGCGATGCCGAACAGGCCTTTGTGCTGCGGGCCATCGCCGACGATCTCGACCTGACCCGTCACATGAACGATGCGGTCCAGTCGCTTGCCATCTGCCTAGCCGCCGACGAAAGCATCCGCACCGGCCGTCCGATCGAGTTGAAAGGCTGAACATGTCCGCACTAAACCTTGAAAACATACATAAATCCTTCGGAAAAGTCGATGTTCTGAAAGACATCGCCCTGTCGGTCGGCGAGGGGGAGTTCATCGTCTTCGTCGGCCCGTCGGGTTGCGGAAAATCGACCCTGTTGCGGGTCATCGCCGGGCTTGAGGATGCGACGGCGGGCACCATCCGCATCGGCGGGCGCGATGTGACCGAAACCCCCCCTGCCAAGCGCGGCATTGCCATGGTCTTTCAATCCTACGCGCTTTATCCCCATCTCGATGTGGAAGGGAACATGATGCTTGGGCTGAAGCAGGCCGGCGAGGCCCCGGCCGTCATCGCCGAACGGGTGGCCATGGCAGCCAGTATGCTGGCACTCGAGCCTTACCTCAAGCGCCGCCCGGCCGAACTGTCGGGGGGGCAGCGCCAGCGTGTCGCCATCGGCCGCGCCATCGTGCGCAAGCCCGAGCTCTTCCTGTTCGACGAACCGCTGTCGAACCTCGACGCTGCCCTGCGCATGGCCACGCGTGTGGAAATCGCCCGCCTTCACCGTGAACTTGGCGCGTCGATGATCTATGTGACGCATGACCAGACCGAAGCCATGACCCTTGCCGACAGGATCGTCATTCTGCGCGACGGGCGGATCGAGCAGGTGGGTGCGCCGCTCGAGCTTTACAACGATCCTGCCAACCAGTTCGTCGCCGGGTTTCTCGGCGCGCCTTCGATGAATTTTCTCATGGCGGGCCCGCTCGGGGCCCCCGGCGCGACCCTTGGCATCCGCCCCGAACATCTGACGGTGGCATCCAAGGGCCGGATCGCGGGCACCATCACCCATGTCGAACGTCTCGGGGGGGACACAAATCTGCTGGTTGCCACCGATCGGGGCGAAACCCTGACCGTCAGGCTGTTCGGCCAGCATCCCCACATGGTCGACGATGCGATTGCGCTCGATTACGAGGATCGCCACGCCTATGCGTTCGACAGTGAAGGCCGGCGCGTAAAGCGCTGAACTTGCTCGCTTCCGCGCCTGGCGTCAGGTCACGACATCCGGCCCCGTGCGCCCGGTATTCGCACGAATGCCGGCCAGTTCTTCCGCAGCGCGGATCACTGGCGCCAGGGCGTCCTGCACGTCAAGATCCAGGCCCCCCGGCCCCGCCGCATAGCGTTCCAGATAAAGCCGGATCGTCGCGCCCTCGGTCCCGGTGCCCGAAAGGCGTAGGACCAGCCGCGAGCCGTCGGTAAACCCGACCCTGAGCCCCTGCCCCTTGGATACCGATCCATCGACCGGGTCCTGATAGGCAAAATCGTCGGCCGAAGCGATCGTCTTCCCCGCGACGGCCACCCCCGGCAAGCTGCTCAGCCGCGCCCGCAGGCCCGCCATTATCGCCTCTGCCTGATCGGCGGGCAAGGCCTCGTAATCGTGTCGCGAATAATAATTGCGACCAAACCGGCGCCAGTGATCGGCCAGTATTTCTTGAACGGATTCCTTGCGTTGCGCGAGAATGTTCAGCCAAAGCAACACAGCCCAAAGCCCATCTTTCTCGCGCACATGATCGGATCCGGTGCCAAAGCTTTCCTCGCCGCAGATCGTCGCCCGCCCGGCATCAAGCAGATTGCCAAAGAACTTCCAGCCCGTCGGCGTTTCATAGGACCCGACGCCCAGGGCTGCCGCCACCCGGTCCGCCGCCGCGGAGGTCGGCATCGACCGTGCCACCCCTTTCAGCCCCGCGCGGTAGCCAGGCGCAAGCTGCACGTTGGCCGCCAGCACCGCCAGGCTGTCTGACGGCGAGACATAGATCCCGCGCCCGACCACCATATTGCGGTCGCCGTCCCCATCCGATGCGGCGCCGAAATCGGGGGCAAGAGGAGCAAACATTTCGTCCATCAGTGCCTTGGCCCAGGTGGGGTTCGGGTCGGGGTGCATGCCGCCGAAGTCCGGCAAGGGGGTGCCGTTCACGACCGTGCCGCGCGCCGCGCCAAGCCGGCTTTCCAGGATTTCGCTGGCATAGGGCCCGGTCACCGCGCACATCGCATCGAAGCGCATGCGAAACCCGCCTGCAAACATCGCCCGGATCGCCGCGAAATCGAAAAGACGCTCCATAAGCGCCGCATAGTCGGCCACCGGATCGACGACGGAAACCTCCATGTTGCCAATGCGTTGCATGCCGATCTTTCCAAGGTCTACATCGGTTGCGGACAGGACGCGGTAGGTCTCGATCGTCTGGGTCCTGGCATAGATCGCTTCCGTCACCGCCTCGGGTGCCGGACCGCCATTCGGCATGTTGAACTTGACGCCGAAATCCTCGTTCGGGCCGCCGGGGTTATGGCTGGCCGACATGATGATGCCGCCGTCGGTCTTGTTCAGCCGGATCAGATGCGACGCGGCCGGCGTCGACAGGATCGCCCCCTGCCCGACGATCACCCGTGCCGCCCCATTCGCGGCCGCCATCCGCAGGATCACCTGCGCGGCACGGTCGTTGAAATAGCGCCCGTCGCCGCCCAGAACGTAGGTCTTGCCTGCCGCGCCGCCGATTGCGTCGAAGGTTGCCTGGATGAAATTCTCCAGGTAGTGCCTTGACATGAATACAGGAGTTTTCTTCCGAAGCCCGGAAGTTCCCGGCTTCTGTCCCGCGATTGGCGCTGTCTGAACGGTTTCGATCATTGCCTCACTCCCTCTGGCCGGCGGCGGCGCCCCGAACGAACAATTGCACCGACTGGGCGGATGCAGAATAGCGCCCCTCGGCCCCTACCGGCGAAAAATCGGCGGTGGCGCTGTCAAGAATCCGCGTCCAGCGCCCTTCTGGCAAGACGATCTCGGTTTCTGGCCCGGTGTTGAACAGGGCAAAAAGCGTCTCGTCCGCGCCCGGCGCCGGCGCATTGGGCCGAAGCGTGCAGCCAAGCGGCCAGTTGGCGCCCGCCTGCCAATCGCCCGGCGTGGGTTCGGCGCCATCCGCCCGGTGCCAGATCAGGTCGCGCCCGCCTTCGGGCCGTGTCGTGCCATGCAGAAACTGCCCCTGCCCGATCGCCGGATGCCCGCGTCGGATTGCGGCGAGCCCGCCCACGAACCGGCATAGGTCAGGTTCGGCGGCCGGCCAGTTCAGCCAGCTCGTGTCATTGTCCTGCGCATAGGCATTGTTGTTGCCGCGCTGGCTTTGGCCGAACTCGTCGCCGGCCAGCAGCATCGGCGTGCCCTGTGCCAAAAACAGGGTGGCGAGCATCGCCCGCTTGCGCCGCCGCCGCGCCGCGAGCATGGCCGGATCGCCGGTCGCCCCTTCGGCCCCGAGATTGTCAGAACAATTGTCATGATGGCCGTCATGGTTCATCTCGCCATTTGCTCCGTTGTGTTTTCCGTTATATGAAACAATATCTTCCAGCGTGAACCCGTCATGTGAGGTGAGGAAATTCACCGACGTTCGCGCGCTGCGGCCGGGCCGTTCGAACAGTTCGGCCGACCCCGCCAGCCGCGCGGCAAGTTCAGCCGGCCGTCCGTCGCCGCGCCAGAACCGGCGCACCCCGTCGCGGAACCGGTCGTTCCATTCCAGAAACGGTGCGGGAAATTGGCCCAACCGGTAGCCGCCGGGGCCGATGTCCCACGGTTCGGCGATCAGGATCAACCGGCTCAGTACCGGATCGTCGGCAACCGCCGACAGGAAGCCCGACCCCGGATCGAACCCGCCGCCGTTCCCGCGCAAGAGCGTCGCCGCAAGATCGAAGCGAAAACCCGCCACCCCCATCGCCGCCCAGTGGCGAAGCGCGTCGATCACCAGCCGCAAAACCATCGGATGCCCGAGGTTCAGGCTGTTTCCGGTACCGGTCGGGTTCAGGTTTTCCCCATTCGGGCCAAGTGCATAGTAGCTTTTGTTATCGAGGCCGCGATAGCAGATCGTCGGCCCCTCAGCGTCCCCTTCGCCGGTATGATTGAAGACCACATCCAGGATCACGCCGATCCCGTCGCGCGCCAGGGCGGCGATGGCTGCCGCCAGATCGCCGGGCCCGCCATACCGCGGCTCGGGGGCCATCATGGCAATCGGCTGGTAGCCCCAGTAGTTGGTCAGCCCGCGTTCATAGACATGGCGATCGTCGAGAAAGGCGGCAACCGGCAGCAATTCCAGATGGCTGACCCCCAGTGTCTTCATATGGTCGATGATCGCGCGGCCGGCCAGGCCCTGGTAGCAACCGGCGGCCGCGGGCGCGATGCCGGGATGCCGCAGGGTCAGGCCTTTCACATGCGCTTCATAGACCAGCGTCGCCGGGCGGCAATCGGCCGGTTCAGCCTCCCGGTCGGCAACCACCAGCGCCTTGGGCACGAAAGGCGCACTGTCGTCGGTCGTGGGGGTGCCGCCGGCAAGGGCCGGCCCGCCCTGATGCCCGGTCATCGACGGGTGCCAGATCAACCGGCCATCGAGCGCGCGGGCATAGGGGTCGATCAAGAACTTGGCGGGGTTGAAAAGGTGCCCGTCGGCCGGCGCCCAAGGACCGTGCGCGCGAAAGCCATACCGCTGGCCCACGGCGGCACCCCGCAGGAACCCGTGCCAGATGTCGCCGGTCCGGCCGGGCAGGAAGCGGCGCAGTTCGGTGCCGCCCTCGTCGAAAAGACAAAGTTCGATCGCGGTCGCGTGGGCGGAAAAGACGGCGAAATTCACACCGCCGTCGGCAAGTGTCGCGCCAAGCCGCCCTGGCGCCCCGATATGCAGGTCCGGCCAGTTCAACCGATCAGGCTCCTGTACAGGGCGCCGTAGCTTTCGGCCGCCCTGCCCCACCCCAGTTCGGCCTGCATGCCGCGCCTTTGCAGCGCGCGCCATGCAGGCTTGTCGGCGTGAAGCGTCACAAGCTGGCGCAACGCCTGCGCGAGAGCGAGGCCATCGACCGGATGAAAGGTGATGCCGGTCGCGGCCTTGGCGGCAAGGCTTGCCGGGCCTGCACCGATTACCGTATCGGCAAGGCCCCCGGTTGCTGCGACCACCGGCACGGCGCCGTAGCGCAAGCCATACATCTGCGTGAGGCCGCAGGGTTCGAACCGCGACGGCACCAAGACCGCGTCGGCCCCCTTGAACATCCGGTGCGACAGGCCTTCGTCGTACCCGATTCGGGCAGACACCCGGCCGGGAAAGCTGGTGGCAGCTTCGGTCATCGCCGCTTCCAGCAGGGGATCGCCCGTGCCCAGAACTGCAAGCCCGCCACCGGAGGCAATGAAATCGGGCAGAACACCGGGCAGAAGGTCTATCCCCTTCTGGCCGGTCAGCCGGCTGACGACGATGGCCAGTGGCCCCGGAACCTGTTCCAGCCCGAATTCGGCGGCAAGGACAGCGCGCGCCGCTGTCTTTCCGGTCATCCGCGCCGCATTGAAGGCGGGCCCTTCCGGGTCGGTCTCTGGGTTCCAGACATCGGTGTCGATGCCGTTCAGGATGCCGTGCAGGGCACTGGCCCGCTCGGCGATCACGCCTTGCAGGCCCATGCCGAATTCCGGGCGCATCAGCTCGTTCGCATAGGTCTGGCTGACGGTTGTCAGCGCATCAGCCGTGACAAGACCCGCCTTCAAGGCGCTGATACTGCCCCAGAATTCCACGCCATTCGTCTGATATGCCCCTGCCGGCAGGCGCAGCGCCGCCAGCCGCGTGGCCGGCGCGAGCCCCTGAAAGGCGATATTGTGGATGGTCTGGACTGTCGCCACTCGCGGCCCGTCGGCATAGCGAAGATAGGCCGGGGCAAGGCCAGCCTGCCAGTCATGGGCGTGCAGCACATCGGCGCGCCAGCCATCGGCCCCGGCGCCCCGCGCAAGGGCCGCCGCTGCCCAGCACAGGGCCGCGAACCGTTCGGGATTGTCGGGATAGTCCTTGCCCGCTACCGAATAGGGCCCGCCATCGCGCGCATAGAGATGCGGGGCGTCCAGAAGGGCGATCCGCACCGCGCCGACCCGGCCCAGAAGCACACGGCCTGGCCCACCGAAAAGATCAGGGTCGGACCAGATTTCACGGGCCTTGCCAAGGCGCGCCAGAAGGCCGGGATAGGCAGGCAGGATCGTCCGCACATCCCAGCCAAGGGCCCCGAGCGCGCCGGGCAAGGCGCCCGCCACATCGGCAAGGCCCCCCGTCTTGATCAGCGGCACACATTCGGAAGCAACCGAAAGCACCTGCCCTGCTTGGGTTTTTTCAACCATCGTCCCGTTCCTTGCAGCCCCCGGCCATTGCCCCGCCGGCGGCGGATCGTACCCCTTCAGCCAAGCTTGGCGGCGCGGGCGTTCAGCATTTCCTGTGTGATCAGCACGACGCCCGCGTCGGTGCGGCGGAACCAGCGCGCATCCTCGGCGGGGTCTTCGCCGACCACCAGCCCCTCGGGGACGATGACCCCCCGGTCGATCACGCAGTTCTTCAGGCTCGCGTTGCGGCCGACCGTGGCATAGGGCAGCACGACCGCATATTCCAGGCTTGAATAGGAATGGCTTCTAACCCCCGTGAACAAAAGGGAATTTCTAACCTCCGAGCCGGAAACGATGCAATCGCCCGACACCAGCGACGATACGGCCGAACCGCGCCGCCCGTCCTCGTCGTGGATGAACTTCGCCGGCGGCACGATTTCGGCATAGGTCCAGATCGGCCAGGAACTGTCGTAGAGGTCCAGCTTCGGCACAAAATCGGTCAGGTCGATATTCGCCTGCCAGAAAGCATCGATGGTGCCCACGTCGCGCCAGTAGGGCTCCACTTCCAGCCCGCTTTTCACGCAGCTTTCGGCGAACTGATGGGCGATCGCCTTGCCGTTCTTGACAATCTGCGGGATCAGGTCATTGCCAAAATCGTGGCTGGAATTGTCATCGTCGGCATCGCGGATCAGAAGGTCGCGCAGAAAGGCCCAGTCGAACACATATATCCCCATCGAGGCGAGCGTATGGTTCGGGTCGCCCGGCATGCCAGGCGGGTCCTTCGGCTTTTCGAGAAAGGCGGTGATGCGCCCGTCCGCGCCGATATCCATCACGCCAAAGGCCGAAGCCTCGGCCCGCGGCACGGTCAGGCAGCCGATGGTCACGTCGGCTCCGCTCTCCACATGGGCAGCCAGCATGATTTCGTAGTCCATCTTGTAGATATGGTCGCCGGCCAGAACGATGATGTACTTCACCCCGTAACTATCGACGATATCGATGTTTTGCGTCACCGCGTCGGCGGTGCCCAGATACCATTGGGTCTCGCTCACCCGCTGGCTCGCCGGCAGGATATCGAGATATTCGTTCCGCTCGGCCCGGAAAAAACCCCAGCCGCGTTGCATGTGGCGGATCAGGCTGTGGGCCTTGTACTGGGTGGCGATCGCCATCTTGCGGATGCCGGAATTCAGCGCGTTCGACAGGGCAAAGTCGATGATCCTAGTCTTGCCGCCAAAATAGACGGCGGGCTTGGCGCGCTTGTCGGTCAGTTCCTTCAGGCGGCTGCCGCGCCCTCCGGCCAGGACGAAGGCCATCGCCTGCGTTGAAAGCCGGGCGTTCGGTCTTGGCTGCATGTATCCCTCCCCTTAGGTTTCCTGAAAGACGATGGTCGTCAATCCGGGCAGATAGATTTCGGCCGAATGGGTCTGACCCTGCGCCGGTGCGGCCTGCGCCGTGACCTGGCCGAAGTTGCCGCCATTGCCGCCCCCGTAGGCGCCGGCATCGGTGTTCAGAACCTCGGCCCAGATGCCGTCGGCAGGCAGCCCCAGCCGGTAGCCGTGCCGTGCGACGGGTGTCATGTTGGCGACGATGACCAGGCGCTTGCCCCCGCCCCCCTGCCGCACGAAGGCATAGATCGACCGGTCCGAATCGTCGGCCTCAAGCCAGTAGAACCCGGTCGGGTCGGCGTCGGAGCCGTGCAGCGCCGGATTGTCGCGGTAAAGCGCGTTCAGATCGCGGATCAGCCATTGCACGCCGCCATGCAGCGGATGATCTACCTCGCCCCAGTCGAGCGCGCGGTCGTGGCTCCATTCGCGCCCCTGCGCGAATTCCTGCCCCATGAACAGAAGCTTCTTGCCCGGATGGCACCACATGAAGGCGTAAAAGGCGCGCAGGTTGGCGAATTTCTCCAGCCCCTCGCCCGGCATCCGGGTGATCATCGTGCCCTTGCCGTGCACCACCTCGTCATGGCTGATCGGCAGGATGAAGTTTTCCGACCAGGCATAGGTCAGCGCGAAGGTCATCTGGTTGTGGTGCCAGCGCCGGTGGATCGGGTCCTTGCCCATGTAAGACAGGGTGTCGTTCATCCAGCCCATGTTCCACTTGTAGCCAAAGCCGAGGCCGCCATGATCGGTGGGCTGGGTCACGCCCGGGAAGGCGGTCGATTCTTCGGCCACGGTCAGGATGCCGGGCATATGGCCGTATGCCAGCCGGTTCATTTCCTGCAGGAACCGGATCGCCTCGTAATTTTCGCGCCCGCCATCCTTGTTCGGCACCCATTCGCCCGCGGCCCGGCTATAGTCGCGATAGAGCATCGACGCGACGGCATCGACACGCAGCCCGTCCAGATGGAACTCCTCGAGCCAGTAGAGCGCGTTAGCGGTCAGGTAATTCGCCACCTCAGCCCGGCCGTAATTGTAGATGAGGGTGTTCCAGTCCTGGTGGAAGCCTTCCTTTGGGTCCTGATGTTCGTAAAGTGCGGTGCCGTCGAACCGGCCGAGCCCGTGCTGGTCGGTCGGAAAATGCCCCGGCACCCAGTCGAGGATCACGCCGATCCCGGCCCGGTGGGCGGCATCGACAAAGCCGGCAAAATCGGCCGGGCCGCCGTGGCGCACGGTCGGCGCGTAAAGCCCGATCGGCTGATACCCCCACGACCCGTCGAACGGAAACTCGGTGATCGGCAGAAGCTCGACATGGGTAAAGCCCAGACCCTTGACGTAAGGGATCAGCCGTTCGCCCAGTTCGCGGTAGGTCAGCATGCGCCCGCCTTCGCCCCGCTGCCACGACCCCAGATGCACCTCGTAGATCGACATCGCCGCGTCGGTCCGGTGGCGCGCGGCGCGCCCCGCCATCCAGTCGCCATCCTGCCAGTCGTGCCGCCCGAGAGCACGCACGACGGACCCGGTCGCGGGGGGATGTTCCGACCCGAAGCCGACCGGATCGGCCTTGAGCGGCATCAGACCCTGAGGCCCGAGGATTTCGTATTTGTAGATGGCGCCCTCGGACAAGGCGGGCAGAAAAATTTCCCACACGCCGGTGGCACCGCGCTTGCGCATCATCGCGCGCCGACCGTCCCACAGGTTGAAATCGCCCACCACCGAAACGCGGCGCGCCGCCGGGGCCCATACGGCAAAATGCACGCCCGACACCCCTTCATGGGTGATCGGATGGGCGCCGAGCGCCTGCCAGAGCCGCTGATGGCGCCCCTCGCCGATCAGATATTCGTCGATCTCGCCCAGCACCGGGCCGAAACGGTAGGGATCGTCCCAGTCCCATTCGCTGCCATCTTCGGCGGCGGCATGCAGCCGGTAGGCACCGGTCACCGGCCCCTGGAACAGGCCCGCCTCGGTCGGATGCGGGGCAAGCGGCCGGTCGGCCCCGGGGGTCGCCGCCCAGACGCGCACAGCCCCCGGGACCAGCGCCGCCACCTGGCCGTCATGCGGCCCGAGATGGGCGAAAGGGTCGCCATGAAGCCCCAGAGCCAGATCGCGTGCCACCTCGGCCCCGATCATCCCCGCCCGTTTTGCCTGCCGTGCCACCCGGTCCGCCTTTCCGCGCTAGAGTGCTGCATCCACCGTCCAGATATCCTTCATATACCCCCTGATCGCCCGATCAGACGAAAAGAATCCCATCCGAGCCGTATTCAGCGCCGCCATGCGGAACCAGCGTTGCGGGTCGCGATAGGCCTGGGCGACCTGATCCTGCGCGGCCTCGTAGCTGGCGAAGTCGCTGGCGACGAGATAGTAGTCGTGGTTCCACATCCGGTCCACGACCCCGTAGTAACGGTCGGGCTGTTCGGGGCTGAAGCGCCCTTCCGCCAGCATCTGCAACACATCGCGCAGGTTCTGGCTCGCCTCGATCGCCAAACGGGCGTGCAGCACGTTCTTGCGTCGCTCGACCACCTCGTCGGCGGTCATGCCGAACAGGAAAAAATTCTCGACCCCGACCCGGTCGCGGATTTCGACATTGGCGCCGTCGAGCGTGCCGATGGTCAGCGCACCGTTGAGCGACAGTTTCATGTTGCCGGTGCCCGACGCCTCCATCCCTGCGGTCGAGATCTGTTCCGACAGATCGGCAGCGGGAACAAGCCGCTCGGCCATCGAGACGTTGTAGTTCGGGGGATAGACCACCTTCAACAACCCGCGGACCTCGGGGTCATTGTTAACGACGCGCGCCACGTCATTGATAAGGTGAACGATTTCCTTGGCGACTGCATAGCCGGGCGCTGACTTTCCGGCGAATATCTTGACGCGCGGCACGAAATCCTGCGTCGGGTTCGACCGGATGCGGTGCCAGAGTGCGATCGTGTCGAGGATGTTCAGAAGCTGGCGTTTGTATTCATGGATGCGCTTGACCTGCACGTCGAAGATCGCGTCCGGGTCGAGCGTTATGCCCATGTCGGCGCCGATCCAGTTCGATACGTTCACCTTGTTCTGGCGCTTGGCCCCGGCGAAGTCCGTGCGAAAGGCGCTGTCGTCGGCCAATGGTTCCAGTGCCGCCAGACGGTCGAGGTCTGCCTCCCAGCCATCGCCGATGGACCTGGTGATCAGCCCGGCAAGGCCCGGATTGGCGAGTCGAAGCCAGCGGCGCGGGGTGATGCCGTTCGTCTCATTGACGATCCGGTCGGGGTGGAGCGCGTTCAGCTCGGGGAAAAGGCTGCGTTTGACCAAATCGGTATGAAGCGCCGAGACGCCATTGACCCTGTGCGACATGACAAAGGCCAGATCGCCCATGTTCACTTCGTTGTTGCGGATGATCGCCGCATTCGTCGGCCGCGACGGATTCTGGCGGGCATGCCAATCGTCGATGTCCTGGATGATTTCCATGTGCCGGGGCAGAATGCTGCCCATGGCCCAGGTCGACCAGCGCTCCAGCGCCTCGGGCAGAAGCGTGTGGTTGGTATATCCAAGGGTGGCGAGCGCCACCGGGGCGGCATCGTCGAAACTCAGGCCATGGTCGTCCATCATCAGGCGGATCAGTTCCGGCCCGGCAATCGCGGGGTGGGTATCGTTCATCTGGATCGCCACGCGCTTTGGCAGGCTTTTCAGATCGCCATGATTGCCGGTGAAACGGCGCATGATGTCCTGAAGAGCGGCTGAGGTCAGGAAATATTCCTGTTTCAGGCGCAATTCCTTGCCGGCCGGGGTCGTGTCGTCGGGGTAAAGCACGCGGCTGAGCGTCCGGGCCAGCGTTTCGGGCTCGGCGGCGGCGGCATAGTCGCCGCGGTTGAAGCGGTCGAGGTCGAAAAGCATGGTCGGCTTGGCGCCCCAAAGCCGCAGCGTGTTGGGCCAT